>ERZ808270.65-NODE-65-length-68452-cov-4.396611_pt1 | contig 68452 bp, 58 predicted proteins | sample MGYA00521082_ERZ808270 | MGnify/ENA primary metagenome ERZ808270 (study PRJEB31516, sample SAMN03275594) | gut metagenome | biome: mammalia-associated habitat; material: feces | host: Papio cynocephalus | place: Kenya | collected 2012-07-27 ... | reverse complement strand
GTTTCGTTTCTTCGGGCAACGGAAGTATGCTGGTTACGGGGGTAGGGAACGATACGGAGTTCGGGCAGATTGCGCAGGAGCTTTCTTCGATTGAAAAAACGACGACGCCGTTGCAGGAAAAACTGAACAAGCTCGGCAAGCAGATTACCGTGCCGGGCGCTTCTGCTGCAGCCGTTGTGTTTGCCATCGAAGTCATACGGTTTATAATACAGGGGCAGCTGAACCTCGATACGGTTTCCGACGCCTTTATTACCAGCATCGTTCTGATTGTTGCTGCCGTTCCGGAAGGGCTTCCGACCATTGTGGCGGTTTCACTGGCGTTGAACATCATCAAAATGACCAAGGAAAACGCGCTGGTGAAGAAGATGATTGCCTGCGAGACGATCGGATGCGTCAACATCATCTGTTCCGACAAGACAGGCACCCTGACCGAGAACAAGATGACCGTTCAGAAGATTTATACGCACGGCGATCTGATCGAGCCGGAGCAGCTTAGGGATAGTATTCTTCTGAATAACTACTGCATCAACAGCAACGCGAATATTTCAAAAGAGGACGGAGACCGGACTTTTATCGGAAATCCGACCGAGTGTTCTTTGCTGGTGGCGGCGCAGAAAGCCGGCGCGGATTATCAGAAACTCCGCCATGACGCGGATATCGTACGGGTGTTTCCGTTTTCGTCTCAGAACAAGGACATGAGTACGATTGTAAGAGAAAACGGAAAAATTCTCCTTTATACGAAGGGAAATCCCGAAAAGATTCTCTCTCTGTGCCCCGACGTTCCTAAGGAGGAAAGAGCGAAAAATCTGGAGCTGATGGAGCAGTTTCAAAGCAAGGCAGGGCGGCTGCTTGCCTTTGCGCACAGAGAGCTGGACGGTTATCACGGAGAAACGCAGGAAGAGGTGGAGCGGAATCTGATTTACGACGGATTCGTGGTGATTTCCGACCCGCTGAGTCCGGACGTATACGAAGCGATAAAGAATTGCCGCGCGGCGGGAATCGAAGTGAAGATGCTTACCGGCGATAATATTCGTACGGCGAGGGCGATTGCCGACGAACTGCATATGCTGGACGAGGATCACATTGCCGTGGTAGCCGCCGACATTGAAAAAATGTCCGATGAAGAGCTGAAAGCGGCGCTCGGAAAAATTCAGGTGATTGCCCGCAGTACGCCGCTTGTTAAAATGCGTGTGGTAAAGCTGCTGAAAGAAGAAAAGAACGTGGTTGCCGTAACCGGCGACGGCATCAACGACGCGCCCGCCATCAAACATGCCGACGTGGGGATTGCGATGGGGATTGCGGGTACGGACGTAACCAAGGAAGCCAGCGATATGGTGTTGCTGGACGATTCGTTTTCCACCATCATCAAAGCGGTGAAACGCGCGGCGAAGAAGCGGAACGGCTGAAAACTTTACAGGTAAAGCGGATACGCGGACGTTTTACATGCTTCGGGCGGCGGAAAGAGAAATTTCCGCCGCCTGTTTCCGATTTTGTTGCCGTTTTGGAAAACGACGTTTCGGGCAAAACGATTTTCAAATAAAAATTTTTCAAATAAAAAAGGTTCGCGGAGCATTGTCCGCGAGCCTTTTTGCGTGGTTTGAAAACGTTGCCGTAGCGGCGGAAAAAACCGGTTACACTTCGATAAATTCGGTATCGGGAAACGCGGCTTTTACTTCCGGCGAAAAGGCGTAATCGGAAATCACGCCCGTGCACGAGGAAAAATCGCAGAAAAAATAAATTCCGCTTTTCGGATCGGAGGTAAGTTTATCTCCGTCTACGAGAAAATACGTTTTTTTCGATTGCTTCATCATGGCTTTCATCAGAAGTAGCGCCGAGTTGTCGCGGAAATACACTTCGCCGTTTTTCGTTGCCGAAGTGGAGGAAAAAAACAGTTTGTCCGCGCGGTATTTCAGCACGGCTTCCGTGGTTTCCGCGCTCCAGATCATGGCGGGAGGTTCGCTGATTTCCCCGCCGAGGACGATGGTTCTGATTTTCATTTCCGAAATCCTTGCCGCCAGCGCGATGTTGTTGGTGATGACGGTAAGATCCTTTTTTTCGGCGAGAAACTGCCCGATGTGTTCCGTGGTGGTGCCGGCGTCGATGAATACCGTTTCGCCGTCGCCGATCAGTTCCGCCGCTTTTTTATCCAGTTTCAATTTTTCGGAGCGGCTCTGATGATAGCGGAAAGGCAGGGGCACATACGCGTGTTTATCCGTGATTTCCACGCCGCCGTAGGTGCGCTTTAATATGCCGCGCCCTTCCAGCGCGTTGAGATCGCGGTTGATGGTAGCCGTGGAGTAGTGCAGCACCGAAGCGAGGTATTTCACCGTTACGTAGCCGTATTGCCGCACGAGTTCCGTTATGCTTTCCAGTCGTTCGTTCTGATACATTTTATCACCTCGATTTTGAGAATTTTTGAGAAAACTACATAAAAATAAACGTGGTTTGAGAAAAGTTGACTTTTTTGCGCCGTCGGATATAATTATACAGTGAAAGTACAAAGATGTCAAGCGACGGGCGGCGACGCGCGGAAAAAGGGCGGCAATTTTGCGGGGATGAGGGGAAAATGCGGGAGATAAGCGGAAAAAAGAGCGGGAAATTACAGGTATGGCTGATTTTTATGTGCGTATTCGCTTATACGGTGAGCTACGTTTCGCGTTACAGTTACAACGCGAACATTGTGGCGATACGCGAATATTACGGCGCGGACAATGCCGCCGCGGGGCTGGCGGGCACGTTTTACTTTTTTGCGTACGGCGCGGGGCAGGTGGCGAACGGACTGCTGTGCAGGCATTATAACAAGAAGTACTGCATTGCGGCGGCGCTGGTGATTTCGGCGGCGATGAACGCGGTTCTGTTCTTTTTGCCCGCGTTTGCGGTGTACAAATGGCTGTGGCTGATAAACGGCGCGGCGCTTTCGGTGTTGTGGTCGTCGCTGGTATCCGTTCTTGCGGCGCACCTTAGCGACAGATATCTGAAGCGGGGCGTGCTGTTTATGAGCATGTCGGTGGCGACAGGAACCTGTATTTCGTACGGGACGAGCGCGCTGTTTATGAAGATTGCGACGTTTCGGGCGGCGTTTTTGTTTGCGGCGGTGCTTGCGGGAGCGTTTGCGGCGTGCTGGATTTTTGTTTACGACGGGCTGACGAAGCCTTTGCGAAGCGCGAGGAACGCGGAACGGGCGGAAGAAGCGGCGACGGAAAACGAGCAGGACGGGCGAAAAACGGCGGACATAGAGACGCGGCGTAAAGCGCGCGTGCGCGGACGGGAACTTGCGGCGGTGTTTATCGTGCCCGGAGTGCTGGCGGCGATCGTCAATCTGATTAAAGACGGGCTGAACACGTGGGTGCCGGAAATTTTAAAGATGTCGTTCGGGTACGGCAATTCGCTTTCTCTGACGCTGACGTTGGTTTTGCCGTTGCTGGGCATGGGCGGCAGCGCGCTGGCGCTTTGGTTGCATAAGAAATTCGGCAATTTTCTTATTCTGAGCGGCGTGATTTATCTGGCGGAAACGGTTGCCGTGGCGGGCATTACGGCGATATTGCGAAGCGGAAACACGGGCGTCGCCGCGGGCGGCGCGACGGTGGCGCTGTTCGGGTGCGTTTCGCTGTTTACCCATGCGGTGAACAGCGCGCTGACGAGCGTGGCGCCGATGCTGCTTCGGGAAAAGTACGAATCGGGAAAAATGGCGGGAATTTTGAACGGCTCTGCGTACGTCGGAAGTACGATCAGCGCGTACGGGCTGGGCGCGATTGCCGATCAATCGGGCTGGAACGGCGTGTTTGTATTGCTGCTGGCGCTTTCGGCGTTGGCGACGGCATTATCGTTTGCGGTGCCGGTTTCGGAAAAATCGAGGAAGAAAAAAGGAGAGGGCGAGGCGAAAAAATGAAAGATCTGACGAGCGGGAACGTATACAAGACGTTTTTCTTATTCGGATTTCCCATGGTGCTTTCGGGACTGCTTTCGCAGATGTACGGAATCATCGATACTTCGATTGCGGGAAGGTTGATCGGCGAAACGGGACTGGCGGCGACGGGCGTTACTTCGCCTCTCACCACGTTTTTATCTTCGGTGTACTGGGGATACGGCGTGGGATTTTCCATTTATATCGCCAAGCTGTTCGGTTCCGGAGAGTATCGGAAAATCCGCCGCGCGGTAGCGCTTTCGTTTGCGATTCAGCTGGCGTTCACCGCCGTGATGGTGGCGGTGTGCCTCGGCTTTCACAAGCAGATTTTCCGCCTGCTGAACGTGGAAGAAACGTTGACGGAAGAGGCGTACGCGTATTATTCCGTGTACGTGGCGGGGCTGTGCTTCATCGTGTTCAATCATTCGTTTCTGTGCATTCTAAACGCGTTCGGCATCGGCGGGTTTCAGCTGTGGATGTCGGTGGCGGCAACCGTTTTAAATATCGGCGGAAATATTCTGCTGGTAAAGATGGGCATGGGGGTGCGCGGACTGGCGATTTCTTCCGTTTTCGCGGGGGTAGCGGTGGATATACTGTATATTTTCAAGCTGCGTGCCTGCTATAAAGAGATGGGCGTCGCGGACGGGAAATTTTCGGTGAAAGCGCAGGAGTTCGGCGAATCGTTTGCCTATTCGATGCCGAACATGGCGCAGCAGATGGTGATGTATTTATCGTCGCTTTTATTATCGCCGCTGGTGAACGGACTGGGAAAAGAGGCGCCCGCGGCGTATTCCGTTGCGCTGACGATTTTTAATCTGATAGGCGCGGTGTACAGCAATTCTTCGAAGGCGCTTTCGAATTATGCGGCGCAGTGCATGGGCGTGAAAAAATACGACCGCATTAAAAAAGGGCTGGGCGCGGGCGCGCTGCAGGGGCTGGCGTTTTCGCTGCCGTTTCTGCTGGTCTGCGCGATTTTCCCGCGGCAGGTCTGCTCGCTGTTTTTCAAGGAGGACGCGAGCGAAATCACGAAAAATTACGCGGTGCTGTTTGCGCGCGTGTATGCGCCGATGATGATTTTATACGGCACGAACAATTTGTTTCACGCGCTGTTCCGCGGCACGAAGGCTTCCGTGTGCTTATTTACCTCCACGCTGTGGGGCGCGACGGTGCGGTATGCGGCTTCGGCGCTTTTAATTGCGAAATACGGCATGAACGGGTTTTACCTCGGCTGGGCGATTTCGTGGGTGGCGGAAGCGGTGTATGCCGTGATATTGTATCTGACGAACGCGTGGTCGCCGTTGAAAAAAGAGAAAAAATCGGCGTAAAAAACGTTTACTGCGGCGCGATTGCTTGAAATATTCCCCGAAGTGTGTTATACTTGAAAAGACGAACGAGGGGAGGCGGCTTATGTACGAAAGCAAAAACGGCAGGAACGGGGACATATCTTCGTTTTACGGTTCGCACGAGTTTCTTGAAATGCAGAATTTGTACGATTCGGCGGTGCGGCTTTTAAAACTGAAACTGGAAGTTTTAAACAACGAATTCAACGTTTTATACGCGCGGAACCCCATACACCACGTGGAGAGCCGACTGAAATCGGCGGACAGCATTATAGCGAAACTGATTAAAAAGGGCGTGCCCGTTACCATAGAATCGGCGAAGAAGAACGTGAACGACGTGGCGGGCGTGCGGGTGGTGTGCAACTATATCGACGACGTGTACGCCGTGGCGGAAATGCTGCTGAGGCAGACGGACCTCGAACTTGTGAAGCGGCAGGATTACATAAAAACGCCCAACTATAACGGGTATCGTTCGCTGCACCTCGACATCAAAGTGCCCGTGTATTTATCCGACCGTACGGAATACGTGCTGGCGGAAGTGCAGATCCGCACGATTGCGATGGATTTCTGGGCGAGCCTCGAACACGACGTGCGGTATAAGGCGGATAAATCGAAGCTGCCCGAAGGCATCAACGAAGAGATGCTGGAATGTTCGCAGAAAATCGCCGAAATCGACGCGCAGATGCAGGATATGTATAAGCGCATTTCGGAAGCGGAAAAGTAAATGAAACGACAAAAAAGCCCCGACGGAAAATTTTCCGTCGGGGTTTTCCGATATGTTGTTTTTTGTGCTTTTCAGCGGGAAAGATAGACCATCAGAACGGCGATATCCGCGGGGTTTACGCCGGAAATGCGCCCCGCCTGCCCCAGATTCAGCGGGCGGACGCGGTTTAATTTTTCCCGCGCTTCCAGCCGCAAGCCTTCGATGGACGAGTAATCGATGTCGGCGGGCAGAGATTTTTCTTCCAGCTTTTTTGCCCGCGCGATCTGTTCTTCCGCCTGTTTTACGTAGCCGCCGTATTTTACGGAAATTTCCGCCGATTCCAGAACGTCCGACGGGAGCTCTTTGGCTTCTTCGGGCAGGTCTTCGGCGTATTCTTCGAAAATTTCGGAAAGAGAGACGTTGCGGCGGATTAAATCGGCGAACGACAGCGCGCACCGGGGCGGTTCGTAACCGTGTTTCTGCAACAGGTCCAGACACTTTTCCCGTTCGATTTTTTTATCGAGCAGCGCGAGGGCTTTTTCGTACGCCTGTTTGCGCAGCTGGTATTTCCGATAGCGTTCTTCGCTTACAAGTCCGCATTCGTAGCCGAGCGGGGTTAAGCGGAAATCGGAATCGTCCTGACGGAGGCAAACGCGGTATTCCGCGCGGGAAGTCATCATGCGGTAGGGCTCGTCGGTGCCTTTGGTAACGAGGTCGTCGATTAAAACGCCGATATACGCCTGATCGCGCCTGAGTACGAGCGGGGGCTTGCCGCGAAGCTTCAAAGAGGCGTTCAAGCCCGCAATCAAACCCTGCGCCGCCGCTTCTTCGTAGCCCGAAGTGCCGTTGATCTGCCCCGCCGTGTACACGCCCGATACCTTTTTGAATTCGAGCGTGGGGAGGACGTCCAGCGTGTCGATGCAGTCGTATTCGATGGCGTAGCCGTAGCGCACGATGTCCGCATGTTCCAGCCCCGCCACCGAGGCGTACATCTGCCTCTGGATATCGTGCGGCATGGAGGTGCTCATGCCCTGTACGTAAATTTCCGAGGTGTCCGCGCCTTCCGGTTCCAGAAAAATCTGGTGGCGTTCCTTATCTTTGAAACGCACGATTTTCGTTTCTACGGACGGGCAGTAGCGGGGACCCGTGGAGGTGATGGCGCCGTTGTAGAGGGGGGAGCGATCGAGATTATCGAGAATGATTTTGTGCGTGAGCGCGTTGGTGTAGGTGAGGTGGCACGAAGCCGTATTTTTCGGCGGCTCGCTTGTCATAAACGAGAAAGCGTAACCTTTTTCGTCGCCTTTCTGTTCTTCGCACGCGGCGAAGTTTACCGTTTTGCCGTCTACGCGCGCGGGCGTGCCCGTCTTGAAACGGCGGATTTTGTAGCCGAGGCGGGCGAGGGAATCCGTGAGGTACGTGGCGCGGGAAAAGCCGTTTGGTCCGCTTTTTTGCACCAGTTCGCCCGTGATCGTCTGCGAATTTAAATATACGCCCGTGCAGACGACGACGGCGCGGCAGCGGATAATGCCGCCGTACGTGGTTTTTACGCCGGCGCACGCGCCGTTTTCCGTGAGAATTTCCGCCGCTTCCGCCTGCAGAATACGCAGATTTTCGGTGCTTTCGAGCACGCGCTTCATTTCGCGGTGGTACGCCGCTTTATCCGTCTGCGCGCGCAGGCATTGCACCGCCGCGCCTTTGCCCGCGTTGAGCATGCGCATCTGCAGCGCCGTTTTATCGGCGACGACGCCCATTTCGCCGCCGAGCGCGTCGATTTCGCGCACGAGATGCCCTTTCGCCGTGCCGCCGATCGAGGGGTTGCAGGGCAGAAAACCGATGCCGTCTAAATTCAGGGTGAGCATCACCGTATCGACGCCCGTGCGGGCGAGCGCCAGCGCGGCTTCCGCGCCCGCGTGTCCGCCGCCGATGACAACCGCATCGGCGGTATATTCTTCAAAGTCTTTCATGGTTTTTTATCGTTGTTTTTAATTTTTGAAAAAAAGCGGGGCGTTTTTCAACGCTTGTACACGGCGTTTTTCACGTCGTCGACTTCCTTGGCGATTTTTTCGTTGAGGCGGATTAAATCTTCCACCTTGTCGCGGGAGTACATGATGGTGGTGTGGTCTCTGCCGCCCATCAGGTTTCCCACAGAAACGAGGGGGAGGGAGAGAAGTTCGCACATTAAATACGCGCAGATTTGCCGCGCGCGGACGAGGTCGGCTTTTTTGCCTTTGCCGAGCAGATCTTCTTTGCGGCATTTATAATAGGAGCAGACCGCCGAAATGATCGATTCGGGGGTAACGTCCTCTTTTTCTTCGCCGCTTTCGCGCACGGATTCGTTGAGCGCTTTGCGGGCGAGCGAGAGGGAGATGGGCTCTTCGTGCAATTTCGAAGCGAAAATCACTTTGTTGAGCCTGCCTTCCAGCGTGCGCACGTCGTGCCCGGAATCGCCGGCGAGATATTCCAGCACTTCGTCCGGGATAAAGCAGCGTTTTTCCATGGCTTTGCGTTTTAAAATAGCGATTTTCGTTTCGGTATCGGGCGGTTGCACGTCGGTGATGAGTCCGCCTTCGAAACGGGTGCGGAGACGCTCTTCCAGCGTGGCGATTTCTTTCGGGGGACGATCGGACGTTAAAACGATTTGTTTGTTCTGCGAGAACAGTTCGTTGAAGGTGTGGAAAAATTCTTCCTGCACGCCCGGTTTTTTCGCGAGGAACTGGATATCGTCGATCATTAAAATATCCACGCCGCGGTAGTGGTTGCGGAACCTTGTGCTTTTATCGCGCGAGGAAAATTTGCCCGAAATCATCGAATCGATGAATTCGTTGAGAAAGTTATCGCAGGTGGTGTATAAAACGTGCTTTGCGGGATCGTGTTCCGCCACGTAATTGGCAATCGCCTGCAGAAGGTGGGTTTTGCCCAAGCCCGATTCGCCGTAAATGAAGAGGGGGTTGAAATTGTCGCCGGGGTGTTCCGCCACGGCTTTCGCGGCGGCGTACACGAATTTGTTGCCGCTGCCCACCACGAACGAATCGAACGTATAATTTTTATTGAGCGGCACCGAGCGGAAGGAATCGGAAAAGTCCTCTTCGCCTTCGAGCGGGTACGCCACCGAATTTTCCACGTACATGCGGAAGCCGTCTAACCCGACGTTCGCCTTTTCGACGGCGTCGTTGATGGCGGCGGAGTGCTTTTTTACGATGGTATCCGCCGTCATCACCGTCTGCGCTTTTAAAATGATTTTTCTGCCGATGACGTCCTCCGGTTCGAGATCTTTGATGAACGTATCGAACACGACGGGCGGTATGACGTTCTGAATCCTGTCGCGGATCAGCTTCCATAAATAGAGTACCTGCGATTTTTCAGCCAAAACGATTTCCTCCTTGCGCGGATTTTTCTCTTTTTTTGCATAGTTTTTGTGCAGCCGCGCGTTTTTTCTTTGTGTTTTTTGAAAATTTCTGCTATAATTATAATACAAAACGCGCGGAAAAGAAAGTGTTTTTGCCGCCGTTTTTCGATTTCGGGCAAAATTATTATGCAGATCAGATCTCTCACTCTCCGCAATTTCAGAAATTATGGCGAAGAAACCTTTGTTTTTTCGGACGGGCTGAACGTGCTTTTCGGCAAAAACGGGCAGGGCAAAACCAACTGCGCCGAGGCGGTGTTTTATCTTTGCACCGGCTCGTCTTTGCGCATACGCCACGATAAACAGCTGATTCGCATCGGGACGGAAACGGCGGAAATCAAAGCCGAGGCGGAAAACCGATACGGGCGCGTTACGATTGAAGCGGATATTTCGGAAAACAAGCGCGCTTTGTACGTGAACGGCACGAAGCTGACGAAAAGCGCGGATCTGATGGGGCATATCAACAGCGTGTTTTTTTCGCCGGGGGAACTGAGACTGATACAGGACGGTCCGGACGAGCGGAGGCGGTTTATCAATATGTCCGTTTCGCAGACGTCGCCGGCGTATTACACCGCGCTGCTCAGGTATATGCGGATACTCGATCAGCGGAACGCTTTATTGAAAAACCCCGATTACGAAACGGTAGCAGCCACGCTGCCCGTGTGGGACGAGCAGCTTTGCCGTTACGCCGCGGTGATTGCCGTGAAACGCAGGGAGTTTCTGGCGAGGCTGGTGGCGTACGCGGCGGATACGCACGCCTATCTTACGGACGGGAAAGAGACGCTTTCGCTGACGCCCGACCAGACGTATACGGGCGACGAAGAAGAGATAGCGGAACGGCTGAAAAAGCGGCTGAAAAATTCGTACGAAAAGGACAGACGGCTGGGGTATACCACGGTGGGACCGCATCGGGACGACATCTCGTTCGTGATTTCCGGCAAAGAGGCGCGGGGGTATGCTTCGCAGGGGCAGACGCGTACGGCGGCGCTGGCACTGAAGCTTGCCGAAGTGGAAATTTTCAAGGAAGTGGCGGGGGAATACCCCGTGTTGATTTTAGACGACGTGATGAGCGAGCTGGACACGCTGCGGCGCAAAAAGCTGGTATCGCGGATAGACGGACTGCAGACGATTGTTACCTGCACGCACGCCGAGCGCGCTCTGTACGGGAAAGAAGCGAATAAAATCCGCATCGACGACGGGCATATTTTACGCTGAAACCGCGCAGTATATATAGCGGAGGCGGAAAAGCTATGCGCGGACACGGCGGGGAAATTTTCGGTGGAAAAACGGAATTTTCGAAGCGTAAAAAAGCGCTCCTTTCGGGGAGCGTTTTTTCGGCGGCGATTTTTGTGATTTTTGCCGTTTTTTTCCTGTTCTTTCCGCTTTCCGCGCGGAAAAACGGGCGTTATGCGAACGAATTTTTTGCGGGGCGCACGGCGGTGGCGGCGGGGATAGAGACGAGGGAAAAATTCCCCGCGGGGGTGTACGTATGCGGCGTGGACGCGGGCGGAAAGGAAAAACGGGCGGCGTTCGAAGAAATCCGTGCGGAGGAAAGGCGCAGGATTCCCTGTCTGTACGCCGATACGACGGCGGGAACGGAAATCGTTTCTCCGTGCGAAATCGGATTCGACGACGATCTGGAAGAGATTTTTTCGCGCGCGGAGCGGGGCGGAAGATACGAGACGAAAATGCGCTGCTATCTTTTCGGCGAGGGGGCGGAACGGCTGATTGCCGCCGCGGAAATTCCCGTGAAAAACGCGCGCGTGATTTTCGATAAAGACGGATTTTCGTACGAGAGAGAAAAAGACGGCGTACTGATCGATCGGGAGAAATTTTCGCGGGCGCTGGAAAGCGCGCTTTCTTCGCTTGTTTTAAAGGAGCACGGGTATGAATTTCCGCGGCTGGACATGCGGAAATACGCGCGGGCGGCGCGCGCTTCGTTTACGATGAAAGACGCGCTGAAAAGCACGGAAAAACTGGCTTCGTATACGACGGAATATTCCTCTTCGTGCGGGAACAGGTGCCGCAATATCGAACTTGCCGCTTCGTTTTTAAACGGCGTTACGCTGGAGGGCGGCGAGGCGCTTTCCTTTAACAAAACGGTGGGCGAACGCACTGCGGAACGCGGATTCAAAGAGGCGAAAATCATTCAGAGCGGCGAATTTATTTCGGGCGTGGGCGGCGGCGTGTGTCAGGCGAGCACCACGCTTTTCAACGCCGCGCTGTTATCGGGGCTGAACGTTACGGAACGCAGGAATCATTCGCTTTCCGTTTCGTATGTGCCCGCGTCGCGGGACGCCGCGGTTTCGTCGCAGTGCGATTTGAAAATCGTCAATCCGTTTGCGTACCCGGTGTATCTTCGGGCGGTGTGCGCGGGAAAGAGCGTTACGGTTACGTTTTACGGCACGAGGAGCCGCAGGACGTATGCGCTGAGCGGGAAAATCACGGGGCGCACGCCTCCGCCCGAAGCGGAAGAGAAAAAAATTTCGGCGGAAGAAGCGGCGGGCTTGCCCGCGGACGGCGAGGGGAGAATCTGGCTGCGCGCGCCGAAAGAGGGGATAAAAAGCGAATTGTACCGCGAAACGTACGAGAACGGCAGACTGATTTGCCGGGAGAAATTGTTTTCGGACAGCTATGCGCCCGTACGGGGAATTTACGGCGTGGCGGAGAAGAAAGAAGAGGACGCGGCGGGGGCGGCGGAAGGGAGCGGTGCGGAAAAAGATGCGCCGTGAAATAAAGTATGCGACGCCGCATTTTAAATTGACCTCTATCGGCGCTGCGCGCCACTTTCCCCAAAGGGGAAAGCAAGGGGTATATCAAAGGCAAAAACTAAAAATACAAACGATAAGCGACAAGCCGTTACGGAGCAGGCGAAGCCTGCCCAAAGGGGAAAGCAAGAATAATGCCGGCTTAACGGAACAGGCGGAGCCTGCCCGAAGGGGAAAGCAAAGAGATGGCTTCGCTTTGTAAAAAAACAGACGGGTGGCGGGTGAAAGCGTTTTCCGATGACGGCGCGAGGAAAAAATACCGTGAAAATCGCCGGAAAATACAACGCTTCGACCGGAATCGATAAAGAATTATAAAATATTTTTTTCGAAAAATCGAAAAGTGCAAACTTTTTTCCGCGAAACGATTGTGTTTTCTTTGAAAAAATGTTATAATACTAAGGTATAAATATCATACGACTTGCCGCGGCGAAGAGTCGCGGTACGGGAGAAAGACGATTATGGACAGAATCGAACTGAAAAAAATCGCCGCGGACGTAGCGGCGTACGCGGGCAAAACGGTTGGCGTTGCCGGCTGGATCAAGACGGTGCGCGATTCCAAGGCGTTCGGATTTATCGAACTTTCCGACGGCAGCTGCTTTAAAAACACGCAGATCGTGTTTGAGCGCGCCACGCTGGAAAATTACGACGAGATAGCGCATCAGAACGTGGGCGCGGCGATTTTCGTTACGGGCGAAGTGGTAGCCACGCCCGAAAATAAGCAGCCTTACGAAATCAAGGCGAAAAAAATCGTGGTGGAAGGGGAATCTTCGCCCGATTATCCGCTGCAGAAAAAGCGCCATTCCGTGGAATTTTTACGGGAAATCGCGCATCTCCGCCCGCGGACGAACCTCTTTTCGGCGGTGTTTAAAATCCGCAGCGAAGCGGCGTTCGCCATTCATAAGTTTTTCAACGAGCGCGGGTTTGTGTACGTGCATACGCCCATTATTACGGGCAGCGACTGCGAAGGCGCGGGCGCGATGTTTCAGGTAACCACGCTGCCCCTCGAAGAGCTGGCTAAGAGCGGCAAGGCGCCCGATTATAAGCAGGATTTCTTCGGGAAGAAGGCTTCGCTTACCGTTTCGGGACAGCTGAACGTTGAAACATACGCGATGGCTTTTTCCAACGTGTACACGTTCGGACCGACGTTCCGCGCGGAACATTCCAACACGGCGCGGCATGCGGCGGAATTCTGGATGATAGAGCCGGAAATGGCGTTCTGCGACCTTGCGGGGGATATGGACGTGGCGGAAGCGATGGTGAAATACATTATTTCGTACGTCGGCGAGACCTGCAAAGACGAGCTGGAATTTCTGAATAAATTTGTGGATACGGGACTTCTGGAACGGCTGAAAAACGTTACGGAAAACGATTTCGTGCGGTTGCCGTACACCGAGGCGATTGAGATTTTAAAAGAGCATGCGAACGAATTCGACGACAAGAATATTTTCTGGGGCAAAGATTTGCAGAGCGAGCACGAGCGGTATCTGACGGAAACCGTGTTTAAAAAGCCTGTGTTCCTGACCGATTATCCCAAGGAAATCAAGGCGTTTTACATGAAGCAGAACGACGACGGCAAAACGGTGGCGGCGGCGGATTTGCTGGTGCCCGGCATCGGGGAGCTGATCGGCGGTTCGCAGCGCGAGGAAAACTACGAAAAGTTATACAACCGCATTGTGGAACTGGGCATGAAACCCGAAGATTATTCCTGGTATCTCGATTTGAGAAAGTACGGCGGCGTTACGCACAGCGGCTACGGCTTAGGCTTCGAACGCATGATTATGTATCTGACGGGCGTTACGAATATCCGCGACGTTATTCCGTTCCCCCGTACCGTATCTAACTTGTTGTTTTAACGAACTAAAATCGTATAGCGGCACATATTTTCGTCGTGCCTGCGTGCGCCCTTGCTCATTTACGCTCGGTAAACTCGCGGCGGGCGTACTCGGTACGGCAAAAATCTGCACCACTCTCCGATTTTATCGGCTATGGGGTGTGAATAAGGTATAGTTGCAAGGCAATGAGCCGTTAAAAACGGAAGAGTAACAATCCGTTACGAAACAGGCGAAGCCTGCACTCTCCGATTTTATCGGTTATGGGGCGTAAATAAGGTATAGTTGAAAGGCAGTGAGCTGATAAAAACGGAAAAGTAACAGTCCGTTACGAAACAGGCGAAGCCTGCAAGGCAGTGAGCCGTTGAAAAACAAAAAAAGTAACAGTCCGTTACGAATCAAGCAAAGCTTGAAGGAAATCACGATATGATAAAAATAGCGATAGACGCGATGGGCGGCGATTTTGCGCCGAAAGAACAGGTGAAAGGCACGGTGGAGGCTCTGAAAAACGACAAGGAGCTGTTTGCGGTGCTTTGCGGCGACGAAGAGGCTTTGAAAAAAGAACTTTCCGCCTATACATACGATTCTTCGCGCGTGGAGATCATGCATGCGCCCGAAGTGATTACGAACGACGAAATTCCTACCAAGGCGGTGCGCACGAAGAAAGATTCTTCCACCGTAACGGCGTTCCGCCTTTTAAAAGAGGGCAAAGCGGACGCGGTGGTATCGAGCGGCGCCACGGGCGCGGTGCTGACGGCGGGCGTATTGACGCTCGGCAGAATCAAGGGCGTTTCGCGCCCCGCGCTCTGCCCCAGAATCCCCGATTTTTCGGGGCGCGGCACGCTGCTTTGCGACTGCGGAGCGAACCTCGAATGCAAAAGCGTGAACCTTGTGCATTTCGCGCTGATGGCTTCGGCGTACGCGGAGGCGGTGTACGGGTGGAAGAACGCGAAAGTGGGGCTTTTAAACAACGGCACGGAGGACCACAAGGGCGACGAAATGCACCGCGAAGCCAACAAGCTGTTGAAACACACGGCGGGCATCAATTACGTGGGAAACGTGGAAGGCAGAGACATCATGTACGGCGACGCGGATATTGTGGTGAGCGACGGCTACACGGGCAATATCGCGCTGAAATCCATCGAAGGCTGCGGCAAGGCGATCAGCGGCATTTTAAAGCGCGAATTCAAAAAGAATCTTTTCGCGAAGATTCGCGCGCTGACGGTGATGGACGTGGTGAAAGCCGTGAAAAAGTCCGCCGATTACGAAACGATGGGCGGCGCGGTGTTTTTAGGGCTGACAAAGCCCGTCATCAAGGCGCACGGCAATTCGAAAGCGTACGGATTTTCGGTGTGCATTTCGCAGGCGATGAACGCCGTGCGGGGCGGATTGACGGAAAAGATAGAAGCGCTTCTGGAAAAGAACGCGGCAACCGAGGAAAACGGCGCGCCGGAAAGCGCGGCGGAGGATAAGGAAGCGTGAACAGAGAGAAATTTCCGACGCAAGAAGCGGAAAAACGGCTGAATTACACGTTTAAAGATAAAAATCTGCTGATTACGGCGTTCACGCACGTTTCTCTTTCGAACAAAACGGGTTGCGAAAGCAACGAGCGGCTGGAATTTTTGGGGGACGCGGTGCTGGAACTTGCCGTTTCCGAAAAGCTGTACGCGGCAAAGCCGAAGCTTTCGGAAGGAGAAATGACGGCGCTCAGGCAAAGATATGTGGCGAAACCGGCGCTGGAACGGGCGGCGGACAAGCTGAAACTTACCGAACTTTTTCTGATTTGCGGTTCCGCCGCGAATACGGGGAAGAAAGCCAAATCCAGTCTGGTGGAGAGCGTGATCGCGGCGATTTATCTGGACGGGAACGGCGCCGCGGGCGACGGGTACGAAAACGCGAAAGCGTTTATCTTTGCCAACGTGGAACCGGGCGACGACCAAAGTTACCGGAACGAATTGCAGGAGCTTCTGCAAAAAAACGGAGAACCGTTGCCCGTGTACGAGACGCTTGAAAAAAAAGGCGCGGACAACAATCCCACGTTTGCGGTGCGAGCGAGCGCGCGCGGAATCGCCGCGGAAGCGGAGGGAAAAACCATTCAGGAAGCGGAAATAGCCGCGGCGAAGCGGCTGCTGGACGTTTTGCGGGCGCAGCAATGACGACGCAATCAAAAATACAAATAACGAGATTTTCAAGGAGAAGAAATCTGTGGATTTAAAGGAAATACAACTTTCGGGGTTTAAATCCTTCGCGGATAAAACCACCATCCGTTTCGACGACGGCGTTACCTGTATCGTAGGACCGAACGGGTGCGGCAAATCGAACGTGGCGGACGCCGTGCGCTGGGTGCTGGGCGAGCAATCCGCCCGCGCGCTTCGCGGCGGAAACATGCAGGACGTGATTTTCGGCGGAACGCAATCGAGAAAGCCGCAGTCGAGCTGCGAAGTAACGCTTGTGTTCGACAATACGAATAAAATATTCGACCTTGACGTAACCGAAGTGGCGATGACGCGCCGTCTGGACAGAAACGGCAACAGCGGTTATTTCATCAACGGGCAGGCTTCCCGTCTGAAAGACATCGTGCGGCTCTTCCACGGCATAGGGCTCGGCAAAGAGGGCTATTCCATCATCGGGCAGGGCAAAGTGGAGCAGATCATGAACGCGAAGCCCGAAGACCGGCGGCTGATTTTCGAAGAAGCCACGGGCTTGATGGTGTACAAATCGCGCAAGGAAGAAATCGAACGGAAAATCGATTCTTCCAAAAACAATCTGTTTATTTACGTGCAGCGCATCGAAGAAGCCGAGCGGAGGCTGGGACCGCTTTCCAAACAGGCGGACGCGGCGAGAGAATACCGCGAGTATTCGGAATCGCTGAAGTACAACGAAGTGAATACATACGTGTATAAATACGACGGCGCGGAAGGCGAAAAGAACAAATTCCGCGAACGCGTGGCGGGGTATTCCGATAAAATCATTTCGCTGAATACGCAGGCGGAGCTTTTGAACAAGAGCTACGAGGACAACCGCAAAAAGTCCGCCGAAGCCGATTTGAAACTGACGGAGCTGAACGACCGCCGCGTGGAACTTTCTGTAGGGAACGAGCGGAAAGACGGCGAATGGAAGCTGGTGCGAGAAAAGATTTCCACGTACAAGAGCCAGATTACCGCGGCGGAAGAATTCCTCGAAAACGGCAAAAACCGCACGGGCGAGCTTGCCGACCTTGTGGCGGCGGCGAAAACCGCGATTCAGAAGGGCGAAACGCGCATTGCGGAAATCGACAACGAAACCGATTTATTGTCGCAGGCGATCAAGGCGCTGACGGGCAAAATCGACGTGTTCGAACGGCTTTCCGACGAAAATCGGCAAAGCCAGCTTTCCTCGGCGGAAAACCTTTCGGAAATCAAGAAAAATCAGGGTTCGCTGACGGCGCAGAAGCAGGCGGCGGAGGACAGAATCGCCGAACTGAAAGCCGCGCTGCAAAAGGAAAACGCGCGCCGCGAAAAGCTGAACGAAGAGCTGGAAGGCGTGCGGAAAGACCTGAAAAAACTGAAAGAGTTTACTTCGGGCGGCGAAAAAGAGCTGGCGGAGCGGGAAGAAGAAATCCGCGATATGCAGCTGACCATCAACAATTTCAATCAGGAACTTTTCAGCGTGGGCGGGCAGATTTCTTCGCTGAAAGATTCGTTGGAAATGTACGTGGGCATCAAGAACCGCTACGAGGGGTACAAAGATTCGGTGCGCCGTCTGCTTTCTGTGGCGAAAACCAACCCCGAAGTGGGCAGCCACGTGAAGGGCACGATTGCGGACATTATTCATACCGACCAGAAATACGAGCTTGCTTTCGAAGTGGCGCTGGGGGCGGCGACGCAGAACGTTGTAACGCCCACGCAGGACGACGCGCGTATCTTAATCGAATACCTGAAACGCACGGGCGGCGGCGTGGTAACGTTCCTGCCCGTAAGCGGCATGAAGCCGCGCCCGGACAGCCGCGAAGCGCAGCGCGCCGTAAACGAAAAGGGCGCGATAGGGCTTGCCACGGAACTGATCCGTTACGACGATTATTATTATAACGTGGTAACAAACCTGCTGGGCAACACGCTGATCTGCGATACGGTGTACAACGCCACGGCGATTGCCAAAAAGTACGGCAACATGTTTAAAATCGTAACGCTGGACGGCGACATCGTGAGCACCAGCGGCGCAATGACGGGCGGCAGCCGTCAGCAGAAGAGCGGTGCCGGCGTGCTTTCGGGCGAGCGCAAGATAGAAGAGTGCCGCGAAAACATCGTCAAGAAGCAGAAATACCTCGAAAAGCTGAAAACCGCCATTGCGGAAAGCGAAAAGGGCAAAGAGGAGGCGGAAGCGGCGGTGAACGCGCTGCGGGCGAAGTATCAGGGCTCCCTGAACGAACTGGCGGTGCTTTCTCAGCGCGAAATTTCGCTTGCCGCCGAAGCGGAAGAAGCGAAGAACAACGTGGGCGTATACGAAGAAACGCTGCGCGGGTTCGAAGAAAAACTGGCGCATCTGAGAGACGAAGAAGCGTATGCGGGCAAGAGCGAAGAAGAGCTGAACGCGCTTCGTCAGGGCGCGGAAGCGACGCTGGAAAAACAGCGCGCGCAGTGCGAGGCGTTCAAGACGGAACGCGACGAAAAGAGCGCGAAACTGCACGCTCTGGAAGTGGAAAAGGCGGCGGCGGAGAAGCAGATAGAAAGCTTCAACGCGGACATCAGGCGCTACGAAGCGGAAAAGGAAGATCTGATTTCCCGCATTATTTCCACGGAGCGCGAAAAAGCCAACGCGTATGCGGAGCTTACGCAGCTGGAAGAGCGGGCGAAGCAGGCGGAACTTACGGAAGAAGAAAAAGCCGCCGTGCAGGCGATCAACGACGAGATCGCCACGCTTTCCGCGGAAAAAGAAGCGCTGAATCTGCGCCAGGTACAGCTGGACGAAGAGCGTACGGCGGTGCAGGAAGAACTGACGCGGCAGACGGACAAGCGTTACAAGTGCGAAATCGAAATCAGTAAAATCGATACCAACCTCGAAAACATGCGCCAGCGCATCGAAGAGGCGTACGGCATCGATTACGAGGGGTGCCTTGCCCTGAAAGCGGAGAATTTCAACGCGGACGAGGCGGCGGGGCTGATTTCCGCGCTGAAGAGAAAAATCACGCTGCTGGGCAACGTGAATCTGAACGCGGTGGAAGAATACGCCGACGAAAAAGCGCATTACGACGAAATGGTGATTCAGCGCGACGATTTGCAGAAAGCAATCGACGATTTGCAGAAGGCGCTGGACGAAATCCGCGCGGAAATGCTGAAAATTTTCGACAAGGGATTCAACGACATCAATGAAAACTTCAAGGTTACTTTCAAGGAGCTTTTCGGCGGCGGCAACGCGGAACTGCAGATGGATTACATCGAAGGCGAGGATCCGCTGGAAGCGGGCGTGGAAATCGTGGCGTGCCCGCCCGGCAAGAAGCTTACGAAAATTTCGTTGCTTTCGGGCGGCGAACGCGCGCTTACCGCTATCGCCATTCTGTTCGCCATTTTAAAGTGCCGCCCGATGCCGTTCTGTATTCTGGACGAAATCGAAGCAGCGCTGGACGAGGCGAACGTGGACCGTTTCGCTTCCTATCTGAAACGGTTTGCGCAGGAAACGCAGTTCATCGTGATTACGCACCGCCGTCCTACGATGAATCAGTCGGACGCGCTGTTCGGGGTAACGATGCAGGAAAAGGGCGTATCGAAGATAGTATCGGTGAAGCTGGGCGAAGTGGAAAAAGAGCTTGGCGAAGGAACCGTGGAATAACATTTAGTCAGTATCCGGAAAAATCGCCTTGCAGCAAAATACAAGGCGATTTCTTTCGGAAAAGGAAAATCGGAAGGAAAGATTATGGGAATTTTCGGGAAGTTGTTCGGCGCGCTGAAAAAGACGAAAGACGGTCTGGCGACGAAAATGCGCATGCTGTTTTCGAAAAACAAGCTGGGCGACGAATTTTACGAGGAACTGGAAGAAATTTTAATTTCCGCGGACGTATCCGTGGCGACGGCGGAAAAAGTGGTGGAGGGCGTGAAAGAACGCGCGATGGCGGAGCGCCTGAAAGACGCCGATTACGTAACGGGGCTTTTAAAAGAAGTGCTTACGAACATGCTGCGCGACGCCGAAGTGCCCGAAATCGGGTTTCCCTGCGTGATTATGGTGGTGGGTGTGAACGGCGTGGGAAAAACCACCACGATAGGCAAGTTGGCGAATTATTACATTTCTCACGGAAAAAGCGTTACGGTGGCGGCGGCGGATACCTTCCGCGCGGCGGCGGCGGAACAGCTTTCCGTATGGGCGGACCGTGCGAAAGTGCGCATCGTGCGGCATGAAGAGGGAAGCGACCCTTCCGCGGTGGTGTTCGACGCGGTGTCCAGCGCGAAAGCGAAGAAAACGGACGTTCTGATTATCGATACCGCGGGCAGATTGCACGTGAAAGACAATCTGATGAAAGAACTGGAAAAAATGAGCCGCGTGGTGGAGCGCGAATACCCGGACGCGGATTTTCTGAAACTGCTGGTGCTGGACGCCACGACGGGGCAGAACGCGCTTTCTCAGGCGAAAACGTTCGACGACGCCGTGGAACTGGACGGGCTGATTATCACCAAGCTGGACGGTACGGCGAAGGGCGGATTTGTGTTCTCGCTGGCGGACGAACTTTCGTTGCCGGTGCTGTATGCGGGCGTGGGCGAAAAAATCGGCGATCTGGAAAAATTCGATTCGGCGGCGTTCGTGGACGCGATTTTGTAAAATTTTAAGGAAAAAACGGCTATGAGAATCGATATTTTGACGCTGTTTCCCGAAATGTTTTCCGCACTGAACGAGAGCATTTTAGGCAGGGCGCAGAAGCAGGGGAAAGTGGAAATCAACGTGGTGAACATCCGCGATTACACCGAGGACAAGCATCTGAAATGCGACGATTATCCGTTCGGCGGCGGCGCGGGCATGGTGATGATGCCACAGCCCATCGGCAGCGCCATCGAAGCGGTGGACCCCGACCACAAGGCGCGGCGCATTTATCTTTCGCCCAAGGGCGAAACGCTGGTGCAGCAGAAGGTGTTTTCGCTGCTTTCCTACGACAGGCTGGTGCTTTTGTGCGGGCATTACGAGGGGGTGGATCAGCGCGTGATCGACCTTTTCATCGACGAGGAAATTTCCATCGGCGATTACGTTCTGACGGGCGGCGAGCTGCCGGCGATGGTGCTTTGCGATTGCGTGTGCCGCTATGTGGACGGCGTAATCAGCACGTCTTCGCTGGTGGACGAAAGCTTTTCGGATAATCTTCTGGAATATCCGCAGTATACCCGCCCCAAGGAATACAAGGGGCTGCGCGTGCCGGAGGTGCTTTCTTCGGGCGACCACGCGAAAGTGGACGAATGGCGGCGGCAGGCGGCGATGAAACTTACGAAGGAAAAACGCCCCGATTTATTGAAGAGGTAACACATGGCGAAGCTGATACAATGGTTTCCGGGACATATGAAAAAGGCGATGCGCGATATGGAAGAAAAACGCGCGCTGTGCGACGGCGTTATCTGCGTGCTGGATTCCCGCGCGCCGATTGCCACGTATAACCCGAAACTGCCGGAAATTTTCGTAGGGAAGCCCGTATTGTACGTTCTGAACAAAAGCGATTTGTCGGACGGGAAATGCGAAAAATTCGCGGCGATGATAGAGGCGCAGGGGAAGCCCTGCGTGGTGATTTCCGCCGTGAACGGCGCTTCGCGGCGCGTGCTGGAAAAGCGCTTGCAGGCGCTGACGAAAGAGAAGCGGGAACGCGCCGAAAGCAAGGGCGTTACCCGACGTTTCCGCTATACCGTGGTGGGGATTCCGAACACGGGAAAAAGCACGGTGGTGAATCTGCTGGGCGGGGCGAAGCGCGCGAAAACGGGAGACATCGCGGGCGTTACGCGCGACGTGCGCTGGATTAAATGCGCCGATTTCGATTTGCTGGACACGCCCGGAACGATGCCGCCTTCCTGCAAAACGCAGTATCTGGCGCGGCATCTTGCGTATATCGGCAGTCTGAACGACGATATTCTGGATATCGCGGACGTTGCATTGGAGCTTTTAAAGGAGCTGAAAGCGAATTATCCCGCCGCGCTACGGGAGCGGTACGGCATCGATTGCGGCGGAGAAATTGCGGAGACGAACAAAACGGCGGACGAGGAAGAACGCACCCGCGAAGCCGTGGAGATGCTGGAAACGGCGTGCAGGCGGCGCGGGTTTATTCTGCGCGGCGGCGAATTCGATTACGAACGCGGCGCGCGGGCGGTGATCGACGATTTCAGAAAAGGGCGGCTGGGAAAAATCTGTCTGGAAAATCCGTCCGATTTTGCGGACGTGAAATTTTAAGCGGGGGCGGAGGAAAAACGAATGAAAAAACCGTATGATTTCGAAAGCAAACTTTCCTGCGAGCGCGCGCTTGAAAAAAGCGGAGCGAAATATATCGCCGGAGTGGACGAAGTGGGGCGCGGTCCGCTGGCGGGACCCGTGGTGTGCGCGGCGGTGATTATGCCGCTTTCGCCCGAACTTCTGATAGAGGGCGTGGACGACAGCAAAAAATTATCGGCGAAACGCAGGGAGCAATTATCGGCGCTGATTAAGGAGCGCGCGCTCGCGTACGCGATTACGGAAATTTCGAACGAGGAAATCGACGAAATCAATATTCTGCAAGCCACGAGGAAGGGCATGCGCGAAGCGCTGCTTGCTTTGAAAATCACGCCGGACGCGGTGCTGACCGACGGGAACATGACGCTGGATATTCCGTTTCCGCAGCAGAGCGTGGTTCACGGCGACGCGCTTTCGTATTCGATCGGCGCGGCGAGCATCATCGCGAAAGTGTACAGAGACGCCCTGATGGATAAGCTTGCCGAGGCTTTTCCCGCGTACGGATTCGAAAAAAACAAGGGGTACGGCACGGCGGCGCACATCGCGGCGATTAAGGAGGCGGGGTTATGTCCTTTTCATCGCAGGACGTTTACAAAAAAGCTTTAGGGCGTGGCGGAGAAAAGCGCGTGGCGGAGTTTCTGAAAGCGCGCGGGCTGAAAATTTTAAAGACGAATTACGTAACGCCGTTCGGCGAGGCGGATATTATCGCGGAGGATAAGGCGCTGGGCGAAATTGCGTTTATCGAAGTGAAAACGCGCAGTTCGGACGCATACGGAACGCCCGCCGAGGCGGTGGGGGCGAAGAAACGGGAAAAATACCGCAAAATCGCCGCGTATTACTGGATGGAGACGGGAAAAGAACCGAACGCGAGGTTTGACGTGGCGGAGGTACTGCCGGGCGGCGGCATAGAGTATCTGACGTACGCGTTTTAAAGTCGACGCGGCGGCAAAACGGCGGAAAACGGCGGCTTTTTGCTTTCGATTTTAATAAAAATTTGAAAAATATTTGTTAAAATTATTGCAATTTGTAAAAATATGTGTTATAATATACATGTATTCGGGATTAGACCGCGCCGAGAGGCTTGATAGTCGTTTGTTTTCGACGGGTTACGTTTTGGATAACTTTTGATAGGAGGACCCCAAAGGATGAGTCAAGGTACGGTGAAATGGTTCAATTCGGAGAAAGGTTACGGGTTTATCGCCGGCGATGAAGGCGGCGACGACGTATTCGTACATTACTCCGCGATCCAGGCCGATGGATACAGAAGCCTGAAAGAAGGGCAGAAAGTTTCCTACGAAACGGAAACGGATCCCAAAAACCCGAACAAATTGCGCGCCATCAACGTTCAGGCGCTGTAAATTGTAGCAGGTTTTTCGAAAAAAATCAGCTTTTTCAGCCGCACTTTTCCGATTGTTTTACGGAGTGCGGCTCTTTTTTTGCTTAAGGATTTTACTTATGACCGAAAAAATCGACGAAAATATTTCCGGTATCGCCGAAGCGGAGACGGAAGCCGTACGGGGCGAAGATTGCGGCGCGGCGGAAGCGGGCGCGGCGGTATGCTCCGATATGGAAATCGCCGCGGGCGAAGGGAAAGAAGAAACGGCTGCGCCCGAAAAAAAGCGCGGCGTTTTCGCGCGGCTCGGCGAGGGAATAAAAAATAAATTTTCGGCGTTGAAATCGGCGGTACGGGAGCGCGGGAACGAGCTGGAAGGCGCGAAAAAGAAGCGCATCGCGGCGGCGATCGCTCTGGCGGTGATGGTGGTTTTCTACATCCTCTTCTATGTGTTTGTAGGCGTGGCGGTGGTGAATCTCGTGAAAGATCCGCAGGGGTTCAAGGAGTGGATAGAGGGATTCGGCACAAGCAGCATTTTTATTTTTATCGGGTTGCGCGTGGTGATGACGGTGTTCAGGCTGATTCCGGGCGGACCGCTACAGGTTGCGGGCGGCTATGCGTTCGGCACCTGGTGGGGCGCGCTGTGGTGCATGGTCGGTTCGCTGATAGGCACGCTGATTATTTTTCTGCTGGGGAAAAAGTACGGCACGAAGCTGGTGGGACTGTTTATTTCCCCCGAAAAAATGCGTTCGGCGGCGATGCTGAAAGATAAGAAAAAACGGAACGTGTTTTTGTTTCTGATGAACTTTCTGCCGGGAACGCCCAAGGATATTTTCACCTGGATGGCGGCGATTTCCAACGACGGCGCGTTTTCGTCGATTCTGGTAATCATGCTTGCCAGAATTCCGTCGGTGGTGGCGTCCACTTGGTGCGGGCACGAGCTGATGCAGGAAAATTACGTGGTTTCCGCCATCGTGTTCGGCGTGCTTTTGGTGCTGGGGCTTGCCTGTTCGTATGCGTACAAAAAGCTTTCCGCGCGGCACGAAGCGCGCGCCAAGGCGCAGGAAAACGAGAAAAAAGAAGAAAAATAAAATGATAAAACCGGGCAGATACCGCCATTTCAAAGGCAAAGAATACGAAGTAATCGGTACGGCGACGCATTCGGAAACGTTGGAAGAGTATGCGGTATACCGCGCGCTGTACGGCGAAGGAAAGCTGTGGATCCGTCCGGCGGCGATGTGGAACGAACTTGTTGAAAAGGACGGGCGGAAAGTGCCGAGATTCGTTTATATCGGAGAAGACTGAAAAACGTGCGCAGGACGAAACGGAGGGTGTTTCGCGGGCGCTCGTTTTTTTTTTGCGGCAATTTTTTCCGCTTTTTTTCCGATGAAAAACGCGGGGCGGCAACGCGCGGAAGCGGGCAAAGAAAAACATCCTTTTTTTTCGAGGGAAAACATTGAAAAAATGCGGCGTTATCATTGACTTTTCTTTTTTGTTATGATATAATTTATATGCGAAAATGAAAATAAATTTCGAAATTTTGTTAAAAATTCTCTCAAATACGGAGGCAAGAGGTAAAAATGGAACGCAACGAAGCTATCGGACTGTTTGAAAGCTTATATCGCGCCGCTCCGCAGGATTTGTTTACGGCTGCGGGACGAATCAACGTGATCGGCGAGCATGTGGATTACTGCGGAGGCAAGGTGTTTCCCGCGGCGCTCAATCTGCGCTGCAACGTGTACGCCCGCAAAAACGGCGAAAACGTTATCCGCGTGGCGGCTTCCGATTTCAAGCAGGTGGTAGAGCTTGACATCGATAAAATCGGCGAGTACAAGTCGCTGAAATGGGGCAATTATCAGGCGGGCGTTGCGTACTTTTTGCAGGAAAGCGGCACGCCGCTGGTGGGCTGCGACCTGTTGTACGATTGCACCGTTCCTTTCGGCAGCGGGCTTTCTTCTTCGGCGGCGATCGAAGTTTCCACGGCGGTGGCGCTTTCGGAATACGCGGGCGTGAAGTACGATAAAGTGCAGCTGGCGCTGATTTCGCAGCGCGCGGAAAACAAGTACGCGGGCGTGAATTGCGGGATTATGGATCAGTTTGCTTCGGCGATGGGCAAGAAAGACCATGCGATTTTGCTGGATTGCGCCACGCTGGATTACGAATACGTGCCTTTGCAGCTGGGAGATTACTGTATTGTGGTGGCGAACTGCAACAAGCCGCACAATCTGGTGGAAAGCAAGTATAACGTACGCCGCCACGAAGTGGAAGTAGCGTTGAAAAAGATTCAGGAAGTGAAGAAAATCAACGCGCTGGCGGAACTTTCCGTAGAGGATTTCAACGAAGTGAAATATCTGCTTTCGGGCGTGGTGGCAAAGCGTGCGGAGCACGTGGTTACGGAATGCGCGCGCGTTACCGAGGCGGTGGAAGCTTTAAAGCGCGGAGATATTGCGGAGCTGGGCAGACTGTTGAACGAAAGCCATTATTCGCTGCGCGATTTGTACGAAGTAACGGGCAAGGAGCTGGATATGCTTTCCGCTCTGGCGCGGAAAGAGGCGGGGTGCCTCGGTTCGCGTATGATCGGCGCGGGGTTCGGCGGCTGCACCATTTCCATCGTGAAAAAATCGGCGGTGGAAGGATTTATCCGCCATGTGGATAAGGCGTATTTCGACGCGATCGGCTATCGCGCGTCGTTCTACGAAACTTCGATCGAGGACGGCATCACCGTTTCGAAACTGTAAAAAAACCGCGGAGCGGAAAGGCGGAAACAATGATCAATCAGAATCTCAGCGATTTAATCGCATATGCCAAAATTCATCTGGGGTTGCCCGAAGCGGACGAGACGTACGTTTCCAACCTGCTGATGTCGAAATTCAATTTAAACGAAATCAAGCCCTGCTGGGTGAACGAAAAGAAAATCGCCGCGCTGACCTGCCCGGACGAGATTGTGAAGCCGCTGGCGGAATACGCGCTGGAAAACGGCATTATCGGCGAGGGCGAGGAAGAATTTTTTACTTCCGATATTCTGGATATGCTTTCGCCGCGCCCCTCGGAAGTGATTGCGAAATTCGACGAATTGCACGAAAAATCGCCCGCGGCGGCGTTTGACATGCTGTACGACCTGGGAGTGAAAAACGATTACGTGAAGGCTTCGGCGATTGCGAAAAACGAGTACTGGAAAACCACGACCACGCGGATTCCCATCGAAATCACCGTAAATTTAAGCAAGCCCGAAAAGAACAACAAGCTGACGGCGAAGCTGAGAAACGTTTCTTCCGGCTACCCGAAGTGCATGCTTTGCAAAGAGAACGTGGGCTATGTGGGACAGGGCAGAACGCGGCGCAATATGCGCACGGTGCCTCTGACGCTGGCGGGCGAAAAATGGTTCTGGCAGTTTTCGCCGTACGCGTATTTTTATCAGCACGGAATTGCCATCAATCTCACCCATACCCCCATGGAACTGACGGAAAAGACGACGCGCAAGCTGCTGGATTTCGTGGATTACGCGCCCGATTACTGCATCGGTTCGAACGCTCCCCTGCCCATTGTGGGAGGCAGCATTCTGGCGCACGAGCATTTTCAGGGCGGCAAGCACGTCTTCCCGATGTTCGAGTGCGCGCGGGGCGAAAAAATTGCCGTAACGGAAGGCGACGTAAGCGTATATCTGCCCGACTGGTACAACAGCGTGATTTTGTTTACGGGCAGCGACAAAGAGGCGCTTTGCCGCGCCGCAGCCAACGTTTTAAACGTGTGGACGAAGTATTCCGACGAGCGGGTGGGCATCATTGCGAAAACGGACGCGCCGCACAACACGCTTTCGCCCATTGCAAGAAAGACGGCGGAGGGATACGAAGTGTATCTGCTGCTGCGCAACAACCGCTGCGACGAGCAGTATCCGGACGGAATTTTCCACGCGCATAAAGAATATCATAATATCAAGAGCGAATCGATCGGGCTGATAGAGGCGATGGGCAGATTTATTCTTCCCGGAAGATTGCACCGCCAGCTGAAAGAGGTGCGGAAGTTCCTCACGGGCGAAAATACGGAAATCGCCGAGGATATGCAGATTCATACGGAGATGATTCATTCTTTGCTGGCAAAGCACGGCACGAACAACAGCGAAGAAAAGGCGGAAAAAATCGTAACCGCGTATGTGGAAAACGTATGCGAAAATATTCTGGATAATACCGCCGTGTTCAAGCACGACGAACAGGGCAAAGCCGCGTTCGGAAGATTTTTAAAGACTTGCGGGCTGACGAAATAAATCGTTCGTAATTCAATCCGTCCGTTTATGCGGGCGGATTATCTTTAAACGGGGCGGCGCTTGTTTATGGCTCGGCGCGAAGTATCGGATCCGCGCGGCGAAAAACGCGTTGCGTTCGACGTGCGATTGCGGCGGCTTGCCGGGGCGGCGCACGGGCGACGCCGACGGGCGGGCGATCGGGCGAGAACCGTGCGGGCGTAACGCCGCGTATGAGGTGGATTGTTTTTTTCCGATTTATATGACCCGTTTGCCATACGGGAAAAAACGAAAGGGGAAATTTGCGGGATTTTGTAAGAAAATGCCGTATGCGGAAAAGGGCGTTTGTCGAAAACGCAAAATACGACGTTTTTCGCGCAAAAAAGCCGTTCTTCCGGCACATACTCCCGTCATCCGACGTGTGTGCGGCGCCGCATATCTCGCGCCGCGCATATGAAAAAAAGAACTCCTTCCGGTAGGGGAGCGAAGGATATACCCGAAAAAAACGCGGAAGCGCAACGATTGCGGCAAGCCGCATATGCGGTTTCCGACGGATAAAGATTAAACAAAAAACGAAGTATCGGAGAGGAAAAAATGAAATACATACTTGCTTTGGACCAGGGAACGACGTCTTCGCGCGCGGCGCTTGTGAGCGAGGAGGGAAAAATCGTCTGCATTTTAAACAGAGAATTTCCGCAGCTTTATCCGCGCGAAGGCTGGGTGGAGCACGACCCGACGGACATATGGGGCAGTCAGTACGGCATTATGATGGAAGTGCTGGCAAAAAGCGGCGTGGGCGCGGAAGAGATTGCGGCGATAGGCATTACCAACCAGCGCGAAACGGCGATTGTGTGGGAAAAAGCCACGGGCAAACCCGTGTATAACGCCATCGTGTGGCAGTGCCGCCGTACGGCGGAAAGGATTGAAGAAATCGTAAAGTCGGGCGCGGGAGAAATGATACGGGAAAAGACGGGGCTGATTCCCGACGCGTATTTTTCGGCATCGAAAGCGGAATGGATTCTGGACAGGGCAGACCCGAAGCGCGAGCGTGCGAAGCGGGGAGAATTGTTGTTCGGTACGGTGGACAGCTATCTGGTGTGGAAGCTGACGGGAGGGAAAGTGCATGCGACTGACCGCACGAACGCCGCGCGGACGATGCTTTTCAATATTCATACGCTGGACTGGGACGACGAGCTGCTGGAACTTTTTCATATTCCGCGCGAGATGTTGCCCGAAGTGAAAAGTTCGGGAGAATTGTACGGCTATGCGCCCGTGGGCGGCGTGGAAATTCCCGTGTTCGGCGTGGCGGGAGATCAGCAGTCGGCGTTGTTCGGGCAGTGCTGTTTTCAGGCGGGAGAAGCGAAGAATACGTACGGTACGGGGTGCTTTTTGCTGATGAACACGGGCGAAACGCCCGCGGAAAGCAAGAACGGGCTGCTTACCACCGTGGCGGCGACGCTGAAAGGCGAGCCTGCGCAATACGCGCTGGAGGGCAGCGTGTTTATCGGCGGCGCGGTGATTCAGTGGCTGCGCGACGAAATGCGATTTTTTGCCGAGAGCAAAGACGCGGAATATTATGCGGGAAAAGTGCCCGATACGGGCGGCGTGTATCTGGTGCCGGCGTTTACGGGCATGGGCGCTCCGTACTGGGATATGTACGCCCGCGGCGTGCTGGTGGGCATTACGCGCGGCACGCGGCGCGAACATATCATCCGGGCAGCGCAGGAATCCATTGCGTTTCAGTCGGCGGAGCTGATTTTTGCCATGGAAAAAGACACGGGGATGACGTTAAAAACGCTGAAAGCGGACGGCGGCGCTTCGCGGGATAAATTTCTGATGCAGTTTCAGGCGGATATAGCGGATAAAAAGGTGGTTACGCCCGAAATCCGCGAGACCACGGTGCTGGGCGCGGCGTATCTGGCGGGCTTGGGCGCGGGGGTATGGAAAGACAGAAAAGAACTGAAAAAACTGTGGCAGGCAGACAGAAAATATTCGCCCGCCATGGAAAAGGAAATCCGTGAAAAGCGGCTGGAAAAATGGCGCGACGCGGTGCGCCGCTGCCTCGGCTGGGCGAAGGAGTAGGCGGAACCGGAAAACAAAATAAAAAAACTCTTTGAAAAGGCAGATAAGCTGTTATCAGCCTTTCAAAGAGTTTTGTTTTAATTGTTTTTAAATCAGTCCGTGATGACGGGGATGGTATTCAGGTAAAGCACGTCGGGGCGTTTTGCCGCTTCGCCTTCGGCAAGCACGAACGCCTTTTTGTAAACGATGCCGCCCGCTTTTTCGACAAGCGCTTCCAGTCCCGCGAGCGACGCGCCCGTGGAAACCACGTCGTCTACGATGCACACTTTTTTGCCTTTGATGAGTTCTACGTCGTGGCGGGATAAATACAGGCGCTGTTCTTTGCCCGTGGTGATGGAGGAGGCGATGGGTACGTCGATGCCGTCCTGCATATACAGCTTTTTGCTCTTGCGGGCTACGGCGTAGAAGGGCATGCCCATATTGCGCGCCACGCAGTGGGTGAGCTGCAAACCTTTCGATTCGGCGGTGATCAGCACTTCGCAGTCGCCGATTTTATCGGTGAGCAGCTGCGCGCATTTTTCCGTTAAAAGCACGTTGCCGTGCAGGTTGAAAAAGCAGATTTTAACGCCGCTTGGCAGGGGAAGGATGGGAAGTTGCGCCGTTACGCCGTCGAAATCGATGACGTATTCCTGCTGCCCCGTGGTTTCGTTTACGCGAATATAGTTTTCCATAAGATGATGCCTCCCGTCCGGCGACAACCGAAAAGTTTGCCGTTTTTTTCAAACACCCGTTAATTGTATCACTTTTCCGACGAAAAGTAAACGAAAAAAACGCATAAACGGAGCGAAATATCGAAAAATCCGCAAAAAGCGCAAAAAATTTTGCCCGATTTGCCGCGGTTGCCGCCGCGCGGTTGACTTTTTTTGAAAAAACGGCTATACTGTGGCTGGAAGCGGAAGGGAACGCGGGAGCGACGCGCCTGTATCGGCGCGGAAAAAATTGCGGAAGAACGGAGAGAAGGATTTTGGGCGAAATAACGGCGATTACGCCGCAAATCAAAGATAAACGGCGCTGCAACGTGTATGTGGACGGCAGATTTTATTGCGGCATTACGCTGGAAACGGCGGTGAAAAACCGATTGAAAGCGGGGCAGACGATCGACGAAAAACGGCTGGACGAACTGCAGGGCGAAAGCGAAAAGAATACGGCGTTGGATAAAGCGCTGACGCATATTTCCGCCTGCGCGAAAACGGAAAAGGACGTGCGCAAATTTCTGCAGGGCAAGGGGTATCTGCCTACGGTGGAAAACTATGTGATTGAAAAGATACGTTCGTACGGGTTTATCAACGATACGGCGTACGCGAAAACCTATGCGCTTTCCGCGGGAAAACGCAAGGGGCGGAGGCTGATTAAGTACGAGCTTCTCGGCAAGGGAATTGCCGAAGCGGAGATAGAGGCGGCGTTTTCGGAAATAGACGAAGCTGCGGAGAACGGGGGAGAGGACGAGGCGCCGGACGAAGCGCGGGCGGCGGAAGCGATTGCGGATAAATACATGCGGGGCAAGACGGCGGATCGGAAAACGCTTGCCGCGTTGTACAGGCGGCTGATTTCGCGCGGGTTCGACGGAGAAACGGCAAAGGCGGCGACGGATAAATACCGTAACGGAGAGGATGACTGACACGATGAACACCGATCGGATAAAAATCAAAAAATTTTCGCGGATAGATTCCACGCAGGAATACGCGGATAAAATGAAGAAGTACGGCGAAAACCTGATTGTTACGGCGGCGAAGCAAAGCGGCGGCAAGGGCACGAAAGGCAGATCGTTTTCCTCGGAAAAGGGCGGGGTATACCTTTCGTCGCTGTTGTATTACCCGAATTTTCCCGCGGAAAAATCGTTTCTGATTATGGCGGGAACGTGCGCCGCGGTGTGCAGAACGCTGGAAGAGGGCGGATTGCAGGCGAAAATCAAGTGGCCGAACGACGTTTTCGTGAACGGAAAAAAAATCTGCGGCATTTTAACGGAAAATACGTTTTCGGAGCCTGCGGCGGGCGAAGCGGACGGGAAGCATAAAGATATCTGCTGCGTGTGCGGCATCGGGCTGAACATCGAAAACGATTTACCCGAAGAGCTGGAAAACACGGCGACTTCCGTATGGCTGGAAACGGACGAAAAACAGAACGTGAAAAAGTGGCGCGCGCGCTTGATTGAAAATCTGTTGAAAAATTACGCCGATTTGTGTTCCGGAAACGAGGAAACCTACAAGCGGATTTTCGGGGAGTATCTCGCGCGGTTCGGGTTTGTCGGCGAAAATATGGTGCTGATTACGGAAAGCGGCAGTTTTATCGCGCGGATTTTAGGCGCGGACGAGTGCGGCAGACTGCGCGTGCTTGTGGGCGGAGAGGAAAAACTGTATTCGGCGGCGGAAATTATTAAAATGCGGACGTGAAAAGGCGTACGCGGCGGCGCCGTGCCGTGCGGCGGGCAAAGCTGCAAAGCTGCCGAAAAGTGCGGCGCGGGAAAACGGAGGCAGGCGGATGAAGGACGAAATTCGTGTTTCTGACGGGATACGCGTTCTGAATGCGGCGGATGTCAAAGCGGCGCTGCCGCCGAGAAGAGCCGTTTCGAACAAAGGCGATTACGGAAGAGCGGCGATAGCGGCGGGGTGCATGCGTTACGGCGGGGCGGCGGTGCTTGCGGCGCAAGCCGCGTTGTGCGGCGGCGCGGGGTATACGGCGCTGTTCGTGCCCGGAAAATTGCGGCTTTGTTTAACGGGCAGGGTGCCGGAGGCGCTGTTGTTTTCCGCGTGCCGCGGCGGCGAATGGAAGCTTGACGAAAAAAGATTGCGGAATATTTTGCGATACGACGCGATTGCCGCGGGGATGGGTATGGGAAATACGAAATCCGCGGCGAAAGTAATTGCGTATCTGCTGAAAAATTACGGCGGAAAATTGCTGCTGGACGCCGACGGATTGAATTCGATTGCGGCAACGTACGGCGTGCGGGGCGCCGCGGAGTTATTCCGTGCGAAAAAATGCGCCGTGCTGATTACGCCGCATCCGGCGGAATTTGCGCGTCTGACGGGAAAAAATATGCGCGAACTGCTGAAAAACGACGGCGAACTTGCCGTGGAAGAAGCGAAAAAATACGCCGCGCAGAATTGCGTGGCGGTGCTTTTGAAAGGCGCTTCGGGGGCGAAAACGCTGATTTGCGGGGAAAATCGCGCGGTTTTCAACGCTACGGGAAATTCCGGACAGGCGAAAGGCGGCAGCGGAGATACGCTTTCGGGTTTGATTGTTTCGATTGCGGCGAGCGGGGCGAGTTTGTTCGACGCGGCGTGCGCGGGCGCGTATCTTGCGGGCAGGGCGACGGAAATTGCGGCGAAAGAGGTGAGCGAGTACGCGCTGACCGCCACGAAAATTTCCGGAAATATCGGCAAAGCGATTCTGGAACTATAAAATCAGTCGGTTCCGGCGGGCGTCGTGTTTTCGGGTTCGCCGTCATCCGGCGGAGCGGTTTTGCCGCGGAATTGCGGCGGCTGCGCGCGCACGGCAAGCAACCGCACGGCGAGCGAGAGCGCGAGAAGAATCAGCCCCATGGCGCGGTAGTAGTACGGAAAGGGCGAAAACAACGAAGTGAAAAGCAGAATCTCCGCGGAAACAAGCAGTCCGCGGGCTGTTTTTTTGCCGATTTTGCAAAATCGGAAGCCGCAGAGCTTTTTTTCGGAGGCAAGGGCGGTTATGGCTTCCGGCAACGCGGCGTTGGTTTTTGCCTGTTCGAAAATTTCGTCAATCGTAACGCATTGCACGCCGAAACGGTTTAAAAGCGCGACGGCTTCTTCGTCTGCGGCAATGCAGTACAACGTTGCGCGCGCGGTGTATTTTTTGTTTTCGCCCGATTGCGGCACGGAAAGTCCGGACGCGTTGCCGAGGGCGCGCAGCAGCGTTTCGCTTTTTTCCGTGCCGAAAGGTTTTGCCGAGAAAGAGAAAAAACAGTCGGCGCCGTTTTTTTCTTCCGTTCCGGCTTGCGGAGGCAGGTGCGCGTAAAATAAATTTTCGCCGACGGAAGGGAGGGCGTACGGCAGGGAGGAAAAACGCGCGGGAAAAGCCGTTTTGAAAAACTGAGCGACGTCTTTCGCGGAAACGACGGAAAGATACAGCGCCAGCGCGTTTTTTTCTTTTTCCGCACGCAGCGAAAACAAAGATTTCCGGCGCTTTCTGCCGAGAAACGCGGCAAGAAGCGCGGCGGCGCAGCAGGCGGCGGCAAGCGCGAACAGGACGGAGAGGACGACGGACAGCCGCAAGTAGCGGAAAAAGCACAAAAACAATAAAAACGAGAAAGCGAAGGTAAAAAATACGTGCGAAATTTCGGCGCTTTTTTTCATATAATTTTTCATAAGCATATTTTTGCCCGAAAACCGCGCATATAAACTTGAAAAATTTCGGAAAATGCGGTATAATGTATAAAACGCCGCGAAAATTTACGGCGGAACGAGGAGAAAAAACGGGCAATGAGAACGGGCATTTTCGGCGGATCGTTCGATCCGGTGCATATCGAACATATCGCTCTGGTGAAAGCGGCGATTTCGTCGCTTAAGCTCGATCGCGTGTTTGTGCTGCCCGCGTACGTGCCGCCGCATAAACGGGGCAGAGTGCTTGCCGACGACGCGCACCGCACGGCGATGCTGAAAGAGGCGTTTAAAAACGTGCCGCAGGCGATTGTTTCCGATTACGAAATTTCCCGCGGGGGGGTGAGTTACACGTACCTTACCTGCCGGCATTTTGCCGAAACTTATCCCGAAGATACGCTGTATTTTCTGGTGGGGACGGATATGTTGCGGGATTTTCCCACGTGGAAAAACCCGGAAGAGATTCTTGGATACGCCGACCTTGCCGTGTGCGACCGCGCGGAAGAAAGCGAGAAGTGGCGGGAAGAGGAACAGGCGAAGTTTTTCGCGCGGTTTAAAAAACGTTTCGAAACGGTGAATTACAAGGCTTCTTCGGTTTCTTCCACCGAAGCGCGCGTAAAAGCCGCCGCGGGCGACGATACTTCCGCGCTGTGCGGCGCCGCCGTGGCGGAATACATCAGGGCGCACAGGCTGTACGAAATACCGAACGCGCACGAAGCGTTTGCAATGGAAAAGCCTTCGCGGCGGGAACATTCGTTGCGCGTGGCGGTTGCCGCGGCGAAAAAAGCCGCGGGGTTGCATCTGCCCGAACGGCAGGCGGTTACCGCGGCGCTGTTTCACGATTGCGCGAAAAATCTGCCGCTTTCCTCTCCGCTTCTGGACGGATTTGCATTGCCGGACGGCGTGCCCCGCCCCGTGCCGGAACCCGTTCTGCATCAGTTTACGGGCGCATATGCGGCGGAACATGCCTACGGGATTACGGACGAAGAAATTTTAAACGCCATACGATACCATACCAGCGGCAGAGCGGGAATGAGCCTTTTGGAACAGCTGATTTTTCTTGCCGATATGGTGGAGGACGGCAGGGACTATCCCGGCGTGAAAGAACTTCGTAAGCTGTTTTACGCCGAGGAAAATTCGCTGGATTTCACGACGTTCGAAGCGCTGAGGGAAACGCTTTGCCACCTGGAAGAACAGGGCGGCGAGATTTATCCGCTTACCTGCGAAGCATACGAGGACGCCGAACGGAAAATTGCGGGCGGAAAAAAATAAAAACAACAAACAGGAGCTACGGATATGGAAAACGAAGAAAAGAAAAACGCGAACGAAGCCACCAGCAAAGAACTTGCGCAGGCAATCTGCGGGGCGCTCTCCGCAAAAAAGGCGAAAGATATCGCCACGGTGTATGTGCGCGAAAAATCGTCGCTGTGCGATTATTTCGTAATTGCAAGCGGAACTTCTTCCACGCAGGTGCGCGCGATGGGCGAGTATGTGGAAGAACAGATGGAAAAGCAATTTTCGCTTTCGCCGGTGCGCGAAGAAGGTATGCGCGACGGAAGATGGTCGGTACTCGATTACGGCGACGTGATCGTGCATATCATGCAGGACGAAACGCGGCTGTTTTACCACCTCGAACGGCTGTGGGCGGACGGCGGAAATCTTGAAAAATACGAAGATTAAGCACGCGATACAGTTGCCGTAAACAGGCTGTTGTGATAAGACTGTCGTAAACGGACTGTCGCAAACAGGCGACGCGGCGAAAACTGGGCTGCGCGCCGGCGGAAAAGACGAAATTACTTGAAGCGGAATTCTTTCGGCTCGGAGTATTTCGGACTTTCCCGCTTTTTCTTTTTTTCTACGATATAATAAATTTTTTCGGGCTGTTTTTCGGCGGGGCGGGGCTTCTTTTCGGGCGGTTTCTGCGGCGGCGCGGGCGGCGGGGACTGCCGTTTTGTGCCGCGTTTGTATGCTAAAAAGTACGCCGCGGCCCAGCGGAACAGGTGAATCAGAAAAAAACATGCGCAGAACAAGCCCGCCATCGCCCAGAAACCGAGCGCGAGATTGCTTTGCGTTGCAGAAATACAAAAGTATAAGCGAAAATCGTAACGTGCCATGGCACCATTGTAACGCAAAAGTTTTTTCACAATTTGGCAAAAAAAGGAATAACCGCGCGGATTTTGCCGCATAATCAGGTCGATATGGAAAATTTATTAAAAACCGCGGGAGCGGCGGAGGAAAAAACGGCGGGCACAAGGACGGCTTCGGCAACGGCGGCGGGGGCTCGCGGCACGGCTTTTACGGGCGCAAGCATCGTGCTTTCGCCGGCGGAAGCGGAAGAATATTGCGTTTTCAAACGCAAAAAGCGTGTGGACGAGGTGCTGGCGGCGTTGAAAAAGACGGTGATTCTGCCGCCCGAAGAACTTTCCGCGGCGGAAATTTCGAAGTGCGCCGAGGCGGCGCGCGGCGTGAAATCGCTTGCTTTGCGCGTTCCTCCGAACAAGGTGGCGGCGGCGAGAAACGCGCTGGCGGGAGGAGCTGCGGCAGACGCGATTGTGGGCGGCAACGGCGAAACTTCGTGGCGGGTGAAACGGTACGAAGCGAAGCGGGCTTTGCGCGACGGCGCGGGGAGAATCACGCTGATTTTATCGCCCTCCGCGGTGCAGACGGGAAAAACGGGCGAAACGAAGCGGGAGATTAAAAAGGTGTGCAAGGCGGTGAAAAAGCGCCCCGTTACCGTGGCGTTGCCCGAAAATGTTGCCGCAAGCACGGAAAAAACGGCGTGGAAGAAAATCGCCGGGCTTGCGGCGGATTACGGCGCGAAGTATTTGTCGGTGCCGTTTTTCGCGGGGGCGGCGGAACTGCGCACGTTTTTAAAAGATACCTGTATGCTGGAAGTTACGGGTGTGGAGACGGCAGCCGATTTTAAAACGATGATTGCCGCGGGTGCGGAAAGCATTGCGGTGAGCGCGGGCGCGTGCGGGAAAATCCGTGCGGAGCTTCTGGCGGAAGCGGAAAATTGTTCGTTTGCGGTGCCGGCGGCGGACGGTTCGTTTTTTGCGGAAGCGGCGCGGGAAGCGCTCGAAAGGGAAAAGGCGGGAAAGGAAGCGGAAAAGCAGAGTGCCGACGCCGAAAAACTTTCGGAAAACTTTTCGGTAAAATCGCAGGAAAAAACCGACGCGAAAACGCCGGAAAACGTATAAACGGCGCTTGCCGGCGCATACGATAGGGTATGACGCGAAAGACGGGAAGCAATCGTAAAAAATTTTATTCTGTCCTGTGCGCGGCGCTTGTCCTGCTGGAAATCGCCGCGTTTTATCTTTGTCTGCACAATCTTGTTGCCCCTGCGGCGGCGATGGCGGTAACGAACGCAAAAATCGTGCTGGACGCGGGGCACGGCGGAATAGACGGCGGTGTTACGGGAAAAACAACGGGCGTGAAGGAGAGCGAGCTGAATCTGGAAATCACGTATCTGACGGCGGAAAAATTCCGCGAGGCGGGGTTCGAAGTCGTGCTGACGAGAAAGACGGCGGAAGGACTGTACGGCACCACTGCGAAAGGGTTTAAAAAACGCGATATGCAAAAACGCCGCGAAATTATTTACGAAGCGCGCCCCGCCGCCGTGATTTCGATACATCAGAATTATTATCCCTCTTCGTTTTCGCGCGGGGGGCAGGCGTTTTATCTGAAAGGCAGCGAAGAAGGAGCGAATCTCGCCGAAGCGTTGCAGATTTCGTTCAATAAACTTTACGGCGGCAGAGGCGTGCCGAAACGCACGAAAGCCACGGGCGATTTTTTCATGCTTTCCTGCAGCGAATATCCTTCGGCGCTGGTGGAATGCGGATTTCTTTCCAACTCGAAAGACGAAGCGCTTTTAACTTCCGACGAATTTAAAAAGGAGCTTGCCGGCGCAATCGTAAACGGGGTAATCGCTTATTTTGCGCAAAACGGAGAATCGGCATAAGGGCGCCGCACGGCTGCTTTCGGATTAAAACGGCGGCGATATTGGAAAAAATCACATTCTACCCATGGTAGATACGCAAAAAAAGACTCTTTCGGGCGGAGAGTTTTTCTTTTTTATGATGTCTTTTCGATAAGCGGTAGTTTTTTCGGCAAAAAGAAAAACGGACGAAATTTGCCGTAAAAATGCGAAAAAACGGCTTGTTTTTGATAAAAAACAGTAATTCTACCGTGAGTAGAGACGCGAAATTTTTAGTAGAGAAAAGGACGTGCACAGTAGGTTGTCTTTTTTTGCCGCATGTATTAAAATAGATAACGGAAGAGGCGAAGGCGCGGAAAAAATAAAAATCCGGATAAAACGCGCAACCGAGCTTTCCGAATCGATACGAATACAATGAGGTTTAAAAACAATGACTAACGAAAAAAAAGAGAAGAAAATTATTCCCGTATTTTTTGCGGCGGACGATAAATACGTTCCTTTTCTGGCGGTAACGCTACAATCGATCAAAGAACACGCGTCTCCCGAAAACGAATACAGAATTTACGTGTTGCACGCGGGCGTGAGCGACGACGGAAGCGATAAAATCAAGAAATTCGAAAGCGAAAATTTCAAAGTGAATTTTGTGGACGTTACCGATCGTCTGGCGGTGCTTTCCGATGAATTGCACCTGCGCGATTATTATTCGTGCGCGACTTATTTCCGTATTTTCATTGCGGTGATGTTCCCCGAATACGACAAGGCGATTTATCTGGACGGCGACATTGCGGTGCGGTGCGATCTGGCGGATTATTTCGATATTGAGCTCGGCGATAACTACGTGGCGGGCGTGCCCGACGGCGCCGTGGGAGCGGTGCCCGTATTCAAGGAATATACGAAGCACGTGCTTGGCATCGACGCGGAAAACTATTTCAACGCTGGCGCTTTGCTCTTAAATTTAAAGGCGTTGAGAGACGAAGATTTTTACGGCAAATTTTCCGCGCTGCTGAAAAAATACAAATTCATCGTGGCGCAGGATCAGGATTATCTGAACGTGATTTGCAAGGGCAGAGTAAAATTTCTTGCCGACGAGTGGAACGCGATGCCCGTGGGCGGCGAGACGCAACGGCTGAAAGATCCGAAAATCATTCATTATAACCTTACGATGAAGCCGTGGCATTACGATAATATTTTGTACAAAGAATATTTCTGGGAAAATGCAGAAAAAACGGAATTTTACGAGCTTCTGAAGGGCTTCCTCCGCGATTACAGCGAAGAGGAAAAGCAAAACGACGCCGCGTGCGAGGCGGGGCTGATGGCGCTTTGCGAAAAGGAAATCGCAAACGAAGAGAATTATTTTAAAAAGTACGTTAAAAACGCATAAAATACGATAAAAGGCGGCAGACAAATGGATCTTTCGATAGTATCCGAGGACAGAAAAGAGGTTTTGAGAAAAATCGACGAGTACGAGCGCAAGGGGTGGTTCGATAAAGACGTGGAAAACGATCCGCCCGCGCCCGAACTGCGCCCGGAGGACGTGGATTATCTGGGGAAGAAGCTTTCCAGCAAAATCAAAACGGCGATTGCCAACAAGATGGGCAGAAAGTTCTTCGAAAAGATGATTAAAGAAGGCGCCGTGGTGATTGACGGCATGGAGGGCGGAGAAAATCTCCGTCTGCTTAAAGACACGGGCGCGGTGATCACCTGCAACCATTTCGGTATTCCCGATAACTATATTTTGTATCATTGCATACAAAAAAGTCTGAAAAAGAAGCGGCTGTATAAAGTCATCCGCGAGGGAAATTACACGGGGTTCAGCGGGTTGTTCGCCTTTTTGTTTCGCAACTGCAATACGCTGCCGCTTTCATCCAACCGCCGCACGATGGTGAATTTTATGTCCGCTACGGATACGCTGCTGCGGCGCGGCGAAACGGTGCTCATTTACCCGGAGCAGGGCATGTGGTGGAATTACAGAAAGCCCCGTCCGTTTAAAATCGGCGCGTTCAAAATTGCGGTGCGCGCGGGCGTGCCTGTTCTGCCGACGTTCGTTACGATGAAAGACGACGAGACGAAACTGGACGAGCACAACTATCCGCTGCAGCATTATACGCTGCACGTGATGCCGCCCGTATACCCGGATAAAACGCTGAACGAAAAGCAGGCGGCGGAAAAAATGAAAGAGGATACGTTTGCGCTGTATAAGGCGAAATACGAAGAGGTGTACGGCGTTCCGCTTGCCTACCTCGAAGAAGAAAGCGCGGAAGAAACAAAGACGGGAGGAGACGAAGATAAATGTTGTTTGTGTGGGTGATTTCCGTGGCGGTTACGGTGCTTGCCATACTGAACGCCGCTCTTTCCGAAGGAGTGTTCGGCGTTATCGGCGTATCGCTGGGCACGGGCGTGCTGTGTACGTTTTACGCGGCGGCGCTTGCGCTTGCTTTCGATGCGCTTCTGGCGCTGTTTATCCGCCGTGTGCTGCCCGGAAAGTGGTTCAACCATAAGAAGGCGGTGTTTACGGTAGGCGCAGGCGAGAAGAAGTTTTACGAGACGATTAAAATCCGCAAGTGGAAAGACAAAATTCCCGAATGGGGCAGGTTTACGGGCTTTTCGAAGAACGAAATCGCGCGCCCGCAGGACAATGCCTATCTCGAAAAATATTTTCTGGAACTGTGCTACGGCGAAGTGATTCATTTCGTTTCGGCGTTTGCGGGGTTTGCCGTGTTGTGCTTGTTAACGCCGCGCGCGTTGCTTTTCTCGCTTGCGTTGCCCGTGGCGATTATCAATATGCTGTGCAATCTGCCCTCCTATTTTATTCTGCGATACAATTCCTATAAGCTGGAAGTATTGTATAAAAACAACGAAAAGCGTGCCGCGCGCGAGGCGGCGAAAAACCTGCCGACGGCGGTTGCAGCCGCTTCCGCGGAAGAATCCGCTGCGGAAACGGAACAAGTTTTGCCCGGCATACAGACGGCGCGGTGAACGTTGCCGCCGCTTGGGGCGGAAAACGTCCGCGCGGACGATACGGCGCGGAAACGACGGGAAAGTCCGTTGCGGAAAAACCGCCTGAAAAATCCGAAAACAGGGCGAATAACCTTGACAAGACCCGAAAAGCGTGATATAATGCGAAAGTCGGGTCTTTTGTATTGTTTTCGAGCCGGGCGAGCGCGTTAAACCGGACGAGATTCGATGCGGCGCGGGCGAAAAAAGCAGAAAAACCGACGAAAAAAGTAAAAAAGCTATGTACGCGGAGGCAGAACAGTTATGAAAAAAGACGTCGTCATCATCGGGGCAGGACCCGCGGGGATTTTCACCGCGCTGGAAATGTTGCGCAAAGGCAGTAAAAAAAGCATCCTTATCGTAGAAAAGGGCAAATCCGTGGAAAACAGAAGATGCCCGAAAAACGTAACGGGCAAGTGCATGAACTGCAAGCCGTTCTGCCATATCACCACGGGATTTTCGGGCGCGGGCGCGTTCTCGGACGGCAAGCTTTCGCTTTCGGCGGAAGTGGGCGGCGATCTGCCGCTTCTGATCGGCGAAGAACTGGCGCAGGAAACCATCAATTACGCCGATAAAATTTACCTCGAATTCGGTGCGGACGAACACATAGAAGGCTTGAACGTATCGGAAGAAGTGAAAGAAATCAGAAAGCGTACGATTCAGGCGGGGTTGAAGCTGGTGGACTGCCCCATCCGTCATATGGGTACCGAAAAGGCGCAGAATATCTATCTTTCCATCGAACGCTACCTTCTGGAGCACGGCGTCGAAATTATGTTCGAATATCAGTGCAATACGCTGATTATGGGCGACGGCGTGTGCAAGGGCGTGGAAATCGAAAAGTGGAACGGCACAGATTCGCAGGAAGTGTTTGCCGACGACGTGGTGGTTGCCACGGGCAGACGCGGCGCGGAATGGCTGGAAAAAATCTGCGAAATTTACGGCGTGGAGCATGTGCCTTCCACGGTGGATATCGGCGTGCGCGTGGAAGTAAGAAACGAAGTGATGGAAACGGTGAACAAGGTTCTGTACGAGTCCAAGCTGATCGGCTACCCGAAACCTTTCAAAAACAAGGTGCGTACGTTCTGCCAGAACCCCGGCGGCTTCGTATCGCAGGAAAATTACGATAACAATCTTGCCGTGGTGAACGGACATTCGTATAAAGATTTAAAGACGGAGAATACGAACGTTTCCATTCTGTGTTCGCATAATTTCTCGTATCCGTTCAACCAGCCCATCGCGTACGCGCAGAAAATCGGCGAGCTGACCAACATGCTGGGCGCGGGGCATATCCTTGTGCAGCGGTTCGGCGATATTCTGGACGGCAAGCGGACGTGGGACAAAGAGCTTTCGCGTTCGAACGTGCGCCCCACGCTGAAAGACGCGGTGGCGGGCGACATCACCGCCGCGATGCCGTATCGAACGATGATTAACATCATCAATTTCATGCAGTCGGTAGATTACGTGTTGCCGGGATTTGCTTCGGCGGAAACGCTGCTGTATTCGCCCGAACTGAAGTTTTACAGCAACCGCATCAAGATGGATACGAATTTCAATACGAACATCCGCGGACTGCACTGCCTCGGCGATTCCAGCGGCTGGACGAGAGGTCTGATGATGGCGTCGGTGATGGGCGTGCTGATGGGGCGCAAACTAGTTTAAAAAATACTCCGCTTTTGTAGCGGGGGAAGCCTTGACGAAGGCAAACAATTTTATCGCGAATAAAACTCCCTTGCGACGAAATGCGTTGCAAGGGAGTTCATCATTTCATTAGATATAATTTTGCGAAGAAGCTCGGTTTTCGGTTACTCGTGCAGTTCCAGCGTCCACGCCGTTTCGTACGCGGACTGTGCGGCGAGATGCAGCGCGTCGTCTTTCGTTGTTAATTCGTAGCGCTTTCCTTCCGTGGCGGGCAGCGACGTCCACGGTTCGAGGCATACGAACGGCGCTGGTTTATCGGGCGTATGCCATACGCCGAGATAGCGGAAATCGGGATAGCGCAGCGTTAAATAGCGCTTCGAACGCTTGCGTTTCAACGAGACGGCGCGGCAGGTATTTGCAAAAATCAAGGCGTCGTCTTTGAAGAGATCGTGCGTAAGGGGGATGCGGTTGTTCGCGTGCAGAGCGAAGGGAACGATTTCTCCGGAAACCAGTTTCGACGGCGCCACCAGACACTGTTTGACTGCCGTTTTTTCGGGAAATTCGAGGAAGTAATCTTCGAAATCGCCGGAGGGATGGAAGGGCACGTTGAAGCCGGGGTGCCCGCCGAGGCAGAAGGCGATTTCTTTCTGTTCAAGATTTTGTACGCGGTAGGTAACTTTTAAATTCGCCCCGAAAATTTCGTAAATCACGTAAAAGATAAATTTGCACGGATAGATTTTCAGCGTCGCTTCGGTGTACATCAGTGCAAACGAAAGCTTTGTTGCCGTGCGGTCGGCTAAAACGAATTCGTTGTCGCGCGCGATGCCGTGCAGGCGCGTTTCGTAAGTTTTTCCCTCGTAATCGTACTTGTTTTTGTACGCCCTGCCGACGATGGGGAACAGATTGTATGCTCTGCCGTTCCAGAATTCCTCGTCGCCCTGCCAGAGATATTCCGTGTCCGTCTTTTTCGAACGGATGGTTTTTAACTGCGCGCCTTTCGTTTCGACGCCCACTTTCAGTTCGGCGTTTTCGATTTCGTAATACATAAGTGCCTCCGTTTTTCTGAGTATTTTGCGTAAAAAATATCGTGAGACGGTTGTATTCAACCGCATGAATATTGTATCATACTTTTTATCCGTTGTAAAGAAAAGCAAGGCGAAACGCCGTATTTTTTTGATTTTTCCTTTGCGTTAAGTATTTTTTACACGAATCGAATACATTTTTTTAACATAATTCACAAAAAATGATAAAAAATAAAAAACGAAAAAAGAATTTTGAAATTTTTTGATTGTATTCCTGTCGCATACGCCGATTATGTTATAATTAGAATGCGGGAACGGGCGCCCGGCGGCTTTGACGGGGCGCGGCGCGTGTTTCCGCGGAATACGGGATAATAAGAAAAAGTCTGATACTGGCGGCAATCGGGAAGCGCCCGGTTGCAAAGGAAAAAACGGAAAAACATATGGATTACGTCTATTCGATTATCACCATACTGGCGGGCTGCGGCGTATTTCTGCTCGGCTTCAAGCTACTTTCCGACAATATGGAAAAGCTGGCGGGCAACGGGCTGAAAAAGCTGTTCAATAAAACGTCCGATAAAAAACTGGTGGGCGTGGGACTGGGCGCAGCCGCAACGGCGGTAGTGCAGAGTTCCGCCATCACTACGGTGATGGTGATCGGCTTCGTGAACACGGGCATCATGTCGCTGAAGCAGGCAACCACCATCATTATGGGCGCGAACATCGGCACAACCATTACGGCGCAGATTGTAGCGCTGCAGGCGTTTAAACTCAACATTTTCTTTATGGCGCTTGCGTTTGTGGGCATGGCGATGAACATGTTTTCGAAGAAAGACAAAGTCCGCCTTGCCGGCGTGGCGCTTGCGGGGCTGGGATTGGTGTTCGTTGGGCTGAACGTAATGAGCGGCGCCATGGAAGGCGAACAGATGCACGCCGCTTTGAAAAGCCTGCTTTCCAGAGTGAACAATCCGTTTTTATTGCTGTTTATCGGCGTGGCGTTCACCGCGCTGATTCAATCTTCCAGCGCCGTTACCACCATCGTCATCACGATGGCGACGCAGGGACTGATTGTGGGCAGCGGCGGCAACGCGGTGTTGTATGTGATACTCGGCAGCAACATCGGCAGCTGCGTTACGGCGCTTATCTCTTCGATAGGCACCACCATCAACGCCCGCCGCGCAAGTATCATTCACCTGCTGTTCAACGTCATCGGCACCGTGATTTTCATGGTGCTGCTGCTGATTTTCCCGCAGTTTCAGGAAAAGACGTTCGAACGCTGGTTTTCTTCTCCGGAAACGCAGATCGCCATGTTCCACACCTTCTTCAACGTGGTATGCACGTTGATGTTCCTGCCGTTTACGAACGTGCTTGTGAAACTTGCTATGCTGATCGTGCCCGAAACGAAAACGGAAGAAAAAGCCGAGGAAACGGAAAGCGGCGCGAAGTTTGTGTATATGGATAAACGATTTCTGAATTCTCCCGCGCTTGCCATTTCGCAGCTGAAGAAAGAAACGTTCCGTATGGCGGATATGGCGATGGCGTCTCTCGCAACGGCGTTCAACGGGTTTATCCGTCGGGACGTATCTACCGTGGAAAAGGTGGCGGCAAACAACGAACAGATTGCCGATTTAAGCAAATCTATCAGCGATTATCTGGTGAAAGTTTCCGCCGCGGGACCTTCGCTCGACGACGAAAAGAAAATCAGCGCCCTGCACAACAACGTGGGGGATATTGTGAGAATTTCGGAGCTTGCCGATAATTTAACGAAATATACGCGCAAGACCATCAACGAAAACCTTACGTTTTCGCCCGTGGTGGGTACGAAGCTTTCCGAGATGTATGCTCTGTTACAGGAACAGTATTCACTTGTAAAACGCATCGTGCTGATGAAAGAATATAACATTATGCACGAATCGGACGAAACGGAGGACCGCGTGGACAATATGCGCCGCAGTCTGATTGCCGACCATATCGACAGAATGCAGCGCGGCGAGTGCAATGCCGAAAACAACCCCGTGTTCATCAATCTGGTTTCTAACCTCGAACGTGTGGGCGACCACCTCAATTACGTGGCGCACAGCGTAGACGGATTTGTTTCGTAACTTTATCGATACGATATTAAGTTTCCCGCGGGGGATTGCTCCGCGGGATTTTTAACGCAAAGTTTGTGGCGCGGGTGTATTCCTTGTTCCGCAGTGTTGAGGCGCGCCGAAAAATAAAAACCGCGTGAGAAATTTTAAATTTTGCGGATGACGGAAAATGTTGACAAACGCGTTGGTTTGTGCTACAATGGTAAAAAATTTGCAGGGAAGTGAAAAGATGATCGGGCGTACGGACAGATTATGTTTTTTGGGCGACAGCATTACCGAGGGCGTTGCCACCGATAAAAGATACATAGATTATATCGCGGAAGAAACGGGGGCGCAGACGCACGGATTCGGCGTGAACGGAGCGACTTCCTGCGGGCTGTTTGCGCAGCTTGAAAAAATGCGCAAAGAAGTCGGCGACGGTTTCGACGTTCTGTTTGTGTGCATCGGCACCAACGATTTCAACGAAGGCGTGCCTTTGGGGGAATTCTTCACGGAGCATGCGGAAAACGTGGTGTGCGAATACGATGCGAAAAATCAGCCTGTACATTATGCCGTGCGCAAAAAGAGGGAGTTCGTATTCGGCGCGGAGACGTTTAAAGGGCGCCTGAATCGCTTTTTTGCGCAGATTAAAAACGATTATCCCGATAAGCGGATTATATTGCTTACGCCGCTGCATCGCGCGTATGCCTTTTTCGGCGGAGATAACGTTCAGCCGGACGAACTGTATGCAAACCGCATCGGCGTATATTTCGAAGAATACGTTGAGGCGATTCGGAAAGCGGCGGATATATGGGCGGTGGAACTGATTGATTTGTATCGGGAAAGCGGATTGCTTCCGATAAACGAAAAGCACGCGGAATTATACTTCAATAACAAAGCGGCGATTCTCTGCACCCCGCCGCGGCGGGGCATCGGCGGATTGCGCAGGCGATTTTAAGAAGAATTTAAGGCTTGCTTTTTGAAAAAATACCGCAAGGCAATACCGCACGGCGGAAAATTCAAGAAAGAATCGGATCTTCTTTCCGTAAATCCGGAAAGGGGATTTTTTTTGTTTTTTTCCGGTTTTATTTGTTTTTTTACACAGGACGGAAAACACGGGCGGCGGAAAGAATTTTTGAATTTTTTTAAAATTTTCAAAAGTATAGACTTTTTAGCGCTCAAAATCTGCTATAATAGAAAGGAAAATATAAAGAAGAATATAAACGAAAGTATCTTGTTTTGACAAATCATAAAACAAGAAAAGCGTTTAAAGGAGATAAGCGTCCGACGCAAAAAAGAAAAAAGGGGAAGCGGCGGATGCAAAGGGAGAAACAATGATTACGCATAAGAATAGAGATTACGAATATTAGACGGAACGGAAATTCGGGAAGATACGATTTAAATAATCGGAAAAGTCAATTATCGGCGCGCGATTGTAAGGACGGTGCGCGCGGGGGATGACAGGATAGAAATACGACAATGGACGAGGACGACGCTTTACAGAAGATAACCAACAGACTGATTGCTTATATAGAAGAATTGTTTGAGTTTAAGGACGAACTGGAAACGCAGTTTCAATACGGAGAACGGGTTGCGTATACCGAATGTCTGGAGTGGATACAGAAATTCGGAAAGGCAAAGAAACTCGGTTTGGATTTCGATATCGAAAAACGGTTTCCGCTATAACATTTCGGATACAACGGGAAAACTTTGTGCCGGGCGGTACGGCAGGATTTTTCGCGCGGCGTTATTTGCCTGATAACACCGCAAGGTTTAACGCACGGTTCGGCGGGCGGACGGGAAAAATGTCCGCTTGCTGTTTTTGTGCGTGCGAAAATGCCGGAAACCGTCTGCTTTTCAGCTTGTTTTTCTGCCCGGAACGCTTGACGTGAAAGAATAAAGAGCGACGGGGAGATTTTGTCGTAACGCAGAAAGAACGCCGATTCGGCGTTCTTCGTTTATAAAATATAGAGAAAAATTATTATAAATATGCAATAGAAATAAACATGTTTAAAGCGTTGAAACGAGAAAAATAACCGCCGCTCCCGCACAAAAATGTTCGATTTTATTAGAACTTTTATTAGAACAGAGCGTTTTTTTGCGTTTTTGAGGCGTTCCGAAACAGAGAAAACGAATTTTTTGTTTTTTAGTGAACTACACGGATAAACTCGGAATAGGCTCAAAAACGAGCAAAAATCGGCTTAAAATACAAAAAAACAGCCCGAACCTGACGTTCGGACTGCTTTGGTGCACCTTGGCTTTTCAAATCCGAATTATTTTTGCCGTCCGAGAGTTCGGATAGCATAACCGTTCTCGTTCCGTCTTTATAGTTGAACGTGAATATAATTTTATCGTCGTAAACGTAAATAGCGTTTATAAAACCTTCTATCAGGCGTTGCTTTCCTTCTTTCGTCGAAATGTCGAGTTTGCCGAACTTTTCTATGCCGAAACGAATTTGGTCTTTCGTTAAGAACGGCTTTTTGATTTTCTCCTGCAAAATCGTTATTTCAAGTTCTTTCTTTTCCTTTTCGAGCGCGGCGAATCTCTCTTTCGTCGTATCGAAAATAATTCCTTGTTCTATGGCTTGCATTATGTTCGCAAGCCGTTTTTCTACGTCTGCAAGTTGCGCTTTCAGTTTCGGTATTCTCGGATTTTCTTCTCCTTGCAACGCATAAATTCTATCGGTAAGATAATCCTTGATTTCATCGTTTTTCAGGATATCGAGCGCGTTTTTTACCGCCAAATCTTCAATCCATTCTTTACGAACAGGCTTTTTATCGCAAATATGTACCTTTTTCGTGTTGGCGCATTTATAATAGCGATACACTCTCGAAGTTCCCGTCCCGCTTTCGCCGACCATATGCGCGCCGCATTTGCCGCAAAAAAGTTTCAACGTTAAAAGATATTCATCCTCGGCTTTTTTACGAGCCGGAGAACGTTTATTCTTTGCGAGAATCTCCTGCACCCGATTGAATAATTCTTCCGAGATAATAGCGGGGATTCCGTTCGGCACTACGGTTTTCTGAAATTTGTATTCGCCTATGTATCTGCGATTAGAAAGCATTCTCTGCACAATATTTATCGTCATTTTGCCGTTACGATACGTTCTGATATTATGTTCGTTGAGATAATCGACGATTTCTTTGATTTTGTAACCGTCGGAATACATCTCGAAAATTTGTTCTACGATAGGGGAAGTAAGTTCGTCTTTTTCGTAGCAATGCTCGGCATTGACTTTGTATCCGAAAGTAACTTGTCCGCCGTTACACAAACCTTTCAATACGTTTTCGGTCATACCGCGGGAGACTTTTTCGGCAAGTTCGGCGGAGTAATATTCAGCCATTCCTTCAAGGACAGACTCAAGAAGGATACCCTCGGAGCCTTCGCCGATAGATTCTTTGGCGGATATAACTTTTACGCCGTTCTTTTTCAGAAGGCTTTTATAATGAGCGGAGTCGTAACGATTACGGGCAAACCTGTCGAGCTTCCAAACGATAATACAATCGAAAGCGTGCTTGTAACTGTCTTTGATCATTCGTTGGAATTCGGGACGGTTATCCGTTTTGGCAGTCAACGCGCGATCAATATAGTTGCCGATAACGTCGATTTCGGCGCGTTCGGCAAATTCCATACATTCCCGAAGTTGCCCTTCGATACTTGCCTCTGTTTGATTGTCCGAACTATATCTCGCGTATATAACTGCTTTCATTATAGGCTATCTCCTTTTATCTTTTATTTTTTATCTTTTGTATTCTATTAAAATTTACAAACAATTTTCGTTTAACAAAAAATCAAACAGATTCAATATCAACACTCCGTTTTCATTATAATGAGATTTGATTCCGTCTTTAACGATAATAATTTTTTTGAACGAATCCGCAATTCTCATCAAAGAATTTTGCTCCTGCAACATTTTTTCCTGATCCGGGATGGAAAATGCCGATTGAATATAATAACGTTGGTCTGCCTTATTACAAACAAAATCTACTTCTGCCTGAATTCTCACCGATTTTCCGTTTTCGTTTTTACTGTATTCAACGACGCCTACGTCTACGTTGAACCCCATTACTTTAAGTTCGTTATAGATAATATTTTCCATAATATGGGTTTCTTCATATTGACGGAAGTTAAGCCGCGCGTTTCGTAAGCCGATATCGGTGTAGTAATATTTAGAAGGCGTATTGATATATTTTTTTCCTTTAATATCGTAGCGTTTTGCTTGCGAAATCAGATAGGAATCGCATAAATATTCAAGATAATGATTGATCGTGTCGGGGTGGAAAGAAACCTGTTTTACGCTTTTAAAAGTATCCGATAATTTTTTGGGGTTTGTAAGCGAGCCGATAGAAGAAGAAAGAATATCTAAAAGTTCGGCAAGTTCGGCGTCGTTGCGAATTTTATATCTTTCTTTTATATCCGTCAGATAAGTTTCTTCAAAAATATTTTTCAGATAAGCAACCTTATCTTCGTCCGTTTTATACTCTAAAACTTTGGGCAGTCCGCCATAAAGACAAAATTCTTTCCACGCGTCTTCTTTTGTTCCGTCGTAAGCGGAAAAGAACTCCTTAAACGAAAGCGGAGAAATATGGATTTCATCTCCGCGCCCGCGAAATTCGGTAATAATATCTTTCGACAGAAATTTAGCGTTGCTGCCCGTAACGTAGGTATCCGCATTTTTAATGTGCAAAAAACTGTTTAACACGTCTTCAAACTCGTCCACGAATTGCACTTCGTCGAGCAGAATATAATACTGTTTCTTGTCGGAGATTTTCTTATAAACGTAATCGCACAAAGCGTCGGGATTGCGATACTGTTTGTTTCTTCTGTCGTCCAACGCGAGTTTTATAATATGATCGTCGTCAACGCCCTGCTCTTTCAGATATTTATAGAATAACTCAAATAAAAGATAAGATTTCCCGGAACGGCGAATCCCCGTAATCACCTTTATAAGTCCGTTGTTCATTCGATCCGTAAGTTTTTTCAAATAACGATCTCTTTTAATCTCCATATTACACCTATCAGACTATTTTGCATTATACTGCAAAAATTTTCAATAATAGTATACCTAAAAAAAACAAAAAAGTCAATCGCCGAAAGGACATAAATTATAAAAAATTTGTCAGAAATGCAAAAATTTTCAATAATAATTTGTTTTCAAGATTCAAAGAGCGGATTTTTATGGCTTGTAATGAAAGTGTACCGCGTCGGGTTTTACTGCAGACAGGCTTGCTTCTATATTATCTTAAAATTAAAACAAATATTTCTTATAAGAAAAACTTATCGTTGCTGTTTTTATTCGCAAAAATCTGTATTAAGAGGCGTTACTTATTCAAAACAATGTTTAATCGGCTATTTTTATGCGTTTTTTAAGTCAGTTTATTTTCAGATGAAATCTAATTTCTATGGGATGTGTGTAAACTTATAGTTTATACAAAAAACTTATTTGCAAAACCAATCGGTTGACACTTTTTCTCGTTACCGCTATAATTGTGGCATAAAAAGGATGACGGAAATAAAAGGTTTCGGAAAACGTAAATCGAACGAAACGAAATCGAAAAGGTTTTCATTATCCCGATTATAAAAATTATTCCCGCGACTAATCGGCCGAAAGTTGCGGTAATAAAAAACAAACGGAGGCTCAAAAGCATGAAAAGAAATAAAAAAACTGCCATAGCGGCGGCTTTGGCATTAACTTTGGCACTGACAATCGGTACAACTGCTTGTGCGCCGAAAAGTGATTCGGGCGAAACACCCGGCAACACGACCGATACAAGCGGCTACACTTACAGAACTTACACATCGACAAGTCCTTCAAACTGGAACCTGCTTACGCAGACCGATAACAACGACAGACAGGTAAGCAATTATCTTAACAGTTCCTTCTTTGAATTTAACTTTGCTTACGACGGAAACGGAAATATTGTCGACGGCGGATTCACGATAGACTATTCGGCCGCAACCAAACTCGAAGACGTAACGGAAGAATATGCGGGCAGATACGGAATAGAAGAAGGAACGACGGGCAACCGCGCATGGAAAATAACGCTCCGAGACGACCTTAAATGGAACGACGGCACAGCAATAAACGCAAACGATTTCGTTTACTCCATGCAGGAAACGCTCGACCCGTTATTTATGAACCGTCTTGCTTCGCAGTATTACGGAGCGAATATGATAGTTCACAACGCGCGTGATTACGTTTACGCAGGTTCGTCGGGTTGGTTTGCTGCGGATGCGCCTTACACCCATTATACGGAAGATCTTGACGATAAAATTATATTCTCGTTAGGCAGCCCCGATGAAAACGCCGAAAATTACGGCGGCGCAACATCAAGCGTTCGCGACAGCATAGGTTTCCCCGACAGTTATACGGCGGAACGGGTTGCCGATTACCTCGCGACGAATTACGGCGTTGCAACGAAGGATACAATCCTTGCGCTCGAAGGTAAAACTTTTGCCGAAATCAAAGCAGATTCTTCTCTTCTTGACACCTGGAATGCCGTTATCGGCTGGTGGCAGACCGACCCCGACGAAGAACTCGATTTCTTCGTGACGAATTATACTTATCCCGACCTTTCGTTCGATGAAGTAGGCTTCTTTGCGGAAAGCGATTACGAACTCGTCGTCGTATTCGACAATACGTTCGAATTTCTTGACGCGAACGGCAACCTCACCTATGAAGCGCCTTATTATCTGCAGGATTTCCCGCTTGTAAAACGCGATCTTTACGAATCGAGCAAGCGCGCTCCTGCGGCAGGTTCCACGCTTTGGACGAGCAATTACGGTTCGTCCGTCGCAACGACCGCAAGCTGGGGGCCGTATATGCTCACCAACTATCAGGCAGGTTCGACTTACACTCTTTCCCGCAACGAAAACTGGTACGGCTATAATACTATGCGATGGGGCTTGAAAGCGGACACAACGCCGTTAAAAATCAGCGTTATGAAATCGTTGACGCAAACGGTTCGGAAATGTACCGTTTCCGCCTTGATTCCTATCAGAAAATCGGCGCGGTATATTTAAGACTGAGCGACGAAGAATATCGCAATTTACAAGAATATCAGAACGAAACGGGAAAACAAGTTATGTATCCTACGATTGCTTCCGCCGACCGTCCCGCCGCCATTCAGGACAGAACAGACGCAAATTATTACTACAGAACGAGAAGAGCGAACGGCAGAACGCAGACCGTATACGACGAAAACGGCAACGTGATACCCGTGTACAAATCGCACGCCTCAGGCTCGGCAAGACCCGACCGTTACGATTCGTTAAGAATTGCCGAACCCGAAGGAATAGAATACGAATACGCGATTCCCGTGGACACCGGATGGGAAGTAAGGGCAAACTACTACGAATATTACGTTTATAACCACTCCTACGTCTTAAAAGACGGGATAACCGAGCCGTCGTTTTTGTTCGGTACGACTCAGACAGGGCAGGACATTTTTACGGCGCTTTCTTCGGGCGCGAGATTTTCGTTTATCTTCTCTATTCTCGTCGCTTCCGTCAACTTGTTCGCGGGCGCGATATACGGTTCCGTCGAAGGCTATTACGGCGGAAAAGCGGACCTTATCATGGAACGTATTTCGGATATTTTATCCGCCGTGCCGTTTATGATAGTAATCACGTTATTGCAACTCTATATGGGTTCGAGCAGTCAGATGCTGATACTTTTTATCGCATTCTTCTTAACAGGCTGGATATCGATTGCTTCCACCACCCGTATGCAGTTCTACCGTTACAAAAATCAGGAATACGTTCTTGCGGCACGCACGCTCGGCGCAAAAGACGGCAGGCTTATGTTCAAGCACATTTTCCCGAATGCGCTCGGCACGCTTATTACGAGCAGCGTTCTCGTTATCCCCGGGATGATTTATTCCGAAACGAATTTAAGTTATCTCGGCATCATCAACCTCTCGTCGGGCAACTTAACGAGCGTAGGTACGCTTCTTGCTTCGGGACAACCTTATCTTTCCACTTTTCCGCATATCATTCTCTTTCCGTCGGTGTTTCTCGCTCTTTTAATGCTGAGTTTCAACCTTTTCGGAAACGGACTGAGGGACGCGTTCAATCCGTCCTTGCGCGGCACCGATTAACAATATTTGCGAGGTACTCGTTATGGAACAAAAACAGTTAAAACTTTCCGTAAACAATTTAAAAATTTCATTCCGCACGGCGGACGGTAACGTGCAGGCTGTGCGAGATATCTCTTTTAATCTGTACAAAGGCGAAACGCTTGCCGTCGTGGGAGAAAGCGGTTCGGGAAAATCGGTTACGAACCGCGCGATTATGGGCATTTTAGCGGGTAACGCGATAAAGGAGGGCGGCGAAATTCTTTACGACGGCAGAGATCTCATGAAGATAAGCGAAGAGGAATTTCACCGTCTGCGCGGGGATAAAATAGCCATGATTTTTCAGGACCCCATGTCAAGCCTTAACCCCATTATGCGCGTGGGAAAACAACTCACCGAAGCCATGATTTTAAAGGGCAGGCGCAACAGAAAAGAATCCCGCGCGGACTTCAATTTTCTGCTGAAAAAAGTCAACGAAAAAATGGACGAAGCGCAAGGAAATCCCGATAAAGAGAGCGTTTTGCGGCATAAAAAACTGTGCGCCGATTTCGATAAATTCGAATATAAACATCTCGAACTCGAAAACACTTACAACCGTGCGAAACAGGCGGCGGAAGACGCGCTCGAAAACATTGAAGACATGCTGTTTCGTATCGAAAAAAATTCTTTCGAGCGTATCCGCGGCGATATCGAAGAAATACTTTTAAACGTGAAAAGAGCCGAAAATCCTTACGTTACGGGCGAAAACACCGCAAAAACGGAAGAAACAATATTGAAAATACGCGAAAAACTTAAACTTCCGTTTTTAGTGAAAGCAACCTCGTTTTTCAGCAAGTTATTCGGAAAAAACAAAGAAAACGCGGGCAATGCAGACTACGGCGAAGTAAAAGGACTGCTTACTGCCTTACACGAAATTCTTAGCGAAGCCGTGAAAAATCCTATGCCGAATTTCTTTGCGATGGGGTATTATCTCACGTTTTCAAATAAGCCTTTGCCTGCGCTCGAAGTTCCCGAACTTAACGCGTTTTTACGCAAGTATTTAGACGAAAACTTTATGCTTGATTTTATCGAAGAAGCAAAACGCGGGGTAAAATATTCGCACGAACAGTCCGTAAAAGCAAAAGAACGAGCGCTTGCCGTAATCGGAACGCAAAAAAAGATTTTCGACAACGAAACCTTTATCGAAAAAACTTGCAACGCGGCGGCAAAATCGATGACTATCGCCGTGAAAGAAGGTATCGATCCGTTCGAGGTAGTTAAAAATCCTCTTTCTTACACCTTCGGTTCAAGTTTAAAGTCGGCGATAAACGAATATTTCGGCGCGATAAAACGCGGGAAAAACGGCGATAACGCCGCCGACGTAAAAGCGGCGAAGAAAGAGATTCTCCGCGTAATCGAACGAATGGAAAACACTCTCACAGGTGAAATGAACGCATCTTTCGACGAAGAAACAAAGACGGTTGCCGTTATCGACTATCTGAAAGAAAAAGCTTCGGGCGTGGCGTATAAAGTCACCCGCGGCATGGCGAAAACGCGGGCAATCAAACTTTTAAAGGAAGTCGGCATTCCCGACCCCGTAAGAAGATACAAACAATATCCGTTCGAATTTTCGGGCGGCATGCGACAAAGAATCGTAATCGCAATCGCGCTTTCCGCCGACCCTGATATCCTTATCTGCGACGAACCGACGACCGCGCTCGACGTTACGATTCAATCGCAGATACTCGAACTTATCAACAAGGTGAAAAAAGCCCGTGATTTGTCGGTTATTTTCATTACGCATAACTTAGGCGTGGTTGCGAACATGGCTGACAGAGTTGCCGTAATGTACGCGGGAAAAATCGTAGAGATAGGAACGGCGGAAGACGTGTTCTATTCTCCCGCCCATCCGTACACCTGGGCGCTGTTGTCTTCTATGCCCGACCTTGACACAAAGGACGAGTTAGAAGCAATCCCCGGCACTCCGCCGAATATGATTATTCCACCCAAAGGCGACGCTTTTGCGGAACGAAACCGTTATGCTCTGAAGATAGATTTCGAAGAGCAACCGCCTATGTTTAAAATTTCGGACACGCACTTTGCCTCAACGTGGCTTTTACACCCCGACGCGCCCAAAGTCGAACCGCCCGAAGCCGTAAGAGAAAGGATAGAAAGAATGAAAGCAAGGAGGACGTCTTATGAAAGAGAAAACGCCGCTACTTAAAGTAGAACATTTATGTCAATATTTCGGAACGGGTAAAACAACGCTCAAAGCCATGGACGACGTAAGCTTCGAAATAAACAAAGGCGAAGTTTTCGGGCTTGTCGGCGAAAGCGGTTGCGGAAAAACAACGACGGGGCGTTCGATTATAAGGCTTTACGACATAACTTCGGGCAATATTTATTTCAAAGGCGTCCGAATTGCCGCAGGAACGGAATCTTACCGCGAAGAAGTGAAAACAGCCAAAGAGCAATATAAAAAAGCCGTAAAAGATGCGGAAAAAGACCAAAACGCCGATAAACTCAAAGCGGAAGCCGAAGAAAAATACAGAGCGGTTATAAGGGAGCAAACGGAAAATATCCGCGCCGCCGAATACGATAAGAAAAACTTCGACAAAAATTACGTTAAAGCCCGCGTGAAAGAAATTCGGGACGAATACGAAAAAAAACTTGCTGAAACTGCGGACGAGGAAAAGCGGGCTTCGCTTTTAAAAGAGGAAAATGAAAAAATCCGCCTTGCAAAAAAGACGAGTATCATGAACGATATTCAGATGATTTTTCAGGATCCGATCGCCTCGCTCGACCCGCGCATGACGGTACGAGAAATTATTGCCGAAGGTCTTGTCATCCGAGGAATTAAAGACAAAAAATATATCGACGAAGAAGTGTATCGAGTTCTCGACCTCGTAGGGCTTCGTCCCGAACACGCGGGAAGGTATCCGCACGAATTTTCGGGCGGGCAGCGGCAGCGTATCGGAATCGCCCGCGCGATCATATTAAACCCCGAACTCATCATTGCAGACGAACCCATTTCCGCGCTCGACGTTTCCATTCAGGCGCAAGTGATCAATCTTTTAAACAATCTGCGAAAGCGGCTTTCGCTTACCATTTTGTTTATCGCGCACGATTTGTCCGTCGTTAAATATTTTTCCGACCGCATAGGCGTTATGTATTTCGGAAAATTAGTGGAACTTGCAAGTTCCGACGAGTTGTTTGCTCACCCGCTGCACCCGTATACGAAATCGCTTTTATCGGCAATTCCTCTTCCCGATCCCGCTTACGAAAAATTACGCAAACGTATCGTATACAATCCGCTTGCCGAGCATAATTACGCCACGGATAAACCCGCTATGCGCGAGGTGGCAAAAGATCATTTCGTCTATTGCAACGAAGAAGAATTTGCCCGTTATACGGAACAATTAAAGGAGTGAAACAATGAAGAAAACCGCGCTTTCATACGGAATAACGATATTTATCGGGCTTTTGCTGACTTTTTTCGCCGCGCTTATACAAGGCGTATTCGTCGTGAAAGAAACTGCCGTTTTAATAAAAATATTTTGCAACGCTTTTTTTGTGGCGGGGGTTATTCTCGCATGCGCGGGGCTTCTGGTCGTTTTGGCGGACGGCGGAGCGTTCGATATGCTTTCCTACGGCGTTTTGCTTATATTTTCGGCATTCCGCAAAGACGTAACCAAAAGAAAATATAAAGATTTTTACGAATATAAACAAGCCAAAAAGAGTAAAAAACACGGAACGTTCTTTCTCTTTATAATAGGCGCGGGGTTTATCGCCGTTTCTATTTTGCTTTTAATACCTTATTACAACAACTAATAAAATTTATTGCGGCGGGCGAAAGTTTTTGCTTTCCCCGCCCTTTTACTATAATTTTCCGAAAAATCTATCGGTACATATCGTCCCTGGTTGCATTTTTTTGTTGCGTATGGTATAATGTTGACAACAAAAAGTTAATACAGAGGGAGGAACGATATGATAAGTCCGCAACTTTTAACGTTCATAGCCGTGGCGAAAAACGGCAGTTTTTCAAAAACCGCGGAAACGATGTTTATTTCGCCCACCGCCGTAATGAAGCAGATAGATTCTTTGGAAGAACGGCTCGGCGTTACGCTTTTTAAGCGCACGAATCACGGGCTGCAACTTACCGACGCGGGGCAAAGCGTACTTAGCGACGCGAAATATCTCGTGGATTACGCCACGCGCGCGGAAGATAAAGCAAGAGAAATCGACCGAAAGGAAAATCAACGTTCTATCCGCATAGGTACGTCGCTTATGACGCCCGCGAAATTCATTCTTGATATCTGGGCGGAAATTCAGTATATCGCGCCGAATTTGAAAGTCGAACTTATTCCGTTTGAAAACACGCCCGAAAACGCGCGGGAAATTTTATCGAATTTAGGTATGCAGATTGATGTGGTTGCGGGTATTTATGACGACGATTTCAAGGAAGAACGGGGATTTCAGACCGTTCATCTCGAAGATAAAAAGGTGTCGTTTGCCGTTCCTTTAACAAGTCCGCTTGCCTCGAAACGGAGTATTTCGCCCGAAGATTTAAAACAAACTGGCGCAATGTTTATAAGAAAAGGCTGGAACAAATACATCGACGAGTTGCGCGTATCTTGCGAAAACGCGGGCGTTAAAGTTACGGAATTCAACTTTTTCAACCTTGCGGCGTTCAACGAAGCGGTAAAGCAAAATATTCCCATTATCGCGATAAGCGGTTGGGAAAACGTTCACCCTCTCTTAAAAATCGTACCGTCCAAAACGAGCATTACCGTGCCTTACGGAATTATGTATTCGTTAGAACCGTCAAAACACGTCCGGCAATTTATAAAAGCGGTAGAATCTATCGTAAACAAATGACAAAAACAATAAAAATCAAGATAAAAGCGCAACTTTTTACGGTTGCGCTTTTGTTTTAACTTTTGGTTGAAACGAAAAACTTTTTTGCGCTTCCCTTTTCCGAAAAGCGGTGATATAATAAAGACACAAAACAAGAAACGGAGGTTTTCAAAAAACATTATGCAATACGTTACTTTATCGAACGGCGTGAAAATGCCTAAGCTCGGATACGGGGTTTATCAGGTAGACAAGGAAGAATGCGAACGTTGCGTTCTCGACGCTTTGAAAGTAGGCTATCGCCATATCGACACGGCGCAGAGTTACTTCAACGAGGAAGAAGTGGGAAACGCAATCGCAAAATCGGGTATTCCCCGCGAACAGATTTTTCTTACGACGAAGGTTTGGGTGGAATATTACGGATACGACGAAACGAGAAAATCGGTACTCGAATCTATGCGCAAACTCAAAACCAACTATATCGACCTCGTTTTGTTGCATCAGCCGTTCTCGGACTATTACGGAGCGTGGCGCGCGCTTGAAGATTTGTACGCGGAAGGCGTCATTAAGGCAATCGGCGTGAGCAACTTCTATCCCGACAGGCTCGTCGATATCTGCAGTTTCGCGCGTATCAAACCTATGGTAAATCAGGTGGAAACCCACCCGCACAATCAGCAGATCGAAGCGCACGAATGGATGGAAAAATACGGGGTTCAGCACGAAGCGTGGGCGCCGTTCGGCGAAGGCAGAGGTGGAATGTTTGAAGAGCCTTTGCTTGTGGAAATCGGCAAAAAGTACGGCAAGACCGCGGCACAGGTAATTTTGCGTTGGGATATGCAAAGAAACGTAGTAGCCATTCCGAAGTCCACGCATATCGAGAGAATGGAACAGAATTTCGATATTTTCGACTTTGAATTATCCAAGGAAGATATGGCAAAAATAGCCACTCTCGATAAAAAACAGAGTTCTTTCTTTTCGCACTACGATCCCAAAATGGTCGAATGGTTTGCACAGATGGTAGAACAGCGCAAGCATAACAACGACCATAAAAAGGAAAAGAAAAACTGGTAAATTATAATAAAGAAGAAACAATAGGAGGATAAAACCGTGAAAAGATTTTTAGCGATACTGCTCGGACTCATTATGATTATTTCTCTTTCCGCCTGCGGAAATAAAGGCGGAAACAATTCGCCGTCTTCAAGCGTTACTCCGCCCGAAGAAAGCGAAGTAAATATTGACGATACGTTTACCCGGACAAGCAAAACGCTCGTTGTGTATTTTTCAAAAACAAACACGACGGAATCGGTAGCGAAACTTATTCAGTCGGAAACGGGCGCGGACATTTTTGAAATCGAACGCAAAGAGCCTTACCCCGACGCTTACACGCCGACTACGGAAGTGGCGAAAGACGAAAAGGACGCCAACGCCCGCCCGGAACTGAAAACTTATCTTCCGAAAGACGTTATCGCGGGTTACGATACCATTTTCGTAGGCTTCCCCATCTGGTGGGGAACGGCACCGATGCCCGTTTTATCTTTCCTTAATTTCTACGATTTAAGCGGAAAAACCATTTACACGTTCTGCACCGCGGCAAGCAGTCCTATTTCGGGAAGTACGGCGGATATCCGTTCCAACGCAATCGGCGCGAACGTCGTTGAAGGGAAACGTTTTTCCAGAAGCGACGAAAACGGCATAAAATCGTGGATTGCTTCCCTTAATTTGAGTCAGCCCGATACGCCCGACATACCCGATACACCCGACGTACCCGATACGCCTACGGAAGCGACCGCAAGCCTTACTTACGAGAGAAACGACGACGGTTACACCGTAACGGGAGAAAACGAAAACGTTGAAAACATAATTATCCCCGCGGAATATAACGGTTTGCCCGTAACGGAAATCGGAGAAAGCGCATTCGCTTATTCAAGGCATAACGAAGATATTTTGTCGGTTACTATACCCGATTCCGTAACGATGATCGCTCTCAACGCGTTTTATAATCGCGACGAAATGACGACCGTAACTATCGGGCAAAACAGCCAACTTACAACAATCGGCAGAAACGCCTTTTCGGGTAATTCCTCTTTAAAAGCGATTTACATTCCGTCGGGCGTTACTGATATAGGCGACAGCGCGTTCAATAACGACGGAGCGATAAATTTCACCGTAGCCGAGGCAAACGCCGTATACCGTAGCGAAAACGGACACCTAATCGAAACGGCGACAAATACCCTTATCCGCGGCGGACAGAGCGCGAACGTTCCCGAAAGCGTTACTTCGATTGCGCAGGCGGCGTTCAGAAGAAGCGCGATTACCGAAATCTACATTCCCGCAAGCGTTACCGCAATCGGCAATTATTTTATCGCCGACAGTTCGGTTACCGTTATCAATTTCGGAGGAACGGAAGAACAGTGGAACGCAATCGAAAAAGGCAGAATGTGGAATTACGGAAAGACGGATACAGAAGTTAAATTTAAAGGCGAAGCCGCAAAAATTCTCGTCGTGTACTTTTCGGGTAGCGGCAACACCGAAAGGGTTGCGGGATATATCGCGGAAACGACGGGCGGAACGCTCTTTGAACTCGTTCCCGTTACGCCTTACACGAGCGCAGACCTTAACTGGACGAACTCAAACAGCAGAGTCGTCCGCGAACATAACGACGAATCGCTCCGGGATATTCCGCTCGAAAAAGTAACGCCCGTGGGCTTTACGGAATACGACGTCGTATTTATCGGTTATCCCATTTGGTGGGGAATCGCCGCATGGCCCGTGAACAACTTCGTTAAAAACAACGATTTTTCGGGTAAAACGGTAATTCCGTTCGCAACTTCATCAAGCAGCGGTATGGGGCAAAGCGGAGAACTTCTTTACGATATGACAAAGACGGGTAACTGGCTCGGCGGACAGAGGTTTTCTTCGGGCGCAAGCAAATCTACCGTAGAAACCTGGGTAAACGGCTTGAACTTAGCCGCTTAAAAACAAAGAGGTTGATATGAAACAATATATTCTTCGTTTGATATCCGCTATTCTGTGCTTGTGTATATGTTTGGGGCTGGCGGCCTGTTTCTCCGGTGGCAACGACGCTTCTTCAGGAAGCCAAAGTAACGGAAATATTTCGGACGACGCGTCAATCGGCGATAACGGTTCAGATGACGGCGGTTATATGCCGCCGCCCGACGACGCGGAAAACGCTCCCGACGAGAACACTCCCGCGGCAAATATCGCCGTTCCCACACCCGATAAAAAACAGACGGTAGTTTTATGGGAAAGCGGAAAAGTACCTGCGTACAATGAAAGTTATCAACGCCAAAGTCGCGACGACGACGATTTTATCCCGTTTATCGAAACTTATCCCGCGCAAGGACAAATCAAAGGCGCGGTGCTGATAAGCCCCGGCGGAGCGTTTCAGTTCCGCAGTATGCAACCCGAAGGATATTCCGTTGCCGAAAGGCTTTCCGCACTCGGTTATCAATGCTTTGTGGTAAGTTACAGGTTAAGCCCCTATTCGCAACAGGTTGCCGCGCTCGACCTTGCAAGAGCCGTCCGTTTTGTGCGGAAAAACGCCGCTGCGTACAAAATAGACGAAAACGACATTGCCGTCGTCGGATTCTCGGCGGGAGGAATTCTGTCGGGCGAACTTGTTTTAAACAACAACGGCTATAATCGCCCCTCGGAAATCGACTCTTCTTACGTCGACGACGAACTCGATTACGTTTCGGCAAAAGCGCAGGCAATCGGACATATCTACTCTTTTTACGGCAGATTATCAGTATCGAACAACAACGTGGAAACGTTGAAACGCGGTAATCTCCCGCCTTCGTTTTACGCATACGGCACAAGAGATCCGTTTTATTCTCAGTTCAATCAGAACGTAGAAGCCGTAAGGCAAGCCGGGGTTGAAGTCGAAAGCCATATATTCCAAAATATCGGACACGGGTTCGGCGCAGGCAATCAAAATTGCGACTGGATTCCTTTGTTCAATTCCTTCTTAACGAAAATATTTGAAAATAACTGACAGGAGATTTTATTTATGAAAAAAGATTTAGGTGTGAAACCTTATTTATTTCCGCAACCCGTAATGATGATAGGCACTTACGACGAAAACGGAAAAGCCAATTTAATGAACGCCGCTTGGGGAGGTATCGTCGGTAGCGACGAAATTATAATCGACTTATCGTCGCATAAAACAACCGATAACATAATGCTGAATAAAGCGTTTACAGTTGCCCCGGGGACGAAAGAAACGGTCGTTGCTTGTGATTACGTCGGAATAGTTTCGGCAAAGAACGAACCCGATAAAATCGGCAAAGCGGGTTTTACCACGCATAAAAGCGAACATGTCAAAGCTCCCGTTGTAAATGAATTGCCGCTTGCTCTCGAATGTGAGCTTATCAAAATTATAGACGGAGGCAAGTATCTCGGAAAAATCGTTAACGTGGTTGCTGACGAAAGCATTTTGGACGACGACGGCAAAGTCAATCTTGAAAAATTCCATCCTATTTCTTACGACCCGTCTCGTTACGGATATTATGCCCTCGGCGAAAAAGTCGGCGCGGCGTTTCACGACGGCGCGGCTCTGAAAAAATAATTGTCATAAAAATAATTATTACGAGGTGAGATTATGAAAGTATTGCTTGTAAACGGAAGTCCGCATAAAAACGGTTCGACAAACAGAGCGCTCGAAGAAGTGGCGGCAACGCTCAACAAAAACGGTATCGAAACTGAAATTTTCTGGATAGGAAACCGCGCGTTATCCGGCTGTATCGCTTGCAAAACGTGCGCCAAAATCGGCAAATGCGTGTTTGACGACAGCGTGAACGAGTGCCGCGAAAAGGCGCTCGAAGCCGACGGATTTATCTTCGGTACGCCCGTGCATTATGCGGCGGCAAGCGGCTCGATGACGGCGTTTATGGACAGACTTTTTTACAGCGAATTCTGCGGCAATCAGAACAAAGCCTTTTATTTAAAGCCTGCGGCGGCTGTCGTTGTTGCTCGCCGCGCGGGAACGACTTCCACTTACGACCAACTCAATAAATACTTCGGTTTGCACGAAATGCCGATTATTTCTTCAAGATATTGGAATCTCGTTTACGGCGCGAGCGCGGAACAGGTAGAAAAAGATACCGAAGGTATGTACACGATGCGCGTTCTCGGCGAAAATATGGCGTATTTCCTTCGCTGTAAGGAAGCCGCGGACAAACTCGGCGTTAAACTTCCCGAACGCGAACAGCCGATATTTATGAATTTTATCAGGGAGTAAAGCGGTATTATGAATAAAAAAGTATTGATTTTGTCGGGAAGCCCGAGAAAAAACGGCAATTCGGACATATTATGCGACGAATTTGCGCGCGGAGCGATGAAAAGCGGTAACGAGGTCGAAAAAATCCGTATCGCGGATAAAAAAATCGGCTATTGCCGCGCGTGTTATTATTGCCGCGATCACGGCGGCGAATGTGCGATTAAAGACGATATGGCGGAAATTTTACAAAAAATGATCAACGCCGACGTTATCGTTCTTGCCTCTCCCGTGTATTTTTACTCTATCGACGCGCAACTTAAAGCAGTTATCGACCGAACCGTTGCAAGGTGGACGGAAGTAAAAAACAAAGAGTTTTACTATATCGTTACCTGCGCCGACGGCGAAAAAGAAGCGACGGAAACCACGCTTGCTTGTTTCAGAGGATATGCGGATTGCGTAAACGGAGCGGTGGAAAAAGGAGTAATTTACGGCACGGGCGTTTATCGGAAAGGTGAAATTACAGGCTCGCCTGCTCTGACCGCGGCGTATACGGCGGGGCTGAACGTTTAATTTTTATTAGTCGAACGACAAAATATTAAAAGGAGAGCCGAAAATGAAATTGAAAATCTTAAAATTCATAAAGCCGTTCGTCGCGGTCGCGCTTAGTTTTGCTTTTATATTTTCGTTGTCGGCTTGCGCGGGCGGAAACGGCGGAACGAGCGACGAAAACGGAAGCGGAACGAACGGCAATTATTCGCCGAATCCGTCCGAGCAAACGGAAATTACGATTACGGCAGGCGATACCGTGTTAAACGCCGTTCTTTTCGACAATAAAACGGCGAAAGATTTTGAAAAAATGCTGCCGCTTACCGTTTCCACCTGGCATCCCGCGCCAAACTTTGCAAGGGCGTTCGATCTGCCTTCGAGGATAGATCGCTACGAGGACGAACCTGCGGGTTACGAATACGAACTCGGCAATCTCGCTTACTGGTACGACGGTCCGTCGGTTGCGATTATTTACGAAGCGAGCCGCGAGCAAACCGTTGTTCCCGTAGTTCCGTTCGGGAAAATTACGGACGACGTAAGCGTTTTTAAGGATTACGACGGAGAAATAACGATAGAATTAAAACCCGAAAAGCCGTTGCCCGTCACTTTCGGAACTTCCGTTTACCGCGGATTCACGCTCGATAACGTTTATCATTCGGGCGATAACGGCGATGTTCATTATCATTCCTATTTCCCCGAAGGCTATAACGCAAGCGAAAAGTACGCGCTTTATATTTCGCTGCCGGGGTACGAAGGCTTGTATTTTCAGGGCGTCGGCGCAAATATCCGTTCGGAAGATTTCGTATTCGAGGCGCAGAAATACAACGATAAAATGATTATTATCGCGCCGCAACTAAACGACTGGGGACAAACTTCCGCTCGTCAGACGGTTGCGCTTGCCGAATTTATGCTCGATAATTACCCGATAGACCGCGACAAAGTCTTTATTAACGGCTATTCGGGCGGCGGAGAAACGCTTTCGCTCGTTTTAACGATTGCTCCCGAACTTTTCACGGCGGCGCTTCACGTCGCTTCCGTGTGGGACGGCGAACTAGAACCGCTCGTAAACGCCGAAATGCCCGTTTATTTCGTAATCGGCGAATCGGACGAATACTACGGCTCTTCGCGGATAACAGCTACTTATAATCGCCTCGTTTCGTTGTATCGCGAAAAAGGCTTGTCGGACGAAAATATCAACCGCCTTGCCGTACTCGACGTAAAGCCGCGTTCCTATTTTAACGGCGGCAATCAGCACGGCGGAATCGGCAAAGTTTCGCGCGATGAGCAGATTATGGGATGGCTTTTCAGAAGATAAAAGGGGGATACCGTTATGAAAAAGTTTTTAACGACGATATGTATAATTTTATCTGCTCTGACGATTTTTTCCGCCTGCGCTTCAAACGGAAACGGTTCGGACGGCAATTCGAGCGAAACGCCGTCCGTTCCCGAAATTCCGTCCGTAACGCCGGGCGATTCGTTTGAACAAGCAAAATTCCCCGCTGAACTTACGGAAATACCGACGGAATATTTTCGCCCCGCCGAAAGACAAGGCGAACTCCGCGATTTATATTACGATACTTACGAATCGTTTTCTTACGAAAGCAAAACGCAGCCGATAGAAAAACACGCCGTCGTTTATCTTCCTTATGATTACGACGAAACGAAAAAATATAACGTGGTTTATCTGATGCACGGCGGCTGGAGCAACGAAAATTCCACGCTCGGAACGCCTTCCTCTCCGTCCTCTTTCAAAAACGTGATAGACAATGCTATCGAAAACGGAGTTTTTGTGCCGCTTATCGCAGTTTGCCCTACTTACAACAACACGAGCGGGCAGGACAGCGCGGATTTTTCGCTGGCGTTAAGGCTTACCCGAAACTTTCACAACGAACTGATAAACGACCTTATGCCTGCCGTCGAATCGACGTTTTCGACGTATGCCGAAGGAACTTCCGAAAGCGAACTGAAAGCCGCGAGAGATCATCGCGCGTTCGGCGGATTTTCGATGGGTTCGGTAACGACCTGGCGGACGTTTGAATACGCGCTCGATTATTTTCGTTATTTTATTCCGATGAGTTGCGGAACTTCGCTCGATAACGAAGAAATATGGCGCGCGGCGGACGGCAGAAATCAAAGCGATTATTTCGTTATGATGATGGTTGGAACTTCCGATTTTTCTTATAGTTACGACACGGCAAGAGTAGAAAATATGCGTAATTCGGGATATTTTACGGAACAAACGGAAAATTCAGGCGGAAACTTTATTTTCCGCGTTAAAAACGGCTATTCTCACAACGGTACGGCGGCAAACGAATATACTTACAACGCGCTTTCGTATCTGTGGAAAACTTCGCCGATGGCCGAACAATATACCGCCGATACGAAAATATCGGACGTTATAAACGATCCCGTTTTCGGAGATTTCGGAAGGTTGATTTTTCCCGTAAACAGCGGCTATTATAGCGGCGACACGCTTAAAAACCTTCGTCTTACCTGGTACAACAATATTAACGTCGCGCATACGGTGGAAATTTGTAACTATCTCAAAAATCAGACGATAGCGGGCAATCGGGTATTTTACGATATTTATACCGACGAAGAAAAAGCCGCCGATCCTCGCAAGGAAAACACGGGGTTATTCTTCTTCCGCGGCGAGAAAAACGCAAAATTTGCGGTAACTTGCGCGGGCGGCGGATTCGCTTACGTCGGCGCTATGCACGATAGTTTTCCGCACGCTCTCGAACTTTCCAAACGCGGTTACAACGCTTTCGCAATCATTTATCGCCCCGGCGCGCAAACGGCTTACGAAGATCTGGCGCGAGCGATTTCCTTTATTTTTGCAAACGCCGAAGCGCTCGGAGTGGATACGAACGGTTATTCCGTATGGGGAGGCAGCGCGGGCGGAAGAATGGCGGCGACAATTTCTTCTTACGGCATAGGAGAATTCGGCGGCGCGACGGGAATCCCGAAGCCGAGCGTGGCGGTGATACAGTACACAGGGCATACCGACTATAATCCCGCAGGTGAACCCGCAACGTTCGTAACCGTAGACGAAAACGACGGAATCGCGAATTACCGCACAATGAAAGCGAGAATCGACGCGCTTTCCGCAATGGGCGTGCCTACCGAATATCATTCTTATAAAGGTTTGGGGCACGGTTTCGGTTTAGGTGTCGGAACGATTGCCGAAGGCTGGATAGACCAAGCCGTCGCTTTCTGGGAGAAAAACGTCTGAATAATTTTCAGAATATACATCAAAAGTACTTGACGAACAAATGTTTGTGTGTTATAATAAAATCGACTTGATATAAGGTCAAGGTATTGCGCCGTAAGAAAGGCGTTTTCGGGCGTGAAGATGTTGCCCGATTGTTCGTTCCCTTTTGTGGACTCGGACAGGATAATTACCGTCGTTTACCATAGAATTGTAGTCAGGTGTAGCAATTCCGCGACGGGCGTTGAAATCGTTAAAAAAGAGAGATTTCGGCGTGGGTTTTATTGTGATACGATTTTTTAGATAAAATCGACTAAAAATTAAATAATCGGGATTAAAATCCGTGCGAAGAACGAGCCTGTTTAAGGCAACCGAAATCGCGCGGATTTTTTTATCCATTGATACAAAATCGGAGGTGTTTTATGTAACGAAAATTAAAACTTAATACTTGTGTTTTAAGTCGGTGATAGAAAATTATCAGCGGCTTTTTCGTCGTCTTTCGGGAGGTAAAACAATGAC
>ERZ808270.64-NODE-64-length-68561-cov-8.423087_pt1 | contig 68561 bp, 44 predicted proteins | sample MGYA00521082_ERZ808270 | MGnify/ENA primary metagenome ERZ808270 (study PRJEB31516, sample SAMN03275594) | gut metagenome | biome: mammalia-associated habitat; material: feces | host: Papio cynocephalus | place: Kenya | collected 2012-07-27 ... | reverse complement strand
TGCAATAAGGGGCATGAAGTCATGAGGCTTGGAGGACAAGGGATAGCGCAAAAAAATTTCACCCTTCACGGGCTTGGAAAAAGTGCAGAGGAACGAACATCTTTTTCTGAAAAATTTTTGTGATAAGAGAAACGTGCCCTTGCCGCAAAGCCGCTTCATGCCAACTTTTCTACGTCATATCTGGCTGCGGTTCGGCAAATCAAAACGCGTTTTGTTTTGCTCTCACCTTGCACAGATATTGCAAAGGAAAAATAACGGGAGCGCACTGCTGCCCCTTGTAAAAAATAAGCGAGAGTATAAATATGACACACACTGCTCATTCCGAGTGCGTCAATGGGTGGAAATCGTAGCAGAGGAGACTTTCCTCATAACATCTATTAGGTGGTTATAAAACCCGAAGAAGACGTGCCGAATGTGATGACGAGGCTGACAGCTATGCCGGAGCTATCGGTATGGCCCAAAAATCTCTGCTGACAACGTGATGAACATCTCATCGAAGACTGCCTCTGTAAATCCACATCGTCACACACATAAAATCTAAGAAAATGAGAGAAAGCGACCATCTCGTCCTCATCACCAGTGGTAAAATCTGAGCCAAGCCACCCCACAGCTGGGCCGTATCAATGAGCGGTGACCATGCTGCGAATACTGCAAAAGTCCAAGGCTATGTGCTCTGCCTTCCGACAAAGCGCATGGGGTGATAAGAACATCTCCGAGAATTGCTTCTGCCACGTCACGAGATTGCCGAAGCAAGGCTCTCGCTACCGCCCCACCACTTCCCCAGCCGTTCCCATGCAGCCCGACTCCACTCCTGCCACCACACCGAAGCGCACGAAAAAACGCCCTACGCACAGCAAGAGAGCCAATGCGTAAGGCGGCTGAAAGAAAGGATTGCCCGAATGGGTGGGCTTGTATATAAATAAAGGGAATGCAATGAAAATCATTACATTCCCAGTCATCTTTTTTAGAGTGCAGACATCGCGACCTGCCGATGCGGGCACTTTTGGTACTGCAAAAGTACAGATAAGTCTTTTACTATGCAAATTTATAAGGAAAAATTTGTGCTTTCATTTATAATTCGCATAGTTTCGGAGTCGCGTGGTTCAGCAAATAAATCTCTTAATTTTTGTCTTAACTCGGTTTCACGATTGTGTGAAATGCACCCCAATAGATATAGCACTATCTTTATGATACCATTTACATTGTGTCTATCATTACCAGAAACATTTCCCGCAGGTCCGTTCTTAATACCACGTGGCAAATGGAGATTATAAAGGTATGCTCCATGTGCACAAGTGTTTCGAGCCACACGTATAGTTTCTATGTAATTAACAAAGATTCCAATTGTACAATTAAACTCATTTGCTATTTGCTTCTTCAAGTTCCTATCGTTTAGATGGTTGTACAGAGAAACGATATTTCCCATTGTCATAAACTCCAATGTTTTCCATGCAGGCGCATAGGTATCTTCAGGGTATTTTTGGTGATGACGTACTATAACAGGAGAATCCTTTATCGTTTTATAAACTTTGCGGGCAAAGGATTGTATATAGTTGTCATCAACAGCCAATGGGCTAACGAACCAATAAGGATCCTCATCATAATACATAGAACCTATGTATGTAATTCTTGTACGAATATTTACTTCAATTCGTGTAAGAGCACTTAGTAAAAGTTTCCGCAAATCATAATCAAAGTAGTAGAGTTGCACGATACTCTCAAACAACGTGCCTTCTCTGAACTCATGAGTTCGATTACTTAAACGGGGATATGTCTTTTCGAAAGGGAATGTGTAAAATCCAAGGCGGTAATAACCAATATCGAATAGGACCTCTTTGGCTTTATCTTCGTCTTGTACTATAATGCCACGTTCTTTGAGACGCTTTATTTGTGCTTGCAGACTTAACGCTTTCTTCATTGTTTTTTATTTTGATTGCAAATTTACATATTTACCATGGATTTACCATCCTGTTATAAATGTTATCTCACTCCTCCAACAAATCCTCCATAGAAATCATGCTGCGGGAACTTTTCACACCCAATATACAGTGTATCAAAAGCATCCGTGCCATCGGTACGATGCTCCAACAAGTCCTCTTCTGATTCCGGATTCTTCTCTGTGGACTTGTTTTTGCGGAAGCCGTTTCGACCGCGCTCCACACCTGCCGATTGGATGGCAAGGATAAGGTCATCGTTGTTTTGGCGGTTGAAATACGGCATCAATCGTTGCTTGCCAGCAAAGCCCTGATTGATGAGCAAATACTTTTCATCATGGCGCATGGGGTTGCCGAGGTAAACATCGTTTACGCTCCAGCCGTGGCGCTCAAACTCATGGACGACCACCCAATGAAAGTCCAGGTCGTTCACGGCATAGTTCGAGCCAAGGGCGGTGGCATCGTAATAGAACGTGACGCTATGATTAGCGTGAGGGGCATAGTAGGTGCAGAAGTCTGCAACGAGTGCAGGAATCTTGCGCTCGAATTTCACGTAGAAAGATTTGAGTACATTAAGGCGGTTGCCGCGAGGCTGACCGCATACAATCCAATTGATATTGGCATTGTAGTCTATGCCAATGCACAGCGGAGCGAGCGGGTCGAGGTCCGCATCGGTGCGGCAGTCAAGGGACGAATGCAATTCACTAAAGCCACTCAGCGAGCGTATGGAATACCGCTCCTGTTGCGCCTCTTCGATGATTCGGTCGTAACCGAGCGAGTCGAGGTAAGAGAAATCCGAAGATCGTACTTGTGCCACTCCTGCATGGAAGAGTAGAAGCCATCGTGCGAGATGCCAATCTTTTGGCAGAGAATAGAGGTTTGGAACGTCTTTGGCGTAAGGTCGTGCTTCATCTGACGGATATACTCCTCCCCGAGCAACTGCAAGTTCTCGAAGGTGGAGTATTGTGCTATTCTTTGGCTAAAATACCAGATAAAGGATAACGATGTATTTGAAAAGGCTTATCAATATATCGAGATGTACTATTGAAATGTAGTAAAGTGAAACCGCTCAATCAGCATTTGTTACTGATTGAGCGGTTATACTATACTTATTATCTCCACAAAGGTTCGTCTTGCCAATTGCGAGGGAAGCCCATGGCAACAACGTCTATATTAGAATATTCAACAAATAAGTCTCGAAGCTTTTCCCTAAACGTATTGCATGGATTGATGATGTCAAGCAAATACGTAATCATGCACAATACATAGTAAACCTTATTGTTGGAAGAGTTGGAAATTGAAACAAAGGGATTTGCCGTCCTTCTTGGAATAATAGGACGAATTCCCAAAATCTTGTTCCACAAACGGCTATGATGAGCGCAAATATTGCGTATATATGTAATAGCATGTAACCAAGAAACCATCACACTATCCGCTACACCGAAATAGCGTGCAATTGTACGCTTACTCACGCCATCTTTCAAGTTACTGTAAAGTAGTGACAGTGTGCCTAAGGAAGTAATTTCCAACGTAATCCAACTTGGGGGAAAATGGTCATTGTATTTTGCCTTGAATGCGGTAACAAAATCCTCATCGCTCCTTGAATATTCTTCGTCAATCTTTGAAAGCGTCTTAGCGTGTTTTGCAGGATTTTTGAAAAGAGAAGAGTCTGTAAACCATAAACCATCGTAATTATGTGACATCACATAGGCTATCTGTGTACGTACTGCTACTTCAATTTTCGATATTTCAGAGAAAATCAACGAACGAAGTTTTGCATCAAACTTATAAATGGAATAGGCTTGCTCAAAGGTCGCTCCCGATTTGAATATATGATTTTGCTTATCAGCTAAAAGTGGATACCAATACCCACTCATTCTGTAATAGCTTATGTTTTGAAGTAACTGTTTTGCTCGAATTTCATCATTGAATTGCAAGCCACGACTTTTCAGTATTTCTATTTGCTCATCAAAAGTCTTGATGGTTTTGGTGTATGGAATCCGAGTCATAAACGTATATAAACAAAAATAACTCACCCTGAGCGCGCTGTTCTGACGGGAAGCGGGGTGAGTATGTTACTGCAAAAGTACAAAGTATTTTTAAGAAAAGCAAATCTCGGAGCGGGTATTTCTACATAAACACCTCCATCCCATTTATTTCAAACACGCAAACGTCGCGAAGCTGGCGGATTCCGTTAGAGTCCAGCAACTTCATGCGGCGGGTGCCTTTGTAGAAGTCGTAGCGGAGAGAGAGGCAGCGGTGCCAAGATTGAATCTCGCCTGAGCGGGTCCAGAGCTTGATGTCTACGGGGTCGGGAGATTGGAGCATACGTTTGAGGGTGGTGATGTGGATGCTGTTCATTCAAGTAATATGTAATAAGTAACAAGTAATACGTTGTGGAGATTGCAGGTGATTGAAGAGTGAGATTAATCGAAGGTGTTGTTGTAGATAGAATTGAAGATTTTAAGTTTGCGGGAGTAAGGGAGGATCGGTTGTTGGCGGATAGGTTTCCACTTGAATTTGACGGAACAGGTGGCGGTGGTGGCATCGGAAAGCTCGCTTTCAATGTCGGTGACGAGAATGGAAGTACCTGTGGGGAGGTCGGGAGATTGGAGGAAGAGGGAGGAAGATTGCAGGGCAGTGGTCAGGTGCTTGGCAAGGGCGTATGAGAGGGCGGAGGTTTCGGACTCGTATTCTGTTTCGGTGTTGTCATCGTAGGAAGAGGACTCGCCACAGCAAATGGCTGTGCTGCGGAAGAAGGAAAGTTTGCGCTTGGTTTGGGCGTTGAGATAGAGGGTGTCGGAGATGTTGAACTCGTTTTGGAATGTGAGGGCAAGCGTGGGGAGATTGTCTGTGAAGAAAAGGGTGAAGGTGCGGGCGCCTCGGTGGAGGGTGACGGAGAGAAGTTTGCCTTTGGTGCCTTGGGGCAGCTGGGCAAGGAGGTCATCTTCGTTGAGATCTTCGTAGTTGAGGGCGAATTGTTTGGAGACGATGGGATTGTCGGATATGGTGAGGGAGATGGGGGCGTTGCTGTCCCCGGGCTGAAGAATGAACTGCGTGGAACATGGGCTTGAAAAAGATGGCTCATTATTTGCTTATTCCAAAAATACATCGTACTTTTGCAGTAACAGATTCCGCCACGCTTCCCATTTGAACAGCGAACCAGGGCGGAACTTCGTTTTTATATACGTTTATGAATTATACAAAGCAACCTCTTGATTATCCTCAAATCATTGCTCAATTAAAAAGCCGAGGACTTTTATTCCATAATGAAGAAGCTGCTATAATCCAACTTCAGATTATTAGTTACTTCCGTATAGCCAACTACTTGAAATCTTTTGAAGTTGTAGGGTCTAATCATGTATTTCTGCCCAATAGTTACTTTGAAGATGCTTTAGAATTGTACTACTTTGATAAAAAACTGCGCAACCTCTTATTCTCAGCTATTCAAAGCATAGAAGTGGCTTTGCGGTCCAAAGTAATACACAAGGTCTCTTTGAAGCATGGCGCATTTTGGTTTACGGATATTAGTTTGGCCACCAATCATGCAATGTACCAAGACAACCTAACGCAAATAAAGAAAGAGGTAAAACGTTCCAAAGAAGAGTTTATACAAGAACATTTTGCAAAATATGATTCTCCTGACGTTCCTCCTGTTTGGAAGACGCTAGAAGTAACATCATTTGGCTTGCTTTCTAAATTGTTCTGCAATCTTTCAGACAATAAAGTTAAAAAGCAAATCGCTCGAGAGTTGAACTTGCCCCAGCATTTGTGTTTGGAGAGTTGGGTGAAATGCTTCGTAGTGTTGCGAAATTGTATTGCACACCATGCACGTGTTTGGAATAGGCGCTTTCCGCAGATACCCCAACTTAATGTGAATTTGCGAGGAAAATGGATAAACACTGCTCATGTCCGTCCCAACAAATTGTATGCTATTATATGCTGCCTTGCCTATTTGCAAGATGCCATTCATTGTGATAATGATTTTAAGCAACAATTCTGTGATTTGTTGGCTCAATATCCAAGTGTAAATCTGCACCACATGGGATTTCCTCGTAACTTTCAGGATGAACCCTTATGGAATTAATATTACACGCCCTTGCATATCTAAGTATATGTAAGGGCGTGTAATTTGTATTAAAACTATCTCACTCCTCCCACACCCACACCTCCATAAAAGTCATGCTGCGGGAACTTTTCGCACCCAATATACAGCGTATCAAAAGCATCTGTGCCATCAGTTCGGTGCTCCAACAAGTCCTCCTCTGATTCGGGATTTTCTCTGTGGACTTGTTTTCTCTAAAGAAAGTATTCTTTATCTCGTAGGCATGTGATAAGGCATTCACATCTTAATTTCGTTAAAAACGAGAACGATTGGACTCGACAAACTTATCTGTTCACCTGTTAACTTGTCAACCCGTTTATAAATTCCGCCAACGCGTAATTATATATATAGTATCCCCCCGAATCCTCCGTGATAGCTGTAGAAATGGTCAGAGAGGCGTGAAGGCAGTGGCTACACTTTTCCCTTGCCATAGCAGGTCTTGCACTGTCCGCTTCCGCCACACCACTGGCAGTCTTGGAAGAGTTCCTTGGGATTGTCTACATCGGTTGAGGGGCCAGACTTTCTTGAATCCACGGCCATTGCACATTCGGCATCTGCCGTTGCCACCGCAGTCGGGACACGTCCTGCCATGCGATCGAGAATCCTCCGTGCTGCTGCGCTCTGATTCGGAGGAAGCGCCTGGCGCAGTGCCTGCCGATCCGCTTATGATTACACCATCGCCTGGCACTTCGCCGTTTTTGCGCCTTGCTTGAAATTCGCGTTGCACTATTTCGTAACGCTTCTGCGATGCAATCTCCAGCACGCATTTCACATTGCTCACCACGTTGGTCAGCACGATGCGTCGATAATCGTTGCTCACCGAGATAGAACTGCGCCAGGAGGAGTAATCTTTTACTTCCTGTTGTTCAAACTCATATCGTCCGTTCACCATATGATATCCCGTTATCTTATTTTGATAGCCAGCGAACGGTCGGAAATTGTTCATATCCTCGTAGAAACGATGGTATACGTACGTTCCGTTGTACTGCACATTGTCCACCCCGCTAAGCTCGAAGCAGCGTTCATCTTGTTTGTCGATGTAGTAGCGCACGGAGGCAGCGAGTCCGTTTTGGCTCACGTAGTAATAAGTGTGTCCGCTTGGGAATACGCCCTCGCCCAGAGTTTCTACTTGCTCTTCTTCTGCTGCTACCTCTTTCGTATCCTGCGCATTCTCCCTTTCAGCGATTGTTTTCTGGAGAAGACGTGAGTAATAGGCTTTTTCCATTTCGAGTGTGACCCATCCCACACCATGGCAGTAGGCACACTTTTCATTAATCAATCCAAAGAAATGGTAAGGATGATTTCCTCTGCCCTTACATACAGGGCATGGAGTTCCTACTGCTTGACTCTGATCTACATGATACACTTCGCAAAACAACTCCTTACGTTCCTCAAACGAGTGGTACTCTCCCGGATATACATAGGCAAAGAATAGTCCGAACGCTACGAGCAATGCCGCAAGCACCAGTAGCACAATTTTCATAATCTTTCGCCAGCGAGGACGGGCGGGCTTCTGCGTTGAGGCATTGTCGGGTGGGGTGGGGCGACAGGCTTGTGTGGCTTTGTGGTCCTTTGTCGTATTCATAGGGGAGAGATGTTGTTTGTTGGATAAAGGGGAAGCAGATCTGTTTGCCCCGTTAGCTTTTATCTCATTAATGGGGGCTAAATGCAAAGGAGTAAAAATATTTTCACTCCGCCAACATTAATCGCGTAAATTAGACGGAAGAGCAGGTTTTTAAACTTCACCCTGTCTTCATCCAGTTCCGTGGGCGACGCGTCCTCGCGTCGGCGGAAACTACGAATCAAAAGACAGGTCATAAGATTTGTGATTTGCGCTTCGCGCGGGTTTGAACATTAATGCTCGTTAATTGGACATTAATTATTTCGTTAATGCTTTCCTGCTGTTTTGCTTCGGTCGTGAATTCCCATGAATTCCCCATGAATTCCCCATGAATTTCATTGCACGATGATCCTCGTTGGAATTAATGAAGGATTAATGGGTAATTAATGGAGGTTAATGTTCCATCATCCGCAAATTCCATCCAGTTCTGTGGGCGACGCGTCCTCGCGTCGGCGGCAATTACGAATCAAAAGACAGGTCATAAGTTTTGTGATTTGCGCTTCGCGTGGGTATGAACATTAATGTTCGTAAATTGGACATTAATTCTTTCGTTAATACTTTCCTGCTGTTTTGCTTTGGTCATGAATTCCCATGAATTAATCATGAATTCCCCATGAATTAATCATGAAATTCATTGTACGATGATCATAGTTGGAATTAATGAAGAAATTCTGCAAGCACGTCGTTGTTAGTCTGAAAGGCCGCCGCTGCCCTTTTAGAATGCCGACCACGTTGGCGTACACCGACCGGTGTACGCACGAACATCGGTCGGTGTACGCATGAGCATCGGTCGGTGTACGTGCGTACTACGGTCGGTGTACGCCAACGTGGTCGGTGTTTTTGCATGACTTGGCTGCCAGTGTCGGGAGGATTATATCTTATGTTTAGGATTCAGTTCGCTTATACTTAATCAGAAGCTCAGTTAAGCAATATACAACGAAAGAGAACTCGCAACTTGCGGGGAGCATTGTGCCCTTCGCAATGTTGCGAGTTCTCTTATTTATATGGGGTAGACCCTTTTGTATGGGGTAGACCCTTTTATATGGGGTAGATCCTTCTGAAATTTTCAGAAAGCCTTACTTTACCACCTTCTTACCGCCGATAATGTTTACGCTGCCCTTTTGCGGAGCAGAGAGTCGGCGTCCTGAGAGGTCGTAGATGGTAGCGTCGGTCTCTACGAAGGGGCTCTTCACCTGACCGATGGCAGTGGGCACAGCTTCGAAGTTGAAGTCGCTATTGTCTACGCCTTCGAATACGAATACCGATGAGGCGGGCAGTGTGAAGGTCACTTCCTGGTCGATGTCGATAGGCGTATCAACGTCTACTCCCTTCAGTCCACCATCGACGCCAATCTTCTGGTCGGCAAACGAACTGCTCAGCGTAATGGTGGTCTTGAATGATTCTGGTATGTCGAACACCTTGCGCAGTGTGGTGACGAGGGTGCGCTCTTTCACGTCGGGGTTGCGCAGTGTGAGGGTGGTCTTCTTGCCGTTCCATGCAGCCCAGCCGTATACGTTCACCTTGCTGCCGTCCCACGGATTGCCACCTACCCAGTGGATGTCGGGCAATACGTCGGCATTGCGGTTCTGCCAATCCATGCAGTCGGAGAGTTCCTTCCAGAGCATGCCAGCCTTTCCGCTACCGTCCTTGATGCCATCCATCAGTTTGTAGTCGGCATAAAGCTCTACCATGCCCGAACCGCAGCCGAATGCGCAGCGCAGTTCGCGCACTACTCCGTCGTACTCCTGATTTCTCGGTGTGTAAGCTTTGCCGAAGTCGGTGAGGATGAATCCGTGAGTCATCAGCGTGTTGATGGGACAGAGCGGCGAGCCTTGTGTGAAGATCTTGTACACCTGGTAGTCGCGATACGTGATCCACTGTTCGCGGTCGGTGCCCGTATTGCCGATTTTCGAGCAGTCGGCATCTTGGCGCCATACGGCATCGCTGTAGTGGAACCAGAAGGGCGAAGCCCAGGTGCCCACGGTGGTGTTGAAGAAGATGTCGGGACGGCTCTTGCGCACATCGCGCTCGATGCTGATGATGCCTTCAGCATTCTCTATGCCAGTATCGCCAGCGTCGGGACCGAAGGCTGTGCCTTGGGCGCTGATACCATCAAACTTGAAGAAGCGGAAGTCGTACTTGCTGATCATGCTCTTGCAGCAGTCGACGAAGTACTGGTAGTAAGCATCGTTGCTCAGCTGCATGCCGCCACGTCCGTTCCAATACTTGCGTCGGTATGTGCCGCTACCGCCGTATCCGCCCACGGGGCCGAGCCATGCACCGATGCCCACGCCCATCTGCTTGGCGAGGTTGTCTTGCGGGGTGAATCCGTTGGGGAAGTTGGAGTTGAAGGTCCACGTGCCGTAAGCATCCCATCCATCGTCGAACACGAAGGAGTAGGGGGCTTTGTGGTAAACGTCGTAGAACTTGTCCTTCCAGTGCTGCAGCACGTCGGTACACTGGTCGCTGGTCATATTGCCCGTATAGTCGCCGTTCTTGTTGTCGGGGTCGGATGCGTCGTAGACGCCCTGATTGCCCTTGGCATTGTTGCGATCGATGTTGAGCTCGTACCATGAATTGTAGAGCGTAAATGCACGCCAGGGCACAGCTCTCTCTCTCTCGCTATATGCCAGGAATGAGCGGCGCTGCTGCCCAGGAGCTACGAGGCCTACTACGGAACTTACCTCCCAGGTGTTGCCCTTCTTCAGTGTAGTGTTGCGGCGCCAATAGCCCTGCATGGGCACTTCCGTCGGAGCCAACATGTGGAGCGTGTCCACCACGGTGTAGAGCATCTGGATGTTGCCCGAAGAGGTGAGTTCTTCCGTCTTCTTCGATACCATCATGCGCAGCGTATAAGTGCCCTTCTTGGGCACGCTGAGCGTGTAGACGTTGGCATTCTTGTTAGAGCCCGTGAAGCCCGCATGATAGTCGGAGGCGATGACGCTCTTTGCATCGTCGAGCAGGTCGACGCCTACGATGTTCAAGCGGTTGCTTCCGCTCGTATAGTTGAGCGTAGTGGTGAGCGTACCCTTGTCGTTGTCAAACTTCACGTTCATCTCCTTGGCATAGATATTGGGTGCAGCCTCGTCTTGCTCCTTCACGCGCCAAGGAATGTCGGTGTCGGCCACTTGTGTCCATGAAGCGGGAGTCCAGTTGCGAGTCACCTGCTCGTCGATGTCGAACGTGGTGAGGGGTACATCGGCATTGGGATTGCTTGAAGCTACGCGGAATTCTGCACAGCAAGCAAACTTCTGTCCGTTCTGAGCTGACTTGATGACCACCTTGACATACTGAGCTTCTACGGCCTGTGGCAGGTCTACCCATACCTCGCTCAGAGAGTAGGTGAGGGTGCCCTCCGTCTGCTTCGTAAGGTTATCGGCGTCGGTTCCGGTCCATATCTCAAACTCCTTGATATGGCCGTTTACGCCCACGGCTGCCTGGCGGGTGACGAAGCCTACGGATCCGACGGTCTGCACTTTCTTCATGTCTACCATAAACCAGTGGGGCATATTCTGTGCCGTCTTCGTATAGTCGGAGTGCCAGTAGGTGCTCGTATTGCCGTCGATGATGGCTTCGGCTTGTCCCGTCTTATTGTCGGAGTTCCATCCGTCTACGCTGACGGTCCATCCTGTGCGGTCGTAGATGGTGGGAGTCGCTGTGGTCGATTCACCTGTACCCGTCGTTTCGCTTTCAGCCTTCTTGCTCACCTTGTGCAGGCTCGCTGTTTGCTCTTCGCCTTTCTTCTCAATGAGGTCGTAGATCACCACGGGCACGCCAATCTTCTCGCTGAAGGTGATCGTACCATTGCTGTTGAAGTCTGATCGCTTCGTGCCAGCCACGAAGTAGCGCAGCACGTAGGCTCCAGCTTCGGGAATATTGAGCGTATAGACGTTGTTGCTCTTCTGTCCGCCAGTATATCCGCTATGGTAGTCGCTGGCAATCACCTTGCCCGTGCCGTCTACCACGTCGACGCCTACGATGTCGAGGCGGTGGTTACCGCTGGTGTACTGGAAAGTGAGGGTCTGACTGCCCGCCTTGCGGAAGGACACGTAGCCGCGTGTGCCCATCACATCGTCGGGCGATACCGACTTGTTGTCCACCTTGAGATCGGCTTCGCGAATGCTCTGAGGCAACTCGTCGCCTGGAGCCCATGCAAACGAACTGGAGTTCCAGCCCTTAGGTGTGAACGTGTCGAAGCCAGCATTGGCCACCTGTGCAGAGTTGACACCCATCGGCGTTTCGAGTCCGGCGAAGATCTTATCGCTTGCAAGCACTGCACCGCGTGTGTTGCCCACTACTACGGGCACGGTTTGCGCTTTCTCATTGTCCACGTTGTAGATCATGGGCGTGATGGACTGCATAGCTTGGTCGTCGGAAGCCGTCACTTCGAGCGTGGTGCGCAAGTAGTGACTTCCATCGCGCAATACGGCATGCCAAGTCACGGTGAGCTTGTCGCGCTTGAGCACCGCCTTGATGGCCTTGCCGTTGAAGCGGTCGGAGCCTTTCACGGCTTTAGCGTCGCCCGTAAGGTCTTCAGTATCTACGCTTACGAGATCCATGTCCGACGAGGTGAAACTCGTACCATCGCCGAGCACCACCTTGAAGAGCTCTGTGCCAGGCTTCAGATTCATCTCCTCGCATCCGTTGAAGATGAGTTTGCCATTCACCTTAGCAAATTGCGCTGTGAGCAGTGCATTCTTCAGCGTCCATTCCGTCGTGTTGTCTGTTTCAAGCTGTGCAATGCTGGCCTGCTGCGTCTGCGGGAAGATCACCTTCTGTGCGCGGATGCCCTGTCCGCCACCGATGATGAAGCAGCAGATGGAGGCAGTAAGCCAACGTCTCATGTTTCTGTCCATAATTTAGGTATAGATTTGTAGTAAATATATGCGTATAGATTCGTCATGTTAACAGAGAATGCCCCTCGGCCTTCCATGGGGAGCGACCTAAAGTCATCCTTGGTGGATTGAAATAAAACGGCATTGCTTCTTCCATCAAGTAGAGCTTGATGAAGTCAGTCTGTACATTCGTGATAGAATAAAGTTAACACTAAACTTTTCGCAACAAATCTACATAAAAATAATCACCCCCCCCGAATATTTTAGGATATATTATACATTATTTTCTTACTATAGAGGTTGTAGCGCTTATGGTGTGTTGGTCTTATTAGTTCTGGGGGCGACGCGTCCTCGCGTCGGCAACGCCTGCGGACAAGAAGTCTACTCAAAGATTATGAGAAGTTCACTTCCTTCTTTCCGTGGTGATGCCGACGCGAGGACGCGTCGCCCCCGGTATTGGCTGATAAAAGCTTACAGAACTAACAAAGGTTACTGCTTAAAGAACTCTGTGAAGGCTCGCACGCAGTATTCGTGGTCGCGCACGCTGCCTGTCTCGCGACAGCTGTGCATGGCGAGGATGGCATTGCCCATGTCGACTCCGCGCAAGGGTATGGACGATGCGAGGATGTTGCCCAACGTGCTTCCGCCTGCCACATCGCTGTGGTTGACGAAGCGCTGACAGGGCACTCCCGCCTTGGCGCAGATGCCTGCAAAGACGGCTGCCGAGGCGGCATCGCTTGCATACTTCTGTGCGGCATTAAACTTAATCACGGGGCCACCGCCCAGCATGGGATGATTGGTGGGATCGTACTTCTCGGGATAGTTGGGGTGCCATGCGTGGGCATTGTCGGCAGAGATCATAAAGGCGCGTTCCACCGCTTCGTAGAAGGCTTCCTCCGTGTGGCTCTGCGCCAAGGCAATGCGCTTGAGCATGAACGATAGGAAGGGGCTGGCTGCGCCTTGCTTCGTCTGTGAGCCTGTCTCTTCATTGTCGAAGATGGCAAGCACCTGCGTCGTGTCGGTCGAGGCTGAGGCAAGCAGGGCTTCCACTCCGGCAAAGCACATGGAGAGGTCGTCGAGTCGACCGGAGGAGATAAACTCATCGTGTGCGCCAAAGGTGCAGGCGGGCGTGGCGTCGGCGAGATAGAGGTCGAAGTCGAGTATGTCGGCAGGATTGAGGGGCGAAGTTTCGTGCTTGTTGAGTTCCTCAAGGATGAGATTCATCAGCATGTTGCCTGCTTCGAGCTTGTCGGTGATTTGCCCTAAGATAGGCAAAACGTCCTTCTGTCGGCTCAGCGCTACGCCGTCGTTCACCTGACGGTTGAAGTGGATGGCGAGGTTGCTAATCTGCAGCAGTGGACGCTTGATGTGGAGCAATCGCGTCAGCGGGTGCATCACGTCGTCGGTGCGCACGATTACGCGACCCGCGATGGTGAGCGGGCGGTCGAACCACGTAGACATGATCGGTCCGCCATAGACCTCGGTGTTGAGTTTCACCAGTCCTCCCTCGGTCGGCATTTCTGCATGAGGCTTGATGCGGAAAGTGGGGGAGTCGCAGTGGGCGCAGATCATGTGGAAGCCCGCTTCGGCGAGAGGCTTCTGGCCTATGCGGAAGGCATAGATAGAAGAGTCGTTCTTGCTGACGAAGAGTTTGTCGCCAGCTTTGAGTTCGCCCAGAGGCTGTCGCGGGTCTACTTGGCGGAATCCATCTGCCTTGAGCATATCAGAGATATTCTTCACCGCCAGGAAGTTGACTGGCGATGCGTCGAGAAATGAGAGTAGTCGTTGTATCATAACGTTTTGTTAACGCGTTAGCGGAATTTGTCAACTTGTTTACCCATTAACCAAGAGTTCCGCCAACAGGTTTTGTTAAGAGGGTTAGCCTAATACTAAGGAGAAGCGTAGGCCTAAGGCATCCGCTATTTTCAAGAATGTAGAAAGCTGCATGTCTGTTTGTCCTTTCTCTAATGCTGAGATGTATTCGCGCTTTTTGCCTATTTGCTCTGCCAAGGCTTTTTGGGTGACGTTCTGCCTTTTTCGCTCTTCTTTTAGTAGCTCTGCGTAGTACCAAGCTTTGGCTTTAGCATCGAACTCGTTGCGTTCGGCGCTATGCTCTTTTCCGTACTTTTCGTTTAGAACATCATCGAAGCTTCGCAATGATGATATTTTCTTTTCATTAAGTTTTAGCATATCAATACTCTGTATACTTGGTTAGAATCTTTTCTGCAGTCTTAATTTCTCCTTTGTATTGTTTCTTATCTTTCTTCAAGAAGGAGTTGAGTACAAGCACTCGATGCGCCTGTATAAAGTTGTCATGGTCAATAGCAAGCATGATTGACCGATATTCATCATGTCCGATAGAGATACGCAACTCATAGAAATCAGTATTTTCAATGCTTTTTACGAATTTCTTGTTGACTACGTATTGGGTACGTATCATGTTGAAAGCATAATCATACTTTTCTTGTGTGCGCTCGTTCAATCCATTGTAGAACTCTGAGAATTCTTCTGAAAAGATAATTGTTCGTATGGGACTCATGCTGCAAATGTAATTAATTTATATTATTAAAGCAATGATAGGGAATATATATCTTCCATGTCCTCTATTGATTTAACATAAATCTGTTGTAGAGTTTCCTGTTTATCTAAAAGTGCTTAGCATAACTGAAAGTTCTTCTCAGTATGGCAGATACCTCATAGAGTTGTCGCTGACGACTAATGCCGACGATAACGTTTGTCACTTCCTCATGTGATAAGCTCAAAAAAGTATCGCCCATAGTTGCTTCCCTTGCGGGGCAACTATGGGCGATATCGTTGTTTAGGGATGAAGTAGAGAAGATTCTTATTGTCTGTGAGGGTGCCGACGCGGGACGCGTCGGCCACAGAACTAATCAGAATGCAGGTACTTCTATACTTGATCGTGCGGTTACTTAATCTCCTTTACTCCATTCTTGATAGAGACGCCTTTGTAGTCTTCAGCTACCTTGCGACCTGAGAGGTCGTAGCGAAAGCCTTCTGACTGTGCAGACTGCAGGGCGCTGGCGCCTTGGATAGAGGTGGAGGTGATGGGAGAGATCACGTAGACCTTTGTCTCGCAAGCGCTGAGTGTACCCACGGTGAGGGTGTTCTCGATTGAAGCATCCTCCTTCGACCATACTTCGTGGCTGTTGTACTTCGTGTCGGCTTTGAGGTAGAGGTCAGTGAGGTTGAGGTCGGGAATGGTCACGGATGAAGTGCTACGGTTGGTCACTGATACGGCGATGCGTCCCTCAGTAAGGTCTTTCACGTAGACGTCGTAGCCCTTGTCTGTGTAGTTGGTAGTGCCTGTAGAGAGGTTAGCCATGTATTCAGCCTGCTGGCCGAGAGCATCTTGGTTGATAGCAAGGATCTCGGTGTTGGTCAGTGTGGCGATGTCGGCTTCGGTGATCAAGGGGTTGGGCATGGTCTGGTTGGCATTGGCTTCGCCCTTAGGAGTCTCGCGAAGGTCGCAAGTGAGTGCCAAGGGGCTTGCAAACATACACCAGAGTGACATCTGTGTGCGAGCCTGAGCGTCGGTCAGTCCGGTGATCTTTCCGCCGTTGCTCTGGTGGTTCTTCGTGTTGTTGCTCGGGCCGCCGAGTCCGTGCAGGCCGATACACATCATATCGAGGTCGTTGAAGCGGTTCACGCCAGCGTACATCCAGAGATTGCGCACTTCGTCGCATCCGCCCAGTACGCCGGGGCGAGAGTTATTGCCTATCCAGTCTTCGCGAGCATCGCTTGTGGCGCGCCAGCTTGAGCCGCCTGCTTCAGCACCCCAAGTCCAGGGCTGCGTCTTACCCCATTCGCAGATGTTGAATACGAAAGGCTCCTTGCCCTCCTCCTTGCGCTTGTCGTTGAGCTCGGCAATGACATTACCCATCTGGGTGTAGCTCACCTTGGTGCTTGCTTGGCTGTTGCAGTAGTCGTACTTCAGCATATCTACACCCCAAGAGTCGAACAGGGCGATGTGAGCACCCTCGTAGCCGTAAGAGCCGGGCTGATAGTTTTCGCAAGTCATAGAGCCTGCGTCGCTGTAGATGCCTACCTTCAGTTTATCGTTGATCTGCTTCAGAGCCGTCTTAAGGCCGCTGATGCCGTTGGGGAACTTAGCGGGGTCGTAGGTGAGGGCTGCCTTGTCAGATGACTGCTTAGCCCATGCATCGTCGAGCACGATGGTGTTGAAACCAGCATCGATGAGGCCGTGCTTCTGCATGCCCTTAGCGATTTCTACCATCTTGTCGTGGCTAATGGCGCGTGCGAACCAGTTCCATGTGAGCCATCCCATCATCGGAGTGGGCGACTGCAGGTGGTTGCTCACGATGAGCGTTACCTTAGTCTGAGTCTCCTCACCAGCTTCGTTGCTGAGGTTGATGGTATAAGTGTATTCGCCCTCTTCGGCGGGAGCCTTACCAGCGACGTACTTATACTTGTTGCCTGTGTTCAGACGGTCGTCGTTGAGCGTGAGGGTAGATGCGAGCGTGCCAAAGTCGACGCTCTTCACGGTCTCGCCCTCGTTGGTCACGAGCTTGTGAATGTAGGGAGCACCGGGTACGGCATACATGAGCGTGGCGCAAGGCATGGCGCCTGCTGAGGGATCTTCGATGTTCCAAGCAGAGTTGGAGTCGCTTGCCTTCCAGAGGTTGAGCACAGCGTTTTGAGCAATACCGCCTGTGAAGTTGAGCGAAGCCGATTCCGTCGTAGCATTCTCAATCGAGCCAGGGATAATGGCTACAGCGTCGTCAGAGATAAGCAGCATTTGCCAAGTGTTGGCAGTGTTCTTGTCGGTGGTATATTTTACGTTACTGCCTGTGGTAGCCTTCTGCGTGCTACCATTCGTGGTGGCTGTATAGTAGATGTAGCATTGTGCGGTCTGGTCGTAGATGTAGTATTTGCCCTGTCCCTCTTCGATGAAGATGAACTTATCGGCTTCAGCGCGATTCGTGGTGAAGAGGAGATTGTCGCCAATCTTCTTCACGTAAGCCAGAGGCATGTGGAGTCTGTAGGTATACTTCTTTTCAGCGTCGATGCCCGTGGTGGGGGTGAAGAATTGGATGAACGTCACGTCTACCTGGTAATTGGCATTGTCGATTGTCACCTTGCTCAGATAGCCACCGCCTACTTTCACCGTGATGTCTTTTGCTTCGAGCTGTTCGGCTTTCACCTCCTGTGTGCCCTGTGCGTTGAGGCCCGTGAAGGTCTGTCCGTTGATGATCACTTGTGCACCGTCGGGCATACCGTCGCTGAAGAGCTTGTAGGTGTGCTCCGTGCCCACCTCGCTAAAGGTCCAGCGTGAGCCCTTATCCTTGGCGCCATTGTCAGTCCAGAGGCCGAGCGTCACGCTGCCGTCTACGGGATTGTCGGAGCCTGTACCTTTGTACCAGTTGATGTAGATGCTTGCTACATCCGTAGTGGTGTAGGGCTGAATCTCGTAGGCTCCGCCAGTGGTAGTGGTAAACTTAAAGTACGACGTTGCGCTCTTCTCGTCTGTCATCTTGACGAAACCCGTCTGGGCGGAGTAAGAGGCGGCTTGATCATAGCTCACCCACTTCTGTGCCGTCACGTTGTAGATGTAGTAAGCGCCCTCTTTGTCGCTGCTGTAGAAGGCGAACTGCGCATAGTTGGCCTTCGTCTGCGTGGGCGAGGTTGTTGCGTTGCAATAATAGTTGTTGGCATTCATCATCGTGTAGCGATGTTCGGGAGTGCCACTTCCTGGGAGCGTTTGGCTTACCTCAATCCCTGCCACGGCGTTCAGTGCCAGCAAGAGTACTGATGCAATGCACAAACAGAGTTTGCGATAAAGTTGTGTCATAAGTAGATTGTGTAAAAAGGATTATGTAAAAGATATTTAGATTTAGCGGTGCTTTGAGGCTGCCTAATGGCTCTTGTAGAATCCCTTGACAAGCTATGTACAAAAAAGCCTAAAGTGTAATGAGAATCACTTCTGTTGCGAAGTAAATAATCATCCGGTGCAAAGATAGGCTTTTAAGTCCCCCCCACAAATAAAATGCGGATTTTTTTCAAGGACAATGCTAACTTCTATCCTCTGTTGATTCGTCCCACTAATTCGTCAGGTGTAAGTATTTCCATCTTTGAGAAACCAAACCACTTTTTCCCTAAGTCCTTGATGGAAGCTCCTACATGGTAAACAGCATCGTCAATGCAGAGAAAACGATCGTGTGACAAACGGAAAGTTTCATTGTATTAACAAAGGCGGCAAACTATGCTCGGGGAGCGAGACATAGTTTGCCGCAATGATTTGCTTGAGTGTGGAAAGAGGCGTGCCGCTTACTTCGTGGCGTTGAAGGGGAGGGCGCCTTCGCGTAGGGTGAATGCTGAGAGAGAGAATGTCTTGCCGCTTTGGCCTAAGAGGATGGGGGCGGCGGGCAGACTCTCGTTGGGCTGGATGGGAAATTTGGCAGAGCTCGGCTTAGAAGCAGAGGCGCTGGACTCTGAAGCAGAGGCGCTTTGCTTGTTGAAGGCTGTGCCTTGCAGTCCTCCGTCGATGTAGATCTTGATCATGCCGTTGCGCTCACGGAGGCAAACGATGCGGTGGGGCAGGGCGTCGTTGACAGTGCGCGGCGATGTGAATGAGAGCGCGCTGCCCACCTTGAAGCATACCTTGCCTTGCTCCAGAGATACGCTGTAGGCTGAGGCTTGGTCGGCTATGATCGCATTGGACTCGGAGGTCGAGAGCGTGAAGTCGAGCGTGAAGTCGCCCGTGCCTTGGAAGGATTTGTCAGAGCCTAAGCGCACTTGCTCTTGAAGCGTTACGGGCTTTTCGAGTTTTACCAGAATGCTGTCGGGAGCGAAGTAGAATGCGGGCGATGTGGCGCGGGTCACATTCTTCTGCCAATCGGTAAGGCCGTTGATGCGAACGGAGTAGAGCTTCGAGTCGGTCAGTTGCTTGCCGAAGGTGAGATGGAGTGTGCGGTAGTCGGCATCTGTGCTGACGGCTGTGGCGCGGGCTACGCGTCGGCCGTTGGAGAGGAGTTCGAAGTCGGCAGCCTTCGCCACTACGGGCTTGTCGAGCGTAAGCGTCACTTCTCCCTGCTGTGTGCTGCGAGCGGTAAGGGGCGTAGCGGCAGTGGCGTCTTTCGTAGCGAAATGGAGGAGTTTGATCTCGCCCGGCTTGAGTGTCAAGGTGAGTGTAGAACCATAGCTGAGCAGAGGCGTGGTGCAGATGTCGGCATAGTTGCTGGCTTCGGCAGTGACCTGCTCGGGATTGCCGGTATACTCCATCAGCAGGTTTGTGCTCAGCTTGTCAGCCGTCTCGGGCACACCCACGGTCTTGTCGAGCTTGAAGGTGTAAGTCTGTTCCTTGTTCGAGGGGTTGCGGAAGGAGACAATGCCTTCTGCCTTGCCCGACGGAGCATCCTTTCTCCAGCACGAATAGCCGTAGACCTTGCCCTCCAAGGGAGAATCGCCGAAGTAGATAGAGTTGCGCAGCGTCTGGTAGTGCTGATCGATGAAGTTCATAGCCTCGGCATTGATCATCCACTTGTTGCCCTCGTTCATGAGGTTGTAACTATAGAGCATCTCCCAGAAGGCCGTGCCACGCGTGGCCATCATGTAGAGATAGGCACGAAACTCTGCGTCGGTCATGGCATTAGGCTCTACGCCGCCTGTCTTGCCATACACGGGGTCGTGATTGAAGATGTGAGCTTGCGGGAATTGCAGTTGCTGCTTGTTGATAAACACGTAGTAGCGGTCGTCGCGGTAAGAGAGCTGTTGGTCCATCTCACGCTCGCGTCCGTCGACCACGGCATGCCACATATCGCGTGAGTTCTGAATCCACACGGAGTTGCTCCACTGCAGGATCCAGGGCGAGGGATTGACGTAGCAGGTGAGGTTGATCCACAGGTCCTCTCCTCGGCTATTGGCGTCGGCATACATTGCCGAGAGCGAACGGTACCAGCGTTCCCAGTGCTCCGTGAAGTAGTAGTTGCCGTTCTTGCCGCCTGTGATGTATCGGCCGTTGGTGGAGGCCTGCGGCTGCTGGGTGGCAAAGCCGTCGAGCTTCCAGTAGTTCACGCCATAGTTGCGCTGCTGCGTGATGAAGAAGTCGCGCAGTTTGTCTACGTAGACGGAGTCGCCCGTCACGGCGTCGTAGGTCGTTGTGCTGTAAGTGCCGTAGCCATTCTTTTCGAGCAGTTTGCCCCACTGCTGATTGAAGTTGTAGCCGCCACGCGGACCGAGCCAAATGCCGAATCCCGAACCGTAGCGGTGGGCAATGTCACTTGCCCCTTTTAGGCCTGTGGGAAACTTAGAATTGAATTCCCAGAAGCCCGACTTATTGGGCGTATCGCCCGATTCGGGCGTGCCCACCTGGCTGTAGTTGTTCCATCCGTCGTCCACCACGTAAGAGTCCATCGGGCGGAGTCCGTACTGCGAGAATCCACGTTCCATCTCGCGGAAGGAAGAGTTGATGCGATCCTCAGTGATGTTCATCATCCAGTCGTACCAAGAGTTGTACTGCAGGCGCGGCTTGATGGGGCGTGCTATGCTGTTGATGTATTGGAAGAAATCCGTGCGAATCACGTTCTTGTCGGTGGCAGAGCGTGTGGCGCCTATCACGTTGGGCCACGTCTGGAACTGTCCATCGGCATTGAGTCGGTGCTCGTTGAGGTCGAGCGTCTTGAGCGACTTGCCGCTGTAGTAGCGCGTGTGGTACATGCCATTGGCATCGATCTCATTCTCCGCTTGTGGAAATTCCGAACCGAAGAACAGTCCGTCGATGTAGACCGGCTGCCCCAGCGTGATGGTATAGGCCGACATGCCGCCTTCGCCGCCAGCAGCCTGTTGCCGCGTCCACTTATTGACGTCTGCCACCTGCTGCGTGCCGAGATTTTCCATCTCAATGTAGTCGATGGGCAGGGTGCGCGTAGCCGCATCGGCAGCCTTGATGAGCAGGTATTTGCGCATGAAGTGGTCGTTGTCCTTCATCTCCACCACCATGTCGACGTCCCAGGTAGAGGTCACACCGTCGGTAGGATTCGTGTAAGCAGTTGGGGCGAGGTCGAACACTACTCGCTTGCCACCCTCGATCTGTTCCACGCGCACGTCGTTGAGCTTCATGCTCGAAGCTTTCAGTCCCGTGGCGGGAGCGGTAGAAGCCTTCACCTCTTCGTCGGTCAGATAGAACTCTGCGCAGGCGCCAAAGCTACCGCCGTTGGTCGACGAGGTCTCTACAAACTTCACGTACTTGGCGGTGTAAGCCTTACCGAGCGATACCCACACGGTCTGCACGCCAGTGTAGTTCATTTCGCCTTTCTTGGCAAGCGTCCATTTCTTCTTATCGTTGGAGATATACAGTTCATATCCCTTCACGTTGCCGTTCGACAGTGCGCCATAAGCACCGCCTCTTGGCAGATAGCCAAATGCACGGAAGGTGCTCTTCTTGCCCAGCGAGATGATGAGGCTGTGGGGCAGAGCATTGCTCTCACTCTTGTGGCCACCACCCGTGGGAGTGGCATACCACGTGTGCCACATTGTGCCATTGTCACCATCGATAGCAAGCTGCGGATCGCCCACAGTGGCCGATTCGTCACACCAGGAGTCGGCTTCTGCCCGCCACTTGCTGCGGTCAAGACTCTTGTGCTGCCTTGTCTGTGGATTGATCGTAAACTCTTCGCTGCCCGCGCTGGGGGTGAAGATGATTTGCTCTGCGCGCTTATTGACCAATTGTCCGGGGCGCAGATGCCCATCTGCAATGCTAAATGTGCGCGACAAGTATTGGTTGCCAATCGTTACGACACTCCCGTCGCGGCTCACGCTCACCTGTGCTTGGGCAAGCGCAGCACTTGCTGCCATCAGTGCCGGCAGTATGAATTTATAAGAATGGTTCATTACGTGTATCGGATTAGAGTCTATATATAATATATATAACCTATTTTGAAAATCAGAGTTGTTCAGTTGGAGAATGCTCCTCCTTAGCCTCTGCATTATGAGGCTTACCATGTGCAGAAGGGGCATCACTATCCTTCGGATCGTCCAAGTAGACGCCCGCACGGCGTTCCGTCTCGATGTCTTCATCGTCGAGATGGTCGCTGATGGGGCTCCCTGAGGAGGAACTATCCGCGGCGCCCTCGCCCACCACGTATCGCTTATAATAAGAGATGGCAAGCGTCGTGACGGGGAGCGCCAGTATCAGTCCGATAATGCCCAGTGCATATCCCCACACGGAGAGCGAAAGCAGGATGATGGCAGGCGGGAGTCCCATGATCTTGCCCATGATGCGCGGGGTGAAAATCGTGTCCTGCAGCACCTGTACCACGAGGTAGACGATGAGCACCAAGCAGAGTAGCCACCAGAAGTTTTCGCCCGTCTCGGCCGATTTGAGCAAGGCCAGCAGAGCAGCTGGTACGAAGCCCACCACCTGTAAGTAGGGCACGAAGCTAATCACGCCGATGAGGCATCCCAACCCGATGGGCATGGGGAACCCGATAATCAAGAAGCCTATGGAGAACATCACACAGTTGCTCAGCGCCACGAGCGCCTGTCCGCGGAAGTAGCCCGCCATGCCGTGCTCAATGTCTGCCACCAGTTGCGAAGCAAAGGCTCGCTTGCTGCGTGGCACAAAGTGGATCCACCCATTGGCATACTTCTCATAGTCCGTAAGGATAAAGAGGAGGTAGAGTAGGGCAATGAGCGAAGCTACGATGTTGACAATGATGCCCGCCGTGCTCAGCAGTACGCTCCACACCTTGGGCAGCGTGTTGCGGATGGCCTCTACCACGTCGTCTTGCTGCAAGAATTGCGCCACCTGATACTCGTTGATGTGCTTATGCAGATACGCCTGAATAGGCTCCGGTATGGCAGGATTGTGAGCACCCTTTTGGATATATTGGAGCGCCACGTCCTTGAGGTGTCCCATCTCTGCTATCATGGGCGGCACCACTAAGTAGAAAAAGCCCGCCAGCACGCCACACGTGAGCAGTATGGTGATGATGATGCAGAGCAGCCTATTTCGGAGTCGGCACTTTACTTGCAGAAAGCGCACCATGGGGTAGAGCAGGTAAGCCACTACCCACGCCACGAAGAAGGGGATGAGCACCCCGCTCAAGTAGTAGAGCGCTGTGCCAATCAATGCGATGATAAGCAGTGCGATAACGCCGCGTATGAATCGATCGAAAGTGATCGTATTGCGGCCGCCCACCTTGAAGGGGCGAGGAGGAGTTTCGGTGGTAGACATATGAATGCGTGCTATATGAAATGAATGTTTATTCTTCCATCAGTTCTGTGGGCGACGCGTCTCGCGTCGGCAGCAATAGCGGGCAAGATGCTTGCTTGCTGATGTGCGAGAAGCAGAAATCTTGCTCGCAGGCCGCGCCGACGCGAGACGCGTCGCCCACAGAACTGGTGGATTCCGAGTAGTTCGTTGTGATTCTGAATGTGTTGTTCACTTGCAAAGTTACGCTTTTTAGCGTGATACGCACCTTTCTCTTTCTAAAAAGCCCTTTTCTCTTTCTAAAAAGCCCCATTATCATCCTAAAAAAAGCCCCTCTCGTTCCTATCTCTTGAGAGAATGTGAACGTGAGGGGCTAAAGTGTGTGTGCGTCAGCAGGGGACTACGGGGGGATTATTCATCCACGTCGTCCCACGCATCGCCTTGTTCGCTCCAATCTGCCTTCTGGCTCCAGCGAACGTCAGTATTCTTGTCTTCGCCTACTCCGATGCCTTTGCCTCCGCTAATGCTCAGCAGGGCATCTTCGGTGAAGAGGCTTACTTTGCATGAATAGGGCTGAATATATTGTTTCTTCATAATCTTGAGTGTTGAGTTAGAATGAGTTGATAATAGAGAAAGTGTATCAGCGAGCAATGTACTTCTTGCCATTCTGGATGTAGAGGCCACCCTTCACGGCACGCATCACGCGGCGTCCGCTCAAGTCGTAGATAGGAGCGTTACCATTTTCAGTAGCGATGGTAGCGTGGTTGATGGCAGTAGTGGTAGCGTCGAAGTTCAGTGCTACAGCGTTTGTTCCGCTGAGGATGCTCTTAGCCAAGTAAGCACGGTTGGCAGGAAGTGCAGCTGTGCCGCTGGCGGTGTAGAAGCCCACGAAGTTGTCGGTCGTTACGCCAAACACGAGTTTGTCGGTGAGGTCGGCGAATGCGATCTCGCTTGTAGTGCCCACGAGCTGGTTGCCAGAGAGCGAAGTCTCAGTAGCTTTGGCATTGGCGGTGAGCACGATGTTGGCAGCCTTGCTGTCGCTCTTGATGAGGATGCCTGAGTTGGCGGGGATCACCTTCGTGCTGACGTCAGTCATATCGAGTGTAGCGTTGTCGGCATTGTATGCGCCAGTGTAGAGCTTAGCATCCGTAGTGTTGCTGCTTGCTACGGCGAAGTCGAAGGGAAGGGCGAGGGTAGCGAATGAGGCTACGAGGCCGTCGGTGGTGTTGAGATCGACGGTGAATTCGGGCTCGAGGAAGAGGAAGCAAGCGCCGTTCGACTTCATATTCCATGTGCCGATGTTCAATCCGCTTACACCGCCATTGTCAAGCACGTTGCCGTTCTGCAGGGTTGCGTTGGCATGGCAGAGTATGAATGTTTTCGCCTTCAGCTCAGCCTTGTTGGCATCGGTGATGCTACCATCGGCACTGATGATATCGCCACCATACACCTTCCAGAGGTTGTCGCTCTCGGTGCTTGAGGGAGTGGCGTAAGTAGCACCATTGTTGGCGCTCTGCTTTACGAAGCACTTGCCCGACTTGTTCATCACCTTGAAGCCCGTGAAGGGATTGCCCACCATGCGCCAGAGGTCGTCTGCCACACCGTTGAGCGTCGTGTTCTGATAAGCGCCGTTGCCTGCTGCGCGCACGATAGTGCTCGTGCTATTGGTGTAGATCTTGCGGTCGCGAGTAGAGATGTTGCCTGTCAGGTAGCCCCAATGCGGAGTTTCGCTCTCTGTGAGTGAGAAGGGGAAGGGGTAGCTGCTGAGGTCTACTTCGATAGTCTTCGTAGTAGCTTCTGTCACGGTACCTTCGGGAGTTGCAGCAGTCACGAAGTTGGGCAGATTGCCTGGAGTGGGGTAGGCTGCACCTGCGGCTGCTTTCGTGGTATATGTGCCTACTTGTGTGCCGTTGATGGTATAGTTGTAGGTCACGTCGTAAGCAGTCTCCGTAGTCATTACTTCGTAGAATTGGAATTTAGCGATTTCGCCGCTTGTAGCAGTTTCGCTGTAGGTCCAATACTCCATGCGGTTGGTGCTTCCTTTCGAGCCGCCCAGTGTGAGGAAAGCCACTTGGTTGGTATTGAAAGTGCCAGCCGACTTGAGCTGACACCAGGTAGCATCGTCGGCCTTGGCGGGCACTGCCACGCGGGTGAGCTGACCTGCAGTGGTGCTCAGCTGTCCACCATTATGTCCGTTGCTCGGAGCTGCGGGGATGTAGTTACCACCGCTCACTTGCAGCGTGATGCTTTGATCCGTGTTGACGGTCACCACCCAAGTGTAGTTGGTAGCAACGGCTTTGCCTCGCAGATCGTTGGTCGAAGTGGAGGCATCAGCTTGTGCTTGGCTTGTACCACTACCAGAGAGAAATTTTGCGGTGGAATAGTCTGTTCCGTCACAGTTCTTGTCGGCAGCCACAAGGATGGCGTACGATTTGCCCGACTCGAGGTTGGCATACGGAGTAGCAGTAGTAGCATAGTACTGATACTGCGTCTGTGCTCCTGCTGTGGCAAAGGATGCCAACAGCATGGTCAAAAGCGTAAATGTCTTTTTCATTAGCGTTATTATTTATGGTAATATTAGATAGTTATGTCTATGTGTTCACCTCGCGTTTGCATAAGCATGCATCGTAGTTCTTTCTGGGCCGCAAATGTATATATTTTTGCTTAAATATAATCGGGGGGGGTAATAAAGAATGTTAATAGTGTTAATTCTGGCATCAAATCCTTTTACGAAATGTATATATTCATAGGCATAGCTTAATAATATGCATAGTCAGGAAACTCTTTTTTATGGAAAGCAAAGCCACAGAATGGGTACGAAAAAAATTCTATTCCTACCTAAAAAAATCGGAAAAGCCACGTTTTTTGTTTGTTCGCCCGCAAAATAGCTCTATATTTGCACCATGGGAACACTGTATTTGGTGCCGACACCCGTCGGCAATCTCGAAGATATCACGCTCCGCGCACTGCGGATACTCAAGGAAGCCGACCTCGTACTGGCAGAAGATACCCGCACCTCGGGCATCCTCTTGAAGCACTTCGATATCAAGAATCAGCTCGTGTCTCACCACAAGTTCAACGAGCACCAGACCGCCGAAGCCTTTGCCGCCCGCATGGCAGCTGGCGAGGTGATGGCACTCATCTCCGATGCTGGCACCCCCGGCATATCCGATCCAGGATTTATGCTCGTGAGAGCTTGCGTGGCTCGTGGCGTCACAGTGCAATGCTTGCCCGGCCCCACGGCCTTTGTGCCCGCTCTCGTAGCGTCGGGGCTTCCTTGCGAAAGGTTCACTTTCGAGGGCTTTCTGCCACAGAAGAAGGGGCGTGCCACACGCCTTGCTGCTTTGGCAGAAGAGCCCCGCACGATGATCTTCTACGAGTCGCCCTACCGAGTGGTCAAGACGCTCGGTCAGTTTTGCGAAACCTTCGGTCCCGACCGCCGTTGCTCCGCCTGCCGCGAGATATCCAAGGTGCACGAAGAAAGCGTGCGCGGCACCCTCTCTGAGGTGCTTGCCCACTTCACCGAGCATGAGCCACGTGGCGAGTTCGTCATCGTAGTAGAAGGGTGTGAACAGACCAAGAAGAAGCGCAGTAAAGATTATCAGAAGGATAAGGAAAACGCTTCCCATGACTAATTTTTACAGCATCGTAGGGAAATTTTTTCTCTTCCCATGACTAATTTTTCCTCCTCCCACCACTAATTTTCGTGCTGTCATAGGGAGTGAAAATCAGCACAAGGGCAAACGAAATATTCCCCTAACAGACCAAGAAACGACTAAACGCGAATAGGCTATTTGCCATCTGACACCGACGATGCCCATTCCTATATAATATACCCATTGGCGGGATTCTTGGTTAACGGGTTAACAGGTTAACGAGTTGACAAGTAAATAGGTCTTAGACTACTTGCTTCGTTTAAAAAAGAATGGTTAGACTCGACAAACTTACCTGTTCACCTGTTAACTTGTCAACCCGTTTACAAATTCCGCAAACGCGTATAATATAATAGAGGATGGTCACGTCATGCCCTCAACGACACTCCTCAGAGGAGCGAAGCAGGGCACTATTATCAACCGCAAATCAACACATCGCAATGAAAAAGTTACTTACGCTGCTTATGGCAGTATGCACCCTGGCGTTTGTAGCCTCGTGCAGTACAAAGAAAGAAAAGGAACAAGAAGCCGCCGATCCCAATACGGCTACCATCGACTCCTTGCGCCAGGCTCTCGCTCAGTCACAAAACGAGTCGAGCGACATGATCGAGACCCTCTCGCAGATACAGGATGGGTTCGACCAGATCAATGAAGCCGAGGGCGTGGTCAATGTGGAGAGCCGCCAGGGCGAACGTGGCAACAAACAGCGCATTCTCGACAATATGGCGCTCATCCAAAACAAGCTCAAGCTCAACCGCGAACTCATAGCCAACCTCCAGCAGCAGCTCCGCTCCTCCAACCAGAGCGATGCGCGCACCAAGGCAAAGCTCGAAGAGATGGTGAGCAACTTCAATAAGCAACTTGAGGAAAAGAGCCGCGAGATAGAAGACCTCCGTGCACAACTCGCTGAGAAGGACATCAAGATAGCCGAGCAGGGCGAACAGATCAACTCGCTCAACTCCAGCGTGAACGATCTCACGCAGAAGAACGAGGAGAAAGCACGCACCGTAGCGGCTCAGGACAAGGAACTCAACACTGCCTACTACGTGTTTGGCACGAAGCGTGAGCTCAAGGAGCAACGCATCCTTCGCCGCAACGACGTGCTCAAGGGCAATGACTTCAATAAGGACTACTTCACCAGCATCGACCTGCGCGTGACGAAGACCATCAAGCTCTATTCGAAGAGTGCCAAGCTGATGACCAATCATCCTGCAGGCTCCTACTCGCTCGACAAGGACGCTCAGGGACAGTACACCCTGCGCATCACCAATCCACAGGCATTCTGGAGCGTGAGCCGCTACCTCGTGATTGTGGTGAAGTAAAGCGTTACAATAAGATTTACGCATAATCATGAAATATATTCCTACGTTGCGAGGCACCATCTTGACCATGCTTTGCATGAGTCTGACGCTTACCTCGTGTAGTTACAATCAGTTTGGAGCAGTGGCCACAGGCAGCAGTCTGGGCGGCATGCTCGGTTCGAGCATTGGTGGCTTGATGGGAGGTCCGCGAGGATCGGACAAGGGCACCATAGCCGGCATGGTGCTTGGCGGAGCCGTGGGTGCAGTAGCTACTGCCGCACGCAATCAGCACAATCAGCCCCGTACGGTACAGTCAGACAACTCCTCGTCGCAGACCTATCAAGACGATGCTTACAATTCCTCATCGTCGGGCAATGACGGCGTAGTGAGCTACGATACTTACAACTCCTCGCGCTATCGCGTGCCCTCGGCAGCTCATTCCGACCTGGAGGATCTTGAAGTAAGCAATATCCACTTCCTCGACGACAACAACAATCAGCGACTCGACGACGGCGAGCGTGCCCTCATCGTGTTTGATATCTACAATCGGGGCGCCAAGATGCTCTACAACGTTGCTCCCAACATTACGTGTTCGAGCAAGCGCGTAGCCGTATCGCCCGCAGCTACCATAGCTTCGGTGCTTCCCGGTCAGGGCATTCGCTATACAGCCTCCGTCGTGGCGGTGCGCCGATTGAAAGATGCTCCCCTGCGCTTCACCGTCAGTTTTGGCACAGGCAAGCAGCAGGTTGTGGTCAAGACTTTTGAGATATAAGGTTAGTGAGTTTAATAAGTTTATGAGTTTAATGAGTTTATAAGTTTAATGAGTTTATTAAGTTTAATAAGTTTATGAGTTTAAATCCCTAAGCTCAGCTTGTAAGCCCTCATAAATAAAGGCTCATCCATAAAAGGGAGAGTGTGAAACACTTGTAAGAGAGTGTGCATGCTCTCCTATTTATGTGCACATTTCTAAGCGACCTTCTCCTTCTTCAGCCAATACCGGGGGCGACGCGTCCTCGCGTCGGCACATTTAATAGTAACGAAGGGCTTATTGCCCGCAGGTGATGCCGACGCGGGGACGCGTCCCCCAGTATCGGCTGATTTCCAGAATATTATTACTAGAAGCGAGCAAGCCTGTAATACTTAATACTTTATACTTAATACTTCAAAAAAAAGATGTACAAATCAATTCTCCGACTTGGTCTCCCCATAGCCATCGGTCAGTTGGGCGTTATCATAATGGGCTTTGCCGACACCATGATGGTGGGGCGATACAGCACGGATGCCCTCGCGGCAGCATCGTTTGTCAATGCCGTGTTCAACCTTGCCACCTATATGCTCTTAGGCTATAGCTACGGACTTACCCCCCTCGTAAGTGCACACATGGGACGTGGCGAACGAGCACAAGCTGGTGCCACACTTAAGCACGGACTCATCTGCAACGCAGCCTATGCCGCCCTTATCCTCGGACTTCTGCTCGTGGTCTACGCCTATGTAGACTGCTTGGGACAGCCCGCGGAACTCCTTCCGCTCATCCGCCCTTATTTCCTCACCATATGGGTGTCGATGCTCTTCGTGGCACTATTCAATGCCATGAGACAGTTTACTGACGGCATCTCAGAGACCTCCACCGGCATGTGGGTGCTCCTCATGGGCAATGCGCTCAACATCGTGGGCAACGTGTTGCTTATCTACGGCGTGGGTCCCTTCCCACGTCTCGGACTACTTGGGGCAGGACTGAGCACGATGACGTCGCGCATCGTGATGGCCCTGGTGCTCGGCGCAATGCTACTGTGGCGCCGACATTATGCCGACTTCCGTGAGGGATTTCGCTCCATTTCCCTGCGTTGGGACGAACTTAAGCGCGTCAACCACTTATCACTACCCGTGTCCATGCAGATGGGTATGGAAACGGGGGCATTCACCGTGAGCGGCGTGATGGCGGGATGGCTTGGGGCTGTCGATATGGCCACCTTCCAGATTATGATCACACTGGGCGGTCTGGGATTCTTGCTCTACTATAGTTTCGGTTCGGGCATCAGTATCCGCGTGGCCAACTTCTACGGACAGGCCGACTGGACCAACGTGCGCCGCTCCGCCCGTGCTGGCATGCACATTCTGCTCGCCATGATGGCATGCTCCTCGTCCATCTTCTACTTCGGAGGAGAAAGCATCATCCGCTGCTTCACCTCCGATCCCGCTGTGGTGGCTCTCGCGCTTAGTCTCATCTTCCCGCTGATACTCTATCAGCTCGGCGACGCCATGCAGATATGCTTCGCCAATGCCCTGCGCGGCACCTCCCATGTGCTGCCCATGATGTGGATAGCCTTCGTCAGCTACATCGTGGTCAATATTCCAGCCTCCTACCTGCTGGCTTTCCCTCTCGGGCTGGGCATCACGGGGCTCTATCTTGCCTTCAGTCTCGGACTGTTTGTAGCTGCCGGACTCTTCTGCTGGCAGTTCTACCGCGTGTGCCGAAAGCATAGATGAGGCTGTGCGCGAAAGGGGACGTTATGGCGCGGAGTGGGCATGCTTGATCCATAAAAACGCATTGTCTCCTTGGCACACTGCACAAAAAGCCGTACCTTTGCTAAGCACATACAAGCTATACGCGTTGGCGGAATTTGTTAACTTGTTTACCCGTTAACCAAGAATTCCGCCAACGGGTAAGCTATATTACCTACGCTCTATATGACCGACGAACTCAATCATTATCTTCAGCGCCATCGACGCGCCATACAGCTCAAGCAACTTGGCATACTCAAGGCCATCGATGCCGTCTGTGCGCGCAATCACATAGACTATTGGCTCGACGGCGGAACCATACTCGGTGCCGTGCGCCATGGAGGGTTTATCCCTTGGGACGACGATATCGACATTGCCATGCGGCTCGAAGACCTGCCCCGATTCGTAGAAGCTGCTCGACGCGAACTGCCTGACCATCTCTACATACAGACTCCCTCGACCGATCCTTCGGTGCGCCTGCCCATCTACAAGGTGCGCGATCGCAACTCATTCCTCGTGGAGGCTGCCGACGACTTTGCTCGTCCTTACGGCAAGGGACTCTACGTCGACATATTCCCGATGATGCCCTATCCCAGCGTGTCGAAGAAGTTTGTGCGTCGCGTTACACGAGGGTATTGTCGCGCCAATGCCATCCTTTGCAGCCAACACTACTATTCGTGGCGTTCCGTAGCAGAACTATTCTATTTCGGGCTGAAGCGAGCATGGTGCCGTCTGCAATGGAACGTGGCATGCCTCTTCCGCATGAAGGGTGAATACACCTCGAATACGCTCAACAACAATGGCTACGGCATCATGCACCGCACCGACAGCATATTCCCCACGCGCCGCATCCAATTTGAAGACGCAGAATTCTCCGCTCCCGCCAACCCCGATGCCTATCTCACCGACCTCTATCGCAACTATATGCAGCTTCCTCCCGAAGACAAGCGCGGCGGTCATGCCGTGTTCTATGTGGAGACGCTGCAGGGGTAGAAAGGGTTTGAAGTTTTAAGGTTTTAGGTTATAATGTTACTTTAGACTTCATGAGGCCTCTTCAGATAGTCTGTAATACTTAATACTTTATACTTAATACTTTCCCCGCAAAGGAAGTGTAATACTTTATACTTTATACTTAATACTTAATACTTTCCCCGCAAAAGGAGGAATGTAATACTTAATACTTCTCTATTGGATCTTTCCGTACTCATCCTCTTCTTCAATCGTCCCGACAAGTTGGCTACGCTCTTTGCCGAGGTACGCAAGGCACAGCCCGCACGGCTCTTCCTCTATCAAGATGGACCGCGCGGGCCACACGACGTGGAGGCCATGGAAGTCTGTCGGCGCATCGTGGCAGACGTAGACTGGCCCTGCAAGGTGTATCGAAAGTATCAAACTGAAAACTTCGGGTGCGATCCCTCCAACTACCTCTCGCAGCAGTGGGCATTCTCGCTGACAGACAAGTGCGTGGTGTTCGAGGACGACGATGTGCCCTCGCAATCGTTCTTCACTTTCTGCAAGGAAATGCTCGACCGCTATGCCGACGATGAGCGAGTGGGCATGATACAAGGATTCAATCAGGAAGAACGCACCACCGACGTAGGGCAGGACGACTACTTTTTCACCTCCAACTTCAGCATATGGGGCTGGGCATCGTGGAGCCGCGTGGTGCTCGCTTGGGACAAAGACTATCAGTGGCTCTCCGATCCAGAAGCCGTGGCACGCATACAGGCCCTTACCGAAGAACGCCGACTGCGCAAGGACTTCCTCCCCATGGCTCGTGCCCATAAGGCAAGCGGAAAGGCATTTTACGAGACCATCTTCCACGCCCACCTGCTTCTCCACTCGCAGCTGGCCATCGTGCCACGCGTCAACATGATCAGCAATCGGGGCGTGACAGACGACTCCGTGCATTTCGCTGGAAGCGTGCAGAGCCTTCCGCGTGGTTACCGCCGCATCTTCACCATGGGACACCACGATCTGCAGTTCCCGCTCCACCATCCGAGCTACATCGTAGACCACGTGCGCTTCCGCCAACGCGTCTATCGCATCATGGCATGGCGCCACCCGTGGGTGAAGCTATGGCGCTCGCTTGAAGAGCTTTACCTAAACCTCCGCCACGGTCAGTGGCAACGCATCACCGGCGCCTTAACAGGAAGGCTTGGAATTGTGATTAGGGGAAGAAAGTATAGGTAAGAATGTGCTTTCAGATAAGTCCTTCACCAGTCTGCAAGGTGCCGTTTACGAATTGCAGGTAAGGTATTACTTATTACTTATTACTTAAAAAAAACTGTGTTTTCTCTTCACTCCCTCACCACAGGCTACGGCCGCACCCCTATAGGCAGCCATCTCAGCGCAACACTCCTCGCGGGAAAGCTCACCGCTCTGTTGGGCCCCAATGGAGTGGGGAAGAGCACCCTCTTGCGCACCCTCAGCGGCCTGCAGCGTCCGCTCGCCGGCAGCATTACTTATAATGATACAGACATCTCGCAGCTTTCGCCCAAGGAAATGGCAAAGCAACTAAGCGTGGTGCTCACCTTCCGACCCGAAACAGAAGCCATGACCGCGGAAGAAGTAGTCTGGGCAGGGCGCATACCCTATGCCGGACTCCTCGGGCGTCGTCACACAGAGGATGAACAACGCGTAGAGAAAGCCATGGCGCTCACGCAGACCACCCGCTTTGCTCAGCGCCCCCTGACCACACTGAGTGATGGAGAACGTCAGCGCGTGTTTATAGCCAAAGCCTTGGCACAAGATACCCCCATCATCGTGCTCGATGAGCCTACCGCCTTTCTCGACTTCGGATCAAAGGTGGAAATGGTGCGACTGCTCGCCCGCCTTGCTCATGAAGAGGGAAAGTCCGTGCTCATGTCCACCCACGACGTGGAACTTGCCCTCCACCTCTCCGACGAACTTTGGCTCCTTTCCGCCTCAGGCATAGCGCAAGGCACTCCCAATGCCCTTGCCGCAGATGGCACAATCGCCCAATTCTTCGCTCACGACGGAGTGAGATTCCTCCCCCAAGAGATGCGTTTCGATTATGGCGAGATGGCGTGAATGCAGAAAAGTATTACTTATTACTTATTACTTGAAGAAAAGTATTACTTATTACTTTTTACTTATTACTTGAAAGAAAGGTATTACTTATTACTTTTTACTTGGAAAAAAATATTACATGATAAGAGCAAGAATGTAATACTTAATACTTTATACTTAATACTTCAATATTGATGATCGTTTGCATAGCAGAAAAGCCCAGCGTGGCACGCGACATAGCCAATATACTCGGCGCCACGGAGCAACATAAAGGTTACCTGCAAGGTAATGGTTACCAAGTGACCTGGACCTTCGGTCACCTCTGCGAATTGAAATACCCCGAAGACTATACACCACTCTGGAAGCGGTGGAGCCTCGGGGCTTTGCCCATGGTGCCCAAGCGATTCGGCATCCGACTTAAGGAAGACCAAGGTGTGAAGGAACAATTCGAAGTGATACAGCACCTTATGCAGCATGCTGAACGCATTATCAATTGTGGTGATGCCGGCCAGGAAGGTGAACTCATACAGCGATGGGTCATGCAAAAGGCTGGCGCCAAGTGTCCCGTGGATCGCTTGTGGATATCCTCCCTCACCGAAGAGAGCATACGCGAGGGCTTCTCCTCGCTCAAGCCACAGGCAGAGTATAAGTCGCTCTACGAAGCCGGGCTTTGCCGAGCTGTAGGCGATTGGCTCTTGGGTATGAACGCCACTCGCCTCTATACCATCAAGTATGGCGGCGGATATGGTGCGCCACCCCTCTCTATCGGACGAGTGCAGACGCCCACGCTCGCCCTTATCGTGCGCCGACAGCTCGAGATAGAGCATTTCAAGCCCGAACCCTACTGGGTGCTTACCACGCAGTATCGCGACACGACCTTCAATGCCGTCATGGCCGACCCCAATGACGACGAACTACCCGCAGCCGATGCCGAGGGAGCAGATAAGAAAAAGGCACAACAGCCTCTGCGTCGCGGATTCACCTCAGAAGAAGAAGGCCGTGCAGCACTTGAGAAGATTAAGTCGGAACCATTCGTCGTGACCTCCGTAGAGAAGAAAAAGGGCTCAGAGCAACCTCCGCGTCTCTTTGACCTCACTTCGCTCCAAGTGGACTGCAACAAGAAGTTTGGCTACTCCGCCGACCTCACCCTGCAACTCATACAGGCGCTCTACGAGAAGAAGGTGACCACCTATCCGCGTGTAGACACCACCTACCTCTCCGACGATATCTACCCCAAATGCCGAAACATACTCAACGGCATCAGTGCGGCCTATGGCGACTTGCTTCAGCCCCTACGTGGTGCACAACTCTTGAAACGTAAGAAGGTGTTCGACACCTCCAAGGTGACCGACCACCACGCCATCATCCCCACCGGCGTGGCTGCCAATAATCTGACGGACATGGAGCGCAACGTCTACGACCTCGTGGTGCGCCGTTTCATCACCGTGTTCTACCCCGACTGCCGCTTCGCCACCACCACCGTGATGGGGCAAGCCGCCGATGTGCCTTTTAAAACATCGGGCAAACTGATTCTCGAACCTGGCTGGCGCGCCGTACCTCCTTCAGCAGCTAAGATGACCACCAATGCACAGGACGATGACGACCATAAGGACGACTCCGAGCGTACACTGCCCGACTTCGTGAAGGGCGAGAGCGGTCCGCATCGTCCCGACCTTACACAGAAGATGACGCAACCGCCCAAGCCTTATACCGAAGCCACCCTACTTCGCGCTATGGAGACGGCTGGAAAAACCGTTGACAACGAAGAACTGCGCGATGCGATGAAGGAGAACGGCATCGGACGTCCCTCCACGCGTGCCGCGATCATCGAGACCCTCTTCCGCCGCCGCTACATCGTGCGTCAGCGCAAGACTATCCAAGCCACCGCTACGGGCATAGAACTCATCTCGCTCATCAAGGAAGAACTCCTCAAGAGTGCCGAACTCACCGGTCTGTGGGAGAAGAAGCTCCGACAGATAGAGCGCCACGAATACAGTGCAGCTCAGTTTGTAGACGAACTCAAGGCGATGGTGACCGACATCGTGATGCAAGTGCTTCGCGACAACTCCAATCGTCGCGTGACGCAGCTCGCCCCCCCCTCAGCCGCCAAAGGTACTAAAAGCTCTAACGCAATCTCCGCCTCTTCAGCCAGCGCAGGCTCCGCATCCTCAGCCCCCGCAGGCTCCGCCTCTTCAGCCCCCGCGGTTTCGCCTTCAGCCCCCGCAGGCGATGCATCAGCAAAGCCCCGCAAGCGCATCATCCGTGCCGGCAGCATCTGCCCCCTATGTGGTCAAGGAAAGGTGATTAAGGGCAACACCGCCTATGGCTGTTCGCGCTGGAAAGAAGGCTGCACCTGGCGCAAACCTTTCAAGAAATAGACAAGATTCGTGTAACACATCACTTTGCAAAATCACATGTATGGTGTGTGAGATAACTTATGAATGCGAAAGTAGGAGATAAACACTTATGATTAGTGTTTACCTCCTACTCGATTTGTCTTAGACTAGTAGCTTGTAGGTTGTGGAAAGAAAGTGTTGTTGACTTAAACGTCTCCTTACCTTAAATCCCATTCTGTTAGAAATTAAATCTAAAGCCTGCATAAACGTTTAATCCGCTTCGCTTCTTATAACCCATTGGTTCGAAAAAGAACTTATCGGGGTTGTTTACAACTTTTCCACTATTGGTCTTATCGTCTTGCTCTAACGGCATTTTAAAAATGTATTCTGCTCCAACAACCAATTGTACTGGATAGAAGACATTAATATTTAGCCTTGCGCCTAATGGAAAACGTATAGAGTTATAGAATGCATCATCTGCATACTCTTCGCCCACTCCATTAAGTGGAGCTTTCTCTTTCCCTTTGAAATACAACGTTTCCCATTGAACTAGGAAATAAGGCTGTATTTCCATACAGTGTACAAATTCATAGCCTATACCATATCCCAATCCAACATTTCCAATGATAGGGGTATGAACAAGAGCACCAGTGTTAGTGACATAAAGTCTTTTCGTTATTTTCTCATAGGCTCCAAAACCTAACGTCATCATAAAATATTGTGATATACCACATTTGCTGAGTCTTGTGCGAAGGTCATATGTTAAATTGCCGCCCAATGAGTGGTCCATATAGTTTCCAGTGATAGACCAGCTAGATTTTTTGCAAGGTTGATACACGGCGATATCTCCTTTCTTGTATGAAGCATGCCCACCAGCAAAAGTGTACAGATTGGCTGTGCTATCTTTCACGTTGCAAGCAAAGGTCGTAGAGACTCTAGATGAATACATCTCTCCTTTCTTTGTCTGCTTAGAACGATAAATCACCATCTTGTCTCGATTGTTTATAAATGCTTGCTTCCCAATATTAATTGTGAAAGGTCTTCTGCCGATCACCTGGCCACGAATACTAAACGCAGGAACTTTATGTGCAATTTTTCTTCTAGTCTTGTTCTTTAAATCACCAGAGAATGTCGTTCTCGCTTTTCCAGAGGCAATGTACGAGATGGTAACCTTGATTTGATTATATTTCTCCATGTCGCGCCAGCTATTATACACTTGATCGAGCACTTCCTTGTCAATGTTGATTTTGTAGGCACTCCATTGGGATTTTCTACTACCAAATTTTTTCTTGCGAATGAAAATGTATTGATTATTTAGTATAGGAAGATAATCTTCTTTCAATATTGTATCTTTGTCAATAAGACCGATCTCGGCGCGTTCCTTATCGGCTTTTTGTACATTTTTCCAGGCAAGTTCCTTCAGTAGATCTTCTTTCAGAGATGTTCCATCATAGCATAGCAAGGAGTCGAGTACCATTTTACCAACATTATGTTCGTTCCAATATTCACAAAGTTCTTTAGGAGACATATTGTCAGGGCAGATGAGCTGAACATTAAAGGTGTAGAATTTGTTGCCATATTGTATGTCTTTATAGTTCCCAACACATCCTACGATGTTGCTTTTCTCATCGTAGAAAGGTCTCTTTCGTGCTGAAACGGGACCTGCCAAAAGCCAAACTAATAGGATCGTAAATAGATATTTCATTGGATGATGTTGTTAATGGTTATTTAGTATGAACGGGACGGACGAATGAGTATCCCTCGTAAAATTCTGAGGCAGCTCTTTGTATGATTTGCCTTTTGTCTAGGTCAAACTGGTATATGTCATACTTATTGTTAGAACTATCCATTTTATCTGAACGCTCCGATGTACAATAAGTTCGTTTATAATAATAATTACTACTAGATATAGGCAATAAAATAGATTTGCCCGATGGACCCGTTATGACATAGAAACCATCGTTTTTCTCCCATTTACACTTGTCAATAAGTTCTTGCCATTCAGCTCTCGTGGGCACTCGCCATCCTTCTCCTATATATTTTGTTGCAATATCATATTGAGGATTACCCGCTATGTTTTGAGGAGAGCCAGCGTCACTGCAAGCATCTTTTTCTGCGTTGATAGCTCCCCACACGTAGCGAGAACCATTTTTATCCATACTCAAAATGATGCCTGTGCATCGACTATTATACTCGTTCACTGCTTCGGAGTAAGCATTATTCATTAGTCTTACGTAATCCTTATATTTTTTGATAGATTCCTCTGTAAGTGTTTGACCACCCATTTGTTTTACATATTCCTCATAGCTCATGATGGTTGGATACTTTATTTCGGATTGTTTAAACCCTGGAAAAGCTACCGGCTCAATATCTTCTGTGGCTTTCTGATAAAATGTATCGAATGAGGGTACGGGAAGAGAATTATTACTTCCCAACGGACGATTAAAATCAGTTGCCGACCAATTCACCGACAACCCTAAGTCAACGTAACGATAATATCCACTGTTAAGTTCTAAGCCTGTTACGATGTTAATAATGCCGCCTTTAACATAGGATGGATTACCAGCAAAATCCATATCCTTTACGAAGGGCCAGTATTCATCTTCGTCGTTTAATTGTGATTTGATTTTCAACGAAGCTAACTCTTTGAGAGCTTCGTTTTGTTCTATCTCTGTGCCAACATACACCTCCATGTTGCTATCGCTACATGAGACTAATGTAGAAAATGCTATCGAGAAAAGGGGAATAATCCAAGTAGACTTTTTCATAAGATGTTCATTTAAAATGTTTTTTTCTTCTTAAAGATATTGATATTACCACCAATAGTAGTGATATACCACTTTGGGACGATTGGCAATAGCTGCTTTCGCCACAGAAGCTGCAGCACGCACACTTGCCAATTCTACATCTTTTTCATTTTGCGCTTTCTGTACTTCTAGTTTAAATTCTCTGTCGCTTACAGCTTTGAGCCTACTCGCTATTTCGTTTTGCAGAACTTTAACTTCAACTTGTACTTTGGACGAAGGAGCTTCAAGTCTTTGAAGGATCTCGCTTGCAGCGGTAGCACCTTCTTCTGTAGGGTTGGCGCTCCAAGCAGATTTTGCTTGCCTTACGACGTCTAAATTCTTATGATCGAGAAAAGTGCTTCCATATTGCGCCACAAGCGATTGAGCTGTGCTAAAATCCTTATTGGCCATCGGAATAGCAAGGAGCATATTGATAGCCTCCTCATATCTTCCTGCAGAGGCTGAGGCTTTGGCTGTCTGTATGATGCCAGCTGACATCTTGTTATAATAGTTCAGGATTCCTTCTTTCCCTTTCAAAAGGGTATTCTGCAGATTCTCCTCTCTAGGATTGATTTTCCTAATTGCTGAAGCGATTGCCTCATCTTCTGAGTTGCCAATACCTTTTACATCACATTGATAACTTGAGTAGAGCGTGCCATCTAGTCCGTCGCCTACATAGATACCAATGCTTGCTTGTACAGCATTCTTTTGTGGAATGGTCTGTGTCTGAGCACTCTTGAGCAATTGTAAGTGCGCCGTTATGATAAAACGATTGTCAAACCCAGCTCCAGACATACCATTAATAGTGGCAATTTGTTGTAATTTACTCGTAAGCATCGCCATGGCTTTCGGACCAAGTTCTTCAGTTTCTGGTATATATGGATTGAGGCAAATCATTCCTATATCCTTATGCGATTGTGCCCGCGTTGAGACGGAGAAAGTCAGTGCCCAAATAAGCCATAGTAGTAGATATCTATGTTTCATGCTTTTGGTGTTATTTAGTGATTCCCTTTATTATTGCGCTAAGAAGTTTATTTCCCTCCTAATACTACATATGCTTTTCCTAAACCTATAGGGGTAGTAGCTATTGTAATGCCAAATTGTGAGAGAAATTGTCCGATTGGTTTGATAAAACCATCCATATTGATGGCTTGAGGCTTTCCGCCAAACTTTCCTTTACTGAAAAGTGGAAAGCGTACTTGCTCGTAAGAGAGGCGGTTTCGAGTTTTACCATTTTGAGTGAACGAACCATTTACTGCGTGTTCGTTCATCCAATAGTCTATCACTTCGTTGAGTTCTCCTGTATCGCCATTAAGGCTCACTTCCGAATCGAAGTTGAGAGGACAATCATCTGCTATTTTGAAAATAACAGAACCTTCTCGACCATTTGTGGTCAGGTCTTCAAAATGACGCTGAATGCTGCTTGTAAAGTTGTCCATAAAACTCAGCACAGATTCTTCCATAAGCACCGATATAGGAGCACCTGATGCAGAGCTTCTTCCTGTCTCACCACCTATTTGCTTGTTAGTAGCAGCGTCGACTGACGTAACGCGGAATTCTACCAAGTTGCGAGGCCCATATGTTGTGCGAGAGAAAGCAATATTTACTAGAATGTCAGCTTGAGCAACACGAGTAAGTTGATCGAGTTCGTCCTCTACAATTTCACCATCAGCTTTAGATGTCAATGACATCTCTATGGCACTCTCATTTTTAAGTTCATCTAATGCACTTTGTAGATTCTTTAGAGGATAGCCACGCTCTTGCATAATGCCGCCCATCTTAGTGATAACGTTGAGTACATCATCATTGAGCAATGCTTTTTCGTAATCAGGTGATTTTGGATCATCATCTTTCACAAAACCTTGATTGATGCACCAAGCCTTCTCTGGTATAACCATGATAATGGGCTTTCTTGCCTTAGCCTGATTGATGCTCTCTGCGGTTGATTGAGCAAAGGAACTCAATGTACACAGCAATGCCACGATAGCTGTTAATATCCGATTCATTTTGTTCTATAGATTTTGTTTAACAAGTGTACCTATATGCTACTTGGGGCGTTTTTACGCTTTTCCCTCACACATGCTTTTTCTACGACCTATTATGTTTAGGAAAATCTAATTAGAAAAAATCGCTGATTTTTTTTATAATTGAAGCTTCCTCTAATCGCTTGCGTAAATTGTCGTACATTACAACAACATAAAGTCCCACTTTCCGACCATTGTTAGTTTGTATATTATTCTCACCTGTGGGATAGCCTGAGTTTGCATTTTTTACGTATTGCAAGAATTCTCCTTTCTTAAAGAAATCGTCGAAGAATTGCTTATGCTGCTCATATACAGTTTTACCAGATGTAAGCGCGGGAATGTTTCCGCAGGAAAGGTTTCCCTCAACACCTGTAAAGATGCAAGCAGCTACAGCATCTTGCATGGCTTGATCTATAGCCTTGTCTGGAGATCCTGCCACTCCCCAGACTTTTAGGAATTTCGTGCCTTGTTGAGCTACTCTTATGACTTGTACCTCATAATTGTGATTTAAGTTAAAAGGGTATTTCTTGGCTTGAATGGAAAGCGAAAACATAACAATTAACAACGTAAATACTGCAATCTTTTTCATATTGTGAAACATTTGTTGAGAAATTTCCTGTACTTAGGTTTAAACAAGAAAATGTAATTTTTAATATAGAGTCTGAAAGTTTTTAGGTTACTTCTACATGCAAAGATAATGGTTATTAATCTCTGAATCTTGTAAAATTTTGTCCAATTATTTCCAAATCTGCGGACAAACAAAATAGTCTCAGAAAGTTAGAGTTACGCAAATCTGTACCTTTTGAATGAATGGTCTTCTTGTAAGAGTTACAATTAAATAATCTCCAATAGAATTTGTAGAAAAGTTATTTAAACGAAGTAATAGCTTCTGTGATGTAAGTTCACAACGATGCCCCTTAAAACTCTTTAGAAAAGACTTAAAAATCTACTTTCTATCTTTTGTAATGCAGATTTTTTCTCAAAAGTTTGGCTATATCAAAATAAACCCCTACCTTTGCACTCGCAATTCGGAAATATCCGATAGCTGCCGCTAAGGTATGCCTCTTTAGCTCAGTTGGCCAGAGCACGTGATTTGTAATCTCGGGGTCGTTGGTTCGAATCCGACAAGAGGCTCAAAAATAAGGTTAGACGATGCTTCATGCATTATCTAACCTTTTCTTTTTTTTGTTTGTGAATTGTGATTGGTCGGTACGTTGTTGGGGAGAATGGCTTCTCCCTATTGTCATGAATCTTGTAGGCTCTTTTCGCTCCATTCACGCGGTGTCATGCCCGTACGATTGGAGAAGATGTGATAGAGCTGGCTGCGGGAAGAAAAGCCGCAGGCTGCCGAAATGCTTTCGTTGCTATAGTCGGGATGCGAAAGGATGAGACGCTGAGCTTCACAAAAACGCACGTTGGAAAGCCATACGCGGAATGTGTCATGAATCTCCTGCTCAAAGTATTGACTCAGTTCACGGCGGGACACTCCAATCTGATGCGATAGACTTGCCATGTTGACATTGCTGTCGCGAAAGTTCTTCTCTTCACACCATTTTTCGAGCGTTGCTGCGATGTAATCAATACGCTTTTTCGTAAGCACTTTCGGTGCGGCTGAAGAAACGTTTTCGTCGTTCGGATCAGAAGAAGGGTCGTCGTTGCCGATTTCTCCGCTCAGCACGTCTTCTATCGGCGTAAGGTTGTAGCCCATTGCCACGAAGTTGAATACGAAAAAGAAGAGTGAAAGCATCATGACGGGGCCTATAATAAATAGTAATGGCCTGTATACAATGGCAAATACCAAAAGCAGCGCTGAGCAGCACAGCATGATGTAGCCCGACCACGTGAAGCGCAGATAGAGTCCAATGTCGGCACCTGTATCGGCTTCCACCTTACCATGGTTGCGGTGTATCTCCACGAGCGCAGCACCCACACTCCCCGCCATTGCTAAGAGGAATAGAGCATGGAGCGTCCATTGTAGATGGGGAGAAAGTAGGCATACCTTGGGTGTAAGCCCTATGCCGAATAGGGCCAAAATGATGGCATAGACTGCCGCACCGCATGCTACGTAGCGCCAACGCCGACGCTTATTGCACTCAATGTTGAGAATAGAGTAGGTCACAAGATAGGCCGTCGGTGTGTAGAAGAGGATGTTGACTATCGTGCCTCCGGCATCGCTCTGTGCACGGATTCCGAGCGTCATCTGTAGCGCATAGTGAATGGCGAGCAGTAGCATGGCTCCGAGTAGAGCCCAGCGCGATCGTTCGTAAGACCGGTGAATTTCTTCTGTCTGCAGACGGCCCATTGCAAGCAGTAGCGCCAACATGGCAGAGATGATGAGGCAGGCAAATTGAAGTAGGTATAGGGAAGTCATGTGTAAGGATGTATTAGAATGGAAAGTGTCGGGATGGGATACTTTTCATGCAAAGATAATGCAAGGCGAGTGCAGAACATCAAGTTTGCTTGAATGTTGTGCCGAGCCGCAGCTTATCTTATGCAAAGTTACCCCTTTTTCTTTATTTCCCTTTTAATCTTTGCTAATACCTGGAAAAAAGTTTTAGCAAGAAGCCTTTCAGCCAGTTCTGTGTGCGACGCGTCCTTGCGTCGGCATAGCCTGTGTATCAAGAAGTCTTGCTATATGTCTATAAACATAGTCCTCTTGCTCGCAGTTGATGCCGACGCGAGGACGCGTCGCCCCCGGTACTGGCTGAAAAGCTGGCGTTTTTGATATTTTTACTTCTTCTCCACGGGCAGGACCGTCTCGACGGAGCGGATGTGGAGGTCGCGCTGTGGGAAGGGGATTTCGATGTTGTGGGCATTGAGCGTGTTGTAGATAGCTTCCTTTACGCGGCCCGTCATGATGAATTTTTGCTCTACGAGCACCCAGTAGGTCACGAAGAGGTTGACGCTGTTGTCGCCAAAGTCGTCGAACACCACGCCGATGGGCTTCTTCATGTCGATAATGTCGCGGCCCTCGGGGGTCTTGCTGGCAAGATTCTTCACGGCTTCGATGAGCATCTGGCGCACCTCGTCTACATTGGCACCATAAGCCACACCGACGGGCACCGATACCATCTCGTAAGAGTGGTTTTTGGTGATGTTCTTGAAGTTCTTGTTGAAGAGCGAACTGTTGAGGAAGGCTATCACGCAGCCATCGGCGGTGACCACCTGTGTGCTCTGATAGGTGATGCTGTCCACCTTGCCGCGTATGCCGTCACACTCTATGAAGTCGCCCACACGCACACGTCCCGTCATGAGCGAGATGCCATAGAAGAAGTTTTCGAGCAAGTCCTTCATGGCGAAGCCGACACCCGTGGCCAGACCTGCTGATATCACGGAGATGGCAGTAGATGGGATCTTGAGCAGACGGATGGAGATGATGGCATAGAGTCCCCATACGCAGATGGCAATGATGTTGTTGGCCAGCGTGAAGTTGGGCTTGCCGTTGACCACCACCTTCGACTTGTGATACTTGTGGTAGAGCGCCTTGATCAAGTAGTTGAGGTAGCGGAAGATGAAGTACTGTGATGCCACGAGTACGATCTTAGCCAGTGAGAGCTGCACCACATCGGGCACGTTGAGGAAGTTGGTCAGGAAGATGTTGTAGACCGTCTCGGTGAGGTCGAACACGTCGGCCGCCCACCAGATAGAGAGCAGGATGGAGAATACGCCCAATACGGGTACGAGCGCCATTGCCACGAAGTCGTACAGCCACGTCTGGTTGATGTGCTTCTCATGGCGCTTGCGTATAGCTTCGAGTATGTTGAGGTGAGCCACTTTGGCGCGCGCTCCGCTTTTCTTGCCCTGTTTGTCTTCGCCAATGCGCTTCACGAGGTAGCGCTCCTCGTATACGGAGAGCAGGTCGTAGACGCAGGTGACCGTCTGGATGCAGCTCAGCTGGAACATCCACCAGATGAGTATCTGTACGGAGAGCAGCGTGTAGCCATACCATGCGGCGAAGGTCGAAGCCACCATGATGAGGAGTGATATCCAGGTGTAGAAGATGTCGCTACGCGGAATGTTGTCGTTGTGGCGCGTGATCACGTTCCACTGCCATAGTGTGAATACGAGGAGTATGGGCGGGAAGATGAGTTGCACCAAGTTGTTGGGGATAAAGATGATGCGGAAGGTGATGACGATAAACGACATCAGCATGATGGGCGTATAGATGCGGAATCCGCTCTTGATCTGATCGCCTGTGAGGCGTATGAGCAGCGAGATGAAGATGGCGCACAGCAACCACGCGTACTCTATGAGCAGGCGTGAAGCCATGAGGAAGAAGTTGTGGTACATGAAGGTGCGCGCAATCATGATCGATATGGCAAAGATGATCATCGCTGCTGCCAGGATGAGGCACACCTTCTTCTTCATAAACTCTTCTGTACGGAATCGCTTCGGCACGAGCCAACGCACCAATACGTTGCTCAGCAGGGCAGCAACGATGATGTAGAAGAGCACGAAGAATGCCAGTCCCATCACGATGGGTCCGCGCCACTGCGAGTGGACGGTGCGCTTCTTGTCCTTACCCACTTGGATGTGTTCCGTATCGTACTTTTCGTTGGCGTCGGACTTGGCTATGCTGAGGTAGCGCGAGAACTGTCCGAGAATCTCGAAGTAGTTGGCATCGCCATTGACGAAGATGTTGCGTTGAATGGCTAAGTAGCGTTGCAGTGCATAGCTGTTGAGCTTCTGCAGTTTGCTCGAAGTCATCTTGTAGTGCTCATTGTCGGCAATGACGCTCTCCTTCATGCGTTCCAAGTTGTTGCGCAGGGCGGTGGCATACTTTAGGCATGTGTCGCGATCCGCCTGTCCCTGCTTGTCGAGCATGAAGGGCTGTGCGCCGCCGGGGTGCTGCTGTGCCATCTTGGGGTCGGGGCCCACGAGAATGGGCGTAGCGGGTGCACCCTTGACGGGCACTTGTGGATGGGCGGCATTGGGCTGTCGCGTAGAGGGTGGGATGGTCTGTAGCGAAGCGATGAGCGCGTTGTAGCGGTTGAGCTCCGTATTGATACGGTCGATAATCTTCTGGTAGGGCATGCTTCGCTTGTTGAACTCTCTGTAGAGCGAGGTGGCCTCGTGGCAAGCGTAAGTCATGTCGAAGGTGAAGTCTTGCTTCTGTGAGTAGAGCATCAAGCCTATTTGGTCGCTGCGTTGCATGAGCGATATCATCTGCTTGTGCTGCATCTGTGCGATGATGTTGTACTGCGCAATGTTCTGTTGTTGCTCGTTGTAGTTCGACTCGAGTTCGGCTCTCAATACAGTGAGTGTAGCGGCGAGATTTTTCTCTTTCAGTACCGCTCCCGCGTGGAAGGGCATGCAGCAGATGGCTACTGCCACTATCAACCAGCGGCAGAGTGAGTGGAGGGGGGTGTATTGGGTCATGTGGGGATTTTTTTTAGTATTAAGTTTGGAGGTTTGAGGCTATAAAGTAAATTTGAAGTTTTGAGGGAAGTTTAGAGTTTTGAGGTTATAAGGTTATAACGTCACTTTGGTTGGCTCGAATCTGTCTGAGTCTGACTTTATAACCTCATAACCTCAAAACTTCAAACTTACTTGTAGATTTCCTCCTTAATTCCCTCCGCCCTAACAGCGTCCTTGGTCAGTTCGGGCACGTTGTAGCTCTTGTTGAGCTGAATGTTTTGGAGCGGATTCTCTTGAGGCAGGAGGAAAGCCTTGTGTGCACGGCCTTGCTTGTCGAAGTAGGCTATGTAGGGACGCGTGAACGAGCCATCGTCGCGACGCGAACTGAACACGATCCATCGGCCGTTTGAGCTCCACGTGTGGTAGCTATCCACGTCCTTGCTGTTGGCTTCTGTGAGCGGATAGATGGCTCCTGTCTGGAGGTCTTTTACGTAGAGGTCGGCCGTCTTGTGCCAGATGTGAAACTGTCCATAATCAGCCACGGTGAAGAGCAGATAGCGTCCGTCGGGGCTGATGCGAGGCACAGCGGCACTCTTGTGCTGACTCACACAGTCTACTTCGAGCTGAGGCTCGCCAAACTGTCCTGTAGCCTCGTCGAAGGTCATGCTCATCACGTTGTAGCGCACCTTCTGGCTGATCTGCATGATAAGGTCAGTGCGCACCGAGTCGTTGGCTCCTGCAAATTCGGGCACGTGGGCCACGCAGTAGTAGAGCTTCTTGCCGTCGGGAGCCCAGCAGGGGAAGGTCTCGAGATCGGTGTCGGTCTTGAGAATGTTGCGGATGGTGCCACGGTCTACGTCGTAGAAGATGAGGTCAGATCCATAGTCCATCACCTCCACCTTCTGATGGTTGCGTATGTGGAAGGTCTGTCCTGTCTGATTGGACGAGAAGACCACCCAATTCTTGCGTGGATGCCATGTGGGGTAGGTGGCACCTGCGAGGATGGAGTCGCTCTTGATGGTGCGCTTCTCCACCTTGCCATTGTTGATAAACACCGTTCCGCCGTGCTTACCACGCACATGGAAGAGCATGTGCTGCGTGCTGTAGTTCTGATAGTTGTGGCAGTTTACGCAGTGATTGTCGTCGTCGACGTAAGTGCGGTTGTTCTCATAGATGGTATTTACGTTGAAGCTCTCGAGGTCACGCTGGTAGAGCCCCATCTGTCGGTAGAGCTCGTAAGAAGGTTCTATCAAGCGGTAGGACAGGTAGCGATCGATAGGCTCGTCAGCCACGTGGATCGCATAGCTCGGGAATTTCACCCACGAGCCCTCTCGCTGAGCGTAGAGCGTCACCTTGAGGTCTTTGCCTTGAGTGGCCTTGAGCAGTGATTTCCACTCCAAGGAGTCGAATTGCAGCGTGCCGTCGGTTCCTGCGGCAGCCACTACTTGTTGTCCGCCTCCCTCCACGCAGCCCACGAATTCAGAGCCTTCAGATTTCACTAAGATGTTGAGAGGAGCAATGTTGGGCGGCACCGTGATGTCGCGATAGTCAGGATAAATCTGTGCTTGCTCGCTCACTGCTGTGGCATCTGTAGGTACCACTGCCGATGGCTTACATGCTGCAAGCACGAGGCCCGCCACTGCTGCGAGTAGCAAGCGCGTGAGGATATGTAGAGATGGTTTGTTCATGTTTGGAGGATTGGTTTTTTGGGGGGGAAGGGGGCCTAGGGGGGGCTAGGTGTTCTAGGGGTTCTAGGAGATTCTAGGAGATCTAGGAAATCTTGGGGATTCTAGCTCCTTTTTAGTTTACGGCGCCTTTGCCAGTTGTGGGCTTTGCCACTTGGTCGGGGTCGTTGTTTTCGGTGTAGTAATAATATACGTAGGTGCCGAGCCAGCGGTCGCGCAGTTCGCTGCGAAGCTTCAAGCGGTCCTTGATGTAGGGGCGAGCATCCATGAGGAAGTTGACCACCTCGTCTCTCACAAACTTACCCACCTGCGGAAAAGCCTTCAGTATGTCGGGCTGCTTAATCGAGAGAATGGCGATGGCCTGCTGCATACACATGGGGAACGATTTGCCCTTCTGAGCAAACACCTGTGCACGGAGCAAGAACTTCTGGAGATCCTTGCTGTAGAGGCAAGCCGCCGTCGAGGTGGAGAGCGTGGCTTCTGTGCCATTATTTACCCCCGCGTTGTAGCCCAAGAAGAGCGGCGACTGATAGTTTTGTTCAAAGTGGTCCTCCTGTGGAGCGAGCGAAAGCACGTGAGCGAGTTCCTCATCGTCTTGAATCAGTTTTGGGTCGTCGAGCATGGCGGAGTATTTCTCCACGAAATCGCTCTCAAAGGGCACATCGCCCACGAGTGCCAAGTACTTACGGCAGAGTGCCTTCTCACCGTTGAGCAGGGCGCAGATGGCGGCGCGCTTGTAGAAGTAGAGGCTCGGACCGTTCATCACCGTATACTCCAGTGCGCAGCGGTAAGCCGCATTGAGCAGTCCGGCATGGTAGTTACAGTCGGCAGAGTAGATATTCTCCTCTGCGTTGCCATAGGCTTTGTCAAAGTTGATTTTCGGGAAATCGTAACGCAGTTCAAACACGCCGTCAAGCAGTTGATCCGTCTCTTCAAGCGCCACGGCATGATAGGCCGCCACAGCTCTTGAGGGCTGGCGAGCCGAGCGTGCCAGCGAGATCATCTCGTCCCACTCCTGTTCCTGCTGCAAGCGCTGCAGCCGAGCGGTGATGATCGTGTTCTGACCGAAGTAGAGCGTAGCAGCCGCGGTGCCGGCGGTGAGCACCAGCGTCAGCAAGAGTCCGTAGGGGCGCACTTTGGCGGCAACATCATTCTGCCCCTTCTGCTGCTTGCGCTGAATGAGCCATGTCATGGCAGCGAGCAGTGCCACCACGGCGAGCGTAGCCAGTGCCACGAGTACAAAGAGCGAAGGCTCATGCAGGTGGTAGAGTTCCATGCCGCGCCAAGCCATCCATCCAAACTCCGCCAGGGGAATGATGAATCCCACGCCCTCGAGCTTTCGGGGGAGGCGCAAGGCATAGTCAGCCAGTCGTGCCGTGAGCGTCCATACTGCAGCGAGGCAAGCACCGCCCAGTGCAGCCCACTTGAAGACGAGTAGTAGCCAGCGCATGGCGCAGAAGAGCCATCCTGCGGGCTGACTCAGCACGAAGTGCATCGTGAGGGGCGATGTAGAGATGTAACTATTTTGTTCGGCGCGTACGAGCACGTCGCCATACCCCCATGAGAGCAGCACCCACAGCGCTACGAATCCCACGAGGTAAGTGGCCCATCGAGCTGTGCGAGGCTTCATGCCGCGAGGTTCCTTCGATGGGATAGGAGAGGAGGCAACTTGAGGCGTGCCCGAGCTCTTCTTGTGATTACGAGAGTTGTTCACAGTGTTAGTTATTTTACAAATTTAAGTGCAAAGATACTGCAACGCGAGAGAAAAGCACTATCTTTGCACCCAAAATATTAAGAAAAGTAGTTCCAAAATCTTAGGATTTATTAGAACAACCCCAAAAAATCCCCTAAATGTTTGAAAATCTTAGTGAAAGACTTGAACGTTCTTTCAAGATACTGAAAGGTGAGGGTAGCATCACCGAAATCAATGTGGCTGAAACCCTCAAGGACGTACGTCGTGCCTTGCTCGATGCCGATGTCAACTACAAGGTGGCCAAGTCGTTTACCGACCGCGTGAAGCAGAAGGCATTAGGACAAAACGTGCTCTCGAGCGTGAAGCCCGGCCAGATGATGGTCAAGATTGTGCACGACGAGTTGGCTCAGCTCATGGGCGGACAAGCCACCGAGCTCAAGCTTCAGGGCCGTCCCTCCGTGATCCTCATGGCGGGTCTCAATGGTGCTGGTAAGACTACGCTCTCTGGCAAACTTGCTTTCTACCTCAAGACCAAGAAGAGCCGTAAGCCCTTGCTCGTAGCGTGCGACGTCTATCGTCCGGCTGCCGTAGAGCAACTTCGCGTCTTGGCAGAGCAGATCGAGGTGCCCATCTACATGAACCTCGAAGAGAAAGACCCCGTCAAGATAGCCCAGCAGGGCGTGCAGGAGGCCAAAGCCAAGGGCTACGATACGGTGATTGTCGATACTGCAGGTCGTCTCGCCGTCGACGAAGAATTGATGACCGAGATTGCCAACATCAAGCATGCCATCAACCCCGACGATACCCTCTTCGTGGTCGACGCCATGACGGGTCAAGATGCTGTCAATACCGCCAAGGAATTCAATGACCGTCTGGACTATGAAGGCGTGGTCCTCACCAAGCTCGATGGCGACACCCGTGGTGGTGCAGCACTCTCTATTCGTACCGTCGTAGACAAGCCCATCATGTTCGTCGGAACGGGCGAGAAGATGGAAGCACTCGACGTGTTCCACCCCGAACGTATGGCCGACCGTATACTCGGTATGGGCGATATCGTGAGCCTCGTGGAGCGTGCACAGGAACAGTTTGATGAGAAAGAAGCGCTCAAACTTCAGCGTAAGATCCAGAAGAATCAGTTCGACTTCAACGACTTCCTTGCTCAGATCCAGCAGATCAAGAAGATGGGTAATCTCAAGGACCTTGCTTCGATGATTCCCGGTGTGGGCAAGGCGCTCAAAGACGTGGAGATCGACGACAATGCCTTCAAGGGTATCGAAGCCATCATCCTCTCGATGACTCCCAAGGAGCGTCAGCACCCCGAAGTGCTCAATCAGAGCCGCAAGAATCGCATTGCTAAGGGTTCGGGCACGAGCATTCAGGAGGTCAACCGCCTCGTGAAGCAGTTCGACCAGACTCGCAAGATGATGAAGATGGTCACTGGCTCCAAGATGGGCAAGATGATGGCACGTATGCCTAAGATGCCTGGAATGCCCAAGATTTAGCGCTTCGCGCTTAAGTTTTAAGTTTTTAGGTTATGAGGTTATAAAGTTAGTTTGGAGTTTTTAGGTTTAAGGTTATAAAGTTAGTTTGGGGTTTTAAGGTTATGAGGTTATAAAGTTAGCCTCAGACAGGCTCAAACTAACCAAACTTCCTTTATAACCTCATATCCTCCAAACTTAAAACTTACCTTATAACCTCATAACCTCCAAACTTAAAACTCCCCTCCTAACCTTAAAACTCCAAACTAAAAATGAGCACTCCCGTAATCATCGACGGCAAAGCAACAGCCGCCACAATCAAGCAAGAAATAGCCCAAGAAGTAGAGCGCATCGTAGCGCAAGGCGGCAAGCGTCCCCATCTGGCAGCCGTACTCGTAGGCCACGATGGCGGAAGCGAGACGTATGTGAAGAACAAGGTACTGGCTTGCGAAACCTGCGGTTTCCAGTCGTCGCTCATTCGCTACGAAGACGATGTGACCGAAGCAGAACTCCTCGCCTGCGTAGACCGCCTCAATGCCGACCCCTCGGTAGATGGCTTTATCGTGCAACTCCCACTCCCCCCTCACATCGACGAACAGAAGATTATCGAACGCATCAGTCCCCTCAAGGACGTAGATGGCTTCACCCCCATCAACGTAGGCCGTATGTCGATCGGGCTCCCCTGCTTCATTCCTGCCACCCCCAAGGGTATCATCGAACTCCTCCGCCGTTACCACATCGAGACGAGTGGTAAGCGCTGCGTAGTGCTCGGACGGTCCAACATTGTGGGCAAGCCCATGGCCATGCTCATGATGCAGAAGCAGTACGGCGACGCCACCGTCACGGTATGTCACAGCCACAGCCTCACGCTCAAGGAGGAATGCCGACAGGCCGACATCATCATTGCCGCCATAGGTCGTCCTGGCTTCCTCACCGCCGACATGGTGAAGCCCGGAGCCGTAGTGATCGACGTTGGTACCACGCGAGTGCCCGATGCCACTCGTCCCAAGGGCTTCCGTCTTTCGGGCGACGTCGACTTTGAGCACGTAGCTCCCCTCTGCTCTGCCATCACCCCCGTACCCGGTGGCGTAGGCCCCATGACCATCTGCATGCTCATGCTCAACACCCTGCAAGCAGCTCAGCGAGGGTAGGAGAGAGGGGCATCACCCAAGCAGCCCTTCACCCAGTTCTGTGGGCATTGCTCAGCGGGCAAGCAGCCCTTCACCCAGTTCTGTGGGCGACGCGTCCCGCGTCGGCATCACCCACAAATCAAGAGGTGAACCATTAGGAAGTGGGGGCGAAGTGTCTCGCTTCGGCACGCAGGCGAAGGGCTCGATGCCCGAGTCGGCGTAAAGGAAAGTACACAAACTTTTGCCAAGCTTCGGCATTGAGCCTCGCATGGCAAGTCGAAGCGAGACGCTTCGCCCCCACTGCCTATAGGCTCACTTCTTGTCCGTAGGTAGCGCCGACGCGGGACGCGTCGCCCACAGAACTGGCTGTATGCCCTCTCTCCTCATCTTGCCGTTGCAAAGGTGCGAAAAGCCTTCCCATATCTCCAAAAAGAGTGTACAAATTGTACACTTTTTTTATGCCCGCAAGCTTCTTTTGCCCTTGTTAGCCCTTGCTCCGTCCCCCAGCACGCGATTGCCCACACATGCGCGCTCGCTCACACATGCGCGTTCGCCCACACATACGCACGCGTGCATGCTCGCTCGCACACTCACGTGCCCACACATACGCCCGCTCCATACGTACGTGCCCACACATACGCGCGCTCGCTCACACACGCTCGGGGGCGTCTCTCTCAAAGAAAGTGCCAACTTTCTTTGGTATTATAAATTTATTTATAATACTTTCTTTGTTTCTTAGTATTCTGGCGGAATCGCTGGCGGAATTTTCGCTTTTTGCCTCCAGAGCCCCCTTGTTAAGTCGTTGATAATCACTCACTTGTGCTTTCGAGAAAATGCAAAAAGCCTGGCGGAATCGCTGGCGGCGCGGCGGCGCCTCCAAGCAAACGTCCTGATTATCAGGCGAAAAGCTTGGCGGCGCCTCCAGCACTATTCGAACTCCCCTATTCGCCCCATTTGACCATGCCTCTAACGCCCAAAATCGTTTCCTAGACCGACCGAAAACTCGAGCAAGGGAAAATTTTTTCTCGACCGACCGTTAATTTTTACAGCACCCAGGGAAAATTTTTTCTCGACCGACCGATAATTTTTACAGCACCCAGGGAAAATTTTTTCTTGACCGACCACCCCACAAAAACCCCTTGCAAGTTTTGTCCCTCTCGCCAATTCTCCTTACCTTTGCAAGGGAAGAGGCACGATGGCTCTCCACGAAGAACCCACACCCCTCATCCGAGGCAAAATGTTCGCTCTCGGAGCACACAATATCCCTCCCTGTGAGCGGGAAAAGCCTCTCAGTCCACGATTCTCCCTATGAAGAAATTACTCTCCCTGCCCCCCAACGTGGTGGGCGTGTTTCATAAAGTCACCGAATTGAGCCGTGACGAATTCTATTGCACCTCCGACCCCGCCGGCGTGAAGCTTGGCAGCGGAGGCGGCACAGCATGGCTCCTCGCTTCAGCACATGCCGACGAGGCACCCGAGACCGACTTCAGCGAATGGCTCTCGCGCGAAAAGCGCATCCTGCTCCATGCTGGCGGACAGAGCCGCCGACTCCCCGCCTATGCCCCCAGTGGCAAGGTGCTAACGCCCATCCCCGTGTTTCGCTGGACGCGTGGTCAACGCATCGACCAGACCCTCCTCAGTCTGCAGCTGCCCCTCTATCGCGACATCATGCGCAAGGCCCCTGCAGGGCTACGCACCCTCGTGGCGAGCGGCGACGTGTTGCTCCGCGCCACCGAACCTCTGCAGTCCATTCCGACGGATGCCGACGTGGTGTGCTACGGACTTTGGGCCGACCCCTCGCAGGCTTCTCACCACGGCGTGTTTGTGATGGATCGCACCACCCCCACGAAGCTCGACTTTATGCTCCAGAAGCCCTCCACGCAGGAGCAGAGTCAGCTCCTTCCCACCCATCTCATGCTGATGGACATCGGAGTGTGGCTCCTCAGCGATAAGGCCGTGAGCCGCCTCATGCAGAAGACCGCTCCCGCCGCCGACGCATCGTCGCGACCCACTCCTGCGGGACATCAGCTCCCCCTGCCCGAGGCATACGACCTCTACAGCGAGTTTGGCTGTGCCCTGGGCGAACATCCCTCGCGGCCCGACGCTCTCCTGTCCGACCTCAAGGTGGCCATTCTGCCCCTGCCCGGCGGTGAATTCTACCACTACGGAACGGGTGAAGACATGATCACCTCGTCCGTACAGATACAAAACTTGGTGAAAGACCAGCGCTACATCCTCCAGAAGGGAGTAAAGCCGCAGACGTCCGTCTTCACTCAAAATACTCTCTTGCTCAGTCGTCCCACGCTTCAGACCAACAACGTATGGATCGAAAATGCCTACGTAGGGCAGGGCTGGCGCTATGCCGACCACCACATCCTGACGGGCATTCCTCGCAACGATTGGCACGTGGAGCTACGTAGCGGCGAATGCGTCGACGTGGTGCCCGTGGGGCAGGGAAGCGACTATGCACTGCGCCCCTATGGATTCTTCGACGCCTTCCGTGGCGACGTCGGTTCCGATCATACGCTCTATCTCGGTCGGCCCATGACGGAATGGCTCGCCAAGCGTGGCATCCGTCCCGAAGAACTCGGCAGAACGGACGACCTTCAGGCCTCTCGCCTCTTCCCCGTAAGCGCCGATCTGAAGCAGCTCGAAGAGCTTCTCCACTGGTTTCTTGCCGACTGTCCCGACGAAGTACAGACCGAGTTGTGGCGCTCGCTGCCCCGACTCTCGGCAGACGAACTCTCCATTCGTGCCGACCTGCCCCGTCTCTTTGCACAGCGCAAGGAACTGCAGAGCCAGACGCTCCCACTCGTGGCACACAACTGGCAGCGCAGCGTGTTCTATCAAGTCAACCTCAAGGACATGGCGGCGAAGTATAATGCGCTCCATCTCTCCCTGCCCGAGCCTTTGCCCCAATCGGCACCACTCATGACGCGCATTCACGATGCCATGTTCCGTTCTGAAGCCCTTCGCACCACCGATGCTGAGCAGTCGGCTCGCTTCGATGCCCAAGCCTTCGCCCTCCTGCGCGAGGGTCTCACCGAGAACGTGCTTCGCCACAAGAGTCAGCCCCACTGTACCACCTACCCCGACCAGATCGTGTGGGGAAGAAGCAGCGTCAGAATCGACGTGGCAGGCGGATGGACCGACACACCGCCCTACAGCCTCATATCGGGAGGCAACGTGGTCAACCTCGCCATCAACCTCAACGGACAACCCCCTCTGCAGGTCTACGTGAAGCCCTGTAAGGAACCCATCATCATCTGCCGCTCCATCGACCTTGGTGCGATGGAACGCATTGAGACTTACGACGAACTCCGCCAGTACAACAAGGTGGGCTCGCCCTTCTCCATCCCCAAAGCTGCCCTCACGCTCTCGGGCTTCTTGCCGGGCTTCGGTGTGGAATCGTATGCTTCGCTCCGACAGCAACTCGAGGCTTTCGGCTGCGGTATCGAAATCACCCTCTTGGCAGCCATTCCCGCAGGGTCGGGACTCGGCACGAGCAGCATACTCGCTGCTACGGTGCTGGCTGCGCTGAGCGACTTCTGCGGACTCGGATGGGACCGCAACGAGGTGTGCAACCGTACGCTCGTGCTCGAACAGCTGCTCACCACGGGCGGAGGTTGGCAGGATCAGTATGGTGGCGTGCTCCCTGGCGTGAAACTCCTCCAGACTGCTGCGGGCTTCGACCAAAATGCCGTGGCACGTTGGCTTCCCGACACGCTCTTCACCTCGCCCGAAGCCAAGGCTTGCCATCTGCTCTACTATACCGGCGTGACGCGCACAGCCAAGCATATCTTGACGGAAATCGTTCGAGGCATGTTCCTCAACAATACGCGCCACCTCTCTATCCTCGACAGCATGAAGCAACACGCCCTGACGGTCTTCGATACGCTTCAGCGCAACGACCTTCAGCGTTATGGCGAGATGGTGCGCACCACGTGGGAACAAAACAAAGCGCTCGACGCGGGTACCAACCCCGACGTGGTGGAGGCTCTCTGCCGCCGCGTGGACGACCTCTGCTATGGCTACAAGCTCCCTGGCGCTGGTGGCGGAGGATTTATGTACATGGTGGCCAAAGATCCCGAAGCTGCCCTCCGCATCCGCAAGATGCTCACCGAGTCGCCCCTCACCGCCAGTTCTCGCTTCGTCGAGATGGAGGTTTCGCAGAAGGGACTGCAGGTGAGCAGAAGCTAAAAGCATTTCCGCAGGGAAAAGTATAAAGTATTAAGTATAAAGTATTACATTCTTGCAAAAGTCAAGTATTAAGTAATACATTCTTGCAAAAGTCAAGTATTAAGTAATACATTCTTGCAAAAGTCAAGTATTAAGTATAAAGTATTAAGTATTACATTCTTGCAAGCTTTCAGCCAATACCGGGGGCGACGCGTCCTCGCGTCGGCATCCCACTGCGCAGCCTCATTAGCAAATTAGCAAATTAGCAAATTAGCACATTAGCATACACCCTTGAAACACCTCATTCTCCTCCTCACCCTTGCCGCCACGACACTCACATCGTGGGCACAGCAGCAAGTAGCCGTGTTCTCTATCAACGACTTCCACGGCGCCTTCGTGCGCAACGACGATAAAGGCATCGTAGGCGCACCCTCACTCTGGCAAACCCTCGATTCGCTCAAACGCGTATATCCCTACAACGTCACCGTATCGGCAGGCGACAATTTCGGCGGTAGCTATTTCTACAATGCTACCCACGGCGCATTGCTCCCCGTGTTGTTCAACGACTTGGGCATACGCATCTCCTCGCTGGGCAACCATGAGTTCGACGACGGACAAGCCTCGCTCGCCGACAAGTGGAGCCACTCACCCCTGCGCCCCAAAGGATGGGACCTCACCTACGTATCGTCCAACGTGCGCGAGGTAAGCACCGGTGCAGTGCCTAATTTTGCACAACCCGCAGCCATCACCACGCTCACCTTGCCCGGAGGAAAGCCCTTCACCATTGCCTTCGTAGGACTCATCGCTTCGTCTACACCGCAGCAGGCGAGCATACGCAAGCTCAAAGGCCTCACGTTCGACGGCAACTATCCCGCCGTGCTCGACTCCGTGCTCGCTCTCCCCGTGGGCGAAGAAGTGAAGCATGCCAACCTCCGACTCATCCTCTCCCACAACGGCACCATCACCAATGCCCAGGGACAGCCCCAGTGGGAGGACAAAGACGCTGCCAACTTGGCACGCATCAATTCGCGCCTGTGGCAAGGCTTTATCTCCTCACACAGCCACAAGCGCGTGTGTGGCTACATCAACGACTCTCACATGCCCGTGGTGCAAGGTAAGTGGCATGGCGACTACATCAGCATGCTGCTCTGCACGGTCGATACTGCCACGATGCAGGTGACCCGAGTAGAGCCCCGTTCCATCCCCGTCAGTCCGAAGGCACACCTCGAAGCAGGGCCCGCACGCCTACAGGCACAGATCGACTCGCTCTTGACCCATACCCGCACCGCTGGTGGTACCCCCATCGGCACCCCCTTGACTGTAGCAGATCACGACATGCCCCACGACCGCGATCAGAAGTATCGTCAGAGCGAAGTGGGCACCCTCGTGTGCAAAGCCTATGCTGAGGCATTCCGTGAGAATCAGCACCTCAAGGATGCCACTCCCATCGTGGGCTGTAGCCACTTCGGCAGTATCCGTGCAGGATTTACGAAAGGAAAGATTACCGTGCTCGATGTGGGCGAGACTTTGCCCTTCTCCAACGCACTGAAGGCTTATCGGATCTCGGGCGCTCAGTTGCTCTCACTCGTGCAGTTTGGCAACCACAACAAGGCTTACGGCTGGCTGCAGACGGGCAACCTCGAGGTGACGAAGGATGCCGAAGGCAATGTCACGACGCTCACTTACGTCTCGCCCAAGGGCAAGCGCACTCGCATTAAGGCGGGTACGATGTGCTACCTCGTGGCAGACGAATTCATCACCACCGGCGGCGATGGCTATAGTCCCACGTTCTTCCCCCAATCCCAAGAGGTGAAAGCCGAAGGTCTCCCCGCCACCACCGACGCCTTCATCAACTATCTGAAGAAGCAGAAAGTGCTGCGCTGATCAAGCAGTGAACCTATAGGAAGTGGGGGCGAAGTGTCTCGCTTCGGCGTGCTGTCGATGGGTTAGATGCCCTGAGACAGCACAGAAAAAAACTTTTGCCACACTCGGCATCGAGCCTCGCGTGCCAAGCCGAAGCGAGACACTTCGCCCCCACTTCCTATAGGCTCACAGTTTGACTTTCTATGAACTTACCTCTCGCTCACAAACGCAGCCTAAGAATCATTCCTCTTGCTCGTTAGCTCTGCCGACGCGGGACGCGTCGCCCACAGAACTAATGAAATTGTGAAATCTTCTCCCCACCTACAAACACCCCCACCACCCATGGCACTATTCTCATTACCCCCCGCCTCTCCCCAGAGCGATCTCAACCTGCAGATGTTCTTGGGAAATGGCGAAGCAGAAGAATCATCCCTCCACCTGACGCGCACCTTGGCTCCCGAGTGGGCACGCCAAAGCGGTGTGCAACTCACGTGGCCCCATGCTCATACCGACTGGGCATATATGCTCCCCGAGGTGACAGAATGCTACCTGCGACTGGCATTCGAAATCGCCACGCGTGAGACGTTGCTCATCGTAGCCCCCGACGTGGTGGCCGTGAAGCAACTCATCGACCAACGACTGCCCCAACGCGCCACCGACCACATCGTCTACCACGAATGTCCCACCAACGATACTTGGGCACGCGATCACGGATTTCTCACGGTGATGACCACCGAAGGTCCCGAACTGCTCGACTTCCGATTCAACGGATGGGGCGGTAAGTTTGAGGCCTCGCTCGACAATGCTATCAATCGTTCGCTCGTAGAGGGCGAGCACCCCGTACTGAAGGGAAAATACGTGGATTGTCTCGACTTCGAACTCGAGGGTGGCAGTATCGAGGTGGACGGACAGGGCACGTTGCTCACTACCTCAGAGTGCCTACTCAATCCCAACCGCAATCCGCAGCTCGACCGTGAGCACAAGGAGGAACTGCTCAAGCGCCGATTGGGCGTGGAACGCATTCTCTGGCTCGACCACGGCTACTTGGCTGGCGACGATACCGACTCTCACATCGACACCTTGGCACGCCTCTGTCCGAACGATACCATCGTCTACGTGAAGTGTCACGACGTGGAAGATGAACACTTTGCAGCCCTTGAGGACATGGAAGCGCAGCTACGCACCTTCCTCACGGCAGAGGGTAAACCTTATCGTTTGCTCCCCGTGCCCCTGCCCGATGCTATCATCGATACAGAGCAGGGTGAGCGCCTACCCGCCACCTATGCCAACTATTTGGTGATGAACGACGCGGTGCTTTACCCCACCTATGATCAGCCGGAAAACGATGAAGAGGCTGCTGCCACGCTTCGCCAGGCTTTCCCCGGTCGCGACATCGTAGGCGTAGACTGCCAAGCATTGATCCGTCAGCATGGCTCCCTCCACTGCGTGACAATGCAATTTCCAAAAGGAATCCTTTTGGAAAAGTATTAAGTATAAAGTATTAAGTATTACATTCTTGCAAAATTCAAGTAATAAGTAACAAGTAATAAGTAATACATTCTTGCAAAATTCAAGTAATAAGTAATACATTCTTGCTCTAATCAAGTAATAAGTATTACATTCTTGCTCTAATCAAGTAATAAGTATTACATCTTGCAAACTTTCAGCCAATACTGTGGGCGACGCGTCCCGCGTCGGTATCCCACTGCGCCAGCCCATTAGCACATTGCCAAGCGCCAGCCCATTAGCACATTGTCACATTAGCATATTAGCACATTAATATACTCCATCATGAGCAACATTCTCAAAGTAGGCATCATACAGCAGTCATGCTCAGCCTCAATAGAAGATAACAAACGCAAACTCGAAGCCAACATAGCCGAAGTGGCAAAACAGGGCGCACAGCTCGTTGTGCTTCAAGAGCTTCACAACTCTCTCTACTTCTGCCAAGTGGAGAGCACCGACAACTTCGACCTAGCAGAACCTATCCCCGGACCTTCCACCGAATTCTACGGGGAAATAGCCCGCCAGCACGGCATCGTGCTCGTGACCTCCCTCTTCGAACGCCGCGCAGCAGGACTCTACCACAATACAGCCGTGGTTTTCGAAAAAGACGGTTCGATAGCTGGGAAATACCGCAAAATGCACATTCCCGACGATCCCGCCTATTACGAGAAGTTCTACTTCACCCCCGGCGACCTCGGTTTTCATCCCATCGATACTTCCGTGGGACGCCTCGGCGTGCAGGTCTGCTGGGATCAGTGGTACCCAGAGGGAGCACGCCTTATGGCCCTCCAAGGCGCCGAACTCCTGATCTATCCCACAGCCATAGGCTACGAAAGCTCCGATACACCCGAAGAGCAGCAGCGCCAACGCGAAGCATGGACCACCGTGCAGCGCGGTCATGCCGTAGCCAACGGACTGCCCGTCATCGCTGTGAATCGTACCGGACATGAAGACGATCCCTCAGGTCAGACCCGCGGCATCGACTTCTGGGGAAGCAGTTTTGTAGCCGGTCCGCAAGGCGAATTGCTCCACCGCAGTCCCATCAATGAAGAAGAAAACGTCGTAGTAGAAATCGACCTCAAACGCAGCGAAAACGTGCGCCGCTGGTGGCCCTTCCTCCGCGATCGCCGCATCGAAGAGTTTGGCGGACTGACAAAGAGATTTATTGATTAGATTCAAGTATTAAGTATAAAGTATTAAGTATTACATTCTTGCAACCATCCAAATGTGCGCCAATTCTGTGGGCGACGCGTCTCGCGTCGGCATTGTCACTAATAAGCAAGTGGACTCATAGACATTGAAGACATTCTTATTAAGGCTCATAGCTTACTCCCTCGTAAAGAGTGGGGAAAGCCGCGAGACGCGTCGCCCACAGAACTGGCTGAAAGTTTGCAAGAACGTATTACTTATTACTTCTTACTTATTACTTGAATAGCCCTTTTCTTCAGTTAAGTGCGAAAAAAACGGCAAAAGATTTCCGTATGCGTACGATTTGCACTACCTTTGCTAATTCAAAAGAACAATACTAAAAATCAAAACGTTATAAGATACTATGACACTGATTAAATCCATCTCAGGTTTTCGTGGTACAATCGGCGGTCGTACGGGCGATACACTCAACCCCGTAGACATTGCCAAATCTGTATCAGCATTCGCAGCTTTGCGTGAAAACGTAGTAAGCCGTTCTTTCCGTCGCAAAATCGTAGTAGGCCGTGATGCCCGTATCTCGGGTGAAATGGTAAGCCACGTAGTATGCGGCACACTCATGGGTATGGGCTTCGATGTAGTAAACATTGGCTTGGCTTCTACTCCGACCACTGAATTGGCTGTTACTATGGAGCATGCCTGCGGTGGTATCATCATCACAGCAAGTCACAACCCCCGCCAGTGGAACGCACTGAAGTTCCTCAACGAAAAGGGCGAATTCCTTCCCCCCGCAGAGGCTTCTGAAGTGGTACGCTTGGCCAATAGCTGCAACTTCGAGTTTGCCGACGTAGATAGCCTCGGCTGCTACACCAAGAACTTTAGCTACGACCAGCGCCACATCGAGCTCGTGAAGGAACTCGAACTCGTCGACATCGAAGCCATCCGTCGTGCTCACTTCACCGTAGCGATCGATACCGTCAACTCTGTAGGTGGTATCATCATCCCGAAGCTCTTGGGTCAACTCGGTGTGACCGAAGTGACTGGCTTGAACACAGAGCCTACTGGTAACTTCGCCCACAACCCCGAGCCCTTGAAGCAAAACCTCAGCGAAATCCGCAACTTGCTCCGTAAGGGACGCCACGATCTGGGTATCGTAGTAGACCCCGATGTAGACCGCTTGGCACTCGTATGCGAGGACGGCAGCATGTTTGGCGAGGAAAACACCCTCGTAGCTTGCGCCGACTACGTGCTGAAGCACACTCCTGGTCCTACGGTGAGCAACCTCTCTTCAAGCCGCGGCTTGCGCGACGTGACAGAGAAGTATGGTTGCAACTATACTGCTGCAGCCGTAGGCGAAGTCAACGTAGTGACCAAGATGAAGGAAACAGGTGCTGTGATCGGTGGTGAAGGCAATGGCGGTGTGATCTACCCCGCAGCTCACTCAGGTCGTGACGCATTGGTAGGTATCGCATTGATCCTCACTTACTTGGCTAAGACTGGTATGCGCGCAACAGAGCTTCGCGACTCTCTGCCTCAGTACTACATCGCTAAGAATCGCATCGATCTCGATCCGACAACCGACATCTTCGCTATCCTGCAGAAGGTAAAGGAACTCTACAAGAACGAACAGGTGACCGATATCGATGGTGTGAAGATCGACTTCGCCGACAAGTGGGTACACCTCCGCAAGAGTAATACCGAGCCCATCATCCGCGTATACTCAGAAGCACACACCATGGAAGAAGCCGACGCGCTCGGCAAGCAGATCATGGATATCGTCTACAACATGACACAGAAGAAGGAGAAGTAATCTCAAGCTACTCTCTTCCTTCCACATCCTGCGCCCCTGCCCGCTGTCCCCAAAAAAGTATGCCCCTTATGGCTTAGTAATATTAGGTATATGTTCCCCACTGATGTGTGGGGAGAGACAGAGGGTAGGGGTTTTTTATAAGTATTAAGTATAAAGTATTAAGTATTACATTCTTGCTCACATCAAGTAATAAGTAATACATTCTTGATCACTTCAAGTAATAAGTAATACATTCTTGATCACTTCAAGTAAAAAGTAATAAGTAATACATTCTTGTACGCATCAAGTAATAAGTAATACATTCTTGTACGCATCAAGTAATAAGTAATACATTCTTGTACGCATCAAGTAATAAGTAATACTTTCTTGTACAGTTCAAGTAGTACTTTCTTACAAGTTTTCAACCAGTTCTGTGGGCGACGCGTCCCGCGTCGGCATTCCTTCTCAGAAATGAATGAAGAAGCATTTATAATAATGAATGCTTTCATTGGTCTCGCCGACGCGGGACGCGTCGCCCACAGAGCGAATGAAAGGATCTCCCTTACATCCAAGACTTGAGCAGAAACTAAAGAGCTAAAGGTGACCTCATAAACTTTTTCGACTCCTCAACTTCCAAATATCCTATCATGAAGAAATCCCTCCTTATCTTTGCGCCCGCTATGCTGGCAAGCATGGCAGCACAGGCGCAACACTACAACGTGGTGTATATCATGACCGACGACCATACGGCACAGATGATGAGCTGCTACGACCACCGCTTCGTAGAGACTCCTAATCTCGACCGCATCGCTCAAGACGGCGTGAAATTCGTCAACTCCTACGTAGCCAACAGCCTTTCAGGTCCGAGCCGAGCCTGCATGATCACAGGTAAGCACTCTCACAAGAACGGATTTACCAACAATGAGCACGGCATATTCGACGGCTCGCAACAGACCATGCCCAAACTCATGCAGAAGGCAGGCTACCAGACCGCCATCATCGGTAAGTGGCACTTGGTGAGCACACCGACGGGCTTCGACTACTACAACATCCTTCCCGCACAGGGCGACTACTACAATCCTAACTTCATCAATATGGATGGTACGACCACTCGCGAGAAAGGCTACGTGACCAATATCATCACCGATAAGGCCATCGACTGGATGGAACATAAGCGCGACAAGTCGAAACCCTTCATCCTCTTCATTCACCACAAGGCATGTCACCGCGCGTGGTTGCCCGAACTGAAGTACTTGCGTGAGTATGAAGACAAAACCTTCGAACTTCCCGCCAACTTCTACGACGACTACGAAGGCCGCGAAGCTGCCAAGACCGCAGAGATGCAGATCGGCAAACACATGGACATCGTATACGACACGAAGATGTTCACTCCCGGCGCCAAGACCTACTTGACCGACACCTATCTCGGCATGGTGGGCCGTCTCAACAGCCGCGACCGCGCAGAGTACGACTTCTTCTACGACTCGCTCGCCATCGACTTCCGCAACCGCAAACTCACGGGTAAGGCTCTCGCAGAATTTAAGTACCAGCGTTACATGCGCGACTATGCTAAGGTGGTGAAGTCGCTCGACGACAATGTGGGCCGTACGCTCGACTATCTGAAGCAAGCCGGACTGCTCGACTCCACCCTCGTGGTCTACACCTCCGACCAGGGATTCTACATGGGCGAACACGGATGGTTCGACAAGCGCTTCATGTATGAAGAATCGCTCAACACACCCCTCGTGATGCGTCTGCCTAAGGGATTCAACGCTCGTGGCGACATCAAGGAAATGGTGCAGAACATTGACTATGCGCCCACCTTCCTCCAGCTCGCTGGTGCTCCCATTCCCTCTGACATCCAGGGCGTATCGCTCCTGCCTCTGCTCGAGGGTAAGCACCCGAAGAACTGGCGCAAGAGCATCTACTATCACTACTACGAGTATCCCGCCGAGCACGCAGTGAAGCGCCATTACGGAGTGCGCAGCTCGGATGGTTACAAGCTCATCCACTTCTACAACGACATCAACAAGTGGGAACTCTACGACCTCAATAAGGATCCGCATGAGATGCACAACCTCTACGGCCAACCCGGCACAGAGAAGATCACCAAGCGCCTCATGAACGAACTCGTCAAACTCCAGAAACAGTATGACGACAAGGACGGATTAAAGCTCAACTCAATGGGTAAATAATTCTCTTAGTTAATATTTCCCTGGGGGGGGGACGCACACAAAATGCGCCTCCCCCCTCACTTATTCGTAGTTCTGTGGGCGACGCGTCCCGCGTCGGCATCAAGAAGTGTACCCATAGGAAGTGGGGGCGAAGTGTCCCGCTTCGGCAGAGCATGCAGATCAAGAAGTGAACCCATAGGCAGTGGGGGCGAAGTGTCCCGCTTCGGCACGCTGGCGAGGGCTCGATGCCCGAGCCTGCGTAAGAAATAGCATGCAAATTTTTGCCAAACTTCGGCATCGAGCCTCGCTTGCCAAGCCGAAGCGAGACGCTTCGCCCCCACTGCCTATGAACTTACCTCTTGATATGCAGGCTATGCCGACGCGAGACGCGTCGCCCACAGAACTAATTGATTGCTCCCACAGAACTGGTTGATGGAGCGCTTATCTGCAAAGGATTACTAAAGGGTGTTACGTAGAATTATTCATGATTGTCCAAACATTGTCCAAATCGTCCTTTTCTCAAATTAACTACCCATAAACTTTGTGCGAAATATAAAATTTGCGTAAATTTGCCCCTGGTAGTCTCTAAAGGCTACGTTAGCCCTTTCTGTGAAAGGAAAAATCGTAAGTCTAATAGAACCTGCCCATTGCGGATGGTACATCTGGAAGCGTCCCACTGCAATGCAAGAGAGAGTTATATATTATAATATAATTAAAGCGCTCCTCCGCTGTAGCCACATTGTGGCTTCGTTTGCCCCTAATCGGTGGGTAAAATTGAGCAAGATCAATTGAGTAGCGCAAGAGATACAAAGTAATGAAGAGAATATTTCGTAAAATATTCAATTGGTACTTCAGTAAGAGAGTTCTCCCATATTGGTGCATTGTCATCTTCGATCTCTTATTGTGCTTCTTTGGAGCACTATTCGTGATTTGGCTTCGCCACCCTGCTTCTTGGATGATGCAAGAGTGGGGAAGGTTGTTGCATACCCTATTGGTGTTTGGCTTGTTCAATCTGATAGGATTTCGTGTGTTCCACGTCTATTCGGGCATACTGCGTTATTCACAGTTCGACGACCTCCTGCGACTGCTCTATGCCAGTCTGTTGTCGCTCGCACTCTCGGTATGCTTCATCATGGCGGACAATTACTACGGGCTTGTTCAGGCGTTCTATCCGCTTACCGTCCGCATGACGACTTCGATCTATCTCGGCACTGCGGCATTGCTCTGTGGCTCACGCGTATTGATAGGTCTGCTCTACGACAGTGCGCTCGTGGGACATACTGCTGCCAATGCCTTGATATACGGCACGCGTGAGGGTGCCATCGCACTTACTGTCAATTCGCGCAATATCAAGCCTGTAAAGTTCCTCATTGAGGGCTACATAGGCGATGAAGAAGAACATTACTCTGGTCGACTGATGGGTCGCTGTATCTATTCCATTCATGATGACCTGCTCTCGATTATCCATAAGAAGAATATAAGAGCTCTGCTCGTAAGTCCGCTGAAGCACGAAGCCTTTGTCAATAATCGTGCCTTTCAAGACATGCTCATCAATGCAGGCGTAAAGATCTATATCACTCAGAACTCAGAAGAGTGGAAACGAGGTGATGTAAAGAAGAAAAAAGTAAGCGTGCGTGAGGTGAACATCGAAGACCTCCTTCCGCGCGAACAGATACAGGTGGATATGGAGGCCGTAGGAAGCCTCTTGCGCGGTAAGCGAGTGCTCATCACTGGTTCGGCGGGCTCTATCGGTTCCGAACTCGTGCGTCAGATTGCCGACTACAGTCCTGCAGAGCTTATGCTCATAGATCAAGCAGAGACTCCTCAGCACGACATTCGTCTCATGATGCGTGAGAAATATCCCAATATCAAGGCCGAGACCGTCGTGACAAGCATCTGCCGACAGAGCCATATGGAGAACATCTTCCGCACGTTTAAGCCCGACTACGTGTTCCACGCAGCAGCCTACAAGCACGTGCCCATGATGGAGGACAACCCCAGCGAGAGCGTGCAAAACAACGTGTACGGCACGAAGGTGATAGCCGACCTCAGTGTGAAGTATGGCGTAAAGAAATTCGTCATGGTCAGCACCGACAAGGCAGTCAATCCCACCAACGTGATGGGTTGCTCGAAGCGTATCTGCGAGATCTACGTGCAGAGCCTTGACAAGGCTATCAAGGATGGCAAGGTGAAGGGCGTAACGCAGTTTGTCACCACCCGATTCGGCAATGTGCTCGGAAGCAATGGCAGTGTGATCCCCTTGTTCCGCAAGCAGATAGCCGAGGGAGGTCCGCTCACGGTGACCCACCCCAAGATTATCCGCTTCTTCATGCTCATCCCCGAAGCTTGCAAGCTCGTGCTCGAAGCCGGAACGCATGGCAATGGAGGTGAGATATTCGTGTTCGATATGGGCGAGCCCGTGCGCATAGCCGACCTCGCACAGCGCATGATCAAGCTTAGCGGTGCCGAAGGCGTAACTATTAAGTACACCGGACTGCGTGAGGGCGAGAAGCTCTACGAAGAAGTGCTCAATGAAAATGAAGGCACGCTCCCCTCATTTCACAAGAAGATACGCATCGCGCAGGTGCGTAGCTATGAATACGACGAGGCTGAGGCGCAGCTCGAAGAACTCTTTAAGATATCAAAGGGATACGACGATATGGCCACGGTGCGCAAGATGAAGGACATCGTGCCCGAATACGTCAGTAAGCATTCGCGCTATGAGGTACTCGATGCTCCGCAAGAGGGTGAAACGAAGGCCGATGCTCCGCAAGAGGGAGAAACGCAGGCCGATGCTCCCGAAACTCATAGTCACTAACATTACAGCAAAGAGAGATGGAATGGAGGCTCTTCCTTGTAAGCAACGTCCGCTACAGTGCATGCGGCGCACGGGCTTCAAGGAAGAGTCGCTTTTTTAGGAAGGTGGACATCAGCTCCTTCTGTAAGCCCATAGGAAGTGGAGGAAAAATAGAATCGTGCTTTCATTAGTTCTGTGGGCGACGCGTCCCGCGTCGGTGTAGCCAATAGTCAAGTAGTGAGTCCATCAGTAGTCAAGCAATGAAGCCCCACTGCCTATGGGTTCACAGCTTGATTCAATAGTGAAGCCGACGCGGGACGCGTCGCCCACAGAACTGGCTGAAGCATCCCTCTTAACTCTTCAACTTATAAACTCTTAAACTCCAACTTCCCCACAGAACTGGCTGAAGCATCCCTCTTAACTCTTCAACTTATAAACTCTTAAA
>ERZ808270.63-NODE-63-length-69134-cov-27.109932_pt1 | contig 69134 bp, 55 predicted proteins | sample MGYA00521082_ERZ808270 | MGnify/ENA primary metagenome ERZ808270 (study PRJEB31516, sample SAMN03275594) | gut metagenome | biome: mammalia-associated habitat; material: feces | host: Papio cynocephalus | place: Kenya | collected 2012-07-27 ... | reverse complement strand
GCAGAATCGACATGGTAGTAAAGACCTCTCGCTACATCTATGTGATAGAGCTGAAGCTTCGCAACAATGGTGGCAAGGATGCCGCTACCCAGCAGATAAGCGACCGCCAATATATGGAACCTTTCAAGGCCGACAAGCGACAGGTGATAGGAATTGGAATCGAACTGGATGAAGAGGGCAAAGGATTGATAGACTGGAAGAGAGTGGAAGAAGAACAACAATAAATTTAATTTCATAATAGGAAGTCCCCGATAAGATTTTGTAAGATCTTATCGGGGACTTTCTATTATTTCCCCCTTATCACCTCCAGCACCTTGCCCAAGTGATAAGTGATGATACCATCATCGAATGTTGTATCCACGACCTGTACCATGGCACTATCTCTGTCGGAATGATAGCCCACACATAGCCTCAGCGCATCAAATCGCCTCAGATAACGCTTGCCGTCAGCCTCATCAATATAGGTATATTTATTGAGGGTCTTCTGCTTCAACTCACGATGTTCATCTTTTTTCTCGCCTTTTACTATCTGTTCGAAGCATTCCTTTTCGATGGTTAGCGTCAGGACCTTCAAACCTGAGAGATTCAGCTTTGACTGTTTTTTCTCGATATGCTGCTCCAAACACTGCTGCTCCTTGTTGTAGGAGAAGTAGATGATGGTACCATTCATGATTTTCTGAATGATGCTGTCGATAATTTCCAACGGCACTTGATACCACTCCGTTGCCTCATGCAGTTCACCCTTGTCATCAGCCACCTTGAAACGGAAGTTGACCTCTTGCAACACTTGATGCACCAAGTCCTCGAACTTCTGCGAGTGCATGTTCACGATTTTGTAAGTGCTGACGATTTCCACAGGAGCCATCAGATAGGTAGGCTCGTGCTCGGCATTTGCCACACGCTCCGCCACCCTATTGGTAGAAAAGCCTATCTTGTAGAGGTTCTTGACGTTCTTGATTTCCGGATTCTCCGAAAGAGAGCGAAGCACATAGATGTAGCCCGTCACTTGGTCTTCTCCTTCGATGTCATCCGATTTGAAATATTCCGCATCAGTTTCCTCTTCCATCTCTGTAATAGCATAGCCACTGGCTACCACATTCTTGCGAAGGGTCTGAAGATAGATGTCCGATTCCGTTCCATTTTCGTAGATACAACGAGTTCTACCATCGGGAAGTCCGTTAGCTCCTTTCTTCTTCTCTAAGATGGCATAGAGCAACACCATCTGTCCATCCACAATATACCAACGACCAGCAGCCAGGCTCGTCGTCTTCGAGATGCGCTGCAACTGCCGCTTGCCAGTTTTCAAGTCGTGATGTATTTGGGCAAAGAGAGGTTTGAACTGTGCGAAATCCTCGCATAGTTTCCGTTTCGCCACATGGTCGGGCGCATCTTTCTTTGCCTTCATCACGTTCTTCATGTCCGTCGGAATATCAAAGAGCTTTGCCTCTTGATACGAGACATCCATCAAAGGGTCATTGAATATATCTTCCAGTTCTTTATCTAAATCCATCATGATGTTGTTATTCCCTAATCCGTTATCTACTATATATAATAAGGTGTAACCTTGAAGGCTTTCGCCTACCCCAACAGATGATACTCATCATATTGTCGAAGCCCATCCGTTGCCCTCGCTCGCAAGGACTTGAGGGCAACGGCTAGCAGTTTTTCGTTCAAGCTTCCTGCCATGCTCGGCTCGCTTCCATGCTCGGCAACCCACTTGTTTACTTCGAGCAACTTCTGTGCCATCCTATCATCAGGCGTTGGTGCCTTTGGTTTCGGTCGAACGTCAGCCAACAATGGGTCATCAAATATCTCCAATAATTCTTTTGGCCAATCCATCTCTATTCAATATATATATAATAAAATGAAACATAAAATTCTTGCCATCCGTAAGGCGTTCCGTCGGATTTGCAATCCGACGTTAAACAAGGTTCGACATCATTGTTTTGCGGATTTGTAATCCGCCTCTGGCTCATATTCCAGCCCCATCATCTTGCGAATCTTCAGGTTCTTGATTTTTTGGAAGGCAGCAGCCAGTTCTCTCACCTTTGGGTCAGGGTCATTGATGTCAGGTCGCAGCCCATCATGCTCTTCCACCCATTTCTTATAGGGTCCCTTGAAGAGTATGATTGCCTGCTCCAAGGTCATGTCAAACTTCTGTTCCGCTATCGTGTCTTGGATAATCTTCAAGGTCGATTTGTCGATGTTCTTTGAAAGCATCTCGTAGGCACGCTGGAAAGGGTTGATGGTGTCGATGAGGTTGATGGAAAGCTTGTCGATGTTAATCATGCGATTGGCAAGTTTGATGAGGCGATTGCCTTCCGACTCTCGTTCCTCGTCATTGGCAGATGCCTCGATGTCGATGGGATTACCCTTGTCATCTACGATGTCGTTGCCCTTGATGAGGGTGTCGAGTAAGAAATGCTGGCGCACCTCCTCCACTTCCTCTTCCGACAGGTCGGGATATTTCTCACGAATCACCTTGGGTATCAGATACTGGGTGAGGTTCTCGGCTGTGGTGTCGCCACTGATGGCTTTCACCACCAAGTCGTTTTGCAGCACGGAGGCTTTCAAGTCGTCCAACTGCTCTGTGACAATCATCTTGGTCTTGGCACTCGACAGAGGTTTCAAGCCTTCCACTATCAAGGTACGAGGGTCTAGCAAACTTGCCGCGTCATCATCCACCTCCTTCACCGTCTTGAAATGCCAGCTTGGCGCCATCACCTGCTCCATCAAGAGCGAGGCAGTGATTGCTTTCAAGAAATCGTTCACCGCAACCTTCACGTCGGGTTGGTCGGCATCAGGCATTCCTATCATGTTGACGAACTTCGCCGTCTCCTTGCCCTCACAGTCTCGGGTGCATCTTCCGATGATTTGCACCACTTCGGTCAACGAGCCACGAACGCCTATGGTCAAGCATTCCTCGCACCATTGCCAGTCGAAACCTTCCTTCGCCGTACCCAGGGCGATGATGATGTCGATGTCGTCTTTATGTTTCATACGCTGCAGATAACCTTGCACCAGATTGCGGGTGTTGATGTCATCATCCACCAAATCTGCGACCTTCAGAAGTCTTCCGTCCTTGGTTCGCAGATGATAGATCCCACCATTGTTATAATCACGACTCTCCTCCGTTCCGATAATCTTGATGATTTCGCCCACTTCCGTGTATTTGCTCAATCCTGTATGGGCACGAGAGTTGACGTTAGGAATATGGACGATGGTCTTCTTGTGGGTATCGAGCACCTCGGCGATATGGTCGAGGTAACTGCCATGGTAGAAATGGTAGCCCAAGACGAGGTTCTTGAGATAGCGATAGCCGTTGAGCTGCTGATAGTAGTTGTAGGTTACGGGGAAGAAACGAGCCTCATCCTCGGCACGAAGCACAGGCACGCCATCCCCACGGAAGTAACTGCCTGTCATTGCCACGATGTGACCGGTGGAGTTGTTCATCACTCGGCGCACGATGTCGCCCAACCCACTGTTCACGTCGGCACTGGTATGATGGAACTCGTCTATCGCCAAGAGGCAATCGTTAAACTCCTCGTCGTTTATCTCCTTCATGCCATTACGAAGGGTGGCATGGGCGCAGACCAAAATCTTCGCCTTGTCCTGATGGAAGAACTTGACAAATTGCTTCGCCTTGCCTTGCTCACTAAAGGGTTGATTCGTATTGGGGTCTTTGACAGCGCAAAGGTCATAGGCTTTGGCTACTTTCCAGTCAGCGAAGAAGCCATACTTCATCAATTCGGTGTCTTGGAAGGAGCGACCGATACTCTTCTCCGGTACGGCGACCACTACTTTCTTGATGCCTTGGTTCATCAACTTATCCAAGGCAATAAACATCAAGGCACGGCTCTTGCCTGAGGCTGGCGGTGCCTTGATCAATAAGAAGCGATGGTTGCGAGCCTCGTAAGCTTTGGCTTGCATCTCTCGCATGCCGAGCACATTGGTGTTGCTCGAAGTACCCGTTTGCTGGTACTTGATGTCAACTATATTGTCACTTATCTGATTCATAAGCTATCTTATTTTTATTATTGTCTTTAACCATAAACCTAACCCTTTCCCAAACTGTCTGAGAAAGCCTGAGTCTTTGTTTGCCGTCTATATCCGTCAGGCGATTCAGCGGATTACAAATCCGCAAAATAAAGAGGTCGAACATTATTTAACGACGGATTACAAATCCGTCGGAACGCCTAGCGGACTATTACTTTTTATTAGCCGTCATTTTCTCATAGAGCTTGAAGAGGCATTCCAATCGAGCCTCATCATTGGCAAAAGGAGCACCAGAATAGCAACTCTCCACGATGGTATCCAAGGCTTCATGCGCCTCTCGCAAATCCTGTGGCATCTTGTCGGGGTCGTAAAGGTCGGCAAGTGTCTTTTCGGGATAAGCGGCTCGGACAAGAAGGATATTCGTTGCAGCCTCCTCTATCTCGGATTTCTTCGAGGAAGAGATGGATGGGAAAGGGAAAGTGTTGTAAACCAATTGAGCAGAATACCTGTAATCACTTTTCAACTTTCCTCCTACAGTTCTCGCCCAAAGCACATGAATCAACGAATTTATTAATCCAAAAATGAACAAATCACCCCCATATATTGCAAATGCAGAATGATAAATGACCGTGTTACCTTCAACAAAACCTGTAGGAATATATTTTCTTCTTCCAGACGAAACCGCAGGTATTATGATGGAAGGCGCAGAGTTATAACGAATCTCCGAAAATGCCCACGGTCTTTTTGCTTTCTCTACTGTCGTCTGCTTACTACTATTTTGCCTCATGCTCTTGACTCTTTCGAATCTATGAACTAATTCAGGATATTGCATTACGAATTCCTCATCTTCTGCCCCAATCCACAAACAATAACGAGAAATTCCTTTTATAAATTCTTGTGAACCTATAAAAGGTTTTACTAAACGCTCTAGTTCTGGATACTTTTGCAACAACTCTCTCTTTTCTTCGGCATTTAAACTTAAATTGTTATCATCAGCAGGCAAACTACCCAATATGATAGGCATCAAGCCACTAATAGATTCACTATGTTTCTCCACTATTACAGTTTTTTCATCCGATAACAAAGGAGAAATATTTGTAACTTGCTTCCTTCCCTTTTCCGAATAAAGGAACTTTGGGTTATTTGATTTTACTCCAATACCAACAATAACGCAGATTACATTGGCGTTTTTCTTTGCATTATTTGTCCACTTAAAAGAAGTATAAGCAAATTGAATCTCTATCATCTTTAATATATGTTGCCATAATAGAGAAATATGCTCTCCTTGACAAATAGAATTCGTACTAACAAAAGCGCACTTTGCAACACTATCCCCTATATAAACAGCACCTTTATAAAACCATTGAGAAATATAATCTAGCTTTTTATATTTTTGTATAGAATGGGAAAATGTAATAGCCATATCCTCTTTTTGTCCTTCTGTTTGAAGACGGAATCCTAAGTACGGCGGATTACCAAACACAAACACTTCTTCCTCCTTGGTATGTGGACACACTTCTTCCCAATCCAATCTGCAAGCATTTCCGCACTTGATTTGATCGATATTCTTCAGTGGCAAGGCATCAACATTCACACCGAAGTCAGCGTGGAATTTGTTGTTCATCTGATGCTCGGCAAGCCAAAGGGAAAGCATGGCTACCTCATGAGGGAAGTCGAGAAGCTCGATGCCATAGAATTGGTCGAGATGAATACAAGAGCCATCGATGAAATCGAGCATCTGCTCGGGTTGGCACTTCTTGCGAAGATGCAGGATGTCCATTTCTAGCAAACGAAGCTGCTTGTAAGTGATAATCAAAAAGTTTCCGCTACCACACGCCGGGTCGAAGAACTTCATCTTGCTCATACGCAACATCAAGCGGTCGCAGCCTCTGATGACAGGCTTGCACTCCTCTATCATCTGATTGATGGACAGCATTCCCATATCGCGCATATTCTTCTTTTGAGCATAAAAGTCCTCCAACTTACGGAACTCAGCATGCAAATCATCCATAAAGAGCGGATTGATGACCTTCATGATATTAGGCACACTGGTATAGTGCATACCTTCCTTGGCACGCACGTCAGGGTTCACCACCGCTTGAATCATACTTCCGAAGATGTCGGGATTGATGTCCTTCCAATCCAAGTCGCCACACTCGATGATAATTTTCCTTGCCTTGTAACCCATCTGCGGGATAGGAATATCGGTGGCAAAGAGGCCGCCATTGACGTATGGGAACTGGTTGATTTCCTTGGTTACTTCCTCGCCACGGTTCTTGGGATGAACATTCATGATATGAAAAGCCATGCCTATCATATCGCTGAGGTCGGATCCATCATCCTTGGTAAACTGTCGGATAAAGTTGGTGAAGAGATTCTCAGCGAATATACCAGTGTCTTCGGCAAAGAAGCAGAAGAGCAAACGAGTGATGAAGATGTTGAGGTCGTGCAAGTCATCATCGCTGTTGTATTCGTTGTAAGCACGAATCTCGTCATGCAGTTTGGCAAGCTTTTCTGCCGCCTTTACGTCGGCAGGGTTCTCTGCCACCACATGCACTCTCTCCACATTCGTCAAAGGCCAAAAGAAGCCGAAGTCGCTGTGCATCTTGGATAGTTGTTGCTCGTAAGTATCCTTCTCACGAGTATCGTATGCCAAGATCACCTGTCCATCGCTCACCGCAATGATTTTGGGAGCCGCCTTCAGCACTTGTGTATCGTGCTTCAAACTTTCGAGTTTCTCGGTAAGATGCATCGTATCCTCCGCCCGATAGCAGAACAAGCCCTTGATGAGCAATCCATCGAAGGTCTTCAAGATACCTTTCCCCTCCTTGTATCTCGAAATATCCCTGTCGCTCTTACCAAAAGCCTTCAATATCTCGTAGCCCACTTCTGAGGCAGGCACAGGATGCGACTTGAATGTTTGCAATCGGGATTCGATTTCTTTATAACTGAGCTGTAGTTTCTTAGCCATATACTTTCTGGGCGATGGAAGCACAGCAAAGGCACCAAAGGCATTTGCCATCCTTATTACTCCACCGATTCCCGAAAGCAGAAACCATCTGATATTTAAAAGGTTATTAGAACATATTCTGAATATCTCAGCCTTGCCGCTCGCAAGAGGAGACGAAAGGCGACGATACGAAGTGAACCATCAAAAAGAAAAGGCGCAGGAATCTGAATGCTCTGCATATCCTTGGCTATTGAGGTCCTGGAAAAACCTTTGGAAACAAGGATAAGAAGCAACAGATGCCTACGCCTAGCAGGTATATATAGGATAGCACAGAGCGTACCCCTCCTTGGCGAAGGGGTACACCTATGCCATGTGTATATACACAGTGGGTAGACGCCCACCGCTGTCTTCCTCTGTTTTCCATTTTGAAATTTTCCAGGTTTCAATAGCACAGAAGAAAACGTCAAGAGAACGTCTTTCTTATTATGATAGGCCAAGCCATGGACTTTCATCGGTCGGCAACCCATTGCCAGCCATCCACAGCAAGACGTCGGCAAAGGTACTAAAAAGAATTGGGATGAGCAAGAAAATCAAGGAAATTCTTGCTCATCCCAATTATATTTGTTTATTTTAGAATTATTTTCTCACTCGAAGGATGGCGTAACGAAAGAAACCAAACAAGAGCCGCAAGGTCTTATTCCTAATTCATCAACTACCCTTTGAGAAATCAAAGTATTCGTAGCGCCTGTATCCCACATGCAATTAGAAGAACGAAATATCTTTGGCAAAACCATATCCTTCTTCAATTCTACAGCTTGGCATACAGCAATAGGCGTTAGGATTGCATCAACTAATCCATCACTTTCAAAATTATACGCTGCCATTCAATACCTCCAACAAATCGCCCTCATATATCTGTGGTTTAGAATGCATCTTGCCATCCTCAAAACGAACAACACGAATATAGCCAGAGCGACGTACTTTCGACTTTTCCTCCTTGGAACAATCAAAAGTATTCTTAAAATCTATAGTAACCTGCTCCATAATTATTTGGACTTTAATTATACTTCTATTTTTTAACTTTACAAAGTTATATATTTTATTGTAAATAAAACTATTACTATATGAATTTAACTATATATTAACATAGCAGCACCCCTTCCCTCTCTACATTATTAAAGAAAGGACTGCCTTTCTTGCTCTGCCAGTCTTTCATCGAATATACTATCGGATGAATCATCTGGTTAATTTGCCAACCAAGTTCCCAAAACGGATAGGTATAATCGTCATGGTCTTGCTCTACTATCTTATCCTTGTTCAAAAGCACAAGGATGTCCCAGTCGGAATCTGCATGGGCATCCTTTCTCGCTCTAGAACCAAAAAGAATGACCTTGGCATCTTTCGGCATAATCGATACAGCTTTCTGCTGTATCGTGCTTAAGACCTTATCTTCACAAGATGTTCTCTTGTTATTATCGTCATATCACTATCCATTTAGTTTAACGAGGTAAGATTGTTAACGTATAAAAATAAAACGACCCGCACATTTGAGCATCGTTGAGAGGCTTGGCGGGTACTAGCATTTGCAAAGATACAAAGTTTATTTGAAACAGCCAAATATTTGCTACATTATTTCAACAAATTAAGAAAAAAGTATAAAGGTTTTACAAAAACCATTAGACTACGTGCCTCTGAAATTCTTGCACATCCCATCTTTTTTTGCGTAAAATCATTCTTTCCTAAGACGAAGAGCATCACGCTTTTCGCTTCACCCATACCTTATGGCTGCCACTTCCTTTCGACTGGATAGGCGAAGCCTCTTTGGATGTTATCGCTTTCAGTTCGAGCGAGGCGGCGGTGCGGCTCAGATTGTTGATGTAGGCATAATCGCCGAGGGTGAGCACGCCGTTATCCTCTATCACTTTCAGGGCACGGACGATGCGTTCTTCCTGGGTGTAGAGCTGCTTGCGGATTACTTTCACGCCTCCCATGTCGCGCTCCAGGTCACGGTCGGTCTCTCGCTTCACCGCCTTCACAAATTCGGGAGAAGGATTGAAGTTGATGTTCTTCACGCCTACCTTACGATAAATCATCTTGTCATCGTCACCCTGCATCTCCGTAGGCTTGTCGTCCTCGAAACCGAGGGACAAGGAGAAGGTGCCGAGACCTTCGAGATTCACATTGTAACCCATGGAGAGCATCTGGACTAGCATATCCTCCACATCCATCAGCACAGCCTCGGTGGTGCTGGGCGAAATGCCACGATGATAGCCCTGCATCCTTTCTACGAACTCCTTTCGGGATAGGGTGCGATTGGTCACCATCTTGGGATAGACTTTTCGCTTACCCGTATTATGCACGTCAGCCATCTCTTGCAATTTGTACTTAACCATATCAATTTCCTTTCTTATTAAGTTTATATTCTTGTCTTGTTAAGATTGTTAGCACTTCTTGTTAAGCTAGGCAGCACTCCTAGTTGCTGCTATCCATACATCCTATCGGAATTATTGCTGCTCCTAAGGATAATAGGCATAAAGCTTAGGAATAAAAGTATTTACTCCTAGAAGAAATCTCCGTTCAGCAGTGTTGAACCGACATTCAGCACTACTAAACGTACATTCAGCACTATTGAACCGCCGTTCAAAACTGTTGAACGAAAAATTCTCCTATGCAAAGATACAACTTTATCTAATGAAAAGCAAGACTTTCCTTAATTATTTGCACTTTTTCGACCAAATATTTTGCTTATCACAATTAAATGTGTTAACTTTGTGGTCTATAAGCATCATCAAAGACTTATACAGCCTCATCAAAGAGGCTCCACAAAAAGAGGAATCATCTAAAGAATCAATATGAGCATGAAGATATTAGCAACCAGCGACTGGCACTTGGGCAACCTTTTCCATGGTAACGACCGACTGCCAGAGCACAAGCATTTCCTGAAATGGCTCCTGGAGCAAATTGAGGAGCAAAAGCCCGATGCACTCCTCATCGCAGGAGACATCTTCGACAACGGCAATCCATCGGCAGCGGCACAGACCGTATATTACGAGTTCCTTGCCGATGCCACCCACCTGTGTCCGAACATGCAGGTTATCATCACGGCTGGCAACCACGACTCCGCCAGCCGACTGGAGGCTCCTCGCCCACTCCTCACCCGATACCACGTGGAAATAAGAGGAAACATTCGGAAGATTTGGAGGAATGGAGGAAGCGAGAACAATGAGGATGAAAAGAATGAGATGGGCGATAAGGACGAAAGCCATGGGATAGGCGGTCATTGGATTTATTCCTTCGACGACCTCATCATCCCAATCACCAACGACAAGGGCGAAGAAGTCATCATCCTCGCCGTGCCTTTTCTGAGAAGCGATGTGGTGCAGAACGCCAGTTACTCGCAAGGTGTCAATGCTTTCCTGAGGGAGCTGACGGCATTGGCTCGCCAAAAGCATCCTGGCAAGAAGTGCATCATGATGGCTCACATGTACGCCAAAGGCTCGGACATCGCCAAGCAGGACGCCAGCGAGAAAATCATCATCGGCGGACAGGAGGAGGTGGATTTGGAGGGTTGGACCGACCATCCCGACTACATGACCTGCGGACACATCCACAAGCGACAGCATATCTGGAACACCGACTGGGCTAGATACACGGGAAGCGTTCTCCCGATGTCGTTCGCCGAGAAGGATTATACGCACGGAATCGACCTCATCACCATCGACAATGGAATCAAAGTAGAGCTCTTGGAATACAAGCCTCAGCACGCCCTTCGCATCCTGCCCGAAGACGAGGAGGAACTGACCCTTAAGAAATGGCAGAAACTCATCAATGCCGAACTAGCCGACAGAAAGAACGGCGAACTGAGTGACCACTTCGACTACGTGATGCTGAAGGTGAAACAGGAGAAACTATCCAACGACGACATCAAGGAACTGGAAAGGCTCGTCAACGAGAAGGATGCCGTGCTCTGCAAGATTCAGCGCATCATCCCGCAACTCGACCTCTCCACCATCCAAGGTTCCGAGCGCATCACCAGCATCGAGGACATCGTAAACCGTCCCCCACTCGACACGCTGAAGGAAGCCTTCGCCATCAAACACAACGCTCCGATGAACGAGAGACAGGAGAAAATGCTGTCCGACTTATTAACAACACTGTCATTATGAAATTCTTACAACTCGAAATACTCAACCTCGCTTCGCTCGACAAGCAAGGCGGCGAGGTCATCAACTTTGAGGAAGGTGCCCTGGGCGAGAGCACCATCTTCAGCATCGTAGGTCCGACGGGCAGTGGTAAATCCACCCTGCTCGACGCCATCTGCCTTGCCCTCTACAACCGCGCCCCTCGCTATCCGAGAAAGAAAGGCGACAAGAACCAAAGCATCGAGATATTCGGTGCAGCCGACGCGAGCGAGAACAACCGTCTTGCCCCTACCGACAGCCGCAACATCTTGACCCGTGGCAAGAAAGAAGGTTACAGCAAACTCACCTTCCTCGCCAACAACGGCTGCATCTATCGTGCGGAATGGCACGTTAGATTCCAAAGAGTACGCTACGAGAACGCCAAGACGTTCCTCTACAAAATCAATCGAAAGGGAGGGGGTGTTTCCGATGGAATCGGTAGCACAAGCAACCAGCCATCGAAAAGTTTTAACGAAGCAGAGAATCAGTTATCCGAGGAAATCGCCGACTGGAACGAGCTCCCTAACATCATCGGCCTCGACTACGACCAGTTCCTCCGCACGGTGCTCATCGCCCAAGGCTCCTTCGCCAATTTCTTGACGGCGAAGGAGAACGAGCGATACGAACTGTTGGAAAAGCTCATCGGATGCGAGGAAACTTACTCGCACATCGCTTCGGAAATCAAGAAGTCGAAAGACCAGGCGGTGGATGCCTACAACCAGATGGCGGCTTCGGTGGAGGCTGTGAAACAGAACCTTCTCAACGATGAAGACCTAGCCCAACTGAAAGAGGAAATCGCTCGACTGGAAAAGGCAGAGCAAGAACTCGATGCCCAATTGCAAGCCATCGGCAAAGAGTTGCAATGGTATGAGGAAAGCGATAAGCAAACGCAGCAAATCGCTATCTGCCAAGCGAATATGGGGCAAGCAGTCGATGCCGTCAAGAATATGCAAGCTGATATTTTCCGACTTCAACTGCACGATGAAGTGCAGCCTGCCGTCAACCTGCTGCAAGAGCTGGAGAGGCTAGTAAAAAGCATCAATGAACAGGAAGAGAACATTCTGAAATCATCAACGACAATCCAAAGCAAGGAGGCTTCCATCGCCGAAAGCGAGAAAGCTCTTGCTCTTTTCAAGGAGGCAGCAACCAAGGCGCAAGAACAGCTCGACAATGCCTTGCCGCTCATCGCAGAAGCAAGAAAGCTGAAAACCCAAATAGAAACGGCGACTCCAACTCTGAAGGAGAAGAAAGAGGCTTTCGACTTGGCTGAGAAAGAGAAACAAGCCGCCCAGAAAGCGGTAGCAGATAACGCCCTGGACATTCAGAAATCGGAAGTGGAAACCAAGAAGGCTGCCCTTGCTCTCAAAACGACCCAAGACGAGATTGCCAAGCAGAAGCAATTGCTCTCCGTAGCGACACAAGACGCCGAGAAGGCTTGGGAGGCAGAAAAGACAAAGACTGACGGACAGAACATCGAGGAATTGCAAACCAACAAGTCGGTAGCCGACAAGAAACTGCAAGACGTAGAGCAAGCCATCAAAGTGGTGGCTCACCTCGATGCTGCACTAGAGGAAAAGCAGAAGAGCGAGGAAAGGGTAAAGGCTTTGGACAAGAGAAACCAGGAGATAGATGAGCAGCTGGGCAAGTTGACCATCGAGGCTTTGGAGAAAGAGACCAAGACATTGCAGAAATCCTACACCTTGATGGTGAGCGAACAATGGGAGATTCATCGCGCCAACCTCGTGGAAGGCAAACCTTGTCCGCTTTGCGGAAGCATCTCCCACCCTTACCATACGGACAACAAGCAATTTGAGGAAGCCACCACGGAACTCTCGCAACTTCTCCATGCTAAGGAAGACATGCTCAAACAGCAACAAACCCTAGAGAAGAAACTCTCGGGCGAAAGAAAGCAGAACGATGGTGAAATCCACTCGCTCCAACAGCGACAGGAAAAACTACTCAAGGAAATCGCCAACTACGAAAGCGAATGGAAGGCGCTCATTGCGCAATATCCGAAGATTCCGAAAGACAAGGCGGAACTGGAGTCGCTCTTGCCTATCTATGAAAACAAGGCGAAAGAAGCAACCAGTAAGCTGAGCCAGTTTAATCTCATCCAGAAAGAAGTGGAACGACTGGCAAAGCTCAAGGACAAGGCTATCAAGGAAGAAGCTGCGTATGAAAGCACAGCTACTGCCAAGCTGAACAAAGCCCAAGAAAAAGCTTCAAGTTGCGACAAGAAATTGGCTGAGCAAAAGGCTCTTACGCTGAACCTTCTTTCACAGCAAAAGAGCAAGGAAGAGGCTTACGAGAACGCTAGCTTGACTTGGACGAAAGCCCAAAAAGAAATGGAGGAATTGCAAGCGCAATACAAGCAGATACTGAATGGCGAAGAACCAGATGCCGCCGAGAAGCGACTCACGAATGCCAAGGACGAGGCGACGAAAGCGGTAGATATTCAGAACGAGCACATCAACCATCAGCAAGCAGAACTCGCCAAATGGAAAGGCTCGCACCAAGCTTTGTTGGCTCAGAACAAAACGACCAAGGAGAACCTGCAAGCGAAAGAAGACGAACTGAATCATTGGATTGAGGAATACAATCACACATCTGGAAGAATCATCGACCGAAGCATCATTTCGGAGATGCTCCACTCCACCGAAGACTGGAACGTCCTTCGCCGAGAGAAGGACGAAAAGGAGAAAGCTGTGGCTTCTACTACAGCCCTCTACCAAAGTGCTGTGAAGACCCACGAGGAGCACCTGGCTCATCAACCAGCCAAGTCTCGCGATGAGCTTTTGGCTGCCCAGCAGGAAATACAATCTCGAAGCCAGCGCACCGAACTGATTGCCGCCAACGCCAAGTTGCAGAACCACCAGGAAGCCATCAAGCAGCTAGGCGACAAGGCTGAGACCCTGAAACTCGTTACCCAGAAGAAGGATGACTGGACCGCCATCACCGATGCCATCGGAGCGGACGGCAAGACGCTGCGCAAGATAGCCCAGTGCTACACGCTCAGTTTCCTCATCGCCCACGCCAACCAGGAAATCAGGAAGTTCAACAGCCGCTACGAGTTGCAGCAGGTGAAGCATTCCTTGGGCATCCGAGTCATCGACCACGACCGAGCCGACGATGTCCGCGACACCACTTCCCTATCGGGCGGCGAGACTTTCATCGTCAGCCTCGGTCTGGCTTTGGGCTTATCGGCATTGTCCTCCCGCAACATCTCCTTCGAGAATCTCTTCATAGACGAGGGATTCGGAACACTTGACCCCGACACCCTCTCCACGGTCATCGACTCGCTAGCCATGCTGCAAAGCTCGCAAGGCAAGAAGGTGGGCGTCATCAGCCATACCGACACGATGAGCGAGCGCATCACCACGCAGATCAGGATTATCAAGAATGGCAACTCCGGTAGCAGCCATATCGAGATTTATCCATAATACCATTCTTAGAGTACACTATATATAGTGATTACACCTTATTATATATAGGACACCCTATTTTATATATAGAACACACTCTCCACACATACCTTACGTTTGGGTGCTTCATACCAAATGTATGGTATGTGCTTTACTCCCAATATGGTAGTATTTTTACACCCCATGTGGTATTGTCCACGTCACGAAATCGCAGTACCTTTGCACCCAGATAAATCAATAAGATTATCGGCATCTTTAGGCATTGAAACGCCTATCCAAAACAAAAGTAGAAAATAATAAAAAAAGGTATAGATATGGACAACAAGACTATCAAACATCTCAAGGAATTGGAGGCAGAGTCAATCTACGTATTGCGTGAGGTTGCAGCCCAGTTCGAACGTCCCGTCATCCTCTTCTCTGGTGGCAAGGATTCTATCGTGGTAACTTACTTGGCTTACAAGGCTTTCTATCCTGCCAAGATTCCATTCCCACTCTTGCACATCGACACAGGTCACAACTTCGAGGAGACCATCCAGTATCGTGACGACCTCGTAAAGCAGCTCGGCGCCGACCTTATCGTGGGTAGCGTACAGGAGAGCATCGACAAGGGACGTGTGAAGGAGGAGACTGGCTACTACGCTTCTCGCAACAAGCTCCAGACCACTACCCTGCTCGACACCTTGGAGGAATATAAGTTTGATGCCGCCATCGGTGGTGCCCGAAGAGACGAGGAGAAGGCTCGTGCCAAGGAACGTTTCTTCAGCCATCGCGACGAGTTCGGACAGTGGAACCCGAAGAACCAGCGTCCTGAGCTTTGGAACATCTTCAACGGCAGAAAGAACATGGGCGAGCACTTCCGTGTGTTCCCTATCTCCAACTGGACCGAGATGGATGTCTGGCAGTATATCTACCTGGAGAACATTCCGATGCCATCGCTTTACTTCACCCACGAGCGTGAGGTGTTCAACCGTGACGGTCAGTGGTTAGCCGCCCTGCCTTGCATCAAGCGCAAGCCTACGGAGGAAGTAGTCAAGAAGTTGGTTCGCTGCCGTACCATCGGCGACATCACCTGCACCGGCTTGACAGAGTCGAAGGCGACAACCGTAGCCGACATCATCGACGAGATTGCATCCACCCGTGTAACCGAGCGTGGAGGCAGAGCCGACGACAAGCGAAGCGAGACCGCAATGGAAGACCGCAAGAAGGCTGGATACTTCTAAAGAGAAGTGAAGAACGAAGAGTGAAGAGTGATGAATTCGACACCTTCATAGGCGAAAGCCAATTCAACATTCAACATTTAACACTTAACATTAAGAAAAGATGGAATCTACTAGAGGATATTTAGATATGGAGTTGCTCCGCTTCTCTACAGCGGGCAGCGTGGACGATGGAAAGAGTACTTTGATTGGAAGATTGCTCTATGATAGCAAGTCGATTTTCGAGGACCAGTTGGAGGCTGTGGAGGCTGCGAGCAAGAGCCGTGGCAATGAGGAAGTAAACTTGGCTTTGCTGACCGATGGTCTTCGTGCAGAGCGTGAGCAGGGCATCACCATCGACGTGGCTTACCGCTATTTCGCTACCCCTAAGCGTAAGTTCATCATCGCCGATACGCCGGGACACATTCAATATACACGCAACATGGTGACGGGTGCCAGCACCGCCGACCTCAGCATCATCCTGATAGACGCTCGCCACGGTGTGTTGGAGCAGACCGTGCGCCACAGCTACATCTCTTCATTGCTCGGCATCCCTCATATCTTGGTGGCTATCAACAAGATGGACTTGGTTGACTTCAGCGAGGAGGTATATAACAAGATTATCGCCGACTACAAGAAGATGGCGGAATCACTCGACATCAAGAACGTGGTCTTCATCCCTATCAGCGCCAAGGACGGCGACAACGTGGTGAACAAGAGCGACAAGACTCCTTGGTACGACGGGCCTACCCTCTTGAACTACTTGGAGACCGTGCCAGTGGGTCACAAGACAGTGAGCGATTTCTTCCGCTTCCCAGTGCAGTACGTCATCCGCCCTATAAGCAGCCAGTTCCCTGACTACAGAGGCTATGCCGGAAGAGTAAGCGGCGGCATCATCCGCCCAGGCGACAAAATTCGTGTGTTGCCATCGGGTACCGAGAGCACCGTGAAGACCATCGACTTCGTGAAGGATCATCTCGATGAGGCTTATGCCCCAATGAGCGTCACCCTGACTTTGAACGACGACATCGACATCAGCCGTGGCGACACCTTGGTAAAGGTCGACGAGAAGCAGCCACAGATAGAACAGGACATCACATTGGATGTTTGCTGGTTCAATGAGCGTCCTGCCGCCGTACGCAACAAGTACGTCATCCGTCAGGCTACCTTCGAGACCCAGGGCTTGATTCGCAGCATCAACTATCGCCGCAACATCAACACCCTCGAAAAGGAGGAAGGCGTAACGGAGCTGAAGATGAACGACATCGCCGAAATCACCATCCACACCGCCAACCCTCTTGTATTCGACAAATACACAGAGAACAAGGTGACAGGCAGTATCATCTTCATCGACCCAGATACGAATGAGACCGTAGGAGCAGGATTGATTAAGTGAAAAACGAAGAACTCATTTCACCTGTATGGTTGACACGGGCTGAAAGCCAGTCTACCTGTATGGTTGACACGGGCTGAAAACCAGTCTACCTGTACGGTTGACACGGGCTGAAAGCCCAGAAGCACCTAGCCCAGGGCAACGCCCTGGGTAAATGGGCTGGAATGAATGCGCCCTGTAAGGGCAAAAGCATTAAAAACCGCTCAATGTAGAACGCTTATGCCCTTACAGGGCGATAGAATCACACTACATTTCCTAGGGCGTTGCCCTAGGCTAGGAGCTTCTGCCCCTTCGGGGCGTATAGGACTATAACTTAAGACAAAACATAACATTATGAAGCAAGATACGAAAGAGCTAGCCGAAGCTCTCGAAATAGAAAAAGTAGAGGACAAGGAGGAGCGCTTGACGGAGCTCAAGGCGCTCGTTCCTGAACTCAATAAGAAATTCAGCGATGCGTCTGCCGAGGATATTGTCGGTTATTTCCTTGAGGCATTCAAAGGGCGCATCGCTCTTTCTTCCTCTCTCAGCATTGAGGACCAGACGCTCACCGACATCATCGTGAAGACAGACAAATCGACCCGCATCTTCACCCTCGACACAGGTCGCCTCTTCCCAGAGACATACCAGCTCATCGACAAGACCAACATGACGTATGGCATCAACCTCGAAGTCTTCTTCCCGAACTACGAGGCGGTACAGAAGATGGTACGCGAGGAGGGCATCAACCTCTTCTACAACTCCATCGAGAGCCGCCATCGCTGCTGCCAGGTGCGTAAGTTGGAACCACTGAAGCGTGCGATGCAGGGGCTGGATGTCTGGATTTGCGGACTCCGCAAGCAGCAGAGCATCACCCGCAAGGACATGCAGGTGGTGGAATGGGATGACATCCACAACCTCATCAAGGTGAACCCACTCATCGACTGGAGCGAGGAAGACGTGGAGCAATACGTAAAGAAGCACCACGTGCCTTACAACAAGTTGCAAGACCAGGGCTACCCTAGCATCGGTTGCCAACCTTGCACGAGAGCCATCAAGCCAGGCGAGGACATCCGTGCCGGCAGATGGTGGTGGGAATCGCCCGACCATCGAGAGTGCGGACTACATCAGAGAAGCTGAATGAAGTGAAGAACGAAGAGTGAAGAGCGAAGAATTCAATTGCTCACATCGTATGAAGAATTTAATCATCAATATCTTGGAGGCAGCGGCATTCCTGCTGCTAGGATTAGGAGTCAGTTTGCTCCGATAGGTGGATTGAGCGGATTGAAAACCGCTAGGCGTTCCTGCGGATTTGTAATCCGCAGTCAAAAAAGGTTCGACCACTATTTTGGGGATTTGCAATCCCCTACTTTTTAATATAAAAAAGAGCGTATGAACTACAGAATAGCAAAAGATAAGATAGCAGGGCAGGCGATGTTCTTGATGACCATCGCCTCCATCCTTTTGGTAGTGGCGATGGCTGTAGGCTTGTTTATCAAGTCGGAGCCGATATTGAGCCAGTACAACCTGTGGCAGCTGCTCACCGAGAGCAACTGGCAACCAACCGATGGTAAGTTTGGTTTCCTGCCATTCCTTGCCGGCACCTTCTGGTGTACCGCCTTGGCAATCCTCATCGCATTGCCTATTTCGTTGTTCATGGCCATCTACCTCACGGAGTATGCCCACCGGAGCATCCGCAAGTATGTCTATCCTTTGCTCGACATCCTTGCCGGTCTGCCTTCCGTCATCTACGGCGTATGGGGCACCCTGCTCATCGTGCCTTGGGTATCGAAGCATGTGGCACCGCTCTTCGGCGGATTCTCCAGTGGCTACACGGTGTTGGCAGGTGGCATCGTGCTGAGCGTGATGATTATTCCACTGTTGGTGAGCCTCTTCATGGAACTCTTCGACAACATCCCGAGAGACTTGCGCGAGGCTTCTCTCGCCCTAGGTGCCACAAACTGGCAAACCATCAAGCATGTAGTGTTGCGAAAGGCGGCTCCAGGAATGATAGCCGCCATCGTCTTGGCATTGAGCCGCACACTCGGCGAGACGATAGCCGTGCTGATGGTCTGCGGAAACCTAGCCATCGTGCCGGGAAGCCTGTTGGACGCTTGCTATCCGATACCGGCGCTCATCGCCAACAACTATGGAGAGATGCTCTCCGTTCCTATGTACGAGAGCGCACTGATGTTCGCCGCATTCCTGCTGTTCTTCGTCGTGGTAATACTCAACCTCGGATCGAGAATCGCATTGAAGAAGATTAAATATTAATCGCACATTAAGCATTAATCTCACAGAAGAAGTTTAAATATTAAAAGAACTTGCTTATGAAATACCTAGAGGAAAAGATATTCAAACTGTTGATGATAGGCTCCATCGCCATCGTTGCCTTCTTCGTGGTCAGCGTCATCTGGACCATTTTCAAGCGAGGTTTGCCCGTGCTCTCCTGGGAGATGGTGAGCGAACTGCCTAGCGGCGGCTTTTATCTCGGCGGCAAAGGTGGTTTCCTCAATGCCATCGTGGGAAGTCTCTACATCGTGGGCGGCTCCACGATCCTGGGATTGGTGATTGCACTGCCTGTGGTCTTCTACATGAACGTGTACCTGAAGCCAAGCTCGAAGTTTGGTTACATCGCCCGTCTCGCCTACGATACACTCTTCGGCATTCCGAGCATCGTCTATGGCTCTTTCGCCTTCACCATCATGGTATGGCTGGGCATAAGAGCTTCGCTAGGAGGCGGTATCCTCGTCACTACCCTACTTATAGTTCCGATATTAATCCGTTCGATGGACGAGGTGGCAAAGACCATTCCGAGAGAAATCTTGGAGTCATCCTATAGCTTGGGCGCCACAAGGATAGAGACCATCGGCGTGGTGCTTCGCCAGATTGCCCCAGCCATCGCCACTGCCACCCTTCTTAGCATCGGCAGAGCCATCGGCGATTGCGCCGGTGTGATGTTCACCGCCGGTTTCTCCGACCATATTCCCCATGGTCTCAACCAACAGGCTGCAACCTTGCCTCTGAGCGTTTTCTTCCAGTTGAGTGCCCCACAAGAGGATGTGCAGAACCGTGCATACGCCGCAGCCGTGGTGCTCACCATCATCGTGTTGGTGTTGAGTTTTGGAGGGCGATATGTGATGAGCCACTTCTCAAAGAACAAAGTCTAAGGAGTTAGGAGTTAGAAGTTAGGAGTTAGATTTTATAACTTATAGACATTAGAAGCATGACACATTATATAATAGCAGACAACCAAGAGTTGACCCGAGCAGGACTCAAGGCCATCATCCGCGCTAAGTTCCCCGGCGAAATCAGCATCGCCGACGACAAGACTGAGCTTATTCTTCAGTTGAAAGAGCATCCAGAAAGCATCATCTTTCTGGACTATACCCTTTTCGACTTCAACGATGCCAGCAACCTGATGATTGCCGCCGACCGTTTCAGCCAGTCTGAATGGATTCTGATTTCCGACGACCTCACCACCGACTTCATAGGACAGATCTATTATGGTAGCCGCAACATCAGCATCCTCTTCAAGGACACCCCACTGAGCGACATCGTCAACGCACTGCACTCGGCGCAAGAAGGCAACCGATACATCTCGCAGCGAGCCGTAGAGCTCTTGCTGAGCCAACGACAAAAAGAAGATGTGGAGACCAACCTCACCCAGACGGAGGTTGAGATTCTGAAAGCGATAGCGCAAGGCAAGACGACCAAGGAGATAGCCAACGAGCGCTTTTCCTCCATCCATACCATCAATACGCATCGCAAGAACATATTTAGGAAAATCGGTGTCAACTCCGCCCACGAAGCCATCAAGTATGCCTTCCGAAGCGGACTGGTAGATACCAGCGAATTCTATATTTAGAAAAGGCTTATCTCCCTTTCGGATAAGCCTCAAATGAAATCGAACAAAAGCCAAAACGAGCTTGGTTTAAGCCTTAATCAAACGTTACGTGACACTTAATCAAACGTTACGTAAGGCTTAAACCAAGCTCATTTTGGCTTTCATTGATCTATCTAAAGATTTACAAATTAATCTATCTAAAGATTTACAATTTGTTTCCTTCTTTAGGGAAAACGACGGTAGGCTTGTAAGTCTTCGCCTCCTCAAAATCCATCAAGGCGTATGCGATGATGATGACGGTATCGCCCACCTGCACCTTGCGTGCCGCAGCACCATTCAGGCAGATGCAACCGCTGCCACGCTCGCCCTTGATGATGTAGGTCTCCAAGCGCTCGCCGTTGTTATTGTCTACTATCTGGACCTTCTCGCCAGCAATCAAGCCAGCGGCATCCATCAAGTCCTCGTCGATCGTAATACTGCCCATATAGTTGAGGTTGGCCTCAGTCACCTTCACACAATGGAGCTTACTCTTCAATACTTCAATCTGCATAGTTTTTTCTCAATTATCTATTTCGGATCAAAAGAATACTTTCGGATGAAAAGAAATATCTTAGCCTTTATACTTGATATGGTCGATGAGACGGATAGGAGTCTTGCCGCAATATACGGTGATGCAACCTACCACGTAAGCCGAGTCATCCCAAGAGGCAACGTCCTGCAAGGTATCGCCATCCACAATCTCGAAATACTCCACTTCCAATCCATCCACTGCATTGATGTCAGCCACCACCTTGTCGTGAGTTTCCTTCACGGTGTGGGTCTTTGCATACTCCACGCTAGCCTTCAGAGCCTTGTAGATGTTAGGCGCGATGGCACGCTCATCAGGAGCCAACAAGGAGTTGCGGCTGCTCTTGGCAAGACCATCCTCGTCACGTACGATAGGACACTCCACAATCTTCACGTCGCTGCCGATATACTTCACGAGCTGCTTGATGACGGCAATCTGCTGCCAGTCCTTCTCGCCGAAATAAGCACGTGTAGGACGAACGATATAGAAGAGGCGGCTCACCACCTGGCATACACCATTGAAGTGGCCAGGGCGCTTGGCACCCTCCATCACGGTAGAAACAGGAGGAAATTCGAAGTGGCGCTCATCTGGTGTAGGATACATCTCCTTCACGGATGGAGCAAACACATAGTCGGCACCACAAGCCTCAACGAGCTTGCAGTCAGCATCAAGCGTGCGAGGATAGCGCTCCAAGTCACCCTTGTCGTTGAACTGTGTAGGGTTCAAGAACACCGACACAACGGTCACGCCATTTTCCTTGACACTGCGCTTGATGAGAGAGGCGTGACCCTCATGAAGCGCACCCATAGTTGGCACGAGGCCAATTTCCTTACCCTCCTTGCGAACATCGAAGAGTTCGTTCTGGAGGTCAACAATCTTATTGAATACTTTCATCTTCTTAATCTGTTTTCGGAGTGCAAAATAACAACTTTTTTCTCAAATGAGAAAGAAAAAACCTAAAAATATGCGAATAAAAGCCGAAATTCTTCAATTTCGCCAAGAAAATGCCGCAATTTGAAGTTTTTTTTGTACCTTTGCACGTAATTCGTAAGAATAAAATTTAAATTTTATGGCAAAGAAAGTACTATTTATCAATCAGGAGATCGACCCATACGTAGCCGAGACCCACATGTCTATCATGGGACGTGAATTACCTCAGAAGATGCAGGAAGCAGGTTTTGAGATTCGCACCTTTATGCCTAAATGGGGCACCATCAACGAGCGCCGAGGCCAATTGCACGAGGTCATTCGCCTGTCTGGTATGAACCTTATCATTGATGACACCGACCACCCGCTGATTATCAAGGTTGCGTCAATACCAACGACACGACAGCAGATTTACTTCATCGACAACGACGACTACTTCAAGAGCCGCCAGATGGGCGCCGACGAGAAGGGCGTGGAATATACCGACAATGGTGAGCGTGCCATCTTCTTCGCTCGTGGCGTGCTGGAGACCGTCAAGAAGTTGCGCTGGCAACCAGATGTCATCGTCTGCCAAGGTTGGGTAAGCGCGGTGGTTCCATTTTATATCAAGACCGCATACGCAGAAGAGCCATCCTTTGCCGAATCAAAGGTTATACTCTCGCTTTACACCAATGAGTTGAAAGGCGAACTGGGCACCAACTTCAAGCAGTGCGTGGACTTCAGAGAGGCCAAGGCGGAACTGCTCAAGGATTACAAGGAAGATTTCGACTTCGTAGAGCTCGGCAAGATGGGCATCGACTATAGCGATGGTGTCATCGAGGGCGAGAAGGAGGCTAGCACAGTGCTCCTCGACTATGCCAAGAGCAAGAAGAAGCCTGTCCTCAAATTCCCTGGCGACGACTTCGCAGAAGCTTACAAGAACTTCATCAACGAAGTATGCCCAGACTAGGAATATATCTGAAACAAGACACATTTCTTTAGGATAATGAAAATAGTAAGACTTTTAACAGTATTATTTTTAGCAGCACTCACATTCGCTGCATGCGACGATACAACCGACAACATCGGTAACAGCATCACAAACGATGTGGACAACATCAACATTACGAGCAACGTCTTCGATGTCGAGTCGCAATCTATCGTTTCAGGACCTGTGCTGAGCCGCAACAACACCGGACTCATCGGACAGGTGAAAGACCCCGAGACAGGCAGCTATGTGGAAGGCGACTATATGACTCAATTTGGAGTGTTGTCATCTTTCGGAGTTGACACCTTGCAATATATAAAAAACGCCAACGACGGCAAGCTCGTAGCAGACTCTTGCACCCTCTTGGTATCATACAAGAGTTCATACGGCGACACCATCGCACCAATGAAGGTTACCGCCTACGAGATGAGCAAGCCTATGCCAGAGAAGAACTACTACTCTGACTACGATGCCTTCGAGGAAGGATACGTAAGCAAGGGCAACTTCCATGCTGGAGCGACATACAATCTCAGTAACAACTCAGACTCGAAGAGCTTCAAGATCAGCCTCAACAAGCCGTACACCGACAAGGAAGGCAACACATGGAACAACTATGGTACCTATATCTTGAACACTTACGAAAAGCATCCTGAGTACTTCAAGAGCAACTGGCAGTTCCTCCACAACGTTTGCCCAGGTTTCTATCTCAAGCATACGGGTGGCATCGGCAACGTGGCTAACATCTGGAACACGGAGATCATCTTCTACTACACTCGCCACAAGACTGTCAAGGCGAGCGACGGAGTAACCGACAGTACTGTTGTAGGCACATCCTGGAACCGATTCGACGGAACCGAGGAGGTATTGCAGGTCAACAAGATTACCAACAGCCAGGACCGCTTGCAGGAATTGGCAAACGAAGAGACATGCACCTACCTGAAATCACCTGCCGGCATCTTCACTGAGTTGACCTTGCCTGTAGAGGACATCATGAAGGGACATGAGAATGATACGCTGAATGCAGCTACCATCAGCATCTCTCGCCTCAACAATATAGACAACAACAACAAGTACCAGTTTGACGTGCCTTCCACCATCTTGATGGTTCAGAAGGATAGCTTGCAGTCGTTCTTCGAGAACAACGAGCTGAACGACAACCGCACCTCTTATACAACTACTTACAACAAGAGCTCTAGCGGTGTGAGAAACGCTTACACCTTCTACAACATCAGTAACCTGATGGCTACGATGTATAACAACAAGGTGCAGAACGAGAAGAAAGATGCCACTTGGGCTGACAAGCACCCAGATTGGAACAAAGTGGTACTCGTGCCTGTGACACTCACCACCAGCACGCAAAACAGCACCACGGTGGTTACCAAGATCAATCACGACATGGCCCTCACCTCCACCCGACTGGTACGAGGCACGAAGACCAACAGTCCTATCAAGATCAAAGTAATATACAGCAAGTTCAAGGAGAAATAGTTATGGCAGACAATTTTTTGGAACGCCATCGCGAAGAATACGAACAGCGCAAGGCTGCTTGGCTCAAAAGGAAGAAACTCTTCCTGAAGAGCAAGCCTAAAACGAAACTGCAGATAGAACGTCCTGACGACGAAGCACTATAAAAAAAAGGAATCGGCTCCTCTAGAGTAACACTACTCAGAGGAGCCGATTTTTGTTTGTTTCCTATTTATATTTCTCGTTTTTATTTAGCTTTATGATCTTAGAAAAGTCAACGATAGAGTTAATTACAAGATTCTTCCGACGAGTGAGAACTTTAGAACAGGATAGAACTTCCAGTTGTCTACGAACTTAGAAATATCATCATCAGCACCTGCATCCTTTAGGATTTGATTGATGTCCAGCTCGTTATCGTTCTGATACACCTTCAACTTACCCATGAACTGGCATCCCAACTCAAAGCGGAAACCAATTCGATTCTTCGGAACCAAGCGACCGAAGCCAAGCCCCAGATAAGGACGCACGTCATTGCAACGCACATCACCATCAATGCTATAAGAGTCATCAAGCTTGATATTATAACCACCCAGGTTGGCACCGATGGCATCCAATATCTGATTCTTAAACTGTGGATAATTATTCTCTATGAAATTTTTCAGTTCAGGGCTAGAACCATTTACTTTGGCTATTTTCTTACCTCCGAACGACAAGCCAGCTGCCACAAAGAACTTACTGTTGCCACCGAAAGGATAAACATTGGCCTTAATATTAAAGGTAGTACGAGAGAAATCGCCTTTCGCCTCAACATTGGTCTCAGGAACCTGGACCGTAGTAGAAACTCCCTGATAAGAAACAGGCACACTTTGTTCCTCAATGGTCAAGTCGCCATTCACTTTAATACTAGGCATCACATTGACACCTGCCTCAAACTCAAAGAAGTTAGTGAGAGGAGCTGCAACACCCACGCTGATACCCTCTGTTCCTACACCCGCGTTGATAGCGACATGATTGAACACCTTTCTCTTGAACTTAGGAGTGTTACCCTCCTCTTTCTGGGCGAATGTACTTCCGATTACAGAGAAAAGGAGCACTGCCACCATTGCAATTTTCTTCATAGACTTATGATTAGTTAATACTTTGAACTTACCATCTTCTGCAAAGTCCCATACAAACGAAAGCAACGAGAGACTGCTACCGAATGCTAAATGACCTTAACAATTGCAAAGATACAACAAAAAATTGGTTCTAGCAAACTGTATTTTGCAATTTAATGCCTAAACGTTCACGAATTGCGCTTATCAAGCAAAATTTCAAGTCTATTCGTCACAAAACTATTCTACAACAAGACTTTGGACGTAAACATTTAGAAAGAGAAATTTGAAGTTTTGAGTTATTTTTCGTATTTTTGCATAAGATTAAAGATATTATTACATGAAGTTTTAACCACGCTACCATCAAAAGCACGAAAAGAGGGTGTGCCACCAAGCTGACCTACAGCTTATGGCACACCCTCTATAACTTTCCTATTGTATTGCCTATTGTATTGGCAAAACTTGAGAACATTCTATAGTATGGTAAACCTTGCGAACTTCAACAAGAGCTGCTTGGTTCCAGAGTTGACAAACTCGACGGTAGCCTTGGCATTCTCTCCTGTCCCCTCTATCTTGAGAACCTTTCCGATACCAAAACGCTGATGTTCTATCTTGGCTCCCTCACGCAATTCCCCAGCAGAGGAAGATGCAGTAGACGAAGAGGTAGCAGATGAAGCGGCCAGTTTGGAAGAACCGACAGAAGAAGTCGAAGAAGATACCATCCCCGAAGCATTTCCTAAAATACGCTGAGCAGCATTTACGGCTCTAACCGGCTTAAACCTACCCGAAGCCAAAGCCTCACGAGCCTGTGAAGAGACACGACTTCTTGGTGTTTCTTCCTTATCCCTTCGACCAAGGAAGGAAGGTTTAGAATCAGGTCGGAATTGCGTAGCAACTTCATCCCAAGAATTACTAGATTCTCCCCAGGAAGAACGCCCGCCATAAGCAGCACCTCCGCCAAAAGAATCTCCACCAGTCTCATCCCGGCTATCCAACAGCTTTGGGTCGATCTCGTCAATGAATCGGCTTGGATTGTCGAACTCCATCTTACCATAGCGCCAACGGTTCTTGGCATTGGTCAAGATGCAATGCTTCTCGGCACGGGTGATAGCCACATAGAGCAAGCGACGTTCCTCCTCCAAGTCACGCTGGGAGGCGGCAGTAAGCTGGTTTGGGAAGATGTTCTCTTCCAATCCTACCACAAACACGGTCGGGAACTCCAATCCCTTGGCGGCATGTATGGTCATAAGCGAAACTCGCGGCTCCTCCTTGTCGCCTTCGCTATCGGCATCGGTGAGCAACGCCACATCCTGGAGATAGTCGGTCAGGAATGCCTCGTCCATGCGACCTTCCTCACGGCGCTCCTCCACGAAGGTCTGCATACCGCTCAAGAATTCCTCCAGGTTCTCCTGTCGTGCCAAGTCGTCGGCATTCTTACCTGCCATGATGTCCTGGCTGATACCACTCTCCTTGATGATGGCATCGCCCAATTCGTAGACATCGGTGGTATGCGAACGGTCGATAAACGAAGAGATGAGCAACCGGAAGTTGTTCAGTTTCGTCTGCGTACCCTTGTTCACGCCCAGACCGTAATGGTCGGGCTCGCCGATTACCTCCCAGAAGCTCACTTGGTTCTGATGGGCACAGTTGGCGATTTTGTTCACAGTCGTGGCACCGATGCCACGGGCAGGATAATTGATGATGCGCTTGATGGCCTCCTCATCGTCAGGATTGGCAACAAGTCGGAAATAAGCGATGATGTCCTTGATTTCCTTGCGCTGATAGAAACTCAGACCTCCGAAGATGCGGTAAGGGATGCCCTGCTTGCGAAACTCCTCCTCGAAGCTACGGCTCTGGGCGTTGGTGCGATATAGGATGGCGAAGTTGCTATACTCGCATTGGTCTTGTCGCTTGATGCGCTTGATGTCCTTTACCACGACAACCGCCTCTTCCTTGTCGCTATAGGTAGGCTGATATTGTATCTTCTCGCCCTTGGCGTTCTCACTGAACACATCCTTCGGAATCTGGTTGCGATTGTGGCGGATGAGGCTGTTGGCAGCCTCCACGATGGTCTGGGTGGAGCGATAGTTCTGCTCCAACTTGAAAAGCTTGGTGCCTTTGAGTTGCTTCTGGTAGTTCAGAATATTGTCGATGTTAGCTCCACGAAAGCTGTAGATGCTTTGCGAGTCATCGCCCACGGCACACACACGCAGCTTCTCCTTGCAGAGTTGCATCACGATGGACATCTGCACGTGGTTGGTGTCCTGATACTCATCTACCAAGATATAGTCGAATCGCTCAGCATATTTTTTTCTAATGTCCTCATGCTCACGGAAAAGCTGGAAGGTGAGCGTCAGCAAGTCGTCGAAGTCCATGGCATTGGCTTGCTTGCATCGCTGCACGTAGGCACGATATATCTGTGGCATCGCCCCCATGTTGTTGCGCTTGTTCTGTAAGGCTATGTCCGAATCGCTCTCATAGGCATCCACCCCGAACAGGTTGTTCTTCGCCATCGAAATCTTGGCATGCACGGCGGCAGGCTTGTAGGTCTTGTCATCGAGTCCCATCTCCTTGATGATGGCTTTCAGCAGGGAACGGGAGTCGGTTTCATCATAAATGGTGAAGTTGTTGTTGAACCCGATGTGCTCAGCCTCGGCTCTCAGGATGCGAGAGAAGATGCTGTGGAAGGTGCCCATGTAGAGATGCTGGGCAAGATCTTCGCCCACCAGTCGCCCGATGCGTTCCTTCATCTCCCTCGCCGCCTTGTTGGTAAAGGTGAGTGCCATGATGCTCCAAGGCTTCATGCCCTGGCTCAGGAGAAAAGCTATCTTATAGGTGAGCACACGTGTCTTGCCCGAACCAGCGCCCGCAATCACCAGCGAAGGTCCGTCGATATATTCCACAGCCTTGCGCTGCGAGTCGTTCAAGTCTTTCAGTAAATCCATTAATCTATATTATCAAGAGAATTCTTCACTCTTCGTTCTTCATTCTTCACTTTATTTTCCCCTATATCCTCCCACGGCGGTATTAGGGTCGTAATCCTCTCCCTCGCGTGGGAAGGCAGGAATAAATTTCATCTGATGCTCTATCTGACGCTGGCGTTTTCTCATGTAAGGTCCAGGATGGAGCGAGCTAAATCTTCTTGGGTTTGGCAAGGTGGCTGCTATCAGGGCACACTCGTCACGGAAGAGATCCTTCGCTTGTTTGTCGAAGTGATATTCGGCGACGGCATCCACGCCATAGATGCCATTGCCCATCTCGATGCTATTGAGGTAAACCTCCATGATGCGCTGCTTGCTCCACATCAACTCGATGAGGAAGGTGAAGTACACCTCGAATCCCTTGCGAGTCCATGAGCGACCAGGCCAAAGAAACACGTTCTTGGCGGTCTGCTGACTGATGGTACTGGCTCCATGCACCTTACCGCCACGGGCATTGTTCTTTGCCGCACTCTCGATGGCATTGAAGTCGAAGCCATGGTGCTTCAAGAATCTAGCGTCCTCGCTCGCCATCACCGCCACTGGCATATGGGGAGAAATCTTATCGAGCGAAACCCAGTGATGATGCAGGGTAATGCTCTCGCCATCAGCCACTTGCTGGAAGCAACGGATAAACATGAGTGGCGTAAAGTATACAGGTATGAACCTATATGCCACTACAGCAAGAATGGTGGTACTGAAAAACAGCACCACCACCCATCTGATAATATTCTTGACTTTTTTCAAAATCATATTACGTTTTCTTTCCCCATAAAGGGAGTTGCATGATACAACCTTTTTTACTTCAAAGTACCGTTGTTAGCGGCATTGACCATAGCCTGGCTAGCATAGAGGTAAACCTCTACACGACGGTTAGCCTGACGACCAGCTGCAGTAGAGTTGTCAGCCACAGGATTAGAAGAGCCCAAGCCCTGGACAGACTTCACCTGGCTGCCCTGCACGCCACAAGAAGACAAATAGTTGTATACAGACTTAGCACGGTTCTCGCTCAAAGGCAAGTTGATGCCATCGTTACCTGTGTTGTCGGTATAACCCTGGATGGCAACCTCGCAGTCGGTATTGTTCTTCAAAACCTGAGCGAACTTAGCCAAGTCGTTCTTGGCATTGGCATTGAGGTCATACTTGTTGGTCTGGAAGAGGATACCAGAATCGAAAGTCACCTTGACAGCAGCCAAGCCGTTGGCATCGGTCACGGTCTCCACCTGAGCGTTCTTCACAGCCTCAGCCTGAGCCTTCACCTTATCCATGTGCTTACCGATCAAGTTACCTGCAGTACCACCTACGGCAGCACCGATGGCAGCACCTACGGCAGCACCCGTTCCACGATGGCTATTATTGAGCAAACCACCCACAATGGCACCCAGTGCAGCACCTGCGCCCGCACCAGCGGCAGTACCAGTCTTCTGGCTAGTTCCACAACTTCCCAAAACGAGCAGCATAGAGAGTGCTGCAACACCAAATTTCATCTTTTTCATTTTAAAATCTCCTATATTTTTGTTATTTAATTGCAAAGATAACTCTTTTTTCTCCATAATGGAGCTTTTTCTAATATTTTTTTGTATTTTTGCATGCAAATTTAAGGGTATTTGCATAAATGCAGCAAGGAAAACTCCTATTTGATGGTAGGAAATCCCTAAAAGGCTACATTTTCAGGGGGGAAGTTCCCAACTTCAGCAACTACACCTTATTATATTAAGACAAGAATAAAATTAAAATACAGAATTAAGTAAAAATGGCTAAAGAACTTAAGAATTTGACCAAGCGCGCTGACAACTACAGTCAGTGGTACAACGACTTGGTGGTAAAGGCAGATCTCGCTGAACTGTCTCCAGTTCGTGGTTGTATGATCATCAAACCATACGGTTACGCCATCTGGGAGAAGATGCAGCAGCAACTCGACAAGATGTTTAAGAAGACAGGTGTACAGAACGCATACTTCCCTCTCCTCATCCCGAAGAGCTTCTTCTCTCGTGAGGCAGAGCACGTGGCTGGTTTCGCCAAAGAGTGTGCCGTGGTTACGCACTATCGCCTCCGTGCCACAGAAGACGGCAAGGAAGTGGAGGTAGACCCTAACGCCAAACTTGACGAGGAACTCATCATCCGCCCTACTTCTGAGACCATCATCTGGAACACATATAAGAACTGGATCCACTCTTGGCGCGACCTCCCTATCCTCTGCAACCAGTGGTGTAACGTGATGCGCTGGGAGATGCGTACCCGCCCATTCCTACGTACATCCGAGTTCCTCTGGCAGGAGGGGCACACAGCCCACGCCACCAAGGAAGAGGCCGAGGCTAAGGCTCAGGAGATGTTGAAGGTTTACGCTGATTTCGCCGAGAACTACATGGGCGTTCCTGTGCTCCAGGGTGTGAAGAGTGAGACTGAGCGTTTCGCCGGTGCCCTCAACACTTACACCATCGAGGCAATGATGCAGGATGGCAAGGCTCTGCAGAGTGGTACTTCCCACTTCTTGGGTCAGAACTTCGCCAAGAGTTTCGACGTAACTTACCTCAACAAGGAGAACAAGCCTGAGTATGTATGGGCTACCTCTTGGGGTGTATCTACCCGCTTGATGGGTGCCCTCATCATGGTTCACAGCGATGACAATGGTCTTGTTTTGCCTCCTAAGTTGGCTCCTATCCAGGTGGTTATCGTGCCTATCAACAAGGGCGAGGAGCAGTTGGCTCAGATTACAGCCAAGCTTCAGCCTGTCATCGATCAGCTCCGTGAGTTGGGCATCAGCGTGAAGTACGACGACAACACCGCTAAGCGCCCAGGCTTCAAGTTTGCCGACTATGAGTTGAAGGGTGTACCTGTGCGTCTCGCCATGGGTGGCCGTGACTTGGAGAACAACACCATCGAGATTATGCGTCGTGATACCTTGGAGAAGGAGAACGTTAGCTTCGACGGCATTGTGGAGCGCGTGAAGAACTTGCTCGATGACATCCAGAAGAACATCTTCGAGAAGGCTCGTGCTTATCGTGACGCTCACGTATACGAGTGCGATGACTACGAGGACTTCAAGAAGCGTGTGAAAGACGGCGGCTTCTTCCTCTGCCACTGGGACGGCACAGTCGAGACCGAGGCTAAGATCAAGGAGGAGACACAGGCAACCATCCGTTGCGTGCCTTTCGCTTACGAGCAGACTCCTGGTGTCGACATGGTAAGCGGCAAGCCTGCCGTAGCCCGTGTCATCATCGCTCGCAGTTACTAATCATGACGTATAGGTACTTGTCTTTGTGAGTACCTATACATCTTTATACCATCATAAGGATATGAGGCAGTTGATACTATACATCATTTTCTTGATGTCCATGGTCTTCTCGGGCTATGGTGAGGTATCTGCTGCCTCAGATTCTTTCCATCACCAGGATTCTCATTCCTTCACGCAGTCTGCTGATAATACGAAGAACGACCGACTTGCGAAACTATCTTCCGAGAAGAAAGACCCTCTTGCAAAACCGTATTCCGAGAAGAAAGACCGGCTGGTAAAGATTGACCACAAGCAAGACAAACAGGCAGCCCAGTTGGAGGATGCCTCCGTAGCCGCTTATCGGGTATGTGGCAGTCGCCCTCAACGGCTCTTGCCATCGGGCAATATCCACTCCCATGCAGGTGCAAGTAGATTGCTTTTTCATAGAATCCGAGTTTTATCATCCCTTTCATCCGCCGTATTTGGTGGCTACGAGCCTTTCCGCTTGGAGAGTGCCCCTATCCACTTTGATGTCGCCAGCAAGTATTATGTCATTTGCCTGCGGCATCTTCGTTGTTAGCTTTCTTTTTATCATATATATAATTAAGGTATAGACTTTCTTGGCTAGGAAGTTTATAGCCCTTCCATGTTTGCAAGGTTATAAAGGTTTTGACCGGTACGATTGAAACGCGCTGTAAGCCCAGAAGCACCTAGCCCAGGGCAACGCCCTGGGTAGATATTGGGGAACTAATGCGCCCTGTAAGGGCAAAAGCATAAAATTCCCTATGAAAATATAACGCTTTTGCCCTTACAGGGCGAAAATAGTGCTTACATATTCCTAGGGCGTTGCCCTAGGCTAGGAGCTTCTGCCCCATCAGGGCGTATTGGACTATTACAACCGTACAAGTGGAACCTACCACTCTATGCCGCCGAGAGAAAAAACTACTTTCTCCACGTTGACCTTCATAAACAATTATATATACAATATTATAAGATTATAAGCAATTACATATACAATTATATAGCAATTATATATATAATACTATAGCAATTATATATACAATACTATAACAATATTAAAAGGAAAGATAAAATATGTCTAAGATAAATCATTTGGGAATGGGGGCCGAGGTGATGGGCCTCGACGAAATCGAAGTAAAGAAAGGTTTCTTGGGAATGAGCGTCAAGCTCATCTATAAGCCAACCAACAGTGTCATCAAGATAAAGGAGAATGAGTATACCGCTGAAGACGGGCGAAAACTGGAGAACATTCTCTGTACAGAGCCTGAGAACGTGGAGCAAGCCATCCACGACTTTCCTGTATCTAGCATAGGCATGGGCAACTATAAGTTGCAAGGCTGTTTCTCAACCGACCATCAGTTTGCAGCCGTCCAGCTCCTTGCCTTCAAGGACTTCGACTACAAGCCCGTTACAGAGGTACACATCTATAAGGGCAAGGCAGCGGAAGCATTTGCCACACTTATGTAGCTTGTAGCTTATGTAGGTTGTAGCCCATATAAGCTCATATAAGAGAGACTACGCCCTTACCCATCCGACCATGCATCTCGAACGATGTATGGTCGGATTTATTCTTAAGCTTGCTATTATAATGCTTTTGCCCTTACAGGGCGCATTTATCCCCAATATTTACCCAGGGCGATGCCCTGTGCTAGGTGCTTCTGGGCTTTCAGCCCGTGTCAACCGTACAGGTGGAATATTTTTACAATTCTAGCATGCTTGCCACCTCCCGAAAAATCCACGAAAAAATACCCTTAAGGAAAAATCTATCTAGCCTTAAGAGAAAATATATTTTTCCTTAAGACTAAAAATATTTTTCCTTAAGGGTAATTTCAAGCCCCTTTTTCGCCCATTTTCGAGTTTTTTAAGCCCGATGGAAAAGATTCGGAATATTATTTACATTTTGATTCAACATTCTCGGCAGAAGAAGCCTTGTCATATTATTCATCTGCCAACTCATGCAGCGTATACTCGCTACTTCCATCGAAGCAGTGGGTACATACCTGGCACTTCGGCAAGCCGATAGCCTCAACTAGTTGCTCGATGGTGTTGAACTTCAAAGTGGTCAATCCCAACTCTCTGGCTATCTCAGCTACCATCTTCTTGTACTCAGGCGAATCGGTGGTGGCATACTTGTCGAGGTTCTTATTGGCATCGCCCTCAAACTTCTCGATGATGCGGCGGGTAATCAGCTCCATCGCACTCTTGGAAGAGGTGAAGTTGATGAACGGACAAGCATAAACCAATGGTGGACAAGCGATGCGCATATGGCATTCCTTCAAGCCAGCCTGGTCGAAGAGAACCTTCACATTGTCGCGCAACTGCGTGCCACGCACGATACTGTCATCGCAGAACAGCACTCTCTTGCCCTTGAGCATCGCCTTGTTAGGTATCAACTTCATCTTCGCTACCAAGGAGCGCATGCTCTGGTTGCTAGGCATGAAGGAACGAGGCCAGGTAGGCGTATACTTGGCGATGCAACGCTGGTAAGGCACACCCTTGCCTGCCGCATAGCCCATCGCCATACCCGTGCCCGAATCAGGGATACCGCTACAGCAATCCACCTCCACATCGTCGGTCTTCGCCAAGTTAAAACCATTGGTGAAACGAGCTTCCTCCACATTCTTGCCCTCATAGGTAGAGGTAGGGAAACCATAGTAAACCCAGAGGAAGGAACAAACCTGCATCTTCTTGTTGGCAGGACGAAGCTGTTCGATGCCATCGGCTGTCATCTTCACAATCTCTCCCGGCCCCACCTCATATTCGGTCTCATAGTCGAGGTTAGGGAACGAAGTGGTCTCGCTGCTGGCAGCATGGGCGCCGTCCTTCTTACCTATAATAATAGGTGTACGTCCCCAACTATCACGGGCGCAGATGATGCCATCCTCCGTGAGAATCATCATGGTGCAGGAACCCTTGATGTGGCGATACACGTTCTCGATGCCCTCCTTGAAGGTCTTGCCCTGGATGATGAGCAGCGCCACCAACTCGGTAGGATTGGTGCTGCCCGACGACATCTCGGCGAAGTGCATATTCTTGTCGAGCAAGTGCTGAGTAAGTTCATCGATGTTCACGATCTTGGCTACCGTGCAAATGGCGAAGCGACCAAGATGAGAGTTCATGATGAGTGGTTGCGCATCCGTATCGCTGATGACACCGATGCCCGAGGTCGCACCCTCAAACTTATCGAGAGTAGGTTCAAACTTAGTTCGGAAGTATGAACTTTCTAGGTTGTGGATAGAGCGCACGAAGCCCTTCTCCTCGCTGTAGGTTGCCAAACCGCCTCGGCGAGTGCCGAGATGTGAGTTGTAGTCGGTGCCGTAGAAGAGGTCTGCGACACAGCTTTTCTTGGAAATAGTTCCGAATATGCCTCCCATAAGAGTTGTTTAATTGTATATATGTTATTGTTTTGAAATTCTTTTGTTTAATAGTAATATGTAGAAAAAGGAATCTAGCAAGATTTTAAACAAGAAAGGCGAGAAAGATGTACTCTGGATAACATCTTTCTCGCCTCTATAATCGTATTATTACTTGAGATTCAAGCTCTTCTTGATAGCCTCGATCTTCTCCTCGGCAGCCTTGGTGCAACGGTTGTAGCAACCAGCGCACTTGAATGAAGGATCCTTCACCTCGATATAGAACTTAATCTTAGGCTCTGTACCTGATGGGCGAACGCTCACCTTGGTGTTGTCGTCGCAGAACCACTGGAGCACGTTGCTTGTGGTAGGCATGTTGAGTTTTTCCACGCTACCGTCGATGTGCTTAGCCTCAAGGCTCTGGTAGTCCTTCCAAGTAACCACCTTGCTGCCACCCAACTCCTTAGGAGGGTTGGCACGGAAGTCGGACATCATCTGCTTGATTTCGTCGGCACCAGTCTTACCTGGGCGTACCACGTTGACAGTGAACTCCTTGCTGAAACCATACTCTGCATAAATCTGCATCAAGAGGTCGTAGAGGGTCTTGCCCTGGTCCTTAGCCCATGCAGCGATTTCGCAGATAAGGCAGATAGAAGCAGGAGCATCCTTGTCGCGTACCTTGTCGTATGGCAAGAAGCCGAAGCTTTCCTCACCACCACCGATGTAATCCTGCTTGCCCTCAGAGATGGCAATTTCACGAGCAATCCACTTGAAACCGGTGTAGCAGTCGCGGAGCTCCACATGGTTCTTCTTGGCAATCTCTGCGATTACCTCTGTGGTTACGATGGTCTTCACGAGGAAGTCGGTTGGCTTGAGCTTGCCGAGCTTCTTCTTGTTCTCGATGATGTAGTAGCAGAACATCATGGCAGTCTGGTTACCATTGATGATCATCCACTCGCCCTTGTCGTCACGGCAAACGATGGCAAGGCGGTCTGCATCTGGGTCGGTTGCGACAACGAGGTCGGCGTTCAACTTAGTACCGAGCTTCATACCGAGGGTCATAGCCTCTGGGTTCTCTGGGTTAGGAGAAACAACTGTAGGGAAGTTGCCATCCACTACCATCTGCTCTGGCACCACGTTGATGTTCTGGAAGCCCCAAGAACGGAGACAGAGAGGTACGATGACACGACCTGTGCCGTGCATGGCAGAGTAAACGATGTTGAGGTCTTTCTGACGGTTGATGACATCCTGGTCGATCATGGCTGTGTGAACGGCTGTCATGTAGTCGTAGTCTACCTCACCACCGATAATCTTGATCAAGTCCCAGTTAGCCTCGAACTTCACGTCCTCGATCTTCACCTTGTTCACCTCCTCGATGATACCAGTGTCGTGAGGAGCGAGAACCTGAGCACCATCCTCCCAGTAAGCCTTGTAACCATTGTACTCCTTAGGGTTGTGGGAAGCAGTAACGTTGACACCAGCCTTGGCGCCGAGCTCACGGATGGCGAAAGAAATCTCTGGTGTAGGGCGAAGGCTCTCGAAGAGATAAGCCTTGATGCCGTTGGCAGAGAAGATGGCGGCAACGGTCTCTGCGAAGAGACGAGAGTTGTTGCGGCAGTCGTGACCTACGACAACAGAGAGACCTTCCTGACCTGGGAAAGCCTTGTGGATGTAGTTGGCGAAGCCCTGTGTGGCCATACCAACGATATACTTGTTCATGCGGTTAGTGCCGGCACCCATGATGCCACGCAAACCACCTGTACCAAACTCCAAGTTCTGATAGAAGGCATCCACGAGGGCTGACTTATCCTCAGCGTCGAGCATTGCCTTTACTTCCTTACGTGTTTCTTCGTCAAAAGCAGGAGTGAGCCACTGCTGTGCTCTTTCCTCACACTGCTTGATTAATTCTGCGTTATTAGCCATAGTCTTTATCTTGTTGTTATAATTATGTTATCTATTTTTTATAATTAAGACATCTATTTACTGGGGGCTTGTGCCCGAAAACAGCGTCATATTCCGCTATTTGCCTACAAAGATATATAAATTATTTGAGAAACAAGGCAAGAATAAAGTTTTTTTTGTATTTTTGCACATTGAAACAGAAACGTAAATAGATTTAGGCAAATTTTGAGCAACAAAATATCAGCAAAATATCAGCCTCATCTCTATGTCAACAAACAAAACTGACAAAAAGACAAGAACATAACTATCATATATAATAAGGTAAGAATATGGAACTACATTATACAGGCGTCATCATCGCCGTTTGCACTTTTCTGGTGATTGGTCTCTTCCATCCCATCGTCATGAAGACCGAGTATTACACGGGCACGAAGTATTGGTGGGTGTTCCTCGTAGTGGGCATCGGCACCATCGCCGCCGCCTTCCTGATAGAGAACGTCCTGGTATCCGCCCTCCACGGCGTGGTGGGTGCCTCTTGCCTTTGGAGTATCGGTGAGCTCTTCGAACAGCGCCATCGCTGCGAGAAGGGTTGGTTTCCGAAGAACCCGAAACGCATCGGAACGGGATACTATGGGGACGAGGAGAAAGTTAAGAGTTAGGAGTTAGAAGTTTATGAAGACAGAACTCATTTTGGTCGGAAAGACCGTCAACAAGCATTTCATCGCCGGCATCAAAGACTATGCCGAGCGCATCACCCACTATATGCCTTTCGGCATCACTACCATCCCTGAGCTCAAGAACACCAAGAGCCTCAGCGAGCAACAGCAGAAGGAGCGTGAGGGCGAACTGATATTGAAGCAGATTCAGCCTTCCGACACCGTGGTGCTGATGGATGAGCACGGGCAGGAGTTCCGAAGCATCGAGTTTGCCAAGTGGCTGGAGCGCAAGCAGGCCACGGCTCGCCGACTCGTCTTCGTCATCGGTGGTCCCTACGGATTCTCGCAGGCTGTCTACGACCGTGCCAACGAGAAGATTTCGCTCTCCAAGATGACCTTCTCCCACCAGATGGTGCGCCTCATCTTTACCGAGGCGCTCTATCGCGCATGTACTATTATAAAAGGTGAGCCTTATCACCATGAATAGTTAGGAGTTAGGAGTTTTCTATGAATAATTAACAAAAAGAAATGGCTAAGGAAAAATATATAGAGATTAAGGGCGCAAGAGCCAACAACCTTAAGAACATCGACGTGAAGATACCACAGGGCAAGTTTGTTGCCATCACGGGTGTCTCTGGGTCGGGCAAGTCATCGTTGGCTTTCGACACGCTCTATGCCGAGGGTCAGCGTCGCTACGTGGAATCACTGTCATCGTATGCCCGCCAGTTTCTCGGGCGAATGAGCAAGCCAGAGTGTGACTTCATCAAGGGGTTGCCACCTGCCATCGCCATCGAACAAAAGGTAATAGCCCGAAACCCTCGTTCCACCGTGGGCACCAGCACAGAGATCTACGAGTATCTCCGCCTGCTCTACGCCCGCATCGGCAAGACCTATTCGCCTATCAGCGGACAGGAAGTGAAGCGACACACCACCGAGGATGTGCTCGCTTGCACCCGACAGTACTCCAAGGGCACCAAGTTCGTCATTCTCGCACCTATCCACGTAGTGGAAGGACGCAGCCTCAGCAAGCAGTTGGAGATGTATATCCAGGAAGGTTATGCAAGAATCCTAGAAAAGGGGGAGTTCGTTCGCATCGAGGATTTCCTTGAATCTGCCGACAAGGCTCTCTTGGAATCAAGTGGCGAAGCATTGAAAGAAAAGATGCAGCAAATGGATGAGGAAATCTTCCTCGTCATCGACCGTGCCTCGGTGAGCGACGAGAAGGACGACATCAGCCGACTGATGGACTCTGCCGAGACCGCCTTCTACGAGGGCGATGGCTCCTGCCGATTGCTCTTCTTGCCAAGTAAAATCAGCTACGACTTCTCCACCCGATTCGAGGCGGACGGCATCAAGTTTGAGGAACCTACCGACAACATGTTTGCCTTCAACTCTCCGTTGGGTGCCTGTCCTACCTGCGAGGGATTCGGCAGCGTGATAGGCATCGACGAGAAGCTCGTCATCCCTGACACCTCGATGAGTCTGTACGATGGCTGCGTGGTGTGCTGGCGTGGCGAGAAGATGGGCATGTGGCTCAAGGAGTTCATCCGCCGTGCCGAGCCATTCCACTTCCCTATCTTCAAGCCTTACTACGAATTGACCCAGAAGGAGAAAGACTGGCTGTGGCATGGTCTGCCTAACGAGAAGGAACGCGACCCGCACGACCGTGTGAGCATCGACGAGTTCTTCCGCATGGTGAAGGAAAACCAATACAAGATACAATACCGAGTGATGCTGAGCCGATTCCGTGGCAAGACCGTCTGCCCAGACTGCCATGGCACCCGACTCAAGAAGGAAGCTAACTACGTGAAGATTGGCGGACGAAGCATCACCGAACTCGTGGAGATGTCGGTGGTCAACCTCAAGGCTTGGTTCGACAAGCTGGAGCTCACCGACCACGAGAAAGAAATAGGCAAGCGACTGCTCACCGAAATCAACCACCGTCTGCAATTCCTGCTCGACGTAGGCCTGGGGTATCTCACCCTCAACCGACTCTCCAACACCCTCTCCGGTGGCGAGAGCCAGCGCATCAACCTGACCACCAACCTCGGCTCGTCGCTCGTGGGCAGCGTCTACATCCTCGACGAGCCTAGCATCGGACTGCACAGCCGCGACACCGACCGACTCATCAAGGTGCTCAGAGAGTTGCAGGAACTAGGCAACACCGTGGTGGTGGTGGAGCACGACGAGGAAATCATGCGTGCCGCCGACTATCTCATCGATATCGGTCCTGATGCCGGACGACTGGGCGGACGACTGGTCTACGCCGGTCCATCCACCGAATACTCAGCCAGCGACCCAGAAAAGCAGAAGGCGCTGCTGGAGAAATATCCAGAGAGCTACACCATCAAATACCTCACCCATGCGGAAGAGATACCTTGCCCTACGAGCCATCGTGCCTGGAACCGACACATCGACATCAAGGGAGCGAGAATGAACAACCTGCGTGGCATCGACGTAGAGATACCACTCAACGTGTTCACCGTCATCACCGGTGTATCAGGCTCGGGCAAGAGCTCGCTCATCAAGGGCATCCTCTACCCTGCCATGCGCCGCCACCTCGATCTCGTATCGGATGCACCAGGCGAATATACCTCGATGGAAGGCGACGTGGATGCCATCCGCCACGTGGAGTTCGTAGACCAGAACCCTATCGGCAAGAGCACCCGAAGCAACCCTGCCACCTACCTGAAGGCATACGATGCCATCCGCACGCTCTTCGCCAACCAGCCACTCGCCAAGCAGATGGGCTTCACCCCGCAATACTTCTCCTTCAACACCGAGGGCGGACGATGCGAGGAATGCAAGGGCGCAGGCTACGTAACGATAGAGATGCAGTTCATGGCAGACCTCACGCTGACCTGCGAAGCCTGCAAGGGCAAGCGATTCAAGCACGAGATACTGGAAGTGCGCTATGGCGGCAAGGACATCAACGACGTGCTCAACATGACCGTGAACGAGGCGATTGAGTTCTTCAGCGATGAGAAGTTGCAGCGCAACGACGGCGACTTCGACAGTTGCCGCATCATCGTGAGCCGTCTCCGTCCGTTGCAAGAGGTAGGTCTGGGCTACATCAAGCTCGGACAAAACTCCAGCACCCTCTCCGGCGGCGAGAACCAGCGCGTGAAGCTCGCCTACTTCATCGGTAAGGAGGAACAGGAGCCAACGCTCTTCATCTTCGACGAGCCGACCACCGGTTTGCACTTCCACGACATCAAGCGCCTACTCCATGCCTTCGACGCACTGATAGAACGTGGGCACTCACTGGTGGTCATCGAGCACAACCTCGACGTCATCAAGTGCGCCGACTATATCATCGACCTCGGACCAGAGGGAGGCGACAAGGGAGGCAACGTCGTGGTGACAGGCACTCCTGAGGAAGTGGCAGCCTGCAAGGAAAGCCTGACGGGGCAATTTCTGAAGAAATATATAAAATAATGTAAAAAAGTAGCTCTTTTATAAACTTTATATGTACTTTTGCATCCAAATAGCAACAAAAGAACTATATAAAAGCAAAAAAGAGTTATACAACTAGGTTATTTCAAGAATCAAGAAAGGATATGAAAATGAAAAGATTCATATTGGCGTTGACCATGCTTATCGCCATGGTAGCCACTGCCTCAGCTCAGGCAGAGATCAAGTTCGACAAGGTAGTACACAACTTTGGCACTTTCGAGGAGACATCCCCAGTGCAGAAGGCCACATTCATTTTTACCAACGTGGGCAACAAGCCGCTCATCATCAACCAGGCCATCGCTAGCTGCGGTTGCACGGTACCTTCTTACACCAAGCAGCCAATCGCTCCAGGTCAGAAGGGTCAGATTAGCGTAACCTACAATGGCAAGGGCATGTTCCCTGGTCACTTCAAGAAGAGCATCACCGTGCGCACCAACGGCAACGTGGAGATGTCACGCATCTACATCGAGGGCGTGATGACAGAAAAGAAGTAAGCCCTAGACTTACATCTTGCACATTATTTGATATATTAAACATGATTTTCTATTTCTCAGGAACAGGAAACACCAAGTGGGCGGCGTCGAAACTAGCGGCAGCTACTCATGAGGACTTGGTATCCATCGCCCAATACATGCGAGGCGATGATGCAAGTCACAACATAGCCGAGCCGTTTACCCTCAAAGAGGATGAACGGCTTGGTTTCGTTTTCCCCGTACATGGTTGGAGGGTTCCACGCCTTGTAAGGGAGTTTATCAAGCAGATGAAGGTGGTGGCGGCTACGCCAGAAGATAAAGGTGACAGCTTGCCGCAAGAAGGCAAGCTTCCTTTTGCCTACTGCGTCTGTACCGCGGGCGACAGCATCGGGCTCACCATCGACATCCTCAACAACACCATCGCCCAAAATGCCTCACTCTCTGCCCTTGGCATCAAGAATGTGGCATCCAGCTATTCGCTTATCATGCCTGAGTCATACGTAGGATTACCATTCATGGACGTAGACCCCAAGGAGCGTGAGATTTGCAAAAAGGAGGAAGCTGCTCAAGAGCTTGCCGTGGTATGCGAGGAGGTATTCAACCGAAAGGAAGGCGTGAGCCGACTGGTCAAGGGACCTATCCCTTGGTTCTTCACCAAGGTGGTGGGTGGATTCTTCGAGAACGTGCTCATCACTGATAAGCGATTCCATGTTTCCAAGGACAAGTGCGTGAAGTGCGGCATCTGCGCCAACGTATGTCCCGTGGGCGACATCAAGGGCGGACATGGCGAATATCCTGTGTGGTTGCACCACAAGGACTGCCTCACCTGTTTCACCTGCTATCACCACTGTCCACACCATGCCATCGAGTTCGGACACCAGACACAAAAGAAAGGACAATACTACTTCAAGTAACACCCCGAGTAGTATTGCCCCTATACTAAATCAATCCGAAAACGTTATCTATCATCAAACAATCAAAAACTTAAATATCAGCTATCACAATGAAGAAGTTCATCCTCTCCCTCTCTTTTGCCCTTCTCGGCATAGCGAGTCTCTTCGCCGCCAGAGCCAACTCCAACATCGCCAAGATAACCTTGGCGGATGGTACCCAAGTATCGGCACGCCTCTATGGCGATGAGCATTTCCACTACTATAAGATGCTCGACGGCACTCCCCTGAAAAAGAATGCCGAAGGCAAATATGAAAAGACAACGACAGAAGAACTTCAAGCACGACAAATGCAACGTGCCTCGGGCATCGGAAGCAATAGAACCCCAAGGTACTTTCCTCACCAGGGAAGCCCCAGGGCATTGGTCATCCTCGTGCAATTTCAGGACGTGAAGTTCAAGAGCAGCGACCCAGTTACCACCTTCAACCACTACCTCAACGCCGAGATGGGCGAAGCGGCTCCAGCTGCCGACAAGCTGGTATACAACAACGAAGAAGCAAACACCAACTATGGTTCCGTGAGACAATACTTCAGCGACATGAGCCAGGGCAAGTTCACCCCACAATTCGACATCGTGGGACCAGTTACCGTAAGCAAAAGCTCAGCTTACTATGGCGAGGATACCTCCAACCCAGGCAATGGCTCAGACGACAACTGCAAGCAGATGATAAGCGAAGCGTGTGTACTCGTGGCAAAGGACAAGACCCAAAACATCAACTTCGCCGACTATGACTCTGACGGAGATGGGTACGTAGATCTCGTATACATCATCTACGCCGGATACTCGCAGAGTTGGGGCGGCAACAGCGACGACTGCCTCTGGCCTAAATCGGGCGCAGCCAACTTCTACCAATACGACACCAACGGCAACAAGACTAACGAGATCCTGAAGTTGGATGGTAAGTTCATCTCCAGATACGGCATCAACAACGAGCTGAACCAAACACCAGACGACAAGGACGACGAAGGCAGAGACTACATCAACGGCATCGGACTCTTCTGCCATGAGTTCTCCCACACCCTAGGTCTGCCAGACCTATATGACACCAACGGCGATTACAACGACCAAAGTCCCGACTACTGGGACCTGATGGATGGTGGCGAATATACCAACCATGGCTATTGCCCTACCCCCTACTCACCATGGGAAACGGAGATGATGGGCTGGAGCGCCCCTATCACGCTGGCAGCCGACGAGCCTCAACAGCTCACCCTGGAGCCCTATAGCGAGAACGCCAAAGCTTATAAGATCAAAGACGAAGGGAATGGTGAATACCTGCTTTTGCAGAGTATCCCAGACTGGGGGTGGTATCAGCATCTCTATGGCTACGGCATGTTGGTATGGCGCATCGACTATGCCGACAAGGAATCGGTCAACCTCTTCGACTATCCCAACAACAAGCTCGGCAAGCCAAGGGTCATGATTGTGCCAGCCGATGGCGAGTTGCTCTATTCGCTGCTGTGCGGCGAAGGGGAAACGTACAGCAACCAGCAGTGGCTAACCAGTATGCAGAACGACCCCTTTCCAGCCTATGGCATAGGAGAGAACGGAAAGGACATCGACCAGCTGACCAGCGTCAAACTGAACCATAGCACCCTTACCACTCGTCCGCTCTACAATATCAAGAAGAATGAATCTACCGGCATCGTCACCTTCGACTATCTGAAGGATTTCTCCACAGGCATCAGCCGTGCCATCGTGGATGATGCAGACAACAAGCCTACCCGATACTTCGACCTAGAAGGCAGAAAGATAGAGACACTTCAGAAGGGACATCTCTATATCACTAATAAGGGAAAGAAGTTGATATATCAAGAATAAGAAAAAAAATAATTCTGGCTGTACGATTGACACAGGCTGAAAGCCCAGAAACCCCTAGCCCAGGGCAACGCCCTGGGTATATGTCGGAGAATAAATGCGCCCTGTAAGGGCAAAAGCGTTAAATTCATAGTGAATTTTATGCTTTTGCCCTTACAGGGCGACAATCTTGCATGAATATTACCCAGGGCGATGCCCTGGGCTAGGGGCTTCTGCCCTTTCAGGGCGTACAGATTAATCCCAACCATACAATTAGAAGCGTAAAGATTACCCCCAACTATACAGTTAGAACAATATCCCACATGCAAGAAATCAAGTTGTCCTCGATTTAATATACTCTAGGACCAAAGATGGTGGTGCCCACACGAACCATCGTCGAACCATGCTCCACGGCAACCTTGTAATCGTGGCTCATGCCCCAACTGCGCTCGCAGAAGGCGGCATCGTCGGCAAAGTATTTCGCCTTCACCTCCTTGAAGAAATCATAGGCGGTATCAAATTCATGGGCTATCTGCGCCTGGTCGTCGATGTTCGACGCCATCATCATCAAGCCACAAATCTGCACGTTCTTCATCTCTCTCCATTCGCCAGCCTCCAAGAGTTCTCGGCAAGCGGCAAGCGAGAGTCCCGACTTGGTATCCTCCTCGGCAATGTGAAGTTCCAAGAGCACCTTCACCACACGGTCGTGCTTGGCAGCCTGCTTGTTGATTTCCTTCAAGAGCTTCAAGCTGTCGACCGACTCAACCATGGAGATATAAGGAGCTATATACTTCACCTTGTTGGTCTGGAGATGCCCGATGAAGTGCCACTCGATGTCCTTCGGCAGCGACTCCACTTTCTTGGCGAGTTCCTGCTCATGGCTTTCACCGAAGATGCGCTGCCCCTCGGCATACGCCTCCTCGATATATTCGTTAGGATGAAACTTGCTGATGGCTACAAGGCGAACCCCTGCAGGCAAGTTGCCCAACACTTCACGAAGTTTTCCCTTTACATCATACATAGTTATTTCTCCTATTTTTTCTCAGCGTCCTGCTGCTCATACTCAGGCACGTCGTTCTGCTCTTCCTTCTTGCTACCAGGACCGTTGTGCTCGAATACGTCCATGATAGGGGTATCGTTGAGACCCACCACCTCGTAGTCGATCATCGTCTTGCCCATCACCTCGTCGATATAACGGAGGGCACGAGCCAAAGACTTCGCCTGCACCAAGTAGATGACGTTGCTGCGCTTCTCCTTCTCGCTCTTCTCGTCGATGGTGATGAACTGCAACTTAGCCTTGAACCACTTGTCGTCATCGTCTACATCGCTGAAGAAGATCTCGCCGAAGTTAGACTTCGTGATGCCGCTCACCTTGAACTCACCGCTCACATAGACCGCCATCTCATCGATGATGGAGCTCTCAGCCTCGGTAAAGCTCAACGCATCCACTACGTAAGTCTCTGAAACGACCTTCTCAGAACCATCTTCCTGAGTCTTCTGATATTTCACCTTTGTGGTAAACCATGTACCTGTTCTACTTCTCATAATTACTTTGTTATCTTTATTATTTTATTGATTCGAGTTTATGATTTATCAATTCGAGTTGCAAAGTTATAAAAAAGAAAGGAGAAGAGCAACAGAAACTAGAGTTTTTTATCAAAAAATAAAATTTAACCCAAAGTTCTTCTGCTTTTTCAGCGAAATTGCGTATCTTTGCAAGCGATTAGCGGGAGGAGTATGCTCTTCAACTATTCAGCAGCCTTCCCGTCTTCGGATAATCCGACACGATTACTCGAACAATCAATACGGATAATTAATAGAAAGAAATACAAAACAAGATGCCTGAAATTTCAGTACGCGGTCTCGAAATGCCTGAGTCACCTATCAGAAAGTTGGCTCCGTTGGCTGCCGCAGCAAAGAAACGTGGAGTGAAGGTCTATCACCTCAACATCGGTCAGCCAGACCTGCCAACTCCTCAATGTGGTCTCGATGCGCTCAAGCATATCGACCGCAAGATCTTGGAGTACTCTCCAAGCCAAGGCTATCTCAGCTATCGCGAGAAGCTAGTAGATTACTACAAGAAATATAACATCAACGTAACTGCCGACGACATCATCATCACGTCGGGAGGCTCTGAGGCTGTGCTCTTCTCTTTCATGAGCTGCCTCAACCCTGGCGACGAGATCATCGTGCCAGAACCAGCTTACGCCAACTATATGGCGTTCGCCATCTCGGCGGGTGCCAAGATTCGTACCATCGCCACCACCATCGAGGAAGGCTTCTCACTGCCTAAGGTGGAGAAGTTTGAGGAGCTCATCAACGACCGCACCCGTGCCATCTTGATTTGCAACCCAAACAACCCTACCGGTTACCTCTACACACGCAGAGAGATGAACCAGATTCGTGACTTGGTGAAGAAGTACGACCTCTACCTCTTCTCCGACGAGGTATACCGTGAGTATATCTACACGGGCAGCCCTTACATCAGTGCGATGCACTTGGAGGGAATTGAGCAGAACACCATCCTCATAGACTCAGTGTCCAAGCGATACAGCGAGTGTGGTATCCGTGTGGGTGCCCTCATCACCAAGAACCCGGAGATTCGCAAGGCTGTGATGAAGTTCTGCCAGGCGCGCCTCTCTCCTCCGTTGATAGGACAGATTGTGGCAGAGGCTTCGCTCGATGCCCCTGAAGAATACTATCGTGACGTGTACGATGAGTATGTGGAGCGCCGTAAGTGCCTGATTGATGGACTCAACCGCATCCCTGGCGTTTACTCCCCTATCCCTATGGGTGCCTTCTATACCGTGGCGAAGTTGCCTATCGACGACTCCGACAAGTTCTGTCGTTGGTGTCTGGAGGAATTCAACTATGAGGGCGAGACCGTGATGATGGCCCCAGCTTCTGGTTTCTACACCACTCCGGGCGCAGGTCGCAACCAGGTGCGCGTTGCCTACGTGCTGAAGAAGCACGACTTGGAGCGTGCGCTCGTAGTCTTGGCAAAGGCTTTGGAGGCTTACCCAGGACGAGTGGAGGACGATGGGCTATAGGATAGTTAGGAGTTAGGAGTTAGAAGTTAGAAGTTAGAAGTTAATTAACTATGAATTTTCCTCTATTTATAGCCAAGAGATTATATAGCGACCAGGGCGACAAACGTAAAGTTTCTCGCCCTGCTATTCATATAGCTACTGCCGGTGTCGCCATCGGACTCGCCATCATGATCATGTCGGTGTGCGTGGTGCTTGGCTTCAAGCACACCATCCGCGACAAGGTCATCGGATTCGGTAGCCACATCCAGGTGGCCGACTTCATGACGCTACAACAGCAGAACCAGTATCCTGTGGTGATGAACGACTCGATGATGACCGTCCTGAAGAAGATTCCGGGCGTGAAGCACGTGCAGCGATTCGCCATGAAGGAGGGAATACTCAAGACCGACAGCGACTTCCTCGGTGTCGCCTTCAAGGGCGTGGGACCGGAGTTCGACTCCACCTTCATCCACCAGAACATGGTGGCGGGAAGTATCCCGAAGTTCGACGACAAGGCGAGTCACAACCAGATACTCATCTCCCAGTTGATGGCCGACAAGCTGAGGCTGAAATGCGGCGAAAGAATTTTTGCTTACTTCATCGACAACAATGGTGTGCGCATGCGCCGATTCACCATCAAGGGCATCTATGAGACCAACCTCAAGAAATATGACGAGATCATGGTCTACACCGATCTCTATACAGCCGTGAAACTGAACGGATGGATGGACGACCAAGCCAGCGGAGCCGAACTGACAGTGAACGACTTCAACAAACTGAACGAGACGGAGGATTACATTATAAATAAGGTGAACCGCACGGTAGACCACTACGGAGAGACCTATAGCAGTGCCACCATCAAGGACCTGAACCCGAACATCTTCCAGTGGCTCAGCCTGATGGACCTCAACGTATGGATCATCCTCGGACTGATGCTCATCGTGGCAGGCGTAACGATGATAAGCGGTCTGCTTATCATCATTCTGGAACGCACCTCGATGATAGGCGTGATGAAGGCACTCGGCGCCCGCAACAAGACCATCCGCCACACCTTCCTCTGGTTCGCCGTCTTCATCATCGGCAAGGGCATGGTGCTCGGCAACATCATCGGTCTCGGCATCCTCACCTTGCAACGCTACACCGGACTGGTGAAGCTCGACGCACAGACTTACTACGTAAGCACCGTGCCGGTGGAGTTCAACTGGTTGTTCATTGTAGCCCTCAATGTGGCGACCTTGCTCATCAGCATCTTCATGCTTGTGGCACCAAGCTATCTCATTTCGCACATCCATCCGGCGAAATCCATGAGATACGAATAAGGAACAACAAAACTATGACAGCATCATCTGGATGCTCCATGAAATACCTAATTTGTCCCAATATACCCCACTTGGGTGGTATATTGGGACAAAAACTGAATTATTTTACTCAGTTTCGTAAAATAGTGCACATTTTATTTTGTGGTGTGCAGAAATTACTGTATCTTTGCACAAAATTTTGTAAACTGTGCAATGAATTCAATACCAAGTTTTAACTCGTATATTGAGCAAAGCATCATCAAGAACTGGAATCTCGATGCGCTTACCGACTATAAGGGCAGCACACTCCAGTATCACGATGTTGCCAGAAAGATTGAAAAGCTCCACATCCTGTTCGAAAACAGCGACGTGAAGAAGGGCGACAAGATAGCCGTCTGCGGTAGGAATAGTAGCCAATGGGCAGTAGCCTTCCTGGCGATTATTACCTATGGCGCTATCGTCGTACCTATACAGAACGAATTTAAGCCTGAGCAGATTCACAACATCGTGAACCATAGCGAGAGCAAGCTTCTATTCGTCGGCGACGTGGTAGCTACAGAGATAACACCCGACGAGATGCCATCGCTCGAAGGCATCATCTATCTTCCAGACAATTCGCTCGTCGTCTCCCGCACCGAGAAGCTTACCTACGCGCGCGAGCATCTCAACGAGATATTCGGCCATCGCTACCCTAAGTACTTCCGTGCCGAGCACGTGCATTACCACGTGGACGCCCCAGAGGAACTGGCGATGATCAACTATACCAGCGGAACCACGGGATTCTCGAAGGGTGTCATGCTGCCTTACCGTGCGCTCTGGGGCAACCTCGACTACATGTTGAGCAGCATCGCCCCTAAGCTCCACAAGAATTGCAATATCCTCGTGTCGCTCCCGATGGCTCACATGTATGGACTGATGGCAGACTTGATTTTCAACATGGTGCTGGGAAACCACATCTACTTCCTCACCCGACTGCCGAGCCCTACCCTCATCGCCCAAGCCTTCACGGAAATCAAGCCAGACATCATCTTCGCCGTACCATTGGTGGTGGAGAAGATTGTAAGAAAGAAGATATTCCCTCACGTACAGACCAACCGTGCCCGCCTATTGATGAACATGCCTGTCATCAACAAGCGCATCAAGGAGAAGATCAAGGAATTCGTGCTCCGAGAGTTTGGCGGCAACGCTTACGAGGTCGTGGTGGGAGGCGCTCCTCTCAACCGAGAGATAGAGAACTTCTTCACTAGCATCGGCTTCCCTATCGCCATGGCATACGGAACCACAGAGACGGCTCCGTTCATCACCTTCGCCAACCAAGACGAATACATTGCCAGCAGTTGTGGCGTAGCCGTGAAGCACATGCAGGTGAAAGTGCTCAGCAACGACCCGGAGAACGTGCCGGGCGAACTGGTTTGCCGAGGCATCAACACGATGAAGGGCTACTACAAGAACGAGAAGGCAACCCAAGCCGTCATCGACTCTGACGGTTGGTTCCACACGGGTGACTTGGCGACGATGAGCCCAGATGGTCATTTCTTCGTGAGAGGACGCAGCAAGAACATGCTCCTCGGCCCTAACGGACAGAACATCTATCCAGAGGAAATAGAGGACAAACTCAACTCCATGGCGATGGTCAACGAGAGCATCATCCTTCAGAAGGACGACAAGCTCGTGGCGCTCGTGCATCCTGACATGGAAGAGGCGAACACCCTGGGATTCTCCGACGAAGACCTCAAGAACATCATGGAGCAGAACCGCAAGGAACTCAACACATTGATTCCTTCCTTCGCCCAGGTTTCACGCATACAGTTGCACGACCGAGAGTTTGAGAAGACCGCCAAGAAGTCTATCAAGAGATATTTGTATCAGAATGCAATATAAATAGCAAACGAGATTTGTACCAAAATACAAAATAATATGGAGATACCTAGCTTTAATGCACTTATACAGAAGAGCATCATCGACCATTGGGACATGGATGCCCTCACCGACTACAAGGGAGCTACCTTGCAGTATCATGACGTGGCTCGTAAAATCGAGAAACTGCACATCATGTTTGAGAACTCAGGAGTCGTGAAGGGTGACAAGATTGCCCTCTGCGGTCGTAACAGCGCCAACTGGGCGGTGGCTTTCCTCGCTACCCTCACCTACGGAGCCGTGGCGGTGCCTATCCTGCATGAGTTCATGCCAGACCAGATACATAACATCGTGAACCATAGCGACGCCAAGTTGCTCTTCGTGGGCGATGTGGTGGCCACGCAGATTGATGCCACCAAGATGCCAAACTTGGAGGGAATCATCTACATACCCGATTACTCGCTCGTGGTTTCACGCACCGATAAGTTGACTTACGCACGCGAGCACCTCAACGAGATGTTCGGTGTGAAGTTCCCTAAGTTCTTCCGCAAGAACCACGTGAGCTACTACATGGAGCAGAACCCAGACGAACTGGCGATGATCAACTACACCAGCGGAACCACAGGCTTCTCGAAGGGCGTGATGGTACCTTACCGTGCGCTCTGGGGCAACGCCGACTTTGCAGAGAACGTACTGGGCAAGCAGATCAAGGCTGGCGACCCTGTCATCAGCATTCTGCCTATGGCACACATGTATGGCATGGCATTCGAGTTCATCTTCGAGTTCATCAAGGGTTGCCATGTATATTACCTTACCCGCATCCCTAGCCCAGCCATCATCGCCGAGGCATTCGGCAGAATCAAGCCATCGGTCATTATCGCCGTGCCATTGGTCATCGAGAAGATTATCCGCAAGCGTGTGTTCCCTAAGATTCAGAACAACCGCATGCGCATGCTCCTCCACATGCCAGTCATCAGCAAGAAGGTAAAGGAAAAAATTTGCGAACAGGTAAGCAACGCCTTCGGTGGCAACTTCTACGAGGTTATCATCGGCGGTGCCGCATTCAACCAGGAGGTGGAGAATTTCCTGCATAACATTGGCTTCAAGTATACCGTGGGATATGGTGCCACCGAGTGCGCCCCTATCATCTGCTACGAGGACTACAAGAACTTCGTACCAGGCTCTTGCGGCAAGGCTGCGCTCCACATGATGGTGCGCATCGACAGTCCAGACCCAGAGAATGTGCCGGGCGAGATTCTTGCCAAGGGTCCTAACGTGATGTTGGGCTACTATAAGAACGAGGAGGCCACCAAGGCTACCATCGATGAGAATGGATGGTATCACACGGGCGACCTCGGTACGATGGATGGCGACGGCAATGTCTTCATCAAGGGCCGTAGCAAGAACATGCTCCTCGGTGCCAATGGACAGAACATCTATCCTGAGGAAATAGAGGACAAGCTCAACTCCCTCGCCCTCGTCAATGAGAGCGTGGTCGTACAGAAGGGCGACAAGCTCATCGGTCTCGTTCATCCAGACTATGACGAGGCTCAGACGCTCAACCTCGGAACAAAGGAGCTCCAGGAAATCATGGAGCAGAACCGACAGGAGTTGAACTCAATGGTTCCTGCCTATAGCAAGTTGTCAGAAATAAGAATACATGAGGAAGAATTCGAGAAGACTCCAAAGAAGAGTATCAAGCGATTCCTCTATACAGCGGAATAATACAAGAATATACCTTTAGGTTAAGGATATACCTTTAGGTTATAAAGCAAATGAAAAGCCTGCAGCAAAATCGATTGCTGCAGGCTTTTCATTTTATTTTTATCAAGAATTAGAGAATTTAAGAATTTTCCTTTTCTTCAGATAAGGAACGAATAAGAATTAGAGAAAGTATTCGGCAAGCCGAATACGCCAGACGGAGTCAAAGACAAAATCACAGAAGAGTGTTCGAGCGAATGCGTGACAACGTTTCTGGCGTCATTTGCAGATAACTGGCGATATAAGTGAGTGGCGCACGGAGCACCACCTGTGGACTCATCTCACACAATCGCTTGTACTTACTCGGTGCCGACTCGAATCGCATCAAGTCAGCATGCACCTGAGACAGAATCAAGCTCTCCTCCAAAATCTTACGATAAAGCATCTGGATGTTGACGTTACGAATAGCAGCAGCCTCCAGCTTCGCCTTCGGCAACTTATAGATGAGCGTTGGTTCCAACGCCTCCACCTGCAAGCGGGTAGGCTCCTCCTTGAAAAGACTTTCGATACACATGAAAATGCTGCGCTCCACTCCCAGGTGCTCAGTCACCTCCTTGCCGTTCTTGATGTAATATTGGCGCACGAGCCCTCGCTCTATGTAGCAGATGCTCCTGCAAACTTCACCCTCCGACAAGATTTTCTCACCCTTGCCGTACTTCACTGGCTCCAGAATACTCTCCATGATGTCCAACTCATCGGATGTCATGGTACTATACTTACGTGCCAGCTCTCGCGCTATGTCGCGTACAGGTGTTATCACTTTCAAGTCTTTCATAACTATACCTCCTTAATGCTTTAGTATGCTTTTTGATTCTAAATATTAATTAGCTAGTTTCCTGTCTTTTCTTCAAGCAGAAGAACTTAGTCTAGTTTCAGAACGGCAAGGAATGCCTTCTGCGGAACTTCCACGTTACCAATCTGCTTCATGCGCTTCTTACCCTTCTTCTGCTTCTCCAGCAACTTGCGCTTACGGCTCACGTCACCTCCATAACACTTGGCGGTAACATCCTTGCGCACCTGCTTCACCGTCTCACGTGCCACAATCTTGGCGCCGATGGCAGCCTGGATGGCAATGTCGAACTGCTGGCGAGGAATCAAGTCCTTCAACTTCTCGCACATACGGCGACCAAAGGTCACGGCATTGTCACGATGGGTCAAGGTGCTCAGCGCATCCACTGGCTCACCATTCAGGAGAATGTCCAGCTTCACCAAGTCGGAAGGACGGAAGGAGTCGATGTGATAGTCGAAGGAGGCATATCCCTTGGAGATGCTCTTCAACTTATCGTAGAAGTCGATGACAATCTCGCCCAACGGCAGCATGAAATGCAACTCCACACGGTTTCCGCTCACATATTCCTGGTTGATGAGCTCGCCTCGCTTGTCGAGACAGAGTTTCATGATAGGACCGATGTAATTGGTTGACGTGATGATGGTAGCACGGATATATGGTTCTTCGATATGGTCGATCATCGTTGGGTCAGGCAATCCCGATGGATTGTGAACCTCCTTCTCGCCGCCCTGTTTGTCGTATACCATATAGGAAACGTTAGGTACGGTGGTGATGACATCCATGTTAAACTCACGGTCAAGTCGTTCCTGCACAATCTCCATGTGGAGCAATCCCAAGAATCCGCAACGGAAACCAAAGCCCAGCGCCACCGAACTCTCAGGCGAGAAGGTCAGCGAGGCATCGTTGAGTTGCAATTTTTCGAGCGAAGCACGCAGGTTCTCGTAGTCGCTAGGATCGATAGGATAAACTCCGGCGAAGACCATAGGCTTCACCTCCTGGAATCCTGCGATGGCCTTCTCGCATGGTCGAGCCACGTGCGTGATGGTATCACCCACCTTCACCTCGGTGGCGTTCTTGATGCCGGAGATGATGTAGCCCACCTCGCCTGTTCCCAGTTCGTTGCGAGGAATCATGTCCATCTTGAGTACACCGATCTCATCGGCGTCATACTCCATGCCCGTATTGAAGAACTTCACCTTGTCGCCCTTGCGAATCACGCCGTTCTCTATCTTGAAGTAGGCGATGATGCCACGGAAGGAATTGAACACAGAGTCGAAAATCAATGCCTGCAAAGGAGCGTTGTCATCGCCCTCTGGCGCAGGAATCCTGTTGACCACAGCCTCCAAGATGTCCTCCACGCCCTCTCCAGTCTTACCCGAAGCTCGGAGAATATCCTCGTGCTTGCAACCGATGAGGTCAACTATTTCGTCCTCCACCTCGTCAGGCATAGCCGAAGGCATATCAATTTTATTGATGACAGGAATGATTTCCAGGTCGTGCTCTATCGCCATGTAAAGGTTGGAGATGGTCTGTGCCTGCACACCCTGTGTGGCATCCACGACCAAGAGTGCTCCCTCGCAAGCGGCGATGGAACGGGAAACCTCGTAAGAGAAATCGACGTGTCCCGGAGTATCGATGAGGTTGAGGATATAAGTGTCTCCATCGTTCGCCTTGTACTCCATCTGGATAGCGTGGCTCTTGATGGTGATGCCACGCTCACGCTCCAAGTCCATGTCGTCAAGCATCTGACCCTCAGTAATCTTGATGGTCTTTGTTTTCTCCAACAAACGGTCTGCCAAGGTACTTTTACCATGGTCGATATGTGCAATAATGCAGAAATTTCTTATCTTATTTATATTCTCCATAAAATATTTCTCTCTTTAGAATGCAAAGATAGTTATTTTTTTTGTATCTTTGCACTAAAATACAAGAAATAATAGTTTTTTTTGGAAAAAAGAGGAAAAATAATGATGAAAAAGTTGATTTATATCACATTTTTGGCTGCTTTGGTCTCTTCTTGCACCGAAAGTTTGGAGGACAAGGCGGCTCGCGAAGCCAAGGAATATACAGAGAAATACTGCCCTACCCCTTTCATCAACGACAGCAGAACGGATAGTGCCAGCTTCGAAAAGACATCTCGTGTCTACACTTACTACGTCACGCTTCGCAACAAGGCTGACAACAAGAAGGCGATTGATGCCAACAAGCAGAAGTTGCACAAGCTTCAGAAGGAGGCGCTCGACAACAATCCTGGGCTAAAGAAGTATAAGGAAGCCCATTTCACCTTCCGCTTCGTATATCATTCGGCGAAGAATCCGCAGCAGGTTCTCTTGGATGACACCTTCAAATATTAGTTAGGAGTTAGGAGTTAGGAGTTAGGAGTCAGGAGTTAAGAGTCAGGAGTTAGGCTGCGCCCTTGTCCGTAGGCAACTCCTAACTCCTAACTTATTAATATCCCATTTCCTGCAGTGCCGTTGCCAACTGGTCTGGACAGCTAGTTGGCTTGTTTCCACAGGTGATGCCCTTGAGTCGGGCGATGACATCCTTTGCCTTCATGTCACGAATCAGGGAGCATACACCCTTCGTGTTGCCATCGCAACCACCGATAAACTGCGCATCCTTCACTACTCCATTTTCATCCACGCTGATGCAGATATACTTGCTGCATGTGCCATGAGTCTGATAAGTTACCTTTGTCAGATTCTGTTTGTTATCTTTGTTTGTTTCCATTTTCTAAATCCTTTAAATATTTTAACTAAAAGATATTAAAATCCAAAAAGGGAAGCCTCTTTCGCAAGAGACCTCCCCCAACAATTATTAAAAAACTGTTATGCTCTAGTCATGCCACTGCATAACTCTAATGCAAATATACTTTTTCATTATGTTTATTCTGCGTCTGCTGGAACCTCAGGCTTCATGTTGGTGTAGACAGTCTGAACATCGTCAAACTCCTCCAACTTCTCCACCATCTTGTCGATGGTCTCACGCTCCTCAGGAGTTACATCCTTCAGGTCGTTAGGAATGTAGGTGAACTCAGCACCTGTTACCTCGAAGCCCTCAGCCTCCAAATGCTTCTGAATCTCGCCGAAGCTAGTAGGAGCACCGTATATAGTTACCTCGTTGGTCTCCTCGTCCTCGTCGTACTCATCCTCAACGCCATAGTCGATCAAGTCAAGAATCAACTCATCCATGTCCAAGCCTTCCTTCTTCTTGAATGTGAACACAGCCTTGTGATCGAAGAGGAAAGACAAGGAACCTGTTGTACCGAGGTTGCCGCTGAACTTATTGAATACAGAGCGAACGTCGGCTACTGTACGTGTGGTGTTGTCGGTCAAGGTATCAACGAATACAGCAACTCCGTGAGGGCCATATCCCTCGTAAGTTACCTCCTTGTAGTCGCTGGTATCCTTACCCATTGCGTTCTTGATGGCACGTTCGATGTTATCCTTAGGCATGTTCTCATGCTTACAGTTAGCGATGATGGCACGCAAACCAGGGTTGTTTTCTGGCTCTGGACCACCAGCCTTCACTGCGATTGCAATTTGCTTACCTAACTTAGTAAATGTCTTGGCCATGTGGCCCCATCTTTTCAGCTTTGTAGCTTTACGATATTCAAATGCTCTTCCCATTGGAATAAATTTTAAAAATGTTTATCGTTTTAATTTTACTTATTTTTTTGCTTGAATATAATGCTTTTGCCCTTTCAGGGCGACATTAGGACTCATTGCTTAACCCAGGGCGTTGCCCTGGGCTAGGTGCTTTTGCCCTTTCAGGGCGTTTTGACGAAACTCTGCGTTGAGTTTGTTTGCCTTGACAAAGCTCTGCGTTGAGTTTGTTTGCCTTGACAAAGCTCTGCGTTGAGTTTGTTTGCCTTGAAAAAGCTCTGCGTTGAGCTTGTCTGCCTTAACGAAGCTCTGCGTTGAGCTTACCAGTGAGGTTGGCGATGAGCTTCTTCATGATGGCCTCGATCTGCTTGTCGTTCAAGGTCTTCTCCTCGTCCTGGAGGATGAAGTTCACGGCGTAGCTCTTCTTGCCAGCAGGCAGGTTCTTGCCCTCGTAAACATCGAAGAGAACTACGCTCTTGAGGAGCTTCTTCTCGGTCTGACGGGCTATCTGCTCAATCTGCTCAAACTCTACGTTCTTGTCTACCAAGAGTGCCAAGTCACGGCTTACGGATGGATACTTGCTGATGTCGGTGTAGGTGAGGTTCACCTTCTTCACGGTCTTCATCAGGTTGTCCCAGTGTACGTCGGCATAGAACACATCCTGCTCGATGTCGAATGCCTTCTTCAACTTGAGGCTCAAGATACCCAACTCTACCAATACCTTGCCGGCGCGTGTCTCGTAGGTCACGCCCTTAGAGAAGATGTTGTTGTCGCTGTGCTTGACAACCAAGTTGTTCTGTGGCATGCCCACACGGCGGAGGATGTTTTCCACCACTGCCTTGAGCTCGTAGATGCTGCTCTGCTCATCGGCATGAGCCCAGTTGCCCTCCACACGCTTACCGGTGATGAAGAGGGAGATGTGAGCCTCCTGGCTGTAAGCCTTGATAGGATTCTCGGCTGTCCATTTCTCCTTATTATATATATAGGTGTTGCCCACCTCAAAGAACTTCAGGTTCTGGCTCTTGTGATTGATGTTGCGAGATACGCTCTCCAGTCCACCGAAGAGCATCGTCTGGCGCATCACGCCGAGATCGGCGCTCAATGGGTTCATCACCTTCACGGTGTGCTCGTCAGGATACTTGTTGAGGTCGAAGTCTGTATAGTAGCTTGCCTTTGTCAATGAGTTGTTGAGGATTTCCATGAAGCCCTCGCCCACCAACTGCTCTGCCACGATGTTCTGGCTGTGGTAAGCCTTGTCCTCGTCGCCCTGTACGGTCAGCGAACTCTTGAGCTGGGTAGGAATCTCCACGTTGTTGTAGCCGTAGATGCGGAGGATGTCCTCCACCACGTCGCAAGGACGCTGTACGTCAACACGATATGGAGGCACGAGGAGGTCGATGCCCTCGGCATCTTCCTTCACGATCTTCATCTCCAGCGATGTGGCGATGTTCTTGATGGTCTCAGCACCAATTTCCTTGCCGATGAGACGATGAGCGTACTCATAGTTCAAGCGAACTGGGAAGTCCTGGATAGGCTCTGGATATACATCCTTGATTTGCATAGAGATCTTTCCGCCAGCCAACTGCTTGCAGAGGATTGCCGCCTGCTTCAAGGCATAAATCTGACCGTTAGGGTCTACGCCACGCTCGAAACGATAGCTGGCATCGGTGCTCAGTCCATGACGGCGGGCGCTCTTGCGAATCCATGTTGGATGGAAGTAAGCGCTCTCCAAAACCACGTTTTTGGTGGTCTCGTAGGTACCAGAACCCTTGCCGCCGAAGATACCGGCGATACACATAGGCTCCTCGGCATTGCAGATGCTCAGGTCGTGCTCACCGAGAGTATGCTCCTCACCGTCGAGGGTGATGAACTTGGTACCCTCTGGCTGGGTGCGAACCACAATCTTATGGCCTGTCACCATATCGGCGTCGAAGCAGTGCAAAGGCTGTCCGTAAGCCATCATGATGTAGTTGGTGATGTCCACGATATTGTTGATTGGGCGCAAGCCGATGATGTTCAGCTTGTCCTGCAACCACTTAGGGCTCTCCTTCACCTCGCAGTCGGTGATGCTCACGCAAGCATAGCGCTTGCAAGCCTCGTGGTTCTGAATCTCGACCTCGATAGGAAGGTCTTCGTTGTCTACCTTAAACTCATCGCAAGAAGGGCGATGCAGAGAAGTCTGGTAGCCATTCTGCTTCAGCCAAGCGTAGAGGTCGCGAGCCACGCCATAGTGGCCGAGTGCATCGGCACGGTTGGCGGTGATGTCGATCTCAATGAGCCAGTCGCTCTCCAAGTGATAGTATTCAGCGGCAGGCTGACCCACAGGAGCTTCCTCAGGGAGGACGATGATGCCGGCGTGGTCGGTGCCTACGCCAATCTCATCCTCGGCACAAATCATGCCGTAGCTCTCCACGCCACGGAGCTTACTCTTCTTGATGGTGAAGCTCTTGTCGCCGTCGTAGAGCACGCAGCCCAAGTCGGCGACGATCACCTTCTGACCAGCGGCTACGTTAGGGGCGCCGCACACAATCTGCTGTGGCTCTCCCTTGCCCAGGTCGACAGTCGTCACATGGAGGTGATCGCTGTTAGGATGCATCTCGCATGTCAAGACCTTACCTACATAAAGACCTTTCAGTCCACCCTTAATAGACTGTACTTCTTCCAAAGCGTCCACTTCGAGACCGCAAGAAGTCAGCGCATCGGCTGTCTCCTGTGGAGTCAAGTCGAAATCGACGTATTCTTTAAGCCATTTATATGAAACGTTCATTATAATGTTTTTTTATTTTTATTCTTGCTATAACAGAAGGCTTTTCATCTCGGCAAGACACGCTTCTCGCCGACATTCGCCCTAAAACTTTGCAAAAATACAAAAAAAATAGGAAACCAACAAAAATCATCCTCCATTTTTGCACTATTTAAAAGTAAATCAACAAAAAATGAGAAAAAGCAACGACTTCAACCTGTACGATTGAAACGGGCTGTAAGCCCAAAAGCGCCTAGCCCAGGGCAACGCCCTGGGGAAATGTCGGGGAATAAATGCGCCCTGTAAGGGCAAAAGCATAAAATTCCCAATAAAATTTAAAGCTTTTGCACTTACAGGGCGACATTCTTGCATACCTATTACCCAGGGCGTTGCCCTGGGCTAGGTGCTTCTGCCCCTTCGGGGCGTGTAGGACTATTTCAACCGTACAGGTGGTAAAAAATTCTCTAATTCTTGACTTAAAAAAAATAACCATACAGCTAGAAAAGTTTCTATTCGAATACTTCGTCGATGCCGTCCACCTGTTCGAAGTCGTCCTTGTCGGCGGCTCGATGGCATGGGTCGTAACCCTCCGGCAGGTCGAACTTCACGGTCGGACTGATGCCGAGCGATGGGTCGGCATACACCTTCTTCATGAAGATGGCCCAGATAGGGAGAGCCATGGTGGCACCCTGCCCCATGTTCATGGAGTCGAAATGGATGTCGCGGTCCTCACCGCCTACCCAACAGCCACTTACAAGCTGCGGCGTGAAGCCGATGAACCATCCGTCGCTGTTGTTGTTGGTGGTTCCTGTCTTGGCTCCTATCTCGCCCTCCAGGTTGTAGCGGTAGCGCAGTCTGCCCGCCGTACCATTGTCCACCACGCCCATCAGCATGGTAAGCATCTTCATGGCGTTGTCGGCGCTGATCACCTCGTTCATGCGTGGTTGGAAAGTGGCGAGGGTGTTGCCCTCGTTGTCTTCGATGCGGCTCACGAACATCGGCGACGTGCGGATGCCGTGGTTGGCGAACACCGTGTAGGCGCTCACCATCTCGCTTACGCTCACCTCGCACGGACCGAGACAGAGACTCATCGAGGCGTGGATATCAGGGTTGTTGATGCCGTAGTCGTGCAAGAGCTGCACAAACTGCTGAGGGTTCAATTTACTCATCAGGTAGGCGCTTATCCAGTTGTTACTCTGTGCCAAGCCCCACTTCAGCGGAACCATCTGTCCGTAGCGGGCATGGTTGGCGTTGCGAGGCGTCCAGCGCTGTCCGGCAACGATGTAGGTCTGCTGGCGGTTAGGTGCCAGGTCGCAAGGGGAGAATCCGTTCTCCATCGCCAAGCTGTAGAGGAATGGCTTGATGGTGGAACCCACCTGTCGGCGACCCAGGCTCACCATGTCGTACATGAAGTGCGGATAGTCCAGTCCGCCCACGTACGCCTTCACGGCTCCCGTCTTCGGGTCCATGCTCATGAATCCGCTGCGCAGGAAGGTCTTGTAGTAGCGGATACTGTCGAGTGGCGTCATCATCGTGTCGATGTCGCCGTGATAGGTGAATACCGTCATCGGTATCTTGGTGCGGAAGGCTGTCTTGATTTCATCTGGCGAAGCTCCATCCGCCTTCATCTGGCGATAACGCTCGCTCTGGGTGATGCTGCGGTTCAGGATGCTGCGTATCTGACTAGGCTTCAACTTGTTGCTGTATGGGGCGCTCGGCTTGTGGGCTACCTCCTTGCTGAAGGCAGGTTGCAGATAGCGCGCCACGTGCTGATAGACAGCCTCTTCGGCATATTGCTGCATGCGGCTGTCGATGGTGGTGAACACCTTCAGTCCGTCGCTGTACACATTGTATGGCGTGCCGTCCTTCTTGAAGTTCTTGTTGCACCAGCCATAGAGCGGGTCGTTGTCCCAGGCGATGGAGTCGGTCACGAACTGCACGTAGTTCCACGACGGATAGTCGCTGCGCTGCGGACGCTTCGCCATCATGTACTGGCGCAGGAACTCACGCAGATAGGTAGCAGTACCGTCCTTGTGGTCGGTACGATGGAAGTTGAGCGTAAGCGGCTCGGCGGCATACTGCTCGTAGTCGTAACGGTCCAGATAGCCCGCCTTCACCATCTGCGAGAGCACCACGTTGCGACGGTCGCGTGCACGCTCCGGATAGCGCACGGGATTGAAGAGCGACGGGTTCTTGCAGAGGCCGATGAGGGTGGCTGATTCACAAAGGGTCAGATCCTTCGGCTCCTTATTAAAATAGGTGTTTGCCGCCGTCTTGATGCCCACGGCGTTGTGCAGGAAGTCGAAGTAGTTGAGATAGAGCGCCAGGATTTCCTCCTTGGTGTAGTATCGTTCCAGCTTGATGGCGATGACCCACTCTATCGGCTTCTGCAACAGTCGCTCCATGGTGCTCGTCGCCTTCTCCGAGTAGAGCTGCTTGGCGAGCTGCTGGGTGATGGTGGATCCACCGCCCGCATTGGCCTGTCCGAGGATGCCACGCTTGATGATGGCACGCCCCAGGGCACGGAAGTCGATGCCCGAGTGCTCGTAGAATCGTTCGTCCTCGGTGGCGACGAGTGCCTTTATTAAATAAGGTGACATCTTCTTGTAAGGTATCACGATGCGGTTCTCCTTGTTGAGGTTCCAGGTGCCCAGCACCTTGCCATCAGCCGAGTACACCTGGGTGGCGAATCGGTTGATTGGATTCTGGAGGTCCTCGACGTCGGGCATGTAGCCTATCAGGCCAAACCAGATGGCGAAGAAGGCGACCGCCGTGCCTAGCACGCCAGCGCCCAGAATGCCCCATAAAATATGTATAAAACGTCTTCTCATCTTAATATTCTCAAATATTTTGTGCAAAATTACATAAAAGTTTCGAAATATCGCACATAAATCGAAAATTATATGTAACTTTGGGGGCGATTTCAGAACATTCAATCAAAAATTAAATGGAAAAGCATAATTTTGTGACCATTGCCGACCTTTCGAAGGAGAAAATCATGTACCTCCTCGAAATGGCGCAAGAGTTTGAAAAACATCCTAACAGGGAGTTGTTGAAGGGAAAGGTCGTTGCGACCCTTTTCTTCGAGCCTTCCACTCGTACCCAACTTAGTTTCCAAACCGCTGCCAACCGCCTTGGCGCCCGCGTCATCGGCTTCTCTGACGCGAAGACCTCCAGCACCACCAAGGGAGAGACCCTCAAGGACACCATACTCATGGTGAGCAACTACGCCGACGTCATCGCCATGCGCCACTACATCGAGGGCGCCGCTCAGTATGCCAGCGAGGTGGCTCCAGTGCCAATCGTCAATGCCGGCGACGGTGCCCACATGCACCCATCGCAGTGCCTCCTCGACCTCTATTCTATTTTCAAGACCCAGGGAACACTGGAGAACTTGAACATTTATCTCGTGGGTGACCTCAAGTATGGCCGCACCGTTCACTCACTTATCACCGCCATGCGCCACTTCAACCCTACATTCCACTTCATCGCACCTAAGGAACTCGCTATGCCTCAAGAGTATAAGCTGTACTGCGACGAGCACGGCATCAAGTACGTGGAGCACGAGGACTTCAACGAGGATGTCATCGCCGGAGCCGACATTCTCTACATGACCCGTGTGCAGAAGGAGCGTTTCTCCGACCTCATGGAGTATGAGCGCGTGAAGAACGTGTACATCTTGAAGCGCGACATGCTCGGCAAGGCGAAGGAGAACATGAAGATTATGCACCCGCTGCCACGCGTCAACGAGATCGCATACGACGTGGACGACGACCCACACGCTTACTACATCCAGCAGGCACAGAACGGACTCTATGCCCGCGAGGCTATCTTCTGCCACTGCCTCGGCATCACGCTCGATGACATCAAGAACGACAAAACAATTATAGAATAAAATGGGAAACAATAAGAGTCAATTAGTGGTTGCGGCCATCGAGAACGGTACCGTAATCGACCATATACCAGCCGAGAAAACTTACCAGGTGGTCAACCTCCTACAGTTGGAGAAGATGGACACCCCTGTCACCATCGGCTACAACCTGCCAAGCAAGAAGATTGGCAAGAAGGGCATCATCAAGGTTGCCAACAAGTATTTCACCGACGAGGAAATCAACCGACTCTCCGTGGTCGCGCCAAACATCGGACTGAGCATCATCAAGAACTATGAGATCGTGGAGAAAAAGACGGTCAAGACTCCTGACACACTGAAGGGCATCGTGAAGTGCAACAACCCGAAGTGCATCACCAACAACGAGCCTATGCAGACCATCTTCCACACCGTGGACAAGGCGCTCGGCATCATCCGCTGCCACTACTGCGACAAGGAGCAGCAACTCGGCAAGGTGGAGCTTTGCAAGTAATATTAACTATAAATTAAGATTTATATGGTAAAAGATCAAGAGATTTTCGACTTAATCGAAAGAGAACACCAGCGCCAGCTCAAGGGCATGGAGCTGATCGCATCAGAGAATTTCGTGAGTGACGAGGTAATGAACGCCATGGGCTCTTACCTTACTAACAAATATGCCGAGGGTCTTCCAGGCAAACGCTACTACGGCGGTTGCCAGGTGGTCGACATCGTGGAGAATCTCGCCATCGAGCGTGTGAAGAAGCTCTTCGGCGCTGAGTATGCCAACGTGCAGCCTCACTCTGGTGCACAAGCCAACGCTGCCGTGTTGCTCGCCGTGCTGAAGCCAGGCGATACCTTCATGGGATTGAACCTCGACCACGGTGGCCACCTCTCTCATGGCAGCCACGTCAACACCTCTGGTATCCTCTACAACCCTATCGGCTACAACCTCAACAAGGAGACGGGGCGCGTAGACTACGACGAGATGGAGCGCCTCGCCCTGGAGCACAAGCCTAAGTTGATTATCGGTGGCGGTAGTGCCTACAGCCGTGAGTGGGATTACGCTCGCATGCGCAAGATTGCCGACGAGGTAGGCGCTCTCTTGATGATCGATATGGCTCACCCAGCCGGTCTGATCGCAGCCGGATTGCTCGACAACCCTGTGAAGTACGCCCACATCGTTACTTCCACCACCCACAAGACCCTGCGTGGTCCTCGTGGCGGCATCATCCTCATGGGCAAGGACTTCGAGAACCCTTGGGGCTTGACCACCAAGAAGGGTCAGGTCAAGATGATGAGCCAGCTCTTGAACTCAGCCGTGTTCCCTGGCATCCAGGGCGGACCGTTGGAGCATGTCATCGCAGCCAAGGCGGTTGCCTTCAACGAGAACCTCCAGCCTTCTTGGAAGGAGTATGCCGCACAGGTGAAGAAGAACGCCGCCGTGCTCGCCGACGACCTCATCGGCCGTGGCTTCGGCATCGTGAGCGGTGGTACCGACAACCACTCCATGCTTGTGGACTTGCGTAGCAAGTACCCTGAGTTGACTGGTAAGGTAGCCGAGAATGCGCTCGTTGCAGCCGACATCACGGTCAACAAGAACATGGTTCCATTCGACACTCGCTCTGCATTCCAGACCTCAGGTATCCGTCTCGGTACAGCTGCCATGACCACCCGTGGCGCCAAGGAGGACATGATGCACCTCATCGCCGAACTCATCGAGGAGGTACTGAACGCTCCTGAGGACGAGAAGGTCATCGCCCGTGTGCGTGAGAAGGTGAACGAGACGATGAAGGACTATCCACTCTTCGCCTACTAGTTTTCAGAATAATATTTACAAACTGCGGACACATCTGCGCCCGCAGTTTTTTGTTTCATTTTAAACCATCAAATAAAAGAAAAGAAAAATTATGAAAGCAATGAAAAGCCTACTGCTCATGGCACTTGCGTTGCTCCCTGCGAGCAAGTCTTTAGCACAGACCAACGCCCAGATCCTCTATGATTTCGGCAGTGACCGCAAGTATGTTACCCTCACCCTCGAGATGTTCAAGCAAGACAAGTGGGGTAACACGTATTTCTTCGTAGACCACGACTTCAACTACGACAAGATGGTCGTAGGAAGCAAGAACGTGTCGCAAGGTGGAACCTACACCGAGATTTCCCGTGCCCTCAACTTCTGGCAGAACACGAAGATGAAGAACTGGAGCCTGCACGTGGAGTACAACGGTGGTATCACGAAGAACTACCCTATCAACAACGCCTGGCTCTTTGGTGTGGAGTACTTCATGCACGACAAGAGCTTCAAGAACACCCTCACGCTCCAGGCACTCTACAAGACCATCCGCGACACGCACCAGAACCTGCCGTTGCAGTTTACCGCCGTATGGACCTGCAACGACATCTTTGGCGTGAAGGGACTGAAATTTGATGGTTTCGCCGACTACTGGTGGGAGAACCATACGAGCATGCTCGACAAGCATGGCGACGCCAAGCTCAACGCCAACGGCGAGGTGGACTACAAGCAGGAGCACGTGGTCTTTACCTCTGAGCCACAGCTCTGGTACAACGTGGGCCAGCACTTCGGCTGCGACAACCTCAGCGTGGGTGGCGAGGTAGAGCTCGACTACAACTTCGGCAGCAACGCCGGCTTCATGTGCCGTCCTTGCCTCGGAGTGAAGTGGGACTTCTAATACAATTAATGTAAAGAAAGATTATTCCACCTATACGATTATTTTTTAAGTCAAGAATTAGAGAATTAGAAAATTTCTCCACCTGTACGGTTGGAATAGTCCAACACGCCCTGAAAGGGCAGAAGCACCTAGCCTAGGGCAACGCCCTAGGTAATATGCAAGCAAGAATGTCGCCCTGAAAGGGCAAAAGCATAAATTTCCTTATCAATATAACGCTTTTGCCCTTACAGGGCGCATTTTATTTGCGTAAGCTACCCAGGGCGTTGCCCTGGGCTAGGTGCTTTTGGGCTTTCAGCCCGTGTCTACCGTACAGCTTCCGTTAGGCGTTCAAACGGATTTGTAATCCGTCGTCAAAAACGTCCCAACCTCATTATTTTGCGGATTTGTAATCCGCCCAACAACATTATTTTCCGACTTGCAGCCCGGATGTGTGAATCCTCCCCACTCCCTCGTTGTCCTGGGTCAGTGTGTGCGTCTTGCCCGATAAGTGGATGGAACCAACACCTTCGTTGTCCGCATTCACGCTCTGGCAATCCACAACGATACTGATGCTTCCCACGCCCTCGTTGTCGAGCGAAACCTTACCACCCGAGAAGCTACCGATGTTGGTGGAGCCAACGCCTTCGTTGTCAACACTTAGCTTGTCGCCCTTGGCACGTGTCACCTTGATACTGCCCACGCCCTCGTTGTCGAGTTGAATATTGTTGGCTAAGACATTGATAATCTCGATGCTGCCCACGCCCTCGTTGGTAACCTCCAGGCGGTCGGAATTGATGCTCTTGGCATAGACATGTCCAATCCCTTCATTATCCAGTTCCACAAGGTCAGGGCTTGTGATATAGACCTTCAGTCGATTCGCCTTTCCACTGTTTTCCAAGCCACGCACACGTCCTTTGAGACCAAGTTCCACCGTACCATCCTGACGGTACACCACCTTGACTTTCTCCTTCAACTCCGCCACGAGCTCAGGATCCTTGATACCCGAGTAATCCACTTTCACATTGCAAGCATCCCCGTCGTTCTGGGTATAATAGACATTGCAAGGCAATGACATGGAAATCTTGTTGAAAGATCGAGCCCTCAGTTCATTCTGTGTATACTCGATATTACCCGACATACCAGTGTTCCAATTCGATTTGCACGAACTCATCCCCGCTGCCACTATGAGCATCACGGCTATCGTCGCAAAAGCTCTGCGCAATACATTCTTCTTCATAATCCTATTCCATTTATTATTATATTCCTAATTTGTTATTATATTTCGAAATCTGTTGATTCTCTATATTTCGTTTACCGATAGTTAGACGAAAAGAAAAAAGAAAAAGTTGCAAGAAAGAAAAAAAATAAGCAAAAACTTCCACCCGCAGGATGGGAAACTACAAGATAGAGTACAAGAGCTATCCATAGCGAACATGTAACTACAAAAGAATCAACGACTTAAGATACAAGAAAGAAGTCTACTTCCCAGTCGCAAAGAGGACACGGAACTCGGGAGTCGGGAGTTTTCCGCCGTGAAATATATATTTAATATTAATATAATTAATAAATATATAATATATATATATTCATCGCAGCTCTCAGCTGAGTGCTGAGTGGAGAGAAGCCTTTTTGAGCTCCCAAAGTTCCACAAAACAAGTCGAAAGAAGGCTCTTTTGACTCTGGAGCAAGCCTTACTCAAACCTTACGTAAGCCTCATTCCAACCCCAAAAGAGCCACTTTTTGAAAATAAGCCCTCAAAAACTTGCACGTTTCGAAAATTAGTCGTAAATTTGCAACGAAATCAACGAACAAATAAGCGAGAGATTCCCAACAGAACTTTCAAAAAAGAAGATTTTTCAAAGAATAGGAGAACAGAACTATGGTAGTATATGTAGCAAACCCTCTTTACGATGCAGTATTCAAGTACTTGATGGAAGACGACCGCATCGCCAAGACCATTCTTTCAGCATTGCTAAAGAAAAAGGTCATAGACGTTAAGATTCGCAGAAACGAGTATGCGAATCTCACTCGCCATGAATCCATCTCCATGTTTCGAATTGATTTTGCAGCCACCGTCATCGACGAGAAGGAGCAACCACACCTCATGCTCATAGAATTGCAAAAGACATGGCTACCGACCGAGACATTAAGATTCCGCCGATACCTCGCCCTGCAATACAACAACGAGGAGAACATGTTGGAGAAAGAACAGGGTAAATATGCCATCCCTATGGTAGCCATCTATCTGCTTGGTCATTGCATAGGTCAAGTAAAAGAAGCGATAGTATACGTGGACCACCAAGCCTGCGACTACGACGGAAAGAAAGTTAAAGATGGAATACCAGACCCATTCATCGAAAGCCTACAGCACGACAGTATCATCGTGCAAATTCCTTTGCTACACGGAAAAGTCAACAACCGACTAGAGCAAGTTCTGAGCGTATTCGACCAGACGAATGTGGCAGATGATAAAAAGCTGATCAAGGTAGACGACAAAGAGTACGAGGGCGACAACGACATGGAATATATCGTTCGCCGCCTTCAATCAGCCGCAGCCGACCCAGAGATGCGCTACCAAATGAACGCCGAGGACGAATTCTTCAAGGAGCTAGAATCCAGAGACACCCTCATCATGGAGAAGAACAAGAAAATAGGTGAGCAAGAAAAGAAGCTTGTCGAGCAAGACAAGAAGCTTGACGAGCAAGACAAGAAGCTTGACGAGCAAGACAAGAAGCTTGACGAGCAAGACAAG
>ERZ808270.62-NODE-62-length-69421-cov-14.095104_pt1 | contig 69421 bp, 47 predicted proteins | sample MGYA00521082_ERZ808270 | MGnify/ENA primary metagenome ERZ808270 (study PRJEB31516, sample SAMN03275594) | gut metagenome | biome: mammalia-associated habitat; material: feces | host: Papio cynocephalus | place: Kenya | collected 2012-07-27 ... | reverse complement strand
AATGAAGAATGAAGAATGAAGAATGAAGAATGAAGAATGAAGAATGAAGAATGAAAAACGAAGAATGAAGAATGAAGAACGAAGAATGAAGAATTTCGGTTATGCCGATTGAGAATTATAAATTCTTTATTTTAAATAATGTCCGCTGAAGAAATGCCTTTGCATCTTATAACAAAAGGCAGAATTCTTCAACGGACATTATTGGTTATTTTTTTGCGGGGGAGGGGGATTGATTAATCACGTATTTTACCCTTCCCTTCCCCATTTCTGACTTTCGTCTTGTCTACTGCCGTTCCGATAAACGTAACCTTCAGGGCATTGGCACGGCGAAGTGCCTGCTTTACGTCCATCACCGTCTGCATGTCAACATTGCGGTCGGCACTTATCGCCACAACAAGTCGCTCTGCCGTTTCCGGCGACATAGACTCACGGATGCGTGCCACACAGTCGACAAGTCCGTTAGTATCCACCATCTTGTCGGCAATCTGAATACACACCTTTCCCTGTTGCGTTTTGCCGATATAAATGTGTACAACACCCTGTTTCCCGGCAAGTTTCTGCAGTTGCGTACCATCGGGCACACGGTATCTAACGCGGACATCATCCTGGCGCATGTGGGTTACGATGATAAAGAAGAACAACACCGAGAATATCAAATCCGGCAGCGATGCCGTGTTCAATGCCGGCACCTCACGCCTTTTGCGTCTGAACTGAATCATCTTTCGCCTCCTTTCCCATTGTCGATACTCTCCATAACGCGCTGCGGAACAGTCTTGTCCACCTGTCGACGGCGCTGGTCGTCGAGAGCAGAATACGGCATGTGCCATTTTGCCACGGCGAGCCTGTTTCTCAGATTTCCATAAGCCTTTGATATAGCATCCTGCACATGGAAATAGTCATCATACTTAGAATCCGGCAGCATCACGACGTTCAACACATGCGTAGCCCTGGAAGGACAAGTGGCAACAAACCGCTCCACCCTGTCGGCGAGCTTGTCGGCGACAACAGGCTTACCGTCAACGGCAATCTGTCCGCCTGTGCCGATAGAAATGTCGAGCACATTACGGCGGTCCATTTCCGTCGTCTCCTCCGTCTTGTTCTTCTCCGCCGGAGCGAGCTGTCGCGAGAGTCCCTTGTTGGAATCCATCGACGAGATGACGAGGAAGAACACCAGCAGGATGAACGAAATATCGGCAGTCGACGTGGTGTTCAGCAGCGGTACGCTTCGTTTTCTACGAGTAAACATCATCTGTGTTATTTTCTTTTTCTGTTAATCCCCGACATCGAGTATCCCACGGCAACCACCGCAGCTGCAATAAGCAAGAGCGAGGTATAGATAAACATGTCGGTTAGCCTCAGCCAGAAGGCATCGGAGAACAGGGTACCATTCACCTTAAGCGGCTCTGACGAACCGGCAAGGAATGTTACGACGAGCAATACGGCAACGAATACCACCGTGCCCCAAGCAATCTTTGCCACGGGCACTCCGTTGACTATCTTCTCCGACGACCGCGTGCGGCTGCCCTTTACCACGGAATATACGGCAACGCCCAGGGCTACAGCCACCATGAGATACATGAGCACGAGCACGAGGTCTGTAAGCACAGGCGCATTGTATGTGGGGTCGAACAGATATGGTGCGTTGTAGCCAACGAGATAGAACAGGGCAAAGACAACTACCGTGAGCCCTACCGTGGCATAAAGCACACGGGAAGATATCTGGTCGGTTTTTAATTGATTAAGCTTTTTCATTTGTTCTTGTATCTCATTATCGAGTCGAGCAGCGAGATTGCCGACTCTTCCATCTGACTCGTAATATGCTCTATCTTCGAGAGGATATAATTGTAGAACACCTGAAGGATGAGGGCTGCAATGATACCGAAGATTGTGGTTATAAGAGCCACCTTCATTCCCGATGCAACGATAGTAGGACTGATGTCGCCCGCCTGCTGAATCTGCTCAAATGCCATAACCATACCGATTACCGTGCCCAAGAATCCGAGCGACGGGGCAATGGCGATGAAGAGCGTTATCCATGAGCAGCCTTTCTCGAGGTTTGCCGCCTGCACGGAACCGTAACTTGAAATGCCGCGCTCTATGTCATCGATAGAATCATCGATGCGGTCGAGCCCCTGGCGACAGATGGCTGCAACAGGTCCGCGCACGTCGGCACAAAGCTGTTTTGCTCCTTCCACATCTCCCAGACTAAGCTGCTTGTCGATATCTGCCATCATCTTCTTGGCATTTATCTCGCTAAGTGCCAGATAGATAATTCGCTCTATACAGAAGGCGAGTCCCAAGACGAGAGCCAGGGCAACGAGCGACATGAAGCCTGCGGAGCCTTCGATAAACTTTGTTTTCAGTACTTGATGGAAGCTCTCCGGCTCGTCCTCGTCCATAGCGGCAAGGTCGGCAGAGAGGTCTGCCGTGTCGGCGGCAGCTACACTCTGTGCAGCCTGGGCAGTATCGGCAGCGGCTACAGCCGAAGTTGAATCTTTGCCCTCGGCAGCAGCAGTTACGGCGAAAGCCATGAGTGCTGCGAGGGTAAACAGTAATCTGCTTAATTGTTTGCGCATATTGTTTTGTTTTTTTTAGTTTTTTCTTATTATAATCGGAGAGCTCGGAGAACTCCGAGAGCTCCAAGAACTATATCACAAAATTCACCGGAATACAGAAATACGTCAGACAGGGTTTTCCCTTATCCTCGCCCGGTTTCCATTTAGGCATCATCCTCATCACGCGCAGTGCCTCGGCATCGAGCAACGGATGAACGCTCTTGACGACCTTCAGTTCCGACACGGCACCATCCTTGCCGATAATGAACGCCACCTTCACCTGTCCCTGTATCTTCTGTCTCTGTGCAGCCTGGGGATAACGAAGATTGCGGGTAATCCATTTCATGAACTCCACCATGCCACCGGGAAACTCCGGAAGTTTCTCAACAACACGGAAATTCAGCGGATTGTCGTTCATATCGGTAGCCACAGGAGCCTGTGCCGTTGTCTCGTTGTTGTCGCCCGGACCTTCAATATTGTTCTGTCCCTCACCGTTGCCATGGTCGGCATCGCCGTCGGTCTGATCCATACGCGTGGGCACTTCGGTGATAGGAGTCTGGTCCACTTTCTTTATTTTCTTCGTAACGGAATGAGTTGCCGCCCCGGGCTTTATCACAGCAATCATATCCTTGCGTTGCTGTGGCGGCAGGAGTTCCATGTCCTTCACCATCTCGTCGGTGTCATCATCAATATCATCATCAGCCGCTCCGCCGCTTCTGTACTCCAGCGCACAGAAAAGGAGCGTCAGCGCAACGATGAGTCCGAGCAGGAATCCCGTGCCGCGGTTTGCCGTATATTCTATTTCAAAAAGTTTTCTTCTCACGATACGTAAAGCCTATAAATCTTTTACAGTCGGCAAAGTTAATGCATTTTTTCGTTTCCGTAATAAAAAATCATCCATAAAGGCGACTGTCTGCAATAATATTTAAGGTATTTAAAATACGAGATGTATAATTTTACCTTTTTATGTACTAATTTACAGCAATACTTCTCCTTGCAAGCATTAAATTTGCACCAGAAAAAAAACGGAAAAAGACATGAATTCCTTTAAATCCAAACCAAACTTAAAGAAAATTAGTAAAAAAACAATATTACGTTCTCGTTGGAAGTGTGAGGGATAAACATCACCCCTCACACTATCTCTCACACCTCAGAAGTACGATGAACAGGGACTTCTGAGGCGATTGGTGAGGGTGTGAGGGTAAAATAACAAAAAAAAATAAAACGACAATATCTGCCAACAATCAGCAAAGCTTTAACGATATCCATAACAATATTGTTGATATACATACATCAAACAATATATAAAACCATAATTTTGCACATAATAAAACTGCTAACAACAGATACATGAAACATCAACCATTCATTACTGCTCTTCTTGCAGCACTTACTCTCGGCAGCACGCCGAATATAGACGCTGCCGCAAAGAAAACTGCAAACAATAAATTCGCCGGATATCTCTTCGCCTATTTCGAAGGCACCGGCGACAGTCAGGAAAACCTGCGCTTCGCTCTCAGCGACGACGCAAAGAACTGGTATGCGCTGAACTGCAACCAACCTATTATTGCAAGCGACTCGATAAGTACGAGCGGCGGTATACGCGACCCGCATATCCTGCGCGGCGAGGACGGATGCTACTATATCGTGGCGACCGACATGAATACCTGCAAGTTCGGATGGAAGGACAATCCGGGGATTGTGATGATGAAGTCGAAAGACCTCATCAACTGGACCCACTCAAAGATTGTTCTCAAGGAGGACTACAAGGAGCACTTCGCCGATGCATATTGGGTATGGGCTCCACAGACCATCTACGACCGCAAGGCTCGGAAATACATGGTATATTTCACCTTGCAGCGCACGGGCGACGGAAGGAAAAGTCTCGTAACGTATTATGCCTATGCCAACAAGGACTTCACCGGTTTTGAGAGCGAGCCAAAGGTGCTCTTCAGCGCAAAATACGGATGCATAGACAACGATATCATCGAGCGAAACGGCATATACCACATGTTCTACAAGGGAAATATCAAGAATGCTGACGGCAAGGAGATACAGAACGGTATCCAACAGGCTACGGCTCGGAATCTGAAAGGGCCGTGGAAAGAGGACTTTAAGTTTATCGACGCCTATGCCGACTCGAAGACGGGAGTGGAAGGCTCGGGGGTGTTCAAGCTAAATGACAGGGACGAATATATCCTGATGTACGATCTCTACGGTAGCGGTCGCTATGAATACCAGACATCAAAAGACCTTTCTACATTCACCGGCAAGCCGCTGTCGTTCCGCAAGAACTTCTCGCCTCGCCACGGCACGGTATGCTCCGTTACTGCCGACGAGATGGAACGCTTGCAGCAGAAATGGGGATATGTCTTGAAACATGAATGGACAGCAAAGGGCAATCCGCTCTTCACGCATATTCATACTGCCGACCCAGCCGTGCTCGTAGACCGCGACACTCTGTGGCTCTTTGCCGGACACGACTCGGAGGAGAAACATGCGGGCTACAAGATGAACGACTGGCAGGTGTTCTCCACTACCGACCTGAAGCACTGGACGCAATACCCCACTCCACTCTTCATCTCCGACTTCAAGTGGGCGAAGAGCAAACAGGCGTATGCCGGACATGTGGTGGAGAGAAACGGTAAATATTATTGGTATGTTTCTACGAACTGGTGCGGCATCGGAGTTGCCGTGAGCGACAAGATAACCGGTCCGTATCATGATGCCTTGGGGAAGCCACTGCTGACAAACAAGGACTGTTTTGATTCAAAACACAGTTGGGCATGCATCGACCCGGCAATATTCATCGACGACGACAACACACCTTATATTATATGGGGCAACCGCCAGTGTTACATCGCACGACTGAAAGACAACATGACAGAGATTGACGGCAGTGTACGCCGCATCGACGTTGGAAAGGAGTTTCCGTTCGAGGAAGCGCCATGGGTTCACAAATACAATGGGAAGTATTATCTAACCTACGCTTCGGGCTTTCCTGAGAAGATTGCCTACGCCATGGCTGACAGTATCACGGGACCGTGGACGGCGAAGGGAATAATAAGCGAGATTGCCGGAAACAGCAACACCACGCATCCGGCGATAGTGAACTACAACGACCAGTGGCTTTTCTTCTCTCACAACGGCGCCTTACGCGATGGCGACGGTGGGCACCGTAGCGTCATCGCTGAGCAAATGGCTTATAATGCCGACGGAACGATAAAACCTATTCCGCCAACGACAAGGGGCGTAAGCGCATTGGGGAACCCTGTTCTGCCGGGCTTCCATGCCGACCCGGAGATTCTGTATTCCAACAAGACAAAGAAATATTATATCTACTCCACCACCGACGGCAAACCGGGATGGGGAGGATGTAAATACTATGTATACTCATCGCCCGACATGAAGGAATGGACCAACGAGGGCGTGGCGCTCGATGCTTCTACCGATCAGATTCCGTGGGCCGACGGCAACCTGTGGGCTCCTGCCGCTCAGGAAGTGAAACAGAAGGACGGCAGCTACAAGTATTTTCTCTATTATAGTGCCAATCCGATAAAGAAAGGTGAAAAGAAAATCGGTGTTGCTGTGGCTGACTCGCCTGTAGGACCATTTGTTGACCTCGGGCATCCGATTATAGAGAAGTCGCCTGTAGGCAGAGGACAGCAAATCGATGTGGATGTCTTCATCGACCCCGTGAGCAAAAAGCCATACATCTATTGGGGCAACAGCTACATGGCGGGCGCTGAACTTGAACCGAACATGACGAAGGTGAAGGAGGAAACCATAAAGGTGCTCACTCCGAAAGGAGGCACGCTGAAGGATTATGCCTACCGCGAAGGAACTTATGTGTTCTACCGCAACGGACTGTACTATTTCATGTGGTCGGTAGACGATACTGGCTCGGCGAACTACCATGTGGCATACGGTACGGCGAAGTCGCCGCTCGGACCAATCGAGGTGGCAAAAGACCCGATTGTACTCATCCAAGACCCACAACACGATATCTACGGAACGGCGCACAACTCCGTAATCCAGAAGCCCGGCACCGACGAATGGTACATCGTTTACCACCGCATCAACAAGGACTGGCTTCACTTCCAACCTGGCGTTCACCGCGAAGTGTGCATCGACAGGATGGAGTTTAATCCTGACGGAACGATAAAAAAAGTTGTGCCTACAAAGTAGTTTTTGCAGCTTCTGAAACTTTACCCCCTTATTGCGTCAAACAACAGGGGGGTAAATTGTATTTAACCGCTCTGTCGACTCGTTAATGAATATTAAACAGCGTTCATAAAACGGTCGTAGGAACGTTTATACAAATAAATAAATAAAACATAATACATATTTAATCTATGAAACTATTAACTGTTACATCACTCATGCTGCTTGCCACAGTAGTACAGGCTCACGGAAACGAAACACTGAGAGCAGACTCAGCATCAACCATGACAGACTCTGTATTACATCTAAACGAAGTTGTAGTCAAGGCAGCTCGAGTAATACACAAAGTGGATAAAGACATTATCCTGCCTACGGCAAAGATAAAAGAAGCATCGTCTAACGGATATGACCTGCTAAGGAAACTGAAGTTGCCGGATATAAAGGTTGACGAGGTTCAGCAGACCATTACGAGTTATCTTGGCAATGTGCAGATTCGCATCAACGACATAAAGAGTACTGTTCAGGACATTCTTTCGTTGCAGCCCGACGAGGTTACACGCATCGAATATATAGATAACCCCGGAGTGCGCTATGGCGACGGAAACCTTGCTGTCGTCATCAACTATATCGTGAAGCGTAGATATGCCGGATATGTGGGCGGCATAAATACGACACAAGCCTTTTGGGAAAGATTCAACAACAGTAATGCATATTTCAAATACAACTACAGAAAATCAGAGTTCAGTCTGTCTTACGGATTAAACTATCGCTGTTATGACGAAAGGAAAAACGACAGTCATTCTGTCTATATGCAGCCCGACGGACTTGTGCGCAACATTGATTATATAGGTCAGAATGCAGATATGACCTACAACTCCCACAACATGCAGCTTGGATACAATCTGTCGGATCCTGGAAAATATGTGCTTAATGTAAGGTTCTGTTTCGACTGGACGAACTCACCTTACAACAAGATTATGCACAAGGTTTATGAGACAGGCAAGAAAGACTTGTTTCTATACACCAACGATTTCGGTACAGACAAGAATCCGTCGCTCGACATTTACTACAGTTTGAACCTTCCGAACAAACAGAACCTAACGGTAAATACGGTAGGTACCCATTTGGAATCTGGATATACTCACAGGCAGAACGAATACGCTCTGCTTAACTCGGTGGACGAAACGCTGAGTTCAACTCCTCTTCATGACTATGGCTATGGAGTTGACGGCAGCAAATACTCTCTTATAACAGAGGCTATTTACTCGAAGACAATGAGCAAGGCATTGTCGCTTTCGGGAGGAGTGAACTATTCTGTAAGCAGAACCGACAACAAGTACCAAGGAAGCCAAAACGTAAACACACTGCTGAATTCAAACAATGCATACTTTTTCACGCAGCTGGACGGACGCATAGGCAATATTGCAAATATACAGTTTGGGGTTGGAGCCAACTATATTTCCATAAAGCAAGGGAGTGTAGGCTTCAACAAATGGACATTCCGTCCAAAACTCACATTGGCATCCAATTCGATAAAGAACTTCAGAATAAGGCTAACAGGCTCAATTTCACCAAATGTCCCGTCGCTTTCGCAGTTGAGTGAAGTGCGCCAACAGGGCAGCACCATGGAAGCAAAAGACGGCAACAGTATGCTGACACCAACATCCACATACAAAGCTTCGCTCGGATTTACATGGAACAACAAGATTGTAGACATCAACTGGGGCGGCAACCTGAGCCACACTCCCGATGCAATAATGACCAGCATCATTCCGCAGAAACAAACAGACGGCAGTTATCTGTATATAAGGAAACCAGAAAACCAGAAGAGTTTCAGCTCATTATTTGCATACACAAACATGACATTCCATATCATACCAAACGTTTTCGACATTCAGGGCGAACTGCAATACCAGCACCTTAAAAGCCGCGGTCTGGACTACTCTCATGATTTCGAACCGCTTCACTACGGCATTTCCGCCTATCTGCAGTTGAAGAAATGGTCGATAGAATATATTTTTTCCAATGCCTGGGAAACCCTCTACGGCGAAACAAGAAGTGCAGGAGAGAACACTTCCCTTTTGAACGTTACCTACAAGAACAAAGGATTGCGCGTAGGACTAGGCTGTATTCTCCTTGGCTATGCAAAGGGATATGACTATAAAAGCAGGACTGACAGCAAGTATTTCACAAGCCAGGGAGACACGTATATAAAGAACAATGGCAACATGCTAATGTTCACATTAGGCTATACGTTCAGCCACGGCAGAAAGTATAAGTCTGACAGGCGGAAGCTTAACAATAGCGACCATGATTCGGGACTTAGAATATAGAAAATGGCATTTTTCTCTTCTTTTAATTTTTACAGAATGAATAATATAGATATATTTGCAAATTGAAAATTGGCATTCACACTATCAAGCAAAAATTTATGACAATTTGAAAAATATATGAAACAACAAATTATAAAAAAATCCATATCCCTTTCTTTCCCCTTTGGGGGACTGAGGGGGGCTCCAGGATTGCGGGAAGCTATTCTCCTTCTGCTGCTCATTTGCATTAACGCCAACGCTAAGACTGACCTCTGGCCTGACGGCACACCGATTGACAAATGGTTTGCCAACACACAGAAGGTGGACGAGTCTCAGCTCGGTAAACGATATGTCATTACCGATTATGGGGTCGGTACCGACAGTACTATCGTGCAGACCGCTGCCATTCAGAAAGTTATCGACACGGCAGCAAGCAACGGCGGTGGAGCCATCGTGGTGCCTAAGGGTACGTTCCTCAGCGGAGCTCTCTTCTTCAAGCAAGGCACTAACCTCATCATTGAGGAGGGCGGAAAACTGAAGGGCAGCGACCGCATACACGACTTCCCTATCCTGGAGACGCGCATCGAGGGACAGACCTGCAAATACTTCACGGCGCTCGTAAATGCCGACAACATCAATGGATTCACCATTGCCGGCAAGGGAACTATCGACGGCAATGGGCACCACTACTGGGATGAGTTCTGGATTCGTCGGCAGTGGAACCCTGAGTGTACCAACAAGGATGCACAGCGCCCACGACTGGTTTATATATCCAACTGCAAGAACGTGACGGTGCAAGATGTGCACTTAGTGAACAGTCCGTTCTGGACCAACCACCTCTACCGTTCCGACCACGTAAGGTTTCTCGACTGTCTAATCTATGCCCCAACATCAGGACTAAAGGCCCCGAGCAGCGATGCTATCGACATCGACGTTTGTCATGACGTGCTGGTGGACGGATGCTACATGAGCGTGAACGACGATGCCATTGCTATTAAGGGTGGAAAAGGGACATGGGCTGACAAGGACCCGAACAATGGTCCTAACTATAACATCATTATCCAGAACTGCCGCTACGGAGTGGTACACGGTTGTCTGACGCTGGGCAGCGAGAGTCTGACCGACAGGAACATCATTCTACGCAATATCGAGGTGAACGAGGCTAACCGCGTGCTCTGGCTGAAGATGCGCCCCGACACGCCGCAGCATTACGAATACATTACGGTGGAGAACATCACGGGTACAACAGGCAGCTTCCTCGTCGTGCGACCATGGACGCAGTTCTTCAAAATGGACGAGCGCAAGGACATGCCCGTGAGCCAATGCAACAACATCGTGATGAGGAACATAAAGATGGACTGCAAGAATTTCTTCGATGTGGGAAAGAGCGACAAATACCGCCTCTCCTACTTCTCGTTCGAGAATATCAACGTGACAGACAAGGCGCAGGCATTCGACAAGAGCCTCATCGAGAATACTAAGGTAAAGAATGTTTCAATTAGATGAGAGATGAGAGGTGAGGGTTTATTTCTCATTCTTCACTCTTCATTCTTCATTCCTAATTCCTAATTCCTAATTCCTAATTCAATAAATACAATATTATTTACTTTTTTCCGTTTTTACTCTAAATGATGTAACTTTGCACCTTTAAAACGATGTAACTTTGCACCTTTAAACAGATGTAACTTTGCATCTTTAAACAGAAAGAATGAGAAAAAAAATAATATCACTGCTGATAGCCATTATAGCAACGATGACGGCTACGGCACAGGAAAGCCAGACGGAATACAACTTTCTCCGTCTGCCAGTAAGTGCGCATGCTGCTGCCTTGGGAGGCGACAACATAACCATCATTGAAGACGACCCCACACTGATGTTCAGCAACCCGGCACTGCTCTCATCGGTTTCCGACAAGACGCTCAACCTGAACTTCATGACGTATATGGCAGGAAGCGTAACGGGAAGCGCATCGTTCAACCGCGTGGTAAACGACAAGGCTTCGTGGGGAGTAACGGGACAATACATCAACTACGGAAAAATGAAGGAGACGGATGCCGACAACAACCAGACGGGTGAGTTCTCAGCACAGGAAATCGCCCTGTCGGGAGTGTTCAGCTATACGCTGGCGAAGAATCTTGTGGGCGGTATTACGGCTCGCTTCGTTACTTCCTACATCGGCAGCTACAACTCAATGGCAGCGAGTATTGACCTGGGGCTCAACTGGTATGACCCGGAAACGGAATGGTCTGTATCGGCGGTGGCTAAGAATCTGGGAGGACAGATTAAGGCGTATGACGAGGAATTCGGAAAGATGCCGCTCGACATGCAGCTCGGAGTGAGCAAGAGATTCGGAAATATGCCGTTCCGACTGTCGCTGACGGCGGTTGACCTGACCCACTGGAACTACTCGGCGATGAACCATCTCGTGGCTGGCGTCGATCTGTTGCTCGGCGACCAGTTTTATGTTTCAGGTGGATACAATTTCCGTCGTGCCAAGGAGATGAAGATTGCCGAGGGAACGGGCGACGATGCAACATCGAGCAGCCATGGCGCCGGACTCTCGTTCGGTGCCGGTGTGCAGATGGAGAGGTTTAAATTGCAGGTGGCTTACGCCAAATACCACGTCTCCTCAAACTCCATTCTCGTAAACGTATCATACGGCTTATAACATACAATTGGAATGTTTGGGCCAAACGCCGTGAGCGTTTGGGCCAAACACCCGAAGCGTTTGGGCTAAACGCTATATTATTTCTGAGTTTCTTCAAACCGTTCTTTCAGCCACAGCTTCTGCTCCGGTATAGTCATGTGACTATTGTCGAGCTCTATGGCATCATCAGCCTTACGCAGAGGCGACACCTCGCGGTGGGAATCGATATAGTCGCGCTCCTCTACATTCTTCAGGATATCCTGGAAATCAGCCGGCATACCCTTCGCCTTCAGTTCGTCGAAACGACGCTGCGCACGAACCTCAGCAGATGCCGTAACGAAGATTTTCAGTTCTGCATCCGGGAAAACAGCCGTTCCGATGTCTCTGCCGTCCATCACGATGCCCTTCTCCTTGCCCATTTCCTGCTGCTGGGCCACGAGAGCCTTGCGCACGAAGCCAAGAGCCGCAATAGGACTAACCTTCGACGATACCTCCATCGAGCGGATGTCCTTCTCCACCAGTTCGCCATTCAGATAAGTGTCCGGTCTGCCGCTCTCTGCATTAAGCCGGAAAGATATTTTTATTTCCGGCATCGCCTTCTCGAGAGCTGCGGCATCAATACTGCCGTCGGCAGCAAACATGCCATGGCGCAGGGCGTAAAGGGTTACCGAACGGTACATGGCACCCGTGTCTACATATATATAACCTATTTCCTTGGCAAGATCCTTAGCCATAGTACTCTTGCCACACGACGAAAAGCCGTCGATGGCTATCACAATCTTTTTCATATATTCTATTAATTAATGATTCTACTAAACTCAAGAACTTGAGTTAATGCTATTGCATATTCTATTTTAGATCTTTGGCTTTTATTGCTTCCATACATTCCTCCATGAGCCATTTCGGTGTACTTGTAGCTCCGCAGATTCCTATCGTCGATGCTCCGTCGAGCCAACAGTCTTGAATCTCGCCCGGTCCTTCTATCAAATGGCTGTTGGGGTTGACCCGTCGGCACTCGTTGAACAACACTCTGCCGTTGCTGCTTTTTCTGCCGCAAACGAAGAGCACGAGGTCGTGGCGCGAGGCAAACGAGCTTACGTTGGGCATGCGGTTTGCCACCTGTCGGCAAATGGTGTCATAGCTCTTGAATGTTGCCGTGGGCGAGATATGTGCCTGAATGTATTCTATGATACGGTGGAACTCGTCGAGCGACTTTGTAGTCTGCGAATACAGATATATGTCGCGCTCGAAATCCAAGCTCTTCACGTCATCGAAATGGTGGATTACACGAGCCTTGCCACCGGTCTGACCTACGAGTCCGAGCACCTCGGCATGACCGGGTTTGCCAAAGATAACAATCTGAGCATCGGGAGCCTCATCATATTTGCGCTTTATCCTGCGCTGCAGCTGCAGCACAACGGGGCATGTGGCATCTATTATCTCGATATTGTTCTGTCGGGCAAGGGCGTAAGTCTCCGGCGGTTCGCCGTGGGCGCGCAACAATACTTTCACGTCGTGGAGCTTCGCCATCTCGTCGTGGTTAATAGTAACGAGTCCCATCTGCTTCAGGCGTTCACACTCCATTCCGTTGTGCACGATGTCGCCCAGGCAATAAAGGGCATTGCCGCCGGCAAGTTCTTCTTCCGCCTTGCGGATAGCCGTAGTTACACCGAAGCAAAAGCCACTGCCACTGTCGATTTCTATTTTGGGTTGCATTATTTTTATTTTTTATGGGAGTTCTGGGAGATCTGGGAGTTCTGGGAATTCTGGGGGATCTGGGAGATCTGGGAGTTCTGGAACTATTTCCCGTAATACATCTGCAGCAAATCGTTTGCTGCGGCAAAACTTGTCTTCTCGCCACGCAACACTCGCTGTTCATACTCCTTCATCTGCTGTTGAATCATGGAATTGTTGTAGAAGTTATTGCGCAGATTCTCATTTATCGTCTCATACATCCAGTACTTGTTCTGCTCATTGCGGCGGTATTCGAAGTATCCATTATCCTTTACGAAGTCGAAATACTCGTAAATCATATCCCATACCTCTTTGATGCCAGTTCCGTAAAATCCGCTGTAGCAAAGCACCTTTGGCTGCCAGCCACTCTCTGGAGCCGGGAAGAAATGCAGGGCATTGCGGAAATTCGTGGCGGCGATATGGCATTTGTCCACATTGTTGCCGTCGCATTTGTTGATAACGATGCCGTCGGAAATCTCCATGATTCCGCGCTTTATTCCCTGTAGCTCGTCGCCGGTGCCGGCAAGCTGAATCAAGAGGAAGAAGTCTACCATCGAATGGCAAGCCGTTTCGCTCTGTCCCACTCCTACTGTCTCTACAAAGATTTTGTCGTAGCCTGCCGCCTCGCATAGTATTATCGTCTCACGGGTCTTGCGGGCTACACCGCCAAGGGAACCTGCCGACGGACTGGGTCGGATGAATGACTCCTTTCTTACTGCAAGTTTCTCCATCCTCGTCTTGTCGCCAAGGATACTGCCCTTGGAGCGCTCTGAGCTCGGGTCGATGGCGAGCACGGCGAGCTTTCCGCCGAAGCAGTCGAGCACGTGCACTCCAAATTCATCAATCGAAGTACTCTTGCCGGCTCCCGGCACTCCGCTGATTCCAATACGTACGGAGTTGCCGCTATAGGGCAGACACTTTTCTATTACCTCTTGTGCCTTTGCCTGATGGTCGGGATTTACACTCTCCACAAGGGTTACTGCCTGACTGAGTATCGTTACATCGCCTTTCACGATACCTTCTACCATGTCTGCCGCACTGAGTTCGCGACGGCGGAATCTGCCGCGCTTTAGATACGGATTTATATTCGACGGCTGCACGACTCCTTCGTTGACCTGCAGTCCTGCATATTCTTTACTATTCTCCGGATGATCCATAATTTGAGTTTAGAATTTAGAGTTTAGAATGTAGAGTTATTCTATTTAGAGTTTTAGAATTTAGAGTTGTTCTATTTAGAGTTTTGAATGTAGAGTTGTTCTTTTTAGAGTTTTGAATGTAGAGTTATTCTATTTAAAGTTTTAGAATGTAGAGTTATTCTTTTTAGAGTTTAGAATGTAGAGTTATTCTATTTAGAATTCTCTCATTATGAATTATAACTCATTTTACTTTCAATTTTATTACTACCTTTGGCTGCTTTGGGTCGTTGGTGATGATAAGCACACGAGGTTTGCTGCGCACATTACGAAGCTGCTTCCTGTTTATCGTAATCTTCAACTTAGCTTGCTCGCCGGGTTTGAGTTTCGACTTGTTCAGCTTTACACTCATACCCGATGTGAACATCTGCATGGAACGGATATCGAGCGTTGAGCGCCCGGTATTTTCTATAATTATGTTGCCGCTTACGCTCTGCTTCTCGGCTGGAGTGCTGAGGTCGAGAGTTGTTTCAGACAGTTTTATCGACGGAGCATTGGCAAGCTGGGTCTCCGACATATTGTCGAAGTCGGGCAGCAATACTGCCGATACGGAGATTTCCTTGTCCATACTTACCTTCTCTCCCGGTTTCTTTGCAAGGAAGACGGAAGTTTGGGTCAAGCCGAAATCATGAAGCTTCTTCGAGTTGAGCTTTAAAGAAACGACACCGGTCTTTCCCGGTGCGATATTCGTTGGCGATACCGATGCCGACAGGTATGACGGCAGGTGCATAATCACCGGACTTATCGTTTCGGGAGTTGTATTCTTTACGTGAATAAGCTGCACAGGATAGTCGCCACGGTTTACATCGTCAAACTCCACATCGCTTACGTCCAGCATCATACCGTCGATTTTATGCAAGAAAGAACCTGAGAAGTCTGAGTTTTCCTCTACCACTACTCCTCTCATCTTCAGATAGAAAGGCTTTTTTGAGGAGTTGCAGAAGAGTGCCACTTCCTTCTCGAAATGTCCGAGCTGGCGCGCATCGTATGTGGCTGATACGGTGAATACATCGCCACGGTTTATTGCTTGGCGCGGATAATCTACGGTGGTACAACCGCAACTTACTCTCACTTGGTCGATTTTCAGTTCGTTGCCCTTGTTGGTAAGTTCAAACTTTACGGTAACGGGGGATTCATACACCACATTACCGCAGTCGATTACTTCATTCTTTGCAGAAATTCGCTGTGCCACGGCATCCACTGACGCCATGGCAAGCAATGATAATATTATCGTCTTGTTGTTCATTTTCATTCTTTTTTGTTTATATTGTGGATGGCAGTACGTGCCGCTACATCAATCAGCGCACTACATTTAGTGTTTCTGCCGCTCCTCTTCCCGAGAACTCCGGAGCGTAAGCACACTGAACGGAACAGGTGCCGGTAGTGTAATTACCTGTGCGGTCTACGTAATATTCTGTTTCAACCACATGTTTGCCCTTAGCCAAACGACTGAAATAATAATTCGTGGCATTGTCTTTCGGCACACAGTAGTAGCCCCAGCCATAACCGCTCGTCTGCATTACGGGTTCCATGCAGGCAGCACGCTTGTCAACAACCTGCACGAAGTCGTAGTCGCGGTCGGCGGTTATCGTCAGTCTAACCTTTATGCGGTCGCCGACAGTTAGGGAATGAATGTCCTTTCCATTGCCGCTTATCATCTCGCGCTCTATCTTTATGCCTGATGCTGCAGCTGATATATTCTCTGTCTTCTGCGAGAACTGTGCATAGGCAGCACCCCATGAGGTACCGTTTCCTGTTTTACTTACCGTCAGGTTCTGCTGCTTGTCGATGTCATATACCACCTTGCTGTATCCGAGTCCAGCACTTACCTTTGGCAATGTCTGGTGCTTTCCGTCTACAGCCACGGAGAAGTCATCATTGCCGTCAGCCGACAGTTCTTTGTAATTGCCGTCGATGAATGCATAAATGGCATTGACACTATTTATCGGCGTATCCCAAGCCTGTGTGCGCTTAGACTGCAGTAGCCATAGTCTCATCTCGTTTATCGTAGCCATGTCTGTCGGCTCAACAGCCTTCAGAGCCTCGATGGCAGCGGTCTGTGTCGGTATGCGGTAGTCAAACCAGGAATAACCGGCACGCTGGGTATCGAAGTATCTGCCCATATCCGGTTTTGAAACGGTATATTGGCGTATGCTCTCTACGTATTCCTTGGCTTCCTGAGTCTTGCCGTCGCAATTCAGCACAACAGCCATCAATGCCTTGGCATAGATGTTGCGCTGACGGTCTTTACGCAGATAAGCAAGGAGATAATCCTTCACCGCCTTCTCGGCAGTAGGCAGCTTGCGGTTGAGCAGAGTGCTTATATATAGATACTGTATTGCATGAGAATCGCATACATCGGGAGTTTCGCCCTTCTTCTCCAGCTTTTTCATCTCCTCGTATTCCTTAACCACAACATTGCCAAGATACGACATACCTTTTTCTATAATGCGGTCAGCCTGCGTATTGCCTGTCATGCTCTTTAGGCGCGAAAGCGTTTCAAGCACCTGTGCCGTCATTGCCGGCGAACCGTTCATGCCTTTCCACCAGCTCCATGAACCGTCGCTGTTTTGTAGATCTGCCAGAGCATTAAACTGCGATGCGAGTCTGTAGTCGATTGCCGACTCATCGAAGAATGTGGAGAGCTGCTTCTTCTGGTCGCTTTCCTTGTCGGCATCCATCACCCAAGGAGTTTCGTCGAGCACGAGGGCTTTCAGTTCCTGATTTTTCTCTAATGAGCTCATCAAGCTTCCGCCGTCGGCAGCGTTTTCCTTTTTCCAAAGCTCTACAACTTTCTTTATTACCGGCGACTGCTTCATTATGTACTTTCCGAGGGAGTTTGCATAATAGGCAGAAACCAGATTTATGGCGTTCTTCTCGTTTGTCTCTGATATCGAAGGCAGGGCTTGAATCATCAGCCATGTTGGATTGGCGGTGTATTCTACGGTCAGTTTCTTGCCGGAAGCGTCTTTCGGGAACAACTTGTCAAGCTGTATGTTCTTCTCGCCTTTCTGCAAGAAGGTGAACGGAACGGTGTTGACTACTCTCTCTGTATTTGGCAATACAGGAAGATAATGTTGCTCGCCATCACTGTAGTCCTTGCCTTCTGCCGATATGCGGCATACGAGGAGGGACGGCATGTCGGCAGCAGCAGAGAAGTTAAAGGTAGCGTTTTCTGTTGAGTTGGCAGCAATCTTTACCTTTCTTGACTGCAAAGAAATCTGCTTGTCGGTCTCCGGATCTACAATCTGCAGCTTCACTGTTGTCGTGATGTCCTTATCGGTAGTATTGACAATGCGAGTTGCGATACTTGCCTTGTCGCCAATGCGCACGAAGCGCGGAACATTAGGCACGACCATAACCTTCTTGCTCGCCACAGCTTCGCTCTCGATAGTACCGAAGTTCATATCCTTGTCGTGGGCAAAACCGCGGAAGTTCCAGGTTGTAACACTCTCCGGAAGAGTGAATGAGATATTCACGTTACCGTTTTTATCGGCATATAGTGCTGGATAGAAGAATGCTGTTTCCTGAAGATTCTCTCTCAGCTGAACGCTTGCCTTCTGTTTTTCTTCCGCCTCATCTGCATCCTCTGTCTCTGTCTCTTCTTTGGCATCATTCGGCATAACCTGTGAGTCTTTGCGCAATACAATCTTGTTTTCGCTTAAAGAAGCACCATTCGACTTTGCCACTTCTTCCTTTGCCGAAAGTACAGTGCCATAGCCTTTCACCATAAGAGGAGGACGAGCGGTGGTAAATACAGCATTGTCCATTCTGTCGCTGTTCATTGAAAGATAGAGAAGATCGCTGAAATCATAGTCAAAGATATTGAAGGAATACGCCTTATACGGTGCCCAATTGATATCTTTCGCAGCAGAAAGCAACATCGAATAGCCCATATCGGCAATCCATCTTGTTGAAGGGAAGTTCTGCCACAATCCGAGACTGAACGAGAAATCACTCTTGGCAATCTGGTCGAGCGACTTGTCATACATCAGGGCGAGCAACTGTCCGCCACTAAGCTTACTGTAATTGTTGTTTATTTTGTCGTTTGCATTATGCCGCGAGATATTCAGCGTCCATGTTTCCTTATTGCCCGGAGTCAGTTTGTCGCGGAAAGTAACCCACTTCAAGTCAAGAGTCTTGTCCTCAAGCGGACGGGCGATGGTATACTTGTGAGCATAAGCCACGCCGTCTTTTACCCACAGGAAATTGAGCAACAATCCCTCTCCATACTCTTCCTTATATATATAAGGTATAGTCTTGAGCGAATTGCTGACATCGATTGTTCCGCTTTCAAGCTCCTTGTTTCCAGCAATCACCGAATACATGATACGGGTATTCTCGCATGAAGAGCCAACTTGCACGTATACGGGTTTACCGTCTCTCGGGAAAGTTTCAGAAGAGATGTAAGTCCAGTCTGGCGTTTTCGCAGCCGGCCGCCTGTCGTCTAAGCCGAAGAGCACAAACTTGCAACTTGCCGTATCAGTGCCGCATACTGCAGTCAGCGTATGTTCACCAGATTCGATGTTGCTGTATTTAGTCCAGTCAATTACAATATTCTCGTTAGCCTTGGCGCTATATTTATTCGCAAGCGAGTCAAACCAATAAGTTACCTCACCACTGATTTTCTTTCCCGAAGCATTGTAGCGGTTAAAGGAAACGGTAAGCGTACTGTCTTTCAATGCCTTTGCCGGCAAACTGAACGAAAGTGCCGTAGGATTTGTTCCGAGCGTGATGCTTGTCTCTGCCTGATGACTCTCCCCGGCATTGTCGGTAACCTGTGCCGAAGCCGTGAAGGTATAATACAGAGGCATGTAATATTTTCTTGAACCATTGGCATTGTTTGCCTTCTCCTCATAACCTTCAGGCATAACAACCGGAATACGAACAGAGAATCTACCCTTATCATCTGTCGAAACGGTGTCTGTCAGCATCAGCTTGTCGGCATCGCCATTGCCGCTGTATCGCCAGAACCAGCGCGACATGCTGCGTTTTACAGAATATGCAACGCGAGCGTTCTGCACCGGAACTCCGGCATACGACAAGGCAGAACCGGTAACATTTACCGTATCTCCATTATGATATTCAGCAGTAACATCATCAAACTTCACCTCGTATGTCGGTCGCTTGTAGTCCTCTACGAGGAATGACTTACGAGACATACTATTACCAGTACATCTAACGGAGAATCTGCCGTTCATGATATTCCCCTGAGGTAAATTGAAATCCACGGCGGCAGTGCCATAATCATCAGTAGAAGCTTTCTTCTCCTCTACCACCTTATTATTGGCATTCAGCAGAGAGAAAGTCAGTTCCTTTCCGCCTACAGCCTTAGAAGAATGAAGTCCGTCGACATCATACGCCACGGCAGAAACATGAACAGTCTGTCCCGGGCGATACACGGCACGGTCAGTAAAGAGCGCCGTATTGCTAATCTTTCTCTTATTGCCGTAGTTTGTAAAGTTTCCATAAACAGATACGGTCTGCATATAATTATCCGTTGCAATATAAGCCCTAACCAAGTCATAACTACCATTTATCGTCTTAACAACGGCAAGTCCGTTTTCATCAGTATCAACAGTAGTCTTCACCTTGTCGTTGCGGTCTTTCCACAATTCAATCTTAGCTCCCGGCAATGGTTGTCCGGTAGTGGCGCTCACAACAGCAATCCTCACTTTATTCTCCGGCAGACTGATACGTCCAACGAATACATCACTGACGGCAACAATAGTACGCTGGATTTTCAAGCAATTGTTGTCTGCCGACATCTCGACGAGATACAGTCCGGGCTTTAGTTTCGGCATGGCAACATCAATGTCCTTACTGTCATACTCATGCTCCAAGGCAACAGGAGTGTTAATCTCAATCCTTGAAGATGCAATGAGCAATGGCTTCACCTTTTTCCAGTCAGGCGCGTCCGCTGGATTAAGAGAAGTATTTCCGCTAAGATTCAAGCGTGTAAAGGCAAGCTTAAAGTTCTTCAGATTCTTTACCGTCACACGAATACTGTCGGTTCTGTTCGGCAACAGGGTGTTGTCAATCATGGCAGAGAATTCCGGCTTTACGAGATTCTCGTATTCGCTCTTCAGCCGTGGCAAGTTTCTCCCCGTCTGCCATTTATTCAAGGCATAATCAATGAAAGCCGCCTTGTCGGCAACCGACACATCAGAGCAACTGCTTATATAGTTGTATTTCTCCAAAGCCACCTCTCCACACTCCGGCATATCGCCATATACAACGAGCAGAGAATCAAGTTGCTTCAAATATTTGCTGTCTTTCGCCTTACGTTCGGCATAGACATATCGCTCCGCCTTATTGCGGTCGCTTTTTGCCATATCAATAGCAGTAACGAGAGCAGCACGACGGTTACCAGCCTTGTCGTAATATCTATTCAGCAACCGGTATTCTTCAGCCCTATAACCGATAATACTGAGCAAATCGTTGTTGAATATTTCCCCGTCAACACCCTTCTTCACAAACGGCACATATCCGCCGGCACTCGTCTTTGCGAGCACATCGGGATTAGCCAAAGCCTTTTTAAAGAATTCCCTGCTTTTGGCTTTGGCATCAGTAAAATCAGCATTATTGCCAACTGAGGCATAGATGTCGCCGAGCACACAATTATAAACGGCAGCAAGAGCAGCGTCAGTCTTCTCAGCCTTTCTTGCCATATTTTCCACTCTTGAGACAGAAGGTCTAAGCGAATCGCCACTTATCCTTGAGCACAATACGAGTCTGTCAATCTCCGCCTTCAGGAGATTGCCGTAGCTTTTATCTTTAAGAGCATGAGAAGTTATCTGGTCGAGCAGTTGAATCTGAGTCTTCGGAAGATCCTTATCCTTAGCCCTCTCATACTGTTTCCACATCTGGGTATACCCGTCGGCAAAGAGAGCGAATGGCATCATCATCGCCGCAGCAATAGCAATAATGGTCTTTTTCATATCTGTTGTTTTCTGTTTGAGGTTGTAAAGTTACGACTTGTTTTTGAGAGAAGCAAATAATGCGTCCCTTTTTATATTTACAAATTACCAATCCGTCGCAATATTGCACCGACAGACAGAAAAAATTATATCAAAAAGCCGTAAACTTCTTTGTCTACCACTTCAGATAGCCGTATTTCTCCTTACACCATAGCTGCCAAGAGTTCACGATGTTCTGCCACAACACGTATGCCCCCGGAGCAACGGCGGCAACAGGATTGAGGAAAGTAACGGTGAGCCATATACCGACGATGGTGTTTTTCTGACCGAGAGCCTGTCCGGCACTCACGCGGTCGCCATAGAATCCTCCCACCCATTTGCCGATAGAAAACTGAATGAGCGTGATAAACAGCGGCAATACGAGCAGCAACAACAGCGTAAAGCCCCCCACTTGGGCTGCAAGAATATTATGCACTGTCATTCCCGTAACAATCGAGAGATTGACTCCCCACAGATAAAAGCCGAAGTTCTTATGACTCTTTATCCTGTCGGCAATTTTTGGAAGATACCTCCTTGTGAGCAAAGCGAGACACAGGGGAACAAGAAGTACCGTAACCACACGGCGCAATATCATCATGAAGGCATAGAGGAACGTTATGTCGCTCCCCTTTTCCACCATCGGGAAGAAGAGCGGAATGATTATCGACGTAACCACGTTGGCAATCAGCGTGTATATCGTGAGCGACGCTATGCTGCCGCCAAGCTTCTCGGTAACCACGGCTGCCGAAGCTGCCGTTGGGCAGATGAAGCAGATGAAACACCCCTCGAGCACGAGCTTCAGTTCCGGACTGTCGTCGCCAAATGCCAGTATCAGCATCACGAAGAATCCGGAAATCGCCGTGCGTATAAGTTGCAGCCAGAAGTGCCACTTGCGCGGACGCAAGTTCTCCATATCAATCTTGCAGAACGTAACGTAAAGGAGAACGAATATCAGGCACGGTACAAATTCCACGCACCACGGGCCCACGGCATTTCCCACGGGCTGGAGAAAGGGAATCTCAGAAAAAAGGAGATATATAATACTACCAAACATAAGGGCGCACATCAGCGTCCACTTCTTCAAAAACGTAATTAGACTCTTCATTCCAGTCGTTTGTCTTATAAAACTTATTCCAGTGAAATAAAAACTCCTGCAAAAGTAAGTATTAAAATTGGTATAGACATTGTCTGGAGTCCTTTTTTCATAATTCTTCATATCCCAAGGCGATAATTTAAAATTTATAAAACAAATAACCCCATTTCATTGCTCGCCAGCACGAAATGGGGATAAAGAGAAAAACTTTAGTTATACTTTTGTTATTTCACAATAACTTTTCATTGTTCTGTCAGTCCATCACTTTCAGTTATGGATCAATCGCGCAACATGATGTAAGCGATGGACTTTTTACAGTTGCAAAATTATGCGAAATAAATCAAAACAGCAATAGAAACATGGTATATAGATGTATTCAAACAGGTTTGAAGACATTTTTTTACCGTTTTTCCTTGTTTGTATAATACTTCAAAACTGTTTGAAGACATAAGGTTACTCTTCGCGTGCCATGTGTTGGTATGCCGAAGGCGAAAGTCCGGTGATGTTCTTGAAAATTTTCCCGAAGCTCGTCCTCGACTTGAAGCCCACGCTTTCGGCAATTCCCTCAATCGTCATGTTTGAATACAGCCCCTTGTCGTTAAGCCGGCGACAAGCTTCCCTGATGCGGAATTCGTTGAGCAGCGAATTGAAGTTGGAACCGAATTCCTGGTTTATCGTCTGCGAAACATAACGCGGCCGGTAACCCACGAGTTCGCCCAACCTTTCCACTCCAAAGCCCGACCTGTATATCTCGTCTGAATTTTCCATTACCTTCAATATCGAGGCATACAAGTCTTTTGCCTCATCATCTGTAAGTCGGCTGCTTTGGTATTTCTGAGGCTGCTGCCCATCATTGCCGTCTGTCGCCGTTGCTTGCTTCGGAACCGCAAAGACACTGTTCAGTCTGTTTTCCAGTTCGGAAATTTTCCTCTCCGCCTCCTCTCGCTGACTGCGCACTCTTGCCTCTCTGTCGAGCAGTTCCACGTTGGAGCGGTAGATATACTTGTAGTTCTGTCTTATCTTCCGGTTGTCGCGGTAGATGCGGAAAAGGAGCACCACGATGACACACAGCACACAGAACGCCCCACAGAGCATGAGACTCTGCGTGCGCCGCTTTTCGGAGAGTTCCCTCACCTGAGCATTTGCCTTGTTGAGCTCGTGGATGAACTCCACGCTTTTCACCGACGAGAGCTGTCCTTCGTCGAGCAGTTTCTCTTTGGCGCGATGGTATTCCAGTTCATACTTGCCCGCCATGACGGTGTTGCCCTTCGAGGCATACGCCTTAGAGAGGTCGAAATACAGGTCGGGTATAAAATCCAGACTGTTGTTGCGCTTAGCGATGTCAAGCGACTTGTTGATTGACTCTAACGCCTTGTCATACTGCCGGTTGCTTGTATATACCTTTGTTATCAGTCCCTGTGCCGACAGAATTCCGCGATAAGCAAAGGGATTGTCATCATCAACCAGAATCGATTGCTCCAGTGCGGCAATCGCCTCGCTGCCGTTTCCCGCGGCAAAAGCATCATAGGCACGACACATCAATAAAGCCTGCCGCTGCGTGGCATCGTCCTTAATTGTACGGCATACCTTTCTGAAAGTACTGGTCTCCTGCCGGATATCATATAGCTTGCCTTTCTTGCCAAAGCTCAATGTTACGAAATTGTCCATCACGATGGCAAGAGTGCCGTGGTCGTTCTGCTTCACCGCCATCCGGAACGACTTGCGTAGCGTGGCAAACACTTCGGCAACCGACTTCGGGTTGTTTTCGTCCATCGACAATTGGAGAATGTTGGCAATGCAGTTGTATATATTCGGCAGGTTTTCGGATATATGGTTCTGTTCAGCCACGTCGCGAGCCTGGAGCAGATAGTCATACGACTTCTTGTAGTCGTAGCTGTATGTCATGTATATGATGCCCAGGTTCTGCATCGCCTTGATGATGTCAGGTAGCTGTTTTTTCTCATAGTTGTTTGAATAATAGCGGTTTACCACCATGGAATAATATATCATCGCACTGTCGTACTTACACTGCACGATGCTTCTGTATCCCCTGTCTATCAGGGTCTGGTTGTCAAGGTTGCGCAGTCTGTGGAACTCTTTGCTCACATCGTTTGCCGCACCGCGGCAACACACTGATAACACCAGGAATAATATTGTGGATATAATAGACTTTGCCATAACAATCTGCAAATATAACAAATACATCAGTCTTGACAAAATATCACGGCATATTTCAATCAAATATTTCTCGACGAGACGGATATCTGTGGCGCTAATAGAAATCCCCGTTTCATGGTTTCCGCACCATGAAACGGGGATTTCTTCTTTATGGTATATTCAATAATGTCGCCTTATTTCACAATAACTTTCACAATCTTTCCGTTGCTCATCTTCAGGATGTTCAAGCCCTTTACAGGAGCACTGACGAGCTGTCCGTCGGCTGTGTAGCGAGCTACGACCTTTGTCTCAGAGCTGTTCTGAAGCTCATTAATACCTGAAGAAGTACCGTTTGCAAGGTCTACGAACATAGCATTTGACGGAGTCAACGACGAAGTAGAAGTGTTGTCGTCATACTGATAGTGGGATGTTACGTCAAATCCGTAGTACGGGAAGTCGTAAGCATCGAGACCCGTAAAGGTGTACGACAGTGTATTGGCGTCAGTATCGCCCGATGCAAGCCACGTCATAGTCTTTGCGCCCTTGGCGAGCGGCTGACCAATCTTGATGTAGTCGATTGCGAATGGAGCAGAAGTGTAAGAGAAGAAACCTATCTTCTGTCGAGCCTCCGTAACAGGCAGTGTTACAGTGCCGTCGGCAAGTCCGTTAGCTGGCAATATCAGATAATATATCGTGCCGTTCATCTTGATGCCGATTTGGTCGTTTGCATCGCCATAGAGTTTCAATGTCAGGTTGCATTTATCTGCATTGTCGAGACAAAGCTCCGGTGTGTAAATATGTCCGTAAGTATAATCATAGTCGCCTTCAGCTCCAATCATACCCTGCACGAGCGTATTGTAGTCGCCTGTCCATCCCGGCATTTTTGTATAAGCGTCGAGTGAAGACATTTCCTCATTGTTCACAGGTGTTGCATCTGCGAGATTTGTGGCTGTCGTCACACTTGCATCAACAGTGCCGAAGTCCTCTTCAAGGATTGGATAATCCTCGTCAGCCTCATCGGCATACTTCACTCCGTAGCAGTTTGCAGTATAACTTGTAGCCTTAGGAGCAGCCTCCCAGTTTGCCGTGAACGAACCGCGGCTGTCGATGTCGGTTGCTTCCTTTGTCTCAGGAGCTGCAACGCCGAGGGCATGAGTAAAGCTACGTGTAGAGAACTGGCTCACATAGTGTGCACGCACGCCGTACCAGTATTCTGTGTTCGGGTCGAGATTAGTAAATGTATACGAAGTATTACTTGTATCAGCCGTATAGCAGTAGTCCTCTTTCAAGTCAGTGTAATAGTCGCCACCAACAATCTGGTATTCGAATGCCGGCTTAGCCGTTACATCAACATCGTCGAGTACGAAGTATGCCCCTTCGTTCAAGTCCTCAACACGCAAGCGGAGCTGAGTAAAGCCACCTGTAGCAAACTTACTGTACTCTTCCTCGAGCTTCACGATATCAGCATCGTTCCAGAAGCCGCTGGCATTATACTCACCGATATTCTTCCATCCGTCGGCATTCTTCAGGTCGATAAGAATGCTTCCCTGTACATAATAGTATGGATCAGTCGGGTCAACAGTCGGGTCAACAACTTTCAGTGAGAAATGTGCCGTCTTGTAGTCATTGCCGTTTGTAGGTACGGTAAACGAATCGTCGTTAGATAGCTTTATTGCTTTCGAGTTATCAGTACCCTTATCAACGAATGTCTGCGAAGTTGTTTCGAAACCTGCCGGCAGAGTTCCGTCGTTGAAGTCGGCTACGAATGTAGTATCCTTGTCTGAAAGATATTTCCTTGTATATAGGTCAACATAATAGTCGAAAGCCTTGCGCGTAGGTTGCCAAGCGATAGTGAAGTTGTCTTTCTGGAAATCGGTGATTCCCTCTACCACAGGGTTGGCGAGGAAAGAGCTTCCAGCCTTTATCTTCACATCGTCGATAACGATTGAGCCTTCAGTATAAAAACAAACATAGCCATCGTTGTTTGCAGAGTAGTTCTTTACGGTGTAGGTTACTTCCTGCCACCCGTCTTTCTCATATATTCTGGCTTCATAACGTCCGCTTTCGTCATCGGTCTTTGCTGCCGCCAAGCCTTCATATCCACCAGTGCATACTTCAATTCCGATGCTGGAACCGGTGAGCTTTTGGTAACCGCCATTTCCGTCGTTTACAAGTGCCGGATTTGCCTTCACACGTAGTGTGATGGTCAAGTCGCCAGAGTAATCGCCGATTGGTGTGCAGGCGTAAGCCAGAATCTGCGGATTATAGGTTTTAAGGGCGAGGGCGCCACCGGCTGAATATACCATGCTACCAAACCATGTGCCGTCTTTTGTCAGCGAGTTGTCGATATATATTCCATTATCAGAATATCCCTCATATTCACAAGCCAGCATCTTTGTGGTATCCGGTTTTTCTACAGTTCCCGAAGTCATTGCCGAGAAGTCCTCGTTTACGAGTACTGCTTCCATCACTCCCTGTGCCTTCGGCTGAACTTTCAGCGGAGAGGCATTATAGGCTGATGCCTTAGTTATGTTCCTCTTGAAAACATTCTTTGCCGTCTGCTGTGCCAAAACGAAGCGCGGACGACTTGTGTCTGTTGTGCCTGCAACGGCATTGCCCGTATAAAGAGTGAGTGCTATTGCCGCAGCTGAAATAAGAGTAAATCTTTTTCCCATGTGCTTAAGTTATTAAATATGTTGAACCTTCTTCTCGTTATGCTCCGCCGTGCAATCATAGGTCCGATGCCTGCATGCGGATTTCTTTCTTTTCGGCAGCAAAATTATACAATATGAAAGAAAAACAATATAGAAAACGACATATTGATGTATTAAATCACGAATAAAGTCATTCTAAACGGCACGAATACACGTTAGAATGACTTTATGTATGATTAAAGACATGACATAAGCAGACAGTTGCTTTGGAAGCAACAGACAAAAGTGACAGAAAAAACGTTACCATCCTGCACCTTTGGTGCAGCAACCGAATACCGCTGCTGTTTGGCCCAAACGGCGTCGGTGTTTGGCCCAAACGCTCCGGGCGTTTGATGCAAACGCTCCGGGCATAGCATCCCCTACTCCATACGGGATATCTTCTGGTATGCCGAAGGCGACAGTCCGGTAATGCTCTTGAAGAGAGCACCGAAGTTAGTTCTCGACTTGAAGCCTACGCTCTCGGCTATTCCCTCAATAGTCATGTTGGCATAGTCGGGATTGCCGGCAAGGCGGCGGCATGCCTCCTTTATCCTGTATTCGTTAAGCAGCGAATTGAAGTTTGCCCCATACTCCTGATTTATTGCCTGAGATACGTAGCGCGTACGACTGTGTACGAGTTCGCTCAATCTATCTACATTGAAGCCAAGCTTATATATTTCAGCCGAATTCTCCATTACGCCGAGCACTGCAGCATAAAGTTCCTTTGCGTCATCGCCCGTCATACGGCTGTTTTGGTATTTCGTTTTCTGAACAGCATCTTTAGCGTCGGTGTCAGCGGCAACGGCTACTGCCACATTCTCCATATCATGCAGTTTCTCTTCAAGCTCCGCAATGCGCCGCTCGTCGATTTTCCGCCTTTCCCTTGCCCGTTCCTCCTTGTCGAGCATCTCCACATAGTTGCGGTAGAGGTGGCGGTTGTTTGAGCGTATCTTCCTGTTGGCACGGTATATTCTGTAGAGCAAACCTCCGATTACAGCCATCACCACAAGTACGCAACAGAACACGATATTCTGCAGCCGACGCTTTTCCGATAGTTCCTTCACCTGCTCGTTGGCCTTGTTGAGCTCGCGCATAAACTTCACGTTCTTCACCGATGCGAGCTGTCCCTCGCCCTGCAGTTTCTCGTTGCTGCGCAGATATTCCAGTTCCCATTTGTTGGCCAACTCGGTGTTGCCCATCTCCTTATAAACATCTGACAGGTCGCGGTATAGCGTGGTGATAAAGTCAAGACTGTTGTTTTTGCGGGCTATACCGAGGGCAGTGTTTATGGATGCAATGGCCTTGTCGTATTGTTTCGTTTCTACATAAATTTTCGTTATCAGTCCCTGCGACGACAGTATGCCGCGATATGCCAAGGGGTTGTCGCCAACGGTTTTTATTGATTGTTCGAGTATCGCCACTGCCTTCTGAAAATTGTTTTGCTTATAGGCTTCATAAGCCGAGCACATGAGGAAGGCTTGGCGTATCTCTCCTTTGTTCATACCGGCACATGCCTTGCGGAAGAGTTTTATCTCGTTTGAAATGTTACTTGAATTCTGACTTTTATTGAAACTCAACATTACGAGATTGTCCATTGCAAGGGCAAGAGTCTGAGTGTCTTTTAGCTTTAGCGACATGTTAAACGACTTGCGGAGCATGGCTATTACCTCTGAAGCATCGTTCGAATTAGCGTCATCCTTTGACAATTGCAGTATGTTCGCAATACAGTTATATATATTAGGCAGTTTTTCGTAGGATTTAGTACGCTCGGCAAGTTCCTTAGCCTCAAGAAGGTATTCGTATGACTTCTTGTAGTCGTAGCTGAAGGTCATGTAGATAATGCCAAGGTTCTGCATCGCCTTGATAATGTCCGGCAGATCCTTCTTGGCATAGCTGTTGTCATAGTAGCGGTTTACTACCATGGAATAATATATCATCGAGCTGTCGTACTTTGCTTCCTCGATACACTTGTATCCCTTGTCGAGCAAAGTCTTGTTGTCGATATTTCGCAGTCTGTAGAACTCGTCGCTCACGTCGTTTGCCGCTGCATGGCATACCACAGACACGAGCAAGAGCATAAAAGTTGAAAGAAAGAATTTTGCCATAACTGGATGCAAAAATAATAAATACATCAGTTATGGCAAAATCTAATATAAAATTTTTAGCTCGTTATGGTCTACTTTACCACCTTTATTGTGCGTCCGTCGGCTGTGCGGATGATATTTAAGCCGCGTGTCAACCCCTTCTGGCGCATACCGTTTACGGAATAAACGGCTGATTTGTCCGTCTTCGGCGTGTCTGTCACTCCGTTGATGCCCGTACCGCCGCCCGGAACAAGTTCCACGCTCTGTCCGTTGACGATTCTGCCGTCGGCCTTGTCTATCAAGAGTACAACAATCTCCACGTTGTCGTCAACAAGAATATTGTCGGGAAGGGTGAAAGAGCGCCCGTCTGTTACCGCCTGTTCCGCATCTACATCCGTAGGAATGGTACCGTCGATGCCGTAGAAGTCGCCAATGAAAGCGCGTGCAACGTCATTGAAATACATCACTTCCGACGGGATATAATCTCCATATTTCTCATATCCGCCCATAACGCCAGCCTTTCCGTCGGCATAGCTGTTGTGTTGACGATAATCGTTATCCCCCGGTTTATGCACGCGGTTTTCAAGGATTACATACGACAGGGCGAGTTTGTTGTTCTTCTGCGCCTCGCCAAAGTGGACGGTTGTAGTGGCACTGACCGTACGCGTTGTCTTGTCGAAAGTGGTCTGCAGGTCGACATCCGAGAGTATCTCTCCATAATTCAGCAATGCCTGTGAGAAACGTATAAAGTCTTTCGGGTCGCACTTCTGTCGGCGTGCCACGCTGCCTGCCGGAAAGCCAGAACCGATATACTGCGAGAGCTTACCGATATAGTCGCTCTCCATCGGGTCGCCGCTATGGGCGGCAATACCGATTATCTTGTCGGAATAATTGTTTTTTATGGAATCGAGGGCTACAAGTCCACGTACACACCATCCACACCATGTGCCGGTGCCTTCCTCGCATACTGCCTTCTGCGGATAGCTCGTCAGCGTGCGGCTTACGGTGTTCTTGTCGCCGTCCACTTCTACCCATATATTATAAGGTAGCGTTTCGTGTTTACCGATTGAAAGTTTACGGTCGAGAGTGAATTTTGCAGGGGCTGCTGCCGATACATTGGCATCGAAATGCTGGGTCGTGGTTTCGCCGTTTGCCTCCAGTCCCACGGTAAAGCCACTGACGGTTTCTTCTCCTCTTGTAGATACCGTACCGCTGATTGCCACATCGCCCATATAGTTGATGCCGGCAGGTAAATCAACGGCAATATTCAGTTTATGGCTCTCCTCAATCGTTACATCATCAACGAGAAGACGGCTGCAGTCTGTGGAGTTGTTCACAAAAGCTATAGTTACCGTCTTTCCCTTATATTGCGCAAGCGAAATGGTATGTTCTGTCCAGTATGCCTCTTCTTTCGCAACAGAGAACAATGGCGCTGCGACATTAAAGTCAGCCTTTTCCTTTCCTGCCGTTTCGGATATGTACACGGCATATCCGTCGGCATGCTTGGAGTCTGCTGCCATTGCCCGCCAGGTGAGTATAGGATTTGAGCCGGAGAGGGTTATAGCAGGCGTAATCATCCAGTCGTCGGAGGTTCCTGCCTGTGCATACCACGAGGTGCTGCATGCTGCATGCTCAGTGGCAGCCTTATTGGTTGCCACCTGAATCCATGGTGTACCGACGCTGAAGCCCAGTTTCTTCATAGAAGCCGAAGGGTCATTCTGGTCGTAATCTCTCAATGTGAAGTCTGCCGGGATTCCGCTTTCGAAATCGCAGCTTAGATAAGTTTGGGCGCTTGCATGAAAAGAAAGAAAGAAAAATGCGCACGCAATCGCCGAACGTGTCATAATGTTATTATTTTAATTGTATATCTGCAAAGGTATCGTTTTTTTACGCATCAAACAAAAATCTCTTTACTTTTTGCATTATTTCACACTTTTCCTCCGTTAAATACCTATATATCAGTATTAATAATTACCTTTGCATCCGTTTTACTAATTACATTTAGGTATGGAAACAACTGAGAGAGAAAGGAAAATATACCGCGTAACGCTGACAGGAAGCTTGGTTAACGTGGTTCTGCTAGTTTTTAAGTTTGTGGCAGGAATCTTAGGCGGATCGGCAGCAATGATTGCAGATGCCGTACACTCGCTGTCGGATTTCCTTACAGACATCGTCGTCATTGCGTTTGTAAGAATCAGTTCGAAGCCGGAAGACCAAGACCACGACTATGGGCACGGCAAGTATGAAACGCTCGCCACTTCGATTATCGGACTGGCTTTGCTCTGTGTGGGCTTTTACATTCTCTACAACGGCTGCCATAAGGTATGGGATTTTTTCAACGGAATGCAACTGGAGCAACCGGGAATGGTGGCTCTGGTAGCGGCTCTGGTGAGTATCATGCTTAAAGAATGGACTTTCAGATTCACAGCTAAAGTTGGTAAGGAGGTAAAGTCACAGGCTGTTATCGCCAATGCATGGCACCACCGCAGCGATGCCCTATCGTCTATCGGAACGGCAATAGGCGTAGGCGGAGCAATTGTTTTAGGAAGTAAATGGGCGGTGCTCGACCCGGTAGCGGCAGTAGTGGTAAGCTTCTTTATCATCCGTACTGCCATCGGACTTATCCGTACGTCGTCCGGCGACTTGCTCGAAAAGAGTCTGCCGGCTGATATTGAGAAGGAGATTGTAGACATTGCGCAAAGTGAACCCGAGGTTAGCGATGTGCATAAGCTCTGCACGCGGCATATAGGAAGTAATATCGCTATCGAGATGCACTTGAGGATGCCGGGCGACACGACGCTGAGGGTTTCCCACGCGCACGCCACCAACATTGAGCGCATGCTGCGAAAACACTTCGGCGAACATACGCATATCAGTATCCACGTGGAACCTGAGAAATAAAAGAATCCCCTGCATACTATTCAACCAAGAACCGTATACAGGGGAATGCTTTTATCACACATAAAATTAGTCAGTGTTGTCATGGGGATTATTAAGTCTGCAATACAACGCAACGTTTTTAAAAAAAAAATCAATCAGCATGGTATAAATATTGCTTTTGTTTATTGAAAATCATTTATAACATCTTTTTGTTTGTCAGATAATATAAATTCCACACATAATCTTTTTCGTGTCTCTGATGATATTCATTAAAAGCCATCATCTTATATAAAAACAAGTCAAAGTACGATTTCATGTCCTTAGCATATTAACTGTCTATGCTTATTTACGTCAGCAAAGGTATGAAACATTTTTGAACCGGAAAGGAATAAAAACTTGAAAAATGCGGCGTTTTGTCGCATGAGCAAAAAGAATTGTTACAAAAGCAAAGATGTTTTATCGATGAAATGGCATTTTTAAGAGATTTGAGACATACCTTTGAAAAATGAGACAGTACTAAAATTCCCCTATACCCTCACACTATCCCTCACACCCCTCACACTATCCCTCACCAACGTTTCTATGTGAATATCATATAGTTACAGCTAAAGTGTGAGGGTGTGAGGGTAAAATGACCGAAAAAAAATTTTTTATTATTTTCTGTAGGGAAAGAAGAATATTATGTATTCTGAAACGAGAAAACGGGGACACTCTCTATCAGAATGTCCCCGTCTGTCATCTTATTTATGATGCCATCGATATGGCGCAAAGCCTAAGTTTTATCGCTTAAGCTTGAATGAATTCTCTAAGCTTGTCATCTCGTCAACAAAGAGCTTGTCGACCTTCAGACGTTTCGTTATCTGCGAACAACTGTGGATAACCGTGGAATGGTCTCTGCCTCCCATAAGTTTTCCGATGCGCGATGCCGGCATCTTGGTATATTTCTGGGCAAGATACATCGAAACCTGGCGGGCCTCTACGTATTCGCGCTTACGGCTACGACCGTTCACAGCTGCTGTTGTAACCTCGAAATGATTGCATACCGTCTCAAGGATATCATCGATTGTAAGCGGATTGTCGTCTATCTTTACTGCACGCTTTATCACTCTCTCAGCAAGACGCATGTCGATATTGCTGTTGTAGACCACCGAATATGCCATCAGTGAATTTATTACTCCCTCAAGGTCTCTCACGCTACCGTTGGCTGTCTGTGCAATAAAGCGGACTACATTCTCCGGAATGCTCAGTCCATCACGCTTAATCTTACACTGCAGTATGTCCATACACAGCTCCACGTTCGGCTTTTCCAGTTCGGCAATGAGACCGCAACAGAATCGAGTAAGCAGACGGTCGCTCATTCCCTGCAAGTCTACCGGCGGACGGTCGCTGGCAAGGATTATCCTCTTACCGTTCATAAACAGATGGTTGAAGATATGGAAGAAGGTTTCCTGCGTCTTCGTTGCCGAAGCCCATTCCTGAATATCGTCAACAATCAGCATGTCGATTGTCTGGTAGAAGTTGATGAAATCGTTTACCGTATTGTTCCTTACCGCATTTGTATACTGCACCTGAAAGAGACGGGCGCTGATATACAGTATTCGCTTCTGAGGGTACAACTGTTTCGTGCGTACTCCAATGGCATTTATGAGGTGGGTCTTTCCACATCCGGAAGGACCATATACGAACATCGGGTTAAACTGTGTGGTGTTAGGATGCTCGGCAATTGACATTCCGACGGAGCGCGGCAGCTTGTTGCTTGCTCCCTCGATATAGTTCGAGAATGTGTGATGCGGATTGAGCTGAGACGGTATCTGCTGCGGACGTGCAGCATCGAGAGGTCTCGGCGACTGGTTGTTGCCGGTTCTGCGCACCGGGCGGTCGCTGATGCTTGCCGGAGGATCGGATGTTATGACCTGTGCAAGATTGTTCGTCTTGTCGGTTACTACACGATACTTCAGCTGTATTCCTGCGCCGAAAGTACGTGTAAGCACCTTTCCCAACAGGTCAATGAAGTTCTCTTCCAAGTATTCGTAGACGAATGGACTTGGAACTTGAACCAACAAAATCTTTGACTCTAAATTAAAGCTCTCAAAGACTATCGGTCTGAACCATGTATTAAACTGTTGCTCTGAGACGTTCTCCTTTATAAGCAGGAGCGTTTTCTCCCATAGAGCATTGGGATTCTCGGCCATATTATATAAATAAAACGATTTTGTCTTTCGACGATTCTTTTTTGGTTTTTCAGTGTTTAATCATGTGGCGAACACATGTCCCTTGAAAAGTGGTTGCAAATTTCGCAAAAAATATTGGAATAAACAAATGAGTGTAGGGGTTATTTTGAAACAAATTTGTAAAGTGCTTTAATATTGCACTTTACAAATTCGCTGTCTTTATGTCATTTTCCCGTATCTTATTTGTCTTTCTTTCCGAATACGGAGAAGTGCACATAGCGTTTTGGATGGGCCTTGAGGTCTATCATAAGCGAATCGGCAGACTTCACCGTGGCATTCAGATTGTAATACAGCTGCGGATCACGCATGAGGAGTCCGAGACTGCCCTGATTGTTGTTGAGTTGCTCGGTGAATGCCTGTACATTGTCGAGTGTGGCATTCACCTTACTCATTGTGCCGTCTACATCCACCTTGCCCAGTTTTGCAGTAAGGGTTTCGGCATTATCCATTACCTTGCCAGCCTTGCCGAGAAGTCCTGGAACATTGCCGTTGAGGGTTGTCAGCAGGGTATTTAGCTGGCGTGATGATACTGTCAGGTTGCCTGTGATGGTCTCTACGTTGTGGAGAGAGTTGGAAAGTGCCGGGTCTGCAAGCAGCGCATTGACATTGGCAAGGATGGAATCAAGTTTCGGAAGCATTTTCTCTACTACCGGTATAAGGTCTTTTACCTGTCCCATGGCACCGTCGTTGATACCGCCAACTATCGTTTCGCCCGGATTGACTCTTTCGCGCATGTTGTTGGCAAGCAAGAGATTTACCTTTACGTTGCCCATCAAATCACTGACGATTTCGGCGCTACTGCCTTTCGGTATGCGCATATTCTTATCGATGTCTGCCTCAACGATGATATCCTTTGCCTCACCATAGTTATAGTCGATGCTGCGAACTACGCCTACCTTATATCCGTCGGCATAGATAGGACACGAGGAAGACAGTCCGCTTATATCTTTAAAGGATATATAATAGCGGTTGTCGGACGTGAAGAGGTTTAATCCCTTTAGGAAGTTCATGCCAAGGAACAGCACAATGATTCCTACGATTGCCACAAGGGCTATTTTCACTTCTTTGGTAAAATATTTCATCTTTTGTCTATTTTATGAATTCTTTTCGTATATAAAGTCTGAGCTCTTGCAGCAAACTCTCTGTAAAAGACGGAACTTACTTGCGACGGCGGCTCTCTTTTATCGCTTCGTTTACATTTACTTTCTCTCCGTTCTTGAAGGCAACGACGAAACAACCGGGGAACTGTTCTGCAAGACTCTGTCGCAATTTGTTTATCTCACTGTAATTTGTAGATTCCCCTACCGTATATTTGTACATTCCTCCCTCTTTATACGAGGAAACGCCATTCTGGCCCTTCAGTCTTTTGCTGTTGGATGGCAACACTACGTTGCTTGCGAGAATCTGCACCTTAAACACGGGTTTACTCTCCGACTCTGTAGCTTTATTGTCAGCATTTGCCGGTTGCGACGACTTCGGGGCGTTTTCATTGCGCACCCTTGCCACTGGCTTTACGGCTCTTGTTACGCTCTGTTCACCGGCAGCATTCTCAGTTGTTTTCTTTCTGTCAATGATTTTCTCTGCCTTTTCCTCCCTATCGTCATTGTCTGTGGCTTTGCTCTTTACAGACTGCGGCACTGCCCTTGTACGCTTTTTCGCCCTCGGAGCGACATTGTCTTCCTTGAAATCCTGTGGAACAATAGACGGCACCTTTACTTCTTGACTGCCTTTTGCCTCATAAGGAACAGTAAATCCGGAGAAGTTGTCGTTTTTGTATTTTGCAAAGGCATTGTATATACCCCTTGCAATATTGTCAATACTCGCCTCGTCGTTAAGCAGTCGCTCTTCGTCTGGCGTTGTGATAAAGCCAAGTTCAATAAGACAAGCCGGCATTGATGTTTCGCGAAGCACGAGAAACACGTCCTGTTTCACTCCCTTGTCCGGGCGTGAAGCTATGGAGCACACGTTTTTCTGCACGAGCCGGGCGAGTTCTACGCTCTTAGCCATATTCTTGTCGTGGATAAACTCAAACATTATTGCACTCTCCGGCGAATTCGGATCATAACCTTCATAGCGCTGCTTATAGTCGCTCTCGTATGTTATAACGGCATTTTCGCGCTGCGCCGCACTTAGTTTCTCGTTTGAACGACGCATTCCCATGGTGTACGTTTCAACACCACGGGCTATTCTTCCTGCCGGCAACGCATTGGTGTGTATAGAGATAAAGACGTCAGCTTTATTCTTGTTGGCAATATCCGCACGCTTGTGCAACGGGATGAACACGTCAGTCTTTCGGGTATAAATAACATTCACGTCGGGACAGTTTTTCTCAACATACCTTCCGAAAGCAAGCGCTGCCCTCAAGTTTATGTCTTTTTCGTTAGAAAAACTTCCTCTTGCACCGGCATCGTGCCCACCATGTCCGGCATCAATTACGAGCGTAAAAGACTTGGCAGCGAAACTTGTCACCGCCATAATCATAAGCATTACAGCTATTGCTGCAGCTCTAAATATCGAGTTGTTTTCCTTTATCACAGTTGCAAAATTAAGTATAAGTTTCGTTTTGTCATAACATTTTAGGAAAATTGTGCGCATTTACTGGTCTTTTTAGTTATTTATCCAGTGTAACTGAACACCGGCACCATCAGAATCGGCTCCCATAGGTGGGTTCTTCTTCACTACTTTCACCGTTAGTTCCTCTATTCCCGGCATTGCAGCAATGAGACTTTTCCCTATTCTTCCCGCAACATGTTCTATGAGCTTTGACGGAATTGCCATTTCCTTTTTCACTATACCATAGACTTCGGCATAATTAAGGGTATCCACCACCCTATCTGTTTCAGCTGCTGTTGCCAGAGGGTATTGTATTTTCACGCTCACCACGAAATCTCCGCCCGTGGCTTGCTCTTGCGGCAGCACTCCATGACGCGAATGGAACCGCATATTATCTATAAATATTTCTCCGCTCTCAAGTTTCATTTTTATAACTGCTAAATTCATTTTTATAACTGCTAAAAAATCAGATAGCGGACATAGGCATTGTTTCACAACACTACCTACATTCGCTAACCGACCGGCTTTCGCCTACTTTATTTTTATGTTTAAAAATTAATTTCCAAGCTTTCGTTACTATATCCTATCCACAACGAGAGGCTCCACAGTTCTTGCAGATAAGACAGCCCTCCTGATATACAAGAGTCTCTTGTCCGCAAACCGGACATTTCTGTCCCTTTGCCTCCGTTCCGTCGGCGATATATTTCTTCAAAGCTCTCTCAACACCTATTTTCCAGGTGTTGATACTCTGACTGTTCATTTGCAGCGAACCAACGAGCTTGATGACATTTGCCAAAGGCATTCGATAGCGCAAGACTCCGGAGATAAGCTTTGCATAGTTCCAATACTCAGGATTGAACTTCTCCGACAGTCCCTCAACGGTGGTCTTGTAGCCGCGTTTGTTCTCAAACTGGAAGTCATAACGCTTCTTTCCGTTCTCGTCGAGCTTCTTTATGATTTTTCCCTTGGTAATTGTCTTAGGCAGAGAGATTCCCTCTTCATCGTCTTGAAGACCGGTGAATATCTCATAAGGATAACCGTCGAGCAAACCGACGAATGCCACCCATTTTTCCTTGTTGTTCTGGAAGCGAACCACGTCGCACTCGAGTTCCTTCGGACGAACCTCTGTAACCTGTGGCGGCTCGCATACATGTTTGTGCTCAGAAGTTTCTTTTTTCTTGTCTTTCTTCTCTACGGCTATCATCACTCCCGAACGTGACCCGTCGCGATATACGGTGCAGCCTTTGCAGCCTGACTTCCATGCTTCAACATAGAGTCGGTTTACGAGTTGCTCGTCTACATTATTCGGTAGATTGATTGTTACGCTGATGCTGTGGTCTACCCACTTCTGTATTGCTCCCTGCATACGCACCTTCATCAACCAGTCTACATCATTTGCCGTTGCTTTGTAATAAGGTGATTTTGCAACGAGTTCGTCGAGTTCCTCCTGGGTGTAACGTTTCTCCGTATCGTAGCCGTTGATTTTCATCCATGTAAGGAACTTATGATGGAAGACAATAAATTCCTCGAAGGAGTCGCCCGACTCGTCGACGAAGTCTACATGAACATCGCTGTCGTTAGGATTAACCTTGCGGCGACGCTTGTAAACCGGCATAAAGACTGGCTCGATACCGCTGGTAGTCTGCGTCATCAGACTCGTTGTTCCCGTAGGGGCAATGGTAAGACAGGCGATGTTTCTTCTGCCATATTTCACCATATCCTCGTATAGCTGAGGGTCGGCTTCCTTGATACGGTTGATAAACGGATTGTTCTTCTCTCTCTCCGCACTGAAGATCTTGAATGCGCCGCGCTCCTTTGCCATCTCCACAGACGAGCGGTAGGCTGCAAGGGCAAGGGTCTTATGCACGAGCACCGAGAAGTCGGTAGCTTCCTGCGTACCGTATCTCAGATTCATGGCTGCAATCATATCGCCCTCTGCCGTAATGCCGACACCGGTACGACGACCTAATCCGCTCTTGTTCTTTATTTTCTCCCATAGATGAAGTTCGGTATGTTTTACATCATCCGTCTGCGGATCGCTCTTCACCTTTTCTATTATCTGGTCTATCTTCTCCAGCTCCATGTCAACGATATCATCCATAATACGCTGAGCGATGCGAACATGTTTCTTAAACAGTTCGAAGTCGAAATATGCATCTGGAGTGAACGGATTTACTACGTATGAATAGAGGTTTACCGACAGCAGGCGGCAGGAGTCATACGGACAGAGCGGAATCTCACCACATGGATTCGTTGAAACCGTGCGGAAACCGAGGTCGGCATAACAGTCTGGTATGCTCTCGCGGATAATGGTATCCCAAAATAGGACTCCCGGCTCAGCACTTTTCCATGCATTGTGGACGATTTTTTCCCATAGTTTCTTTGCATCCACTTTCTGCTGAACCTGTGGATTCTTACTGTAAATAGGGAATTGCTGAGTATACTCAGTACCATTTACGGCATCATTCATAAACTCATCGTCGAGTTTCACAGAAACGTTGGCTCCCGTAATTTTTCCTTCCTGCATCTTTGCATCGATGAATGCCTCGCTATCAGGATGCTTTATGCTTATCGAGAGCATCAAGGCTCCGCGGCGTCCGTCTTGTGCCACCTCACGGGTGGAATTGCTGTAACGCTCCATGAACGGGACAACACCTGTTGACGTCAATGCCGAATTGTTTACCGGCGAACCCTTCGGACGGAGCTGCGAGAGGTCATGACCTACTCCGCCGCGACGTTTCATCAGCTGCACCTGCTCCTCGTCCATAAGCATCACGGCACCGTAGGAGTCGGCATCGCCGTCGAGACCGATAACGAAGCAGTTGGAGAGCGAAGCTACCTGATAGTGGTTGCCTATTCCTGTCATCGGACTTCCTGCCGGGACGATATATTTAAAATGGTCGAGCAATGAAAAGACCTCGTCTTCCTGGAGCGGATTCTGGTATTTATTCTCTATTCTGACGATTTCCTTTGCAATTCTGCGATGCATGTCTGCAGGAGTTTTCTCGAAGATATGTCCGAAGCTATCCTTCAGCGCATACTTGTTTGCCCAGACTCTGGCTGCAAGTTCATCACCGTCAAAGTATTCCTTTGAAGCGTGGAACGCCTCATCAAAAGTGTATATATTTTCTTGTTCCATCATTATATTAATAAGGTAGAAGAGTTTTAAAGATTTCAGCCTTGCCGATTTTCACAAAGCGGATGCAAAGTTAATCTTTTTTATGGATATACAGAAATGAAACACAAGAAATATGACGCTTTTTTAAAGACAAAAAAAATTACGAATTTCGTTTGCCGTTTCTTGAAAAAATTATGTAACTTTGCAAACCACAACACTGACAACGTACAGACTTACCCGTATACCCATGTATACTAACCACGACATTCATTTATACTAAAGTTAATATATATCTGTATGAGCAACAATAAAGAATATAGAGAAAAGAGTGCACACCATCACTCTAAACACACAAAGTCTGAATTTCTTGACGAGGCTGAACTCTTCAAGCGCAGTTCCATGAGCAGTCAGCGCAGGCGAAAAATCCTGTCGAAAGTCATGTTTGCCATTTTGTCTGTCATTGCTATTCTTGTAGTCATTGCATGTATACTTACAAGCATGTAGATGGTGTTTTGATAAAGACACCAGCAACCTTTTATAGAAATTCTTTGCATAATAAAATAACTGCAAGTTTCCGATTATAAAGATTCGAAAACTTGCAGTTATATTTTTCATATACACCGGAAACCTTGCCCGATGATGTTTTAATTCATATTTTTAGTCTACTACGATTGGCTTGTATTTAGGAACAAGAATCTTCATGATAATCCAACCGATAAGGTAAGCAACGGCACAGATGCAGAACACGATCATGTATCCGCCCTTCTTACCGTCGAAGCCCATAAAACTGAACGAAGCAGCATTCTCGGCATATGTGAAGAGCATACCAGACCCCTTGTTGATAAGGAATGAACCGATACCTCCAGCCATTGCACCGATACCGGTGATAGTGGCGATTGTAGATTTCGGGAACATATCACCGATTGTAGAATAGAGGTTTGCTGACCAAGCCTGGTGTCCGGCACCGAGCAAACCGATGATTACTGCTACCCACCATGCACTGATTTCACCCATCGGCTGAGCGATAAGTCCGAGCAACGGGAAGCAAGCGAATATCAACATAGCACGCATACGACCGATATACGGATTCATACCCTTCTTTTCAACAAAGTATGTAGGCAGATAACCTCCGCCAATACTCAATACGGTAACGATAGCATACAGAGTGAAGATAAGGGCAATAGCCTCTGGACTGTCTGATGTATATCCATAAACATCTGAGAAGTATGCAGGAGCCCAGAACAGGAAGAACCACCAAACGCCATCGGTCATGAACTTACCTACGATGAACGACCATGTCTGCGGGAATGTGAAGCACTTCAAGAAACCAATTGTCTTCTCCTCCTCTGCAGGAGCATCAGCAGTTTTCACTACCTCTTCCTCTTCTTCATCCTGCTCAATATAAGTAAGCTCTGCCTTATTCGTGAACTTGCTGTTGCGTGGTTTGTCGTACAGCCAAATCCAAAGTCCCATCCAAACATAACCGAGCACACCGATTACTACGAAAGCCATCTCCCAGCCCCATGCTTTTGCGAGCAACGGAATTGTTGCCGGAGCGGCAAGCGCACCTACTGATGCACCGCTATTGAAGATTGATGTAGCGAAGGCACGGTCTTTCTTCGGGAAATATTCTGCAGTTACCTTTACTGCTGCCGGGAAGTTTCCTGCCTCACCTGCTGCAAGCACCAAACGACATGAGAGGAAGAGCCAAACGCTGACTGTTGCTATGGCTATAGCAGCATCAGAACCAGCCTGTACAAGGCGCAGTGCCTCTATCGAGTCATAACCCTCGATAAGCATGGCTGCCTCACCGCAAAGAGCATGAAGTACAGCACCTGTAGACCATACGAAGATTGCAATAAGATAACCTTTCTTGGTTCCCATCCAGTCTACGAACTTTCCTGCGAAGAGGTTGCAGACAGCATAGAAGATTGAGAACCAACCTGTAATCGTACCGTAATCATCATCGGTCCAGTGGAATTCTGGAGCGATAAAGTCTTTCCAAGTCAACGACAGAACCTGACGGTCCATATAATTCACTGTTGTTGCCAAAAACAACAACGCGCAGATTACCCAACGGAAGTTGGACATTTTAGTAGTTTGTATAGAAGCCATTTTCTATTTTTAATTGTTAATACTGTTTTTATTCCAATTTGCAAAGATAATATTTTTTTTCATATTCCGTACACATCAAGTGTATTTTATAATCAAAAAACATTATCCTTGCACTTTTTTCGATCAAAATCGGATAGTTTTTAAGTTTTTTAGTCTTGATAATACACACGTTTTACACGGTCGCTAACGCTTGTCAGAACCTCGTAAGGGATAGTGTCGAGCACATCCGAAAGCACTGTAACCGGCAGATGATCGCCAAAGATTTCCACGCTGTCGCCCTCTTTGCAAGGGATGCCTGTAACGTCTATCATCGCCACATCCATGCAGATATTACCTACATAAGGTGCCTTTTGTCCGTTCACAAGGCAATAGCAGTTTCCGCGTCCAAGATGACGGTTCAGTCCGTCGGCATATCCTATTGGTATTGCTGCTATACGACTGTCGCGAGTTAGGTGTCCCTTACGGCTATAGCCCACGGTTTCCTCCTTCGGAACATCACGAAGCTGAAGGATTGTAGTCTTCAGTGTGCTTACATTATTTATAATATGATTGTCGCGACTGTCAATGCCATAAAGTCCAAGTCCCAAACGACACATGTCGAGCTGTCGTTCCGGGAAATGCTCTATACCGGCGGAATTGTCGATATGGCGCAATATCTTGTGCGGGAAGGCTGCCTGCAACTTGCGACTTGCCTCGTCGAAGAGTTCAAACTGCATCTTTGAGAAGTTGTCGAAATCGTCGCTGTCTGAGCCAACGAAATGCGAGAACACGGAACGCGGAATAACGGCATTCTGACTTTTCAGTCGGCTTATCAGCTCGTCCATATCTTTTTTAGGATTGAAGCCAAGGCGGTGCATGCCGGTATCGAGCTTAATGTGTACAGGATAATTCGTTATTCCTTCACGCTGTGCGGCCTTGACAAGAGCGTCGAGCAGACGGAAACTATACACCTCCGGCTCGAGGTCGTAGTCGAACATCGTCTTGAATGCCGTCATCTCCGGATTCATGATCATGATGTTGCTTGTTATTCCGTTTTTACGCAACGTTACGCCCTCATCGGCAACAGCCACTGCGAGATAGTTTATACGATGGTCTTGAAGGGTTTTTGCCACTTCCACGGCTCCGGCGCCATAGGCGTTTGCCTTTACCATAGCAACGAGCTTCGTCTCCGGTTTCATGAACGAGCGGTAATAGTTGAGATTGTCAACGAGAGCACGAAGATTTACCTCAAGGATTGTCTCGTGTACTTTCTGTTCGAGCAGTTCGCTGATATTATCGAAGCCGAATGAGCGTGCACCTTTTATAAGTATCACCTCATCATGAAGAGTATTGAACACCTCGCTTCTTATGAATGATGCAGTATCAGTGAAGAAGTATTTTTCGCCTACTTCTATCTTGTCGGCCTCTTCCATAAGGTCTTTACCTACTCCGATAAATTTCTCCACGCCACGCTTCATGCAAAGGTCGGAAACCTCTTTATAAAGTTCTTCTTTCTTTATCCCGCTCTGCAGTATATCACTGAGAATCAAGGTTCTGCGTCTGTCCTTATGGTCCGGACGACGACTGATGAAGTCAAGCGCAATATCGAGAGAATTGATGTCTGAATTATACGAATCATTAATGAGCGTACATCCATGCTGTCCCTGTTTCACCTCAAGGCGCATAGCTACAGGTTCTATGCCCACCATACGCTCATTTAACTGTTCTGGTGTGATGCCGAGCGAAAGGCTCACGGCAGCACAGGTGATGGAGTTCTCTATTGATGCCTCGTCGATAAACGGCAATTCATAAGTATGTTCGCCACTGTTCTTATATACATACGTTATCTTTGTCTTTGTATCTCCCTTTTCTATACCTTTTATATATAAGGGGGCTTGAGGATTCTTTTCCGACCATGCCAAATGCTCACCCTTAAAATCGCCTTCGGCTACGCATTTTGCTATAATATCTGTATCCTCCGGATATACTATTACATCAGTATCGTGGAAAAGTATAAGTTTCTCTTTTACTTTTTCCTCCAGACTCTTGAAATTCTCTTGATGGGCAGTTCCGATATTTGTTATCACACCAACTGTTGGCTGTATGATATCACGAAGCGCCAGCATCTCGCCAGGTTGGCTTATGCCTGCCTCGAATACACCAACCTGTGTCTGTTCGCTTAGTAACCAGACTGACAGCGGCACTCCTATCTGCGAGTTGTAGCTTCGCGGACTTCTCGTTACGCTGAACGACGGCGAGAGCAACTGAAAGAGCCACTCCTTTACTATTGTCTTTCCGTTGCTACCAGTAATACCGACAATAGGGATATTAAATTCATCGCGATGGCGCTCGGCAAGGCGCTGCAGCGCCTCCAGCGGACTTAGCACTTTCAAGAAGTTTGCATCAGCATACACCGTGGCATAATCTGCCGGCAACGTATCGACAACAAAATTTCTTACTCCGCGACGATACAAATCTGGAATGAAGTCATGTCCGTCATTGCGTCCAGACCTCAAAGCGAAGAACAGTGTTTCCTCCGGGAAACACAGGGAACGGCTATCGGTGAGCAGGAAGCCTATCGTGGACTGATGTTCGCCGTATCTGTGCGCTCCTATCAATGTTGTTACTTTTTCAATTGAATAAGTCATTGTCTTTCATCATTAATTGATGCAAATATACATGTTATTTTTCAGAATGAGCTCCTTTCAGTGCCATTTATCATCTGTTTACACAAAAAAACAAGGTTTTTATCAAGTTTTTTACCTCTTTTGCTACGTTTGAACGCAACATTTTACTATCTTCGCAACGTTTTCTGAAGCCAATTCTTACGGCTGCGGAATTTTGCATTTAGCGTTAAACACTTTTACTATGGAAATTTTATTACACTATATTTGGAAACACAGACTGTATCCGCTACACGCCCTCACGACAAATAATGGCGAGACGGTGGAGGTGATAGATCCGGGGTTGCACAATACCAATGCCGGTCCCGACTTCTTCAATGCAAAGATTAAAGTGGACGGAATGTTATGGGTGGGGAATGTGGAAATTCATGAAAAGGCTTCCGACTGGTTTCTTCACCAACACGATCGCGACGAGGCATACGACAATGTCATCATGCACGTGGTGGAAACTGACGACATGCCCGTTGTTACGAGTCGTGGCGATGTGGTGAGACAGATGAGAATGGAAATTCCGGACTTTGTAAAGAATAACTATACCACCCTACTTAAAGAAGACCACTTTCCGCCTTGTCATGAAATTATACGTCATTTGCCGAAACTAACTATACACAGTTGGATGAGTGCATTGCAAACAGAGCGGCTGGAACAGAAAACAACGGCTATTCTCCACAGAGTGAAGGAGATGAACGGTTCGTGGGAGGACGCTTTCTTCGCTACAATGGCACGAAACTTCGGTTTCGGAGTTAACAGTGATGCCTTCGAACTATGGGCAAAGACGTTGTCGCTGCAGAGCGTGGCTCACCACCGCGACGACATTTTCCAAATTGAAACAATGTTTCTCGGTCAGGCTGGCCTTCTCGATTCTGTCGCCATTCCCGAACGTCATCGCAAGGAAGCGGAACTTGACCCATATCTTGCCAGACTGAGAAGGGAATATGCCTATATGCAGCATAAGTTTTCACTAAAGACAATGAATCCGGCGGAATGGAAATTTCTTAGATTAAGACCGCAAAATTTTCCTCATATTAGGATCTCACAACTTGCGAATCTTTATTTTAACCGACATACTAGTCTGAGTCAGCTTGTTGGCTGCCGGAACATTGACGAACTTAAAGAACTGTTTGCTACTCGGGTTACGCCTTATTGGCAGACCCACTATTCGTTTGGCAAAGAGAGTTCAAAGTCAACAAAGCAGCTCTCTGCACAGTCGGTTAATGTTCTCATCCTTAACACTGCCATCCCTACCCTCTTTGCCTACGGCAGATATAAGAGCAACGAAAAGCTCTGCGACCTCGCCTTTGATTTGCTTGAGCAACTGAAGGCGGAAAGCAACAGTATTATCCGACTTTGGGAAGAATGTGGATTGGAAATAAATACTGCTGCCGATAGTCAGGCTATAGTACAACTGAAAAAAATGTATTGCGACCGTCGCGACTGTCTACGCTGCCGCTTCGGCTACGAATTTATAAAAAACAACGGATGGTTCGTAAAAGAAGAACCTATTTTGAATGAAGAATGAAGAATGAAGAACGAAGAATGCGGATTACCTTTTCTTTTATAAATAAAGAGTAATCCGCATTCTACATTTCGCTGAGCGTTAGCGACGCTATTCTTCATTCTTCATTTAAATAAGTTTTTCATTTAGAATAATGAAATTCCTTTCTTTACAATATCGCTCGTTTCGTTTATAATTTGGAAATATTCATCCATATCCCATAAGTCACGGGCAATGAGAGCCTTAAGCTGGTTCCGGAGATAAGGTAGAGTTTTTGAACGTTCCTCTTCATCCTTAGGTTTCACCTCTTTCTTCTCGGCTGCCTTGCGGATATCAGCAATTACATTCTCTGGAACAACAAACGAAGCATTGTATTTTTCGAAAGAAGGAAATTGTTTGCGTAACTTCTTGCGATTGTTATCAATATACCGCAATACGGTCTCATTTACAATACCCTTTGCCACGAGCTGACGGTGATACTTCGTGTATGTCAACGTGTCGAGCGGTACGAAGTAGTCTGGCATTATTCCGCCACCGCCATATACCACACGGTGCTTTCGCAGAGTGTAGAACTTCAGCGAGTCGGCAAAATGAATACTGTCGGCATTCATCAGTTCACCATGCTTCAGGCGGTTTTCGAAATCCTTGTAGTAATCTTTTGCATCCCCTTTCTTATATGGTTTCTGTATGCAGCGTCCCGAAGGAGTATAATAATGAGCTATCGTAAGACGAATCATAGAACCGTCGGGCATATCAAACGGACGCTGTACGAGTCCCTTTCCGAATGTGCGACGACCTACCACTGTACCGCGGTCGTTGTCTTGCAATGCTCCCGAAACGATTTCTGCAGCCGAAGCCGTAAACTCGTTTACGAGAACTACGACCTTACCGTCGAGCAGTCGTCCGGAGCCATTAGCTTTGTAGTCCATTCTCGGCGAGCGCAGTCCGCTGGCATATACAATAAGTTCATCCTTTGGCAGAAACTCATTGGCAATCTTCACGGCAGCCTGCAGATATCCGCCTCCATTCTCCTGAAGGTCGAGCAAGAGGTTTTTCATTCCCTGTTTCTTCAATTTTTCCACAGCAGCCATAAACTCATCGTATGTTGTTGCCCCGAAACTTCCGATACGTATATATCCTACATTCGGACGAATCATGTATGAAGCATCAAGACTCTTCACCGGTATCTTGTCGCGTGTAACATTAAAAACAAGAGTATCCTTAACATCACGACGTACGACAGAAAGTTTCACCATCGTACCCTTCGGTCCGCGCAGTCGCATCATTATCTTGTCTCGTGGCATTTTCACTCCGGCAATCGCCGTATCGTTAACCGCCACGATGCGGTCGCCGGCAACGATGCCTACTTTCTCCGACGGTCCCTTTGCTATCGGCTGGATAACGACGAGCGTATCTTCAACCATATTAAACTGCACTCCTATGCCGTCGAAATTGCCTTGCAGCGACTCATTCATTTCTTTTGTCTCCTTGGCATTGGTATACGACGAATGCGGATCGAGCTTGTCGAGCATTCCCCTGATGGCATCCTCAACGAGTTTGTTCTCGTCAACGGAGTCCACATAAAAGTTGTTTACCAACATCTCGGCGAGCTGCAACTTGCGTAGCGGACTGTCTTCGCCCATACGAACACGCATTTGGGCGGAAGCTGTAAGCGACGCCATAAATAGTATTGCAAAAAATAAATTTCTTATATTATTCATAAATTATATTTTTTTTGAAAAAGAGGACTTATCAGAGAAATAGGAGATATAAGACTGATAGGAGATATAAGACTAATAAGACTAATAAGACCAATAATCCAAACTCCCAACTCAACGCTCTTAGCTAAACACTCCAAACTCGGAACCTTACAACGTTTCCTCCTCCGGTCTATCCTCTTCAATCACCAGGTTGTTGATGATAAAGTTCTGGCGTTCCGGAGTATTCTTTCCCATATAATATTGCAAGAGCTTCTGCACTTGGTCAGTTTTGTGGAGCGTAACCTGCTCAAGACGCATGTCCGGTCCGATAAAGTTCTTGAACTCGTCAGGACTTATCTCTCCAAGACCTTTAAAGCGAGTAATTTCCGGTTCAGGTCCCAATTCCTCGATAGCAGCAATACGTTCCTCCTCGGAATAGCAGTAGCGGGTGATAAAATCGCCCTTTCCTGTGGCTGCCGCCTTTACTTCCTTCGACTTAATCTTAGTTTTCTTGTTTCTGACTCGGAACAATGGAGTCTGCAACACATAGACATGTCCTTTCTTAATAAGGTCTGGAAAGAACTGCAGGAAGAAAGTAATGATGAGCAATCGGATATGCATACCGTCTACATCGGCATCCGTAGCTACAATAACCTTGTTATAGCGCAGCGTGTCGAGTCCGTCCTCGATATCAAGGGCTGCCTGAAGAAGATTGAATTCCTCATTCTCGTAAACCACCTTCTTCGTCAGTCCGAAAGAGTTCAGCGGTTTTCCCCTCAGCGAGAACACCGCCTGCGTGTTCACATCACGGCTTTTTGTGATACTTCCGCTCGCCGAATCTCCCTCAGTGATAAATATTGCACTCTCCTCCTTGCGGTCGTTCTTCACGTCGCTGTAGTGAATACGGCAGTCGCGTAGCTTTCTGTTGTGCAGATTAGCCTTCTTAGCCCTTTCCCTTGCAATTTTAGCCACGCCCGACATAGCCTTGCGTTCACGTTCATTGGTTTGGATTTTCTGAAGCATCACCTCAGCGACCTCATTATCGCGATGCAGATAGTTGTCGACCTCAGTCTTTATGAAGTCGCCCACATATTTGTTTACGCTCACGCCGTCGGGACTCATCGTCAGCGAACCGAGTTTTATCTTTGTCTGACTTTCAAACATCGGCTCCTCCACGTTTATTGCTATTGCTCCAACGAGTCCGTTTCGGATATCTGTATATTCAAAGTTCTTGCCGTAGAATTCCTTTATTGTTTTTGCAAGATGCTCCTTGAAAGCACTCTGGTGCGTACCTCCCTGGGTAGTGTGCTGTCCGTTTACGAAAGAGTGATACTCCTCGCCATACTGATTAGTATGAGTGAATGCGATTTCTATATCCTCTCCTTTCAGATGCACTATAGGATATAGTCCGTCGGCTGTCATCGTATCCTTCAGCAAGTCGGCAAGACCATTTCGGCTCAGTATACGCCTCTCGTTGTACATAATGGCGAGACCCGTATTAAGATAGGTATAGTTACGGAGCATCTCCTCCACGATATCATCGTGGAAAGAAAAATTCTTGAACAGCGTATCGTCGGGCACGAAATAAATAAACGTACCGTTCTCGTCCTGTGTATCCTCCGTAACGTCAGTCTTTAGCTCTCCCCGTTCAAAGGTAAGCCATCTAACCTTTCCGTCGCGGTACGACTTAACCTCGAAGTATTGGCTAAGTGCATTTACAGCCTTGATACCTACACCGTTCAGTCCTACACTTTTTTTAAAAGCCTTCGAGTCATACTTGCCTCCGGTGTTGAGCATGCTTACAGCCTCAACGAGTTTTCCCTGCGGAATACCGCGTCCATAGTCGCGCACGCTAACTTTGTGCTGTTCTTCGATGTCCACCTCGATACGCTTTCCCTGGTTCATCCGGAACTCGTCGATAGAGTTGTCCACAACCTCTTTAAGCAGCACATAGATACCGTCTTCCGGCATTGAGCCGTCGCCGAGTCGACCGATATACATTCCCGGACGGGTACGGATATGCTCCATGTCCGATAGATGCCTGATACTGTCGTCGGTATATGCCACTTGTTGTTCCTCTTGCGGGTTTTCCGTATTAATATCGCTCATTATGTTTATTTTTCCTTCCTCTTTATCTATTTTATCTCTTTTATATAGCAGCGGCGGCGTTTGTGGTTCTCACAGTCGAGATACTGCCATTGGCTCTGCACCTTTTCGTTTGTCTCCATCTCCACATGCGTCTCTCCCCACTCAAAGCCGTATTCCACGTAGCGCGGAATAAGGTCGGCAAAGAGCAGCGAGTTGGCCCCCTTCGTACGGTATTCCGGCAGAATACCGATTAGCAGCAGGTCTACAATCTTTGTATGGTGGAACTTCAGAGCCCTTATCAGATGCCACCATCCGAACGGGGCAAGTCTTCCGCGATGGCATTTCTGCAGTGCACGGGTGAGCGACGGAATGGTGATACCTACTCCAACAACCTTCTTGTTGTCGTTCCAGTCTTCTATGAGAGTAATGAGATTGAGGTCAGCAAGCGGAAAATACATATTTATATATTGTTCTATCTGCTTGTCGGAGAGTTCGGAGTATCCGTAGAGATGTGAGAAAGTCTCGTTAATAATCTCGAATATGCGTTTTCCGTATCCCTCTTTGAATATCTCGTGCTTCGTCAGTTTCTTTACGTGCAGATTGTAGCGTGTCTCAATGAGTTTTGCCACCTTAGCGTATTTTGCCGGCACTTCTTTTGGCACATAGAGCTTGTACTCCACATAATCGTTGTCTTTTTCAAAGCCGCCGAGCTTCTCCATGTGTTCCGGATAATAGGCATAGTTGTAGAGAGTTGCCATGGTGCCGAGCTGGTCGAAGCCCTTGGTGAGCATTCCCTCCGGATCCATGTCGGTAAATCCGAGCGGACCGACGATGTGTGTCATGCCTTTGCTCTTGCCGTATTTCTCTACGGCATCGAAGAGTGCACGCGAAACATTGATGTCGTCGATGAAGTCTACCCATCCGAAGCGCACGTCATCCCTGCCCCACTTCTTGTTTGCCTTATAGTTGATGATTGCCGCTATGCGACCTACCATCTTTCCTGTTTCCTTGTCGAACGCCATGTAGTATTCTGCCTCGCAGAATTCGAAAGCGGCGTTTTTGTCCTTGCTCAGCGTCTTGAAGTCGTCGCTGAACAGGTTTGGGGCATCGTATTCGCAGCCCTCATACAGGTCGTAACGGAAATCGATGAATTTTTTCAGATCCTTTTTCGTTTCGACCCTTTTTATTTCTATTGATGACATACCAAATTAATTATCTTTGCCATCCCCACGCAAATGCGTTCAGGGAATAAGCCTACACGGCTTGCGCCCGACTCTTCCAAAGTCTCGCACACCGCAGTTACTTTAATAAATAAGTTTACAATTCGTTTTAAAACGCAGCAAAATTACAACTAATATGACGAATCTCCAAATTTCGCCACACCTTTTAATCTAATTTGTCATTCAGGAAACAACACCAGTAAGCGGTGAAATTTACGGAACAGAGAAAAAAACGGGGACTCCGGCGCTTTTCCCACCGCAGTCCCCGAATGACATATAAGGAACAAATTTACTTTATAACAACCTTTGCCGTCTGCCTGTTGCCGTTAGCGTCTACTGCCACTACTACGAACACGCCCTTGCCAATCTGTGAAGTGGAAATCTGCGAACCATCTGCCTTTGCCACTCTGCTGCCATTTGCAGCATATATTGAGATGTTAGACGCGCCGTCCGCCTTGATGCAGCCAATGCCAGGCAGGATACGTAAGGCATTGCCACCGTCTGCGGCAACTTCCGCTATGCCTGTTGCAGCGATTACAGTAACCGGACAGGAAACTGTAATATTGCCTGCCGTCACACTTACTTCGGCTGTACCTGCAGCCTTGGCTGTAAGAAGCATGTCAACGTAATCGTCATCAACGGTTCCGACGTTAACACCAACTACATTCTCATTCGAAGAAGCCACCTTGAAATCAGCTTTTTCCACGCCGAACACCGAAGCAGACAATTGTCTGGTATTACCTACCGCCATGGTCAGGCTACTCTCCGACAAGATGACCGATTTAGCCTCGTTCTCGAAGAAGAGTACCGGGAACATATCGCCGCTGTCTTTCCACGGTGCATCTACTGTAGTCCCGAAACTGAAACCTATCTGCGAGAGTGACTCATTAGATATGTCCTCAGGAGCTGCGTCATATCCCTCAACACTGTTCTCGTCGGTAGAGGACACTACCTTTCCCTTTACTGTCGTAGTATTTACTGCCCAGTTGTTTGAGAGTCGCTTTTCCGTTTTGGGAGTCTCGCCATCTTCATAATATTCATCGGCAATAGTGTGTCCCACGATACGGTGTACGGTATTGTCCTCCTTAGTCTCCTCACCTTCTTCGAGGTCATCCGAAGAACTGCTCTCCGTAGCGTTTATTTCACCGCGAACTATATTATTGGTAACGATAGGCGTTGTGCTCTCACTCCAGTCGGCAGCCAGACTGCCGATTATTCCAGCTGCGGAGAGTCCGCTCCAGCTGCCACGGGTTGCGTTTACTGTTCCGTCGAAGATACACTTGTCGGTTATGGTCTCGCTGTTGCTTCCGATTATTCCTCCCACGGTGTTCTCTGCTGTCAGAGAACCGCTAAAGCGGGAATTCTTTACCGTTGAGTTCATGGCAGAACCGACTACACCTCCGACTGTCGATGCTGCATTAACGTCAACGTCGCTTACCGCAGCTGCCTCAACGACAGTCGACGTGCGCACATCTCCGGCAATACCGCCTACGCTCGAGGCATTGGGAGTCTTAATCTGTGAGTCGTTGAACGATACACCAGACAGGTTCGACTCGTAAGCCGCCTGTCCTACCAAGCCGCCGATTGTCCCGTCGGCATCACCGGATATTTCCGCACAATACACATGAACGTTGTTCACATTTGTCTTCATCGTGCTTGCTGCCAACACTCCGGCTGTAGAGTTCTGGTCGGTCAATTCTATTGTGGGGTGTGTAAGTATAAGATTCTTCACCTCGGCATTTTCCTGCATGTCGGCAAAGAGTCCTACGTTTGACTCGTCTGAATTAAGATACAGATTGTCAATACTGTGATTGTCGCCGTCGAAGGTTCCGCTGAATCCCGCTATCGGGGTCCATGACTTGTTGACATTATTGTAGGCATTGTCAAAATTGATATCCGCAACCAGCTTATAGTTTGCCGACGGTTCGCTGCTTATTTGTGCCAGGTCGCCGGCAGTGGAAACGAGATACGGATTTTCTTTCGTTCCATCGCCGCCTTTGTCGAATTTTGTCAGCGGCAGTTTATAGAAGTCTAAATCGTATGTCTTGTTGTCGTCTTTTGAATATGACACATAAAGTTCATTTCCGCCCTCTCCAGAGTTGTAGCATCCCATAGAAGTTATGGCTCCCTTGTCGGATGCCGCGAAACGGTGCAGGATATTGCCGTCCTCGTCGCCAATCATATATACGTTGTCGAGAGCCGTACTGCCCTCCTTCTTCACCTTAGCCTGGAAGAAGAATTCCATTTTGTCGTTGGTATTGAAGAGATACGGGTTTATGTATGTATCGGCGAGTGTCAGCATGAAGTTCTCTGCCTGCTGTCCGAGATTGAATTTTGTATATCGGTCAACGCTGAGGTCTGGATTCAGCCATGCCACCTTGGCTATCACGTTGCCGTCATTGTCGATGTCGCCCTGGCTAAGTTTCATGATATACTTGTAGCTGTCGCCGCTGCCGTAGCGGTTGAACACGGTGCTGATCAGATTGTCGTCGATGTATGCAGGCATTGTTACGGTCTGGCTGAACGACGGCAAATTGACGATTTTTATCTGCTGCTGCGATTCATCGTCGTCAACATACTGCATGAATGCCACCTGTTCCTCTTCTCCGGGTATCGAATTGAGTTTAAACCATGTGTTGTAGACTCCCGTACAGATGTCTCCTATTTTGTTTCCCTCATGGTCGTATGCCACGAAGCTGTATCTGTAGTCATCCACCTTTGTTGTCATGTCGTAGTATGTTACCACATATGCCAGATTGCCATCGTCGGTAAACATACCCTTTGACACGCTCCAGTCCTCGAAGTTTCCAATCTGTGCCATACGGTACTGTGTGTCATCGGCAGCAGGGATTGGGATATTTAGGTCGTCAACGAGCGTATAGTTCTTGTCGTAAGTCTTTATCACCACGCTGTTGTCCTTTGTCGGGATAAAGAATCCCGTTTCGGTATCCGTCTCGCCAGAATCGTATATCTTGGAATAATGCGAGATTACGTAATACGGATCGCCTCCTACATTATATATTGTAACAGGCACCTCGTCGTTGCCGTAATATGTGTAGTCCTCATCCACGGTAAATTCCTTTTCCACCGCCGGTTCGCTACTTCCCCATGATGCCGGCTTGTAGATATTTATATGTGCCATGGTTGTCATGTATGGCGACCCATCGTCGTAGGTCTTGCCGTCTACAGCCTCATACTTGGCATCGGTGAGCACGAAGCGCTGGTATTTCGTCCATGCATTCTTCACTATATTGAGGAACACTCCCGTACCTTCATACTCGGCAGCCTTTGTTCCGTCAAGATGGTAAACATAGGTATGATATTTGCCCTGGTAGTTGTTGTCCTGGTTTCCAGTCTCGTGCAGTTCTACGAGCAGCTCGGAGTCGTTTCCGTTGAGGTCGAAGAATTTCTTCGTAACCGTTCCGTACGGCGTCACTTCATTCACATTCATATCCTCGGGCACGTCTACCGTTATTGTGCCTGCCTGCTGATGCTTCTCGTCGTAAATTGTAATCTCCGCTTTGCTGATAGCAGCTCCCCAGCTTCCGTCCTTATATGTGGTATTCTGTGTGTAATACCACACGTTGCCTTCTTCGTCGCTCAGGAAATTCACCTCAGCTCCGCTCATCTTGGCATATGGCGTAGCTGTAGACTTGGCAGAGGCATTCCTGAATCCTACTACCTTTGCCCTTGGGGCTACGTGTCGTTTTTGCTTCAAGCTATTGAGCAGTTCGTTTGCCGGTTTCTGCTGTGCCGTCGGGATTATGCTCGCTGCACCTACTGCCGAACAATACATGCTTCCTGCCACCAACAGGGGCAGACTGTAGAGTATAACATTCTTCATTAGCAATTATTTTTTATTTATATTTGTTGTTTGTTTTCTCTTTTTCTGTTTTTACGCTGAATTGCGCATGCGGTTGACCTTCTATGAAGAATTATTCCTTTTTATTTGTTTCTTATGCAAAATTATAACAAAATATTTATATTTCACAAAATTCTGTTTCATTTTTTAATTAATTAACGATATTCAGTAACTTCCGACAAACATTTTCCGGCGTGTTTCTACAAAATTGCTTCAGTGTTTCGCCTAAACGCTCCCTGTGTTTCGCCCAAACGCTTCCGGTGTTTCGCCCAAACGCTTCCGGTGTTTCGCCCAAACGCTTCGGGCGTTTGGCAGAAACGCTAAATCTGTAGTATTTTTTAGTATCAATTTAATTTTATACCTTTGCAGACTGAAATAAAAAGAAATGGATTTATATGGCATACAGCTTCAGTAACTACAGATATCATTATAAGAACCTTCTCTCACTCGGATTTCCGCTCATCGTGGGACAGGTGGGGACTATAGTCTTGGGATTCGCCGATACGCTAATGGTGGGACATCACAGCGTGAGGGAACTTGCCGCGGCGAGCTTCGTAAATACCGTTATGGCTATCGTGCTCGTCTTCGCCATGGGATTCAGCTACGGGCTGACTCCCGTTATCGGACAACTCTTCGGGAGGGGAAACACGGGAGGAATAGGAAGCGTGGTGAAAAACGGACTCCTCGCGGCATCGACTACGGCTGTCGTACTGCTGATGGTGCTCTTTGCCGTTTTCTTCAATATCCGCAACATGGGACAGCCGGAAGAACTCATTCCGCTGATGCGCCCGTATCTGATTATAAACATGGTGTCGCTGCCCTTCGTGTGCTGGTTCAACACCTTCAAGCAGTTTTTCGATGCCATCGGACATACCAAGACGTCTATGTATATTATGGTGGCGGGAAACGTGGTGAACATCCTGGGCAACTATCTGCTTATCTACGGACCGGGCTTTATGCCCGAACTGGGACTGCTCGGCGCCGGACTCTCCACGATGCTGAGCCGCATTCTGATGTGTGCCGCCACGGCATACATCTATCTCTTTGCCAAAAAATACCATACCTACAGCAAATCCCTTCACGCTGCCTCTCTCTCCATGGCTGAATATAAGCACATCAACAAGCTGAGCTGGCCCGTGGCACTGCAGATGGGAATGGAATCGTCGGCTTTCGCCCTTACGGGAATCATGGCGGGATGGCTCGGCACTATCGCCCTCGCCACCCACCAGATCATGATTACCATCTCGCAGCTCTTCTTCATGGTCTACTACGGCATTACGGCTGCCGTATCAGTGCGCGTTAGCTTCTACATCGGCCAGGGCGAAATCCGGAAGCTGCGCCAGGTGGCTGCCGCCGGATTCCATATCATCATCGTCATCGGCTGTCTGGTAAGCATCCCCGTATTGCTGTTGCGCCACGACATGGGCTACTGGTTTGCCGACAACGACGAGGTGGCACGCCTTTGCTCACAGGTAATACTGCTCATGGTGGTCTACCAGTTTGGCGACGGCATGCAGATGACCTACGCCAATGCCCTGCGCGGCACGGCATACGTCAAGCCGATGATGTTTATCGCCTTCTTCTCGTATTTCGTCATCTCCCTACCCACGAGCTACTTCCTCGGCATCCACATGAACTACGGCATCGTCGGCATCTGGACTGCCTTCCCCGTATGTCTCACCGTTGCCGCTTTCCTGTATTTCTATTTTTTCCAGCGCAAGGTGAGGGAGCTGGAGAATCGATAACTTTACGGTTTAAACTATATCATGCCCTATGCGAAACGATAAACTGGAGAAGGAACTTGAACTGCTGCTGTTGCTTACGGAAAACCGCAGTCTGACGCTGAAACAACTATGCGAAAAGGTTGGAGTGTCGAGAAGAACACTGTATTATTATCTGGAATTCTTCCGCGATACGGGATTTAAACTGGAGAAATACGGCAACTGCTATTCTATCAACAGGGAGTCGAAATTCTTCGGCAGACTGACAGAGCGTATCTCGTTTACAGAAGAAGAGGCTATCGTAATACGGCGGCTACTCGGGAAAGTGGCAAAACGGAATGCTCTGGTGGAAACACTGAAAAGGAAAATCGACAAGTTCTATGACTTTGGCATCCTTGCCGACTATAATACGGATGAACATGCGGCACAGAATATAAACAAACTGCACGAGGCGATAAAATATGAACTCAAGGTGGTGCTCAGAAACTACTCATCGCCACACAGCAGCACTACTCGCGACCGTCTTGTGGAACCGTTTATGCTCATGGACGGGAACTGCGAGGCGAGATGCTTCGAACCGGCTTCGGGAATGAACAAGACTTTTAAGGTGGCACGTATGGGCGAAGTGGAGATTCTCGACGACCCATGGCAGTTTAAAGACCAACACCGACAGATGTTTACCGATGCCTTTATGTTTAGCGGCGAAAAGACAATGACGGTGGAGATGGTGCTCGGACAACTGTCGCACAATATCCTGACCGAAGAATATCCGAAGACTATCAGTCATATAACGAAGATTGACAACTCTCACTGGCTTCTGCAGCTTAAAGTATGCAGCTATATCGGTATCGGAAGATTCGTGCTCGGACTGCTCGACGACATCGAGATTAAGGGCGACGAGGGGTTCAGAGAATACATTAACGGAAAGCTGCAAACTTTCAACACATTATATAATACTGCTGCACAGGTATCTGCCGGCAAAGACTCCGAGCAATCCTAAGGCTACGCTGCCGCCGGCATACAGCGCAAGCTGACCGATACTGCCAACACGGAGCAAAAGGAGATTCTCGTTCATAAAGGTGCTGAACGTTGTGAATCCGCCACACAACCCCACGGTGAGCAACAAGCGGCTGCCCTCGCCAAGACTGAAACGCTCGGAAAGGGAAAGGAAGATTCCTATCAACACACAGCCTGCTATATTGACAAGCATTGTGGCAAGGGGGAAGGACGACGAAAATGACTCGTTTACCATTTTTGACACGAGGTAGCGAGCTACTGACCCTATGGCCCCGCCAAGGGCTACAAAAAGCATGTTTCTTATCATAAGAATATTATCGGAATATTTTTATGCTGCAAAATTAATAATTTTCCTTGACTTTACAACTATCTCTTTTGTTTTCCTTCACTGATGGATAACGAACGTAGCGGATACGGTAAAGTTTGCCGCGCCAAAGCAGTCTCATGCCCAGATACAGACTTGCCAGTCCGACATAAAACAACAGTGTCTGCAATCCGCTTATGTGGATATTACTGATGCTGGCATCGGGAAGGGTTGAGATATACCGCAGACTACTGTTGAGCAACCATGCTACGCGGTCTACTGCCATGCCCAACATCTCCTGCAGCGACGGTATCCACGACGTGAGCACTAAGAGAAAGGTAAGATAGAGAAGAATGGTTGCCAACGGCACTGCTATTATATTTGTAATGATGAAGTAACAGGGCAAACGATGGAAGCAATATGCCGTGAGCGGTGCAACTCCGATTTGAGCTGATACGGAAACCGCCGCAAGCTGAGCCAACCAACGCAACGGCATAAACCGCTTTATCCATAGAGGCGTAAGATTGTTGTAAAGGGGCATGGCTAACAGCTGTATGGAGGCTACCGAAAGGACTGACATCTGGAAACCTACATCGAATACACTCATTGGATTGAACATGATTATAAACACGGCTGCAAGGAAGAGAACCTGCAAGGAGCTGACGTTTCGTCCAAACATGTTAATAACGGTGCAGAATGTAAGCATCGAGGCTGATCGCACTGCCGACATCGGGGCTCCGACGAGCATGACATATCCCCATAGGGTTAAGATTATCATGAAGTGGGAAAACAGCCGCCATTTGTAAAGGCGGATTTTCCGGCACATCAGCATCAGCAAGATACTGTATATTATTCCAAGATGCAAGCCCGAAAGGGCAAGTACATGGGAAGCACCTGAAACGGAATAGGTTTCGCGCAACCCGGCATCGAGGAATGACCTGTCGCCAAGTGTCATTGCACTGACAACGGCGAGATTATCGCCTGTTATCCCAAAACGGGAATAGTTATGGAGCAAGCGGCTGCGAAATGCAGACATACGGAGTTTGAAACGGGTAAAGGCGGGAATGTCTTCCCTTTCTATTGATACAAGACTGACTTTCTGATACGTCGCAAAGATCTGACTTTTAAAGCCTTGCGACATCAGATAGCGACGGTATGAAGGCTTTACCTTGGAAGAATATAAGCCCTGGAAGCGAGAAACACAGGCTATACCCGAGCCGCTTCTTATAGGCAAGGTATCGTCTAAAATGGAGCTGCGGTATAATACGACTTTAGTTTTGAAGGGACTCACCCGTTTCTCACCTACATAAACAACAAGTACATCAAGGCGCACGGCTTTCCCTGTTACCGACGGTTGGGAAAGTACTATGCCTCGCCATGAGCATGGCGTTTCACTTGAAATGCCTTTGTATGTGTGCATGGCGAGGAGAACTCTAATGCTGCACAACACACAAAAAAACAGCACAAATGACAATATTCCCCGATTTAGGCCATGCCTTGTGCTGCTTTCCATATAGATATGATTTTAATTTATAAGCTAATCTTGACTCATCTCTCCGATTTCTTCCTCAAGCTTGCGGTACTTGTGCAGCCACAATACAAACCATATCACGGCAACTATTGTGCACAAGCCACCAAGGAAATAAGCGATGTCTGTCTTCATTCCAAATGCCTGTTTGGATATAAACAGATATGTGGAGCATACGGCAGTCATGAACAGTGCCGGCAGAAGGGTAATGACATAAGGCTTCTTCTTGCGCACGAGATATACGGTAACCGCCCAAAGCATGAAAGTGGCAAGCGTCTGGTTTGACCATCCGAAATACTGCCATATTACCTGGAAGCCATCCTCGTTTTCCATCTGCCACAACAGAAGGCATATAGCTACGGCAAACAGCGGAATGCAGATGTAAAGGCGGTTTCGTTTTGAGCGCTGCGGCAAATGTACTGCCGATGCAATAATCATACGTGCCGAGCGGAATGCCGTGTCGCCACTCGTTATCGGAGCTGCAACTACACCGAGGATGGCAAGTATTCCGCCAAGTGCACCAAGCCAGTCGTTACATACAAGATTTACTACCATCGGTGCTGAGGTGTGGAAGCCTTTTGCCATGCCGCCGGGGATGAGTTCATATCCCGGCTTATCGCCATTATAGAAGAACCACATTGCAACGGTCGCCCATACAAGTGCCACGATGCCTTCGGTTATCATCGCTCCGTAGAATATCTGGCGACCTTTACGCTCCGAAGTGAGACAGCGCGCCATTAGCGGCGACTGAGTGGCATGGAAACCGCTTATCGCTCCACAGGCTATAGTGATAAACAGGCATGGGAAGATTTCTTCCGTAAACGTAGGGTCTGCGGCCTGTCCCATATTCGACAAGCCGTCCCAAAGTTCCGGCAATTGCGGCATATTGACAAACAATACTGCCGACAGGGCTACTGCCATAAAAAGAAGGGAAAAAGAGAATAGTGGATATATCTTGCCTATTATCTTGTCGATTGGAAGCATCGTGGCTATGATATAATATACGAATATTACTATTGTCCATATCAGAGTACTTCCCATCATGTTTCCGAGTATCTCTGCCGGACTATATACAAATACAACGCCCACCATAAGAAGAAGAACGACACTAAATACAAGCATCACCTTCTTTGTTGCCTTGCCAAGATATTTTCCTACCAGTTCCGGAGCGTCGCAGCCGCCATTGCGCATGGACAGCATACCAGTAAGATAGTCGTGTACGGCTCCTGCAAAGATACAGCCGAATATTATCCAAAGGTATGCCGACGGACCGAACTTTGCTCCCATTATTGCTCCGAAGATTGGACCGGTGCCGGCGATATTCAAGAATTGTATCATGTAGATCTTCCAGTTCTTCATCGGAACATAGTCGATGCCGTCGTTCTTCGCTACTGCTGGAGTGGTACGGTCGTCGGGGGCAAACACGCGCTCCACGAATTTTCCATATACTAAATAGCCCAAAACAAGGGCTACTATACTTATTAAAAAGGTTATCATTGCTTTTTGATTATGTTATTGTTTTCTTTCGAGTCCTACAAGTTCTCTCAGAACTCACAGTCCTCCCAGTTCTCCTCAGAACTCCCAGTTCTCCCAGAATATTTACTCCAGGAATCCCTGTTTTCTCAATGTCTCTAGCATTGTTGCCGACATTGCTTCGTTGTCTTTCTTCGTATATCTTATATCCGTGAATATCTGCGCCAGAGTTTCCTTGTCGTTTATCTTCATGAACTCCTGATTCTCAGGCAGGGATTCTTTTTCGGCGTAATACTTGTCTATCAGTTCTGGAGTATAGTCGGTGTAAGTTTCGCTGTGAACGATGCTCTCTATCGGCAGACGGTCGGTCAGCGGTGGATTCTCGTCTGGCCAGCCCAGCGTAATCGTTGCCACCGGCATTACGAGACGCGGCAGCTTCAATGTGTCGATAATCTGCTGTGGGTTATACACCGTTGTGCCAAGGAAGCAATAGCCGAGCCCTTCCTCGTCGGCAAGGTTGCAGAAGGTCTGCGTATAAAGCAATGCATCGGTTGCTGCATTAAGGAACGACAGGATATTGTCATATCCCGGATGCGCCTTGCGGCATTCTGCCCACTTGGTGGTACGGTTGAAGTCGGCACAGACGGTAAGCACCACCGGCGCCTGTGTCACCATAGGTTGGTTGAAATGTGCCGGAGCGAGTTTCTGTTTCATCTCTGCCGAACGGGTTACCACGACGCTATACAGCTGCAGGTTTCCCATTGTCTGCGTGCGCATAGCCTCTGAGAGCAGTCTGTTGAGCAGTTCGTCGCTTACCGGTTTGTCGGAATACATTCTGATTGTCTTTCGCGTATTGATTGATTTCATAGTTTTTAAGTTTATAGAGTTTAACTTGTCGTTAGTAAACAAGTTGATATATGATATCTATATTACATATCTTATGCAAAGATAATGCAAATCGAGAGGAGAACGAAATGAATTTATTCATTTCTTATCCCGAGATGAAGCTTATCTTATGCAAAGATAATGCAAATCGAATGCAGAACATCAAATTTATTTGAATGTTATGCCGAGATGCAGCTTATCTTATGCAAAGATAGTAATTCTTTCTAAATACATGCACTATACATCAGAAAAGTTTTCTTTTTTATCTTACTAAAATGGTCGTTAAACAAAAAAGTATGGCACTTTCAAATATTGAGCCATACTTTTTTGTTTATTTGTCTACTCCTCATCATCCCATAGTCCATTACTATTGCTGTGTTCTTTAGAAAGAACTTCATAGTTGGTACTTGCATTTTTTGTCGTGGAGCCTGGACCGTCTCTCCATTCCATCTCCAGCGTACAACTGGAGCCGGCGAGGACGTGAGACTCCATTTCCACAACGTGCCTAACTGTGGTAGGCGTTACATAGTTTTTTTTCATGTCATATATGTTCTTTTTTGTTAATATATTCAGTCTGTGTGTGTTATTTGCCGTTCACATAGTCGTTTATTGTCATCACGGCATCGGCAGTGTTAACAATGCCGTCTTCGTTGACATCGGCAACACTCTTCGTCAGACTGTCAATATTTCCGCTGACATAGGCGTTTATTATCGCCACAGCATCGGCTGTGTTCACCATGCCGTCAGCGTTGACATCACCTTTCTGTCCACCATTGTCGATATTGCCAGACTGACTGCCGTCGCTACCCGGTTCGGCAGGACTTGCTGGACTATATTCCAAACGTGCGGTCAACTCCACGTTCTGACGTGGCATGAAATAGTTGAAAGTGAGACTCTCACTCAATTTGTATCCTCTTTTATACCATCCCTTGAACACATAGCCAGGACTCGGGATAGCCTGCAGTCTGACGTATCCGTCGGCCTCGACTTTGGCTCCGCTCGTACGGTTGAACGAACAGCTTCCTTCGGTTTCGGCTTCCAGATACAGATGGTATTCATTTGCCATTACAGGTTCCGACGGGTCTACGGGAGTGAACGTAAAGACAGCCTGGAACTTAGCATTTTCCTGCACATTGTAGATAAACGTACTGTTCTCTGTGTATTTTACACCGTTTTTCGTCCAGTAGGCAAAGGTATAGTCTTCGCTGCGCGACGACACAGATATATAAGCCTCATCGCCCTGACGATATGTTCCACTGCCGGAAGTCCAGCCATGCTCAGCAGCCACGGAGATGGTGAAATTGGCATTCGGTTCGGCGGGATTTACTGGATCGAAGTTTCCTTCGTCAGTAGAGGCCAATGCCCTACTGCCGCTCACGATGAGCAGCAGCAAGACAAGGCCCATATACATTATTACCATTATCGGTCTTTTCATTCTATTATCTTCGTGTCAAGGTAATCTTTTATTTCACGGCAACCTTAGCTTTCATGTTGCCCACCTCTACTATATATGTAGCCTTAGGCAGAGAGAGCAGTCCGCTATCGCTGCGTGTGGCACAGAGCACACCGGAAAGAGAATAGATATTGACTTTCTTGCCTTCGATGCCCGTGATGTTCAAGCCTCCGTCTACAGGCATGATGTTTACGCCAGTGCCGTTGGCAATGTCGGCGATGCCAGTCGTGCTGCCGTCAACGAGTAGCATGAAGCGGTTGTCGAAGGTTCCTGCATCTGAAGTAAAGTTATAGTCGCCGTTACTCAGGTCGAACATTACGTTCATTGCATTGTCTTTGAGCATCACAGGCTGGTCCATACGTTGTGCGGAGATGGTATATTCGCCAGCCTTGGCTGCGGTATAACCGAGCTGTACGCTTCCCTTAGGACGCTCGTTGATTGCGAATTTTCCGCCCTTTGCCTCAACGCTGTACAGCTGCACAGCTGAAGTCTGGCTCATGAACTTTGCTGCATCGCAGTCCATCTCATACGTGTTGCTCTTCTTCTGGTTGAACACTACACGTGTCTTGTCGCTATCCTTGCCGTCGCTGATCGTAAGGTTTACGAGCAAGCGCTCCGGATTCAGCATGCGTTTCTTTGCCTTCTGTGCATTGGCATTCTGTCGTTTGTCCCTTCCTGTTTGAGTCATTCTGTGGTCCGGGTCAAACTCGATATTCTCGCTGTCGGCAGGGCGCTGCACGAAGAAAGCCTCAAACGGATGGAAAATATAGTCGTCGTCGCCTGGGCGTACTGCCTCGTAACTGTTGGTATTGCTGTTCCAGCGTGTTACAGGGGCATTGTAGCCCATATCGTTAAGGTCGAAGAAACTTGTGAACGGGTTGCCCACGAAGTTCCAGCTTGCATCCTGCTCGTTTGTCGATGCGTTGGCCTCGAGGTTGCAGTCGAACTTCATGTTAGGCAACATACCGAACTTCTCTTTCTCCACGAGTATCGAAAGGGTGCAGTCTACTGATGTCTGGAAGATGTATCCCTTACCTGCTTTCAGATATTCCTCTGATGCGGGCAGGTTCTGCCAACCGCCCTTGCCGTCGGTGGCTCTTACCTTACCGTCGTAGTAACGGAAAACGAAGCTGCCATTGCAACTGATGTTGCTGCGCTTGATGTCGAACGGGAAGCAGAAGAAATGCCAGCGGTTTGCCTTCACGGTGATGTCGATGTAGAGTTTCTTTGCGTCAACATTGGCACTTGCTATGATAGATGCCCAGTTACTGCCATCGCCCTTTAGGTGAATCTCGTCGGATGTCTGTGGCTTGTCGCCTTCCACTATGAGTCCGCCACCAGGATTTACGTCGATGTCCGGGTCGCCGTCGAAGCGTCCTTTGTCCTTAGAAGCACTGTTCTCGTCGCTCAACGTATATTCCTTATTAATATACATATATTTGTAAGGCTCATCAAACCACTCATAGTTATCATTGCGGAACTGACTCCACTCCGTGTTGTAATAGTAGTTGGTGTAGCTCTGTGTAGGCATGCAGAGGTGAGCGGTTTCGTAAGTCTTGCTGTCAAACGTATTCTGATTTATCTTTGTCGGTTCGACGGTATAGGTATAGACTTTGGATATGTTGGTGCAACCAGAGAAAGCATTCCCGTCTATGCTTTGGAGGGTACTTGGAATACGAACGTATTTAAGAGAATAACAATTGTAAAACGCATTACTTTCAATTGTTTCAAGCCCTGGAAGTTCTATTTCTTGTAAAGAACTACAGTAATAGAAAGCATAACTTCCTATATATTTTAACGTTGGCGGAAACTCTATTGACTTAAGGTTTCCACAAGAACCAAATGCATAAGAACCTATTGTCGTTAGTCCATTCGGCAAAACTACATTATCCAATGAAGAGCAAGAGCTAAAAGCATCACCTCCGATACTTGTCAAATTCTTAGGAAATTCAACCGTCATAAGATTACTGCAACTGCTCATTCCATAAGAACCTATTGTCGTAGCACTATTCGGCAACTTAACGGTAATGAGCTTATCCAAATCCCTGAACATATTACGGCCTACGGTATTAGCTGTTGTATGACTTCCCGTATAATACTCATAGTCGTTAGCTACGATGTCGGCTGCTGAAAGATCAAGATAATGCAGATTGGTCATCTTGTTCCTTATCATTATTATGTCGTAGCTGTTTATCGTTCCCGTTGCTTTCAGCGAAACGACCTTTGCCATATTCGTAGCACCGATTGCCTGTTCCAGACCTGATTGCTTCTCCATTGCGGTAGTAGTAACATCATAGTCGAAATTGTCGCTCATTGAGAATATCTTGTCGGCATAGTTGCTCCATACATCAGCAGACTTATAAGTAGAGACTGCTGACTGTGGAACTTTTATTATAGCGAGACTACCGAAGGCATCACCGCTCAATTTTGCAGGGGTCGTACCGTTGAAAGTATATTCACATAAAGAATTAAAGCATGAAGGCCCCATGCTCTTTAATGACTCCGGAAGAGAAACTTTAGCGATTGCTGTACTTTGAAAAGCGTTACTTCCAAGGATTCCGACTTTTGGAAAGTCTATCGTAGTCAATGATTTGCAATAGTTAAATGCATAATCTCCGACCGAGGTACACAACGGAAGGTTGACGGCTTTCAATGCTGTGCCCCTAAAAGCATAATCAGGTATACTTTTGAACTTTTCAATACCAATAACGTTTGACAAGCTTGAGCACCTTGTAAAAAGACTTTTCTCAAGAGCCTTACAAGAAGTTAAATCAATCTCGGTCAAAGATGAACAATTACTGAAAGTTGCTTCTCCAAATGTTTGACAATTCTTTGTATCTATATTTGATAAATTGGAACAATAAGAAAAAGCATTACTGCCAATAGAAGTACACTCAGACAAATCTATAGTCTCAAGGTTTGAACAATCTGAAAATGCATAATTAGGAATAGATGTCAGTTTTAATCCCGGCAGACTCTTTAAGCTACTACAATTTTGAAAAGCGGAACTTTCTATAGTCTTACAACTCGACAACTCACCGACTTCCTGCAATTTTGAACAATCTTCAAAAGCGGAGTATCTTATTGAAGTACAATTCTTCAGATTACCGACAGATACAAGATTTGAACATCTAAAAAAAGCCTGACTTTGAATATACACACAAGAACTTAAATCAACTTCTGTAAGATTAGTACATCCAGAAAATGTATAACTTCCAATAAGTTGAAGTTGGGAAGTATTCAAGACTTCTTTCAAGCTTATGCAATTCTGGAACATTCCATCACCATAACTTGAAAAACCGCCAAGCATATTTACAGTCTTCGGCAACGTCACTTTCTCCAAAGTCTTGTTGTCTTTGAAAAAGAGAGAAAGGTCTGTTACAGTATACTTATCCGAAGTACCTTTATATACCATTTCCGGTATAACCACTTCATCACCATAGTTTGATGCCGAATTTATCGTCACCGTCTTGTCATCCACTGACGTGATGTAACATCCCCACGTCACACCATTCTCATCTGTATAATCAAACGTTTCTGCCAAGCACTGCAGAACACCAATACAGACGAACAAACTAAACAAAAATAACTTTTTCATAATTTTTATACATTAAGGTAATTTATTTAAGCCACAACACTTTATGTCCGTTAACTATATATATGTTTCCTGTCATGGGCACAGCTATTCTCTGACCTGATAGAGAATAAACGACATCTGCATTCATCTGGAATTCATCCGTAGACAGTTTGACGCCCGGAACAGCATTGGTATCACCGAAAGTCAACTCCATAACCTTTGGACCATTATTTTCTTCAGGCACAACCCAACACCTGCCGGCAGGAATGTTAAACTCCGTGCCATACATGCTGTAGAGCTTTACGCCATCGCCCTGGTTCTGAAGTACAAAGCCATCTTCTACGGTCTGCGGAACAACGGCACCATACAGGATGCCCTCTTTCACCACTTCTGCATACTTGCTTGCATCCACATCGCCGGAGAAACTACCACTAAAACCATTCTCGTCGTACAGGAGATACGGAGTATACGGTTTTATCTCCGTTTCCTCGTTCAGTATGGCATAATACCCGTCATCAGAACGCTCTACAACAGAATAAGCCTGCAGTCCGGAGGGCAGAGGCGAAACGCCGACCGGCAGGACACACGAGCCCCACTTGTTATTCGGGCTCACCGTTATACTTGCCGTGCTCTTGCTTTCAACATTTACTGTAAGCGTCTGGTCAGCACAGTCATACTGCAAAACTTCACCGCTTGTCTTTGAAATCAGATGAAGATTAGTAACCTTCAGCTCCGCATCGCCTGGTTTGAGATAAGGACCGGCCTTGCAGACAATAGATAGAATAACACCCTGAGTCTTCACAAGATCCAGATTCTTTAAAGAGACACACGACAGACGAAGGATACCTTTACCTATAACATTATAAGAACTCGTAATCGTGTGGTCTGTCTTCCTCTGTACAAGAGGATAGACCTTGTCATCATTACAAATGTCAACAATGGGATAACCATCTTCCATAACCACATCCAGTCCTGACGGAAACTGAATATCCATCTCATAGGCCGTATAAATCTGAGACCCCTTGAGACTGATAAACAGTTCATACTCATCATCGCTGCCAGGCACCACAGTAACGTCATTCACAGAAATACAATCGGTTGTGGCAATGCCGGCACTTACATACAAAGCAGAGCTGACAAGCATCAATAAAAGTAAAAGTTTTCTCATACAAAAGTTATGTATTACAACCATACGCTCCGGCTCGAAAAGCGAGAAAAAAGATATGCTATTAATACAAACAGGAACAAAACAGAAAAAGCGTGAGCCTATTAACTTTCTCTCTATCTGCTTGTAGGCTCTCGACTGCCCTGGATACCAATAGATGAAAAGTTAGCTCACGCTCTTGGGGTATATATACATTTAGGGCATATATATCAATCCAAGAGGGAGCGTCTTTCATCGTTTCAAGGCACCAGTGAGTTGTCGAGATTCACAAGCAATGAAACGAAGCTAAACGCTTCCACTATAATGTCCGCCATCAAATGAAAAAGCTCTAATATTGAGTCTTCATCCAACAGCACTGCAAATGTACGAATAATTTTTTACCTGTAAAATAAAATAAAGAAAAACGTTGACATAAACGTATAAAATATTGGCTCTTCTCAAAATTTAGTACATTTATGTATATAAGGCTAAGGAGACATTTATTACTATACGTAAAATGGAGTTCTGGAGTTTGTCTGATGGCATTTTTTATTAATAAAGAAAGACCTTGCACTAAAATTTGAGAAGAACCAAAGTTTCTTCGGTCATTTTACCCTCACACCCTCACCAATCACCTTGAAAGACCCTGTTTATCGGGGGTTCAAGGTGTGAGGGGTCGATGCTTACCCCTCACACTTTAAACAAGGATGTAATTCTGATTTTTGAACCATTATACCGGCAGTGATAATGTCCTATACTGAATAACTTGACAGTTCAAAAACTTTAAAAAATGGAAAAAGAAC
>ERZ808270.61-NODE-61-length-70709-cov-6.238642_pt1 | contig 70709 bp, 74 predicted proteins | sample MGYA00521082_ERZ808270 | MGnify/ENA primary metagenome ERZ808270 (study PRJEB31516, sample SAMN03275594) | gut metagenome | biome: mammalia-associated habitat; material: feces | host: Papio cynocephalus | place: Kenya | collected 2012-07-27 ... | reverse complement strand
AAATCCTCAAGTTTTACAGGCTCGTTGTTGCCAATCTTCTCATAATAGCAATTATCGTCACCTTTGAAGATATAGGATTCGTTCTTATCCTTCTTAATTTTTCCTTCTTGTATTAGTCTCTTCTTTTCAGCCATGATTTTTTTGACGAGCTCACTGGCAGGCTCATCATTAGGATCCTGTTTAACTAACTTTCCTTCTATGGCCAATTGAAGAATGGACTTTCGGATTTGGTCCGCTGTTAAATTTTTAATTGTCTTCATCTAAGAGCTCCAAAATCTTGTCCAGTGTCTTCTCCATCTCAGCATTATACGATGCCCTTTTTTCTCTAAATTCGTTAATAAGGTCTTTTGGCTCTAAAATTTCCTCTTCCTCATGGGGGTATCCGCATTGGTCGAGGTTGTAATTTAAGGATTCAATTTCTTCTTTTGTGAATTTTTTGGCCTTCTGGGCGTCTTCTAATGTGATTTCTTTTCGATCGTTCCACCATTCAACAACTGGGTTGAAATGCTCCAGTTTCATTGGCTTAGTCTTGCTAAAATGCTTGTATCCTTCAGGCATGTCTAACCTATATATCCAAAGGTCTTCGGTTCTATGAGTGTTATCAAAGAAAAGAATATTCGTGGTGATGCTTGTATATGGGGCGAAAACGCTGCCAGGAAGTCTTACAATGGTATGAAGGTTAAATTCATTCAAGAGCTTCTTTTTTAAAGCAATCTTTGCGTTGTCGGCGCCAAACAAGAAACCATCCGGCAATATCACCGCAGCTCTGCCGTTTTTCTTTAATCTATACATGATTACCGCCATGAATAAATCAGCGGTTTCGGAACTTGCTAAATCAGCAGGGAAATGATTTTTCACTTCGCTCTTCTCACTTCCGCCATAAGGAGGATTCATAAGAATAACGTTAAACTTGTCGCTTTCCGTGTAGTCCAAAACGTCTCGTAGCAAAGAATTAGAGTGATAGATTTCTGGGTTATCAACGCCATGTAAAAGCATGTTGGTTATGCACAACATGTATGGAAATTGTTTCTTTTCGATACCATAAATCGAATTATCGAATTTTTCTTGATCTTCAGTTGTTTTGACTTTCTTTTCAAGTTCTTTTAACCAGCTGATGATAAAACCGCCGGTACCGCATGCTAAGTCAGCCATCTTCTCTCCGATTTGAGGATTTATCATCATGGCCATGAAATCAGTCACGGCGCGCGGTGTATAGAACTCACCAGCGCTACCAGCGCTTTGCAGCTCCTTAAGAATTGATTCGTAGATATCGCCGAAAGCATGAATTTCGCGGTAGTCAGACAAATCTAAACCGTCTATGACGTTGATGACCTGTCTCAAAATAACACCATCCTTCATATATTGGTTGGCGTCTTCGAACATCGTTTTTACGATGGACTTTTTGATTGGCGTCTCAGGGGTGACGTTTAGCTGTTTTAATGTCGGAAAAAGTTTGTTGTTGACAAAATCCAACAGCTTATCGCCGGTTAAGGCGTTTTTCGGATCGTCGCTATGAGCCCAATTGCTCCATTTGCATTCGTCGGGAATGATCGACACGTAATTGTCGTCATCAATCTCCCAATCTTGCTCCTTCGTGTCGTATACCTTTAAAAACAGCATCCACACGATTTGCTCAATTCTCTGCGCATCGCCATTAATGCCAGGATCGTTTCGCATGATATCTCTAATTCTTTTGACAAAGCCTGATACGTTTTCCATTTATTTTTATGCTCCTATGCTTCTATATATTTGGCTCTCTAGCGCATGGACTGCTGCAAAGTATTCATTCTTTCCGCCGAATAATCCGACGATTTTAGAAGGGGTTCCGAATTGCTTTAGAGGGTCAAGTTTCAAGACGTCCGTGCTTTCTATTTCGTAGATTCCCGAATTCTTGTATTTGTCCAAAAGTATCTCAAGAACCTGCTTGGTCGCACCTGAATATTTGCTGAAGAAATCGGTTGCCCTAACTTTCTTTGCTCGTTCCGCCCTCGTGAGTGGTTTTTGATCGTATGCTACGTGGCATATGAAATCGAAATCGTCCACGTCCTCCATTCCTTTCTCTTTTTTCATTTTATCCAAATCAATTCCTTGTTCATAAAGGAGCTCTTTGATTGTCGCTTTCTTTGCTTCGGATGACCATTTGTTGATGAAATCATCTAGAGAGGCATACTCATTCAAAACATTCATCTTGGTGTAATCGATGATGTTTTCGTGCCTTAGCAACTTTCCGTTTGTGTCATAAACGGAAACGATTTTGTTCGTGATTGTGACTTTGCAGCCATCAGATGTAACAAAAGGCTTGTCTTCTTTTACTGGCGGAGTTAATGGAGAAACCTTTATTTCCTCGCCCTCTTTAGGCTTATAGTCATCAACCATTTGAATAGGGCCATCCCAGTCAGGATCCGCAAACAAACGCGTAACTCCTCTAAAATCCATGATGGTGAAATAGGTTTTACCATCTTTCTCTCTGATTCTTGTTCCACGCCCGATGATTTGCTTAAACTCGGTCATAGAATTGATCATCTGGTCAATCACAATCAACTTTGTCATCTTACAATCGGCACCAGTGGATAATAGCTTGGACGTTGTCGCAATAACGGGATATGAAGAAGCGACGGAGATGAAGTAGCTCAGTTTGCTTTTACCATATTCGTCACTGCCGGTTATTCTGACAACATAATCCGGGTTTTCCTTGACCATGTCCGTATTCAAAGTTACCAGGGCCCGCCTCATCCTTTCCGCGGCATCTTCCGTAGCGCAGAAAACAATTGTTTTTTGCATTCGATCCGTTTGCTTCAAATAATCCGTTATCTCAGAAGCGACCTGGTAGATTCTATCTTCTAAAACGATTTTGTAATCGTAATCACAATTGTTATATATGCGATCTTCAATAAGATTTCCGTAATAATCAGTCTGGCCTGCATATGGTCTCCAGCCATCGCTGATGTCGGTTTGAATCGAAATAACCCTAAATGGAGCCAAAAATCCGTCATCGATTCCTTCTCTCAAACTATATGTATAAATGGGCTCTCCGAAATAATCAATGTTGGAAACGTATTTGGTCTCTTTTGGTGTAGCGGTCATGCCCAATTGCGTTGCGGAGCTGAAATAATCAAGTATCTTTCTCCAACTGCTGTCTTTTTTCGCGGATCCTCTATGGCATTCATCCACAATGATGAAATCGAAAAAATTAGGGGAAAACAAAGATGCGAGTCTAGAAACAGTTTCATCGTTCTCTTGATCGTCATCGTCTTTGTCTGACAGCTGTTGATACAGCGAGAAATAAATCTCGTACGAAGAGATGGTGTCTTTGCTATCTTTGGAGAAATTAATTTTATGTATGACTTTCTCCAAAGGCGAAAAGTCCTGCTGGATTGATTGATCGACTAAAATGTTTCTGTCGGCCAAATAAAGGATTTTCTTTTTCAATCCGCTTTTAAGGAGTCTATAGCAAAGCTGAAAGGATGTGTATGTTTTGCCAGTCCCCGTCGCCATTACTAAAAGAAGTCTATTTTGTCCCTTAGCAATCGCATCAAGGGTCTTGTTCACGGCAATTCTTTGGTAGTAACGAGGTGGATAGGTGCTTTGACTAGAATAGTATGGCTGATTTATCAGTTTCTCTTCCGTATCACTCAATCCTTTACCGCCGTTCGATTCGCTTTTAAAGCGGTTGACGAGTTCTTGAAAAGTTGGGAACTCATCCATTCCAAACTCTCTTTCAGAACCAGTTAAAAAATCGTGTTCACAAAAGCCATCGCCATTGGAGGAAAACGCAAACGGAAGATCAAGCATCTTAGCATATTCCATCGCTTGTTGAAGTCCATAAGAGACAGAATGGCTATTGTCTTTTGCTTCGACTATTGCAATAGGGTTATTTGGATTTATATAAAGAACATAATCAGCTTTTTTAGGGGCCTGCCTAGATGCGACATTTCCTTGAAGGTTGATTTTCCCGTCAGTAAATCTGACCTTGGTTTCCATGGTGACTTTGTCTTTCCAACCGGAGTCATCTTTAATAATGCTAGGAGTTATATAGTTCAGTTTAATGTCTTCTTCGGACATTTCCTTTTTTGAAATGATTGATGCCATACTACTTTCCCTCTTTCATTATCGGTTGAATTCCTTGTTTTTTGCAAAGCTCAATGATTTTCCTCTTCACTTTGATTGTGGGTTCATGGTGCCCTCTTTCCCATCTATTAACAGAAGCAAAAGAAACACCTAAAAGCGTTGCAAATTCTTCTTGAGATAAGATGAGCTTGTTTCTTAATGAAACAATCATCTTTTGATAATCATAATCCATAGCCTATGTCCTTTTAGTTCGACAAAAAAAGTATAGCACTTTCTTAACAAAGTATCAAACTTGTCTTGAAAAGAACCAATTAAATCTCAAAGCTTTATAATTTAGCAAACTATTTGTGCCAAACTAATTGGCATTCTTAAACAAGGTGATGATATTTTGCAAGAGATTTTTATCTGTAAGAATAAGCGCTAAATCGCTCCTTGCACGCGTAATTCCTTGATAAAGAAGCTTTGTGAAAATGTAATCGGGGTTTGGATGCATTTTCCCCTTTAGGCGTCCATTTTCATAGTAAAAATTCGAATCCATTATCATACAAACCTTATCAAACTCTTGGCCAATAACAGTATGGGTGTTTTCCTCAGCTTTTTGATAATCAAGAGAATGATCATAAAAAGAAGGCGTAATGGAAATATATTGATAGTTGTTATTCGCCACTAATGATTTCGCAAGATCCATTGCTTTTTCTTTATGTGGCTCAAAAAATATTGTAATGTGATTGAACCTATAATTTTGTTGGAAACTGTTTAAATTAGACAGGCAATTCATAAACAAAGCCATTTCTTTATTGGTTCTAATTTTCGCAGTTAATTTTGCTATATTTTCTCCGCAAAGTTTATTAACTCTATCTACTGTCTTTCTATAGTTCTCGCTATATGACACTCTTTGATTTGGATCATATGAAAATATGCAAATGGTCTCAGCCTTTGTTACCCATCTTTCGATTTTGTCTAAAGCAGATTCGTAGAGTCTTTGCGCTTCATCTACAAGCACATAATCCACATTGTTGATTTCCCTTTGCCTTAAAGCTTTAGCGCCAACAATTCTAAGATTAGGTATGCTTTCCCTCAATACCTCATGCCCTTTGCAAAGAAGGCCACTATGAATCATTAGTACCTTTTTATCTTGTGATAGTTGCTTCGCAATATCATAAAGAAGCAAAGTTTTGCCTGTTCCAGGTCCTCCCGTTAGTCCAAAGAAATAAGCCGACTTCAAATCATTAATGTCAGACAATACTTTCTTTTTTATATTCTCCTGGTTTTCAGTAAGCAAATAATCATTCTTTAAAAAGCGGTTTGCATCGTTTAAAGGAGAAACGAGAACATTCTTCGGCGCAAAGGCTTCATCTAAATCAATATCAGGAACAAATTTTTCCGCGCAAAGTCTTTCCAATTCGTCGAAGCTAGCATCGCATATATCGTTATTCGTTAATTTATATAATTTCTTTTCGGAAGAGATAAACGTAAAGCAAAAAACATCTTTTCCAAGCATTTTTAAATAATGAGTGTTTTGAAGTAACTGCCTAACAATGCTTTTTAAATCTTTTGGCTGACTTTTCAATTCTATGTTAAGCACGAAATTATCGGTTATCTTGATTAAGTCGAATTCTTTGTTTAATTGTGGAACGGTATAGCCGTAAATAAACCCATCACTAGCTATCGTGGGGAAATTAGTACATGACAACAATGTAGCCACGTCTATAATTTCTTGGTGCTTATATTCCTGCGTCGCTGGTAGTCCAGCTGAATAACGAACAAAAGTTTCTGATAATCCAGGATCGTCCTTTAGATTGGTCAGTTGGACCAAAGACACAATTTTATTCTCCATATATACCCTCAGGTGACAAAGACATTTTGGTTGCAACCTAAAACGCTCACTGCATGTTTAAAAACATCTAGAGTATATCATAGATAATGTATTTAATTTCTAAGAGTGAATCGACTGAATATAGCAATTAGGTAGTTATTTTTCTCTCCAACGTAGCGACGAACAAATTCTCGTCATGAGCCCATACGACAGAGATGACTCTCCACCCATCCTGCGCTTCTTGATTGAAGGTAGGAGCCAAATATTTGGAATCGCTCTCCCAGATGACTTTGTATTCGTATTTCATATCCTCATTTTCCTTTCCTTGTGTTTTTCTTCTCCAACAGTTTCTTATGTTCTTTCAAGATAGGATCGAAGTATTCCATCTCCAACTCCTTCCGTTTGTAAATGGCCTGAAGCTTTGAAGTGCACCTGATCCTATGTTCGACACCTCTAAGCACTATTTTAGCATACCAGGTGCCGCATCTATCCTGATAAATTCCCTTGGTCCCGCTTTTGTTGTTCCTATTAGGGTTCTTTTTGGCTATCTTCGTTAAATTCGTTCCATCGGCCAATATGCTATGGCATTGAATCACGGCACCACTTATTTTCGCTTTTTCTTCTTTGAAGCATCCGCAGGAGACGACCTTACTGCATTGAATGTCCGTAGATGTGGCGATAAATCTTTTTCCACATTCGCATTCGCAAAGCCACTGGTTCGACCGGCCGCTTGTCATCCCGATGTATTTCAAAACTTTGAAATGAGGATATGTTCTCCCTGTAAGATCAGTGATTCTCCCATCGTTTAAATAGGAAGTCGATTCTTGTTTGATGGGATGTTCTTTTAGTATCGGGCCGAAATATTTGTCCTCTGCTTCCTTTCTTGCCTTTGTGGCTTCCTCCAACGTCTTGAACCTGCCTAGCTCTATCTTTTTACCCTTTATGATGATGTATGCCCGATAAGGGCTTTTCTCAATCGTCTTCGAAACGCCAGTTACCCCCGTTCTATTCTTTCTGCTCAGTTTCCTATTTGGGGAGATGGATGAGAGCTTCGTCCCATCCACCGCGTCAGAATCGTTTCTTTTAATTTGCATGCTTTGCCTCCTTGAGTAGGAGGCTTTAGAAACAAAAAACCTCCTAGCGATGAAGCTAAGAGGTTAGATTCTTGATGGTGCTCGAGGCGGGAATCGAACCCGCACAGCCTCACGACTAACAGATTTTGAGTCTGTCGCGTATACCTGATTTCGCCACTCGAGCAGGTAGAAGTATTTTACTACTTTCCACGAATTGTTTTGAAGAGCTTTCTCTTCGTTTTTCCGTCCTGAGCCGATGCAAGAGTTCTTTCAATACTCTTTCTTGGTCCGAACGGCTTGCTTCCAGTCATCTTCCAAGCGAATTTGCTGACCTTCGTCTAACACCCAGTTTTTGACCACCAATTCAAGGGCATTTCTTGCCGGAAAGAGTGGAAACTTTGATACGATTTCTCGTTTTCGGCTTTCTTCTTTCCACAACTCGCTTTCCGGCTCATGTCCCTAAAACGTAGTATTTAAGGGGATTTTCGGTAATTTCATCATAGCTCAATCGCTCTCGTTTTAAGAGTTTTTTGAGTCGTTTGCGTCTACCATTTCGCCAGCTGGGCAACTACGTGAAGTAGCGAGAGATATTATATATAGATAAGAGACTTTTTCAAAACAAAAACATTCATTTGGTCGACAACTTTCATATTTTGTCTTTGGTGAAATTATCGAAAAAGTGAAACCGAATTAAAATAAATGAAAGAGCATACAACTAGCGTTCTATTTGCTCTATATTAGAATGTATCGGCGTTATGAAATTACTTCAAAAATTTAAGAATTTGTTCAATCCCGTTGACCTTACTAGCGGAAATATTGGCAAGAGTTTGATCACCTTTTTAATCCCGATTGTATTATCGATGCTTTTTCAGCAGTTTTATACCCTGACCGACGCGATGATTGTTGGGCAAACACTTTCGGAAGCGGAAGTCGCTGGAGTCAATAGCAGCGCACCTCTAGTTTATATCGTGCTTCAGTTCGGAATCGGATGTACAGCTGGATTTGCGGTTGTCGTCAGTGAAAAGATCGGCATGAAAGATTATGGCGGGGTGAGAAAGAGCTATTTTGCGCAGATTGTATTAGGGCTAATTATCTCCGCAGTTCTCACCGCGATTGGCATTATCATGATTCCTCCAATGCTTCGTTGGATTGGCATTACTCCTTCTACCGTCGACCCTTATATGCAAGCGGAATACGAAGCGGCCTATACTTATCTTATTTTCATTTACGCCGGCATTATCTTACAAGTGTTCTATAACCTTATTGTTTCCGTTTTACGCGCGATGGGTGATAGCTTTGCCCCATTTATGTTTCTCGTTGGAGGAACATTATTAAATGTCGGGCTCGATTTGTTGTTCATTATTACCTTCAATTGGGGCGTAGCAGGAAGTGCGATAGCAACTGTTCTTTCCCAAGGCTTAGCCGCATTAGGCGCGATGATATACGGATATAAGAAATACGAAATATTGCGGATTAGAAAATGCGATTTTAAATCGCCATTAAAATTCTATGGCCACCACTTATATAATGGCTTACCACTCGGCTTCCAATTCAGCGTATTAGAGATCGGTATCATCATTATGCAAGCGGCCGTGATTGCTTTTGACATCTCACCAGCCGGAGGGATGGTTCCAGGACTCCCTGCCCAAATGGGATATGGAGCGGGCTGCAAAATCGTTAATTTGCTCATGACAATCCTTATGGGATTAGGCACTGCCGTCTTATCCTTTACGAGCCAAAACCTAGGAGCTGGAAACTATAAACGCATCAAAAAGGGTTTAGTAACCTCATTATGGATCGGCTTAGGAATGTGGGCATTTATTGTTATCGTTGGCTTAAGCTTAACGGTTGGCGGGGCTTATCAATATCTTTTCTTAAGTGCTTCTAAAGTCAATGGGGAGTCCTTACGCTACGGAAACACCTATTTGTATGTATCCATCCCTTGCATGGGCATTCTCATGGTTCTATTTATCGTAAGAAACTTACTACAAGGATTACAAAAGCCATTATGGCCGTTTCTAAGCGGGGTTGGTGAATTATTAGCGCGAAGCTTAATCTGCTTATTTCTCCCTGCTTTATTCAATGGTGGGCCTATCAATAGCGAGGCTAGCACTTTAGCGTTCGCCGTTGTGAGTAGCGCTGATCCCGCCGCCTGGGTATTCAATGTTCTAATCTCTATTTTCCCAATGTTCTATTACTTAAAGAAGTTCTCGAAATTAGAAGAGAGTCAATCAAAAGAAATTTCGCGTAATTAACCAAAGATTCTTTTGAATACACCGAAAATAAGCGGAAAAACAATTGAGTTTTTAATTTTGTAAAATTGAACAATAAAAGTCGTATTGACGAGTTAATAATCAAGATTCTTTAACTAAACATGCTAGCACCCGACAAAAAAGGCGAAAATATTTTTTTGTAGAAAACGGTTTCTTTTTAAGTTGTGCTATTACATTAACTTTAGAAAGGATATACTCATAGCGAAACCGAAACAATATGATGGTATTGCGAATGACTAAACCCAATCCTATCAAAAGGGATTAGTCTCGCTTTTTTTCTTCAAATTTGTTTAATGGTTTCTAAATGAATTAGGGACACAATCCCAAGAGGAACAAAAACATGCAAAAAAAGAAATTTGCAACTTCTCTCATCATGGGCGGACTCATTTTGTCAGCCGCTCTCGTTGGCTGTGGCAATGACGATGCCAAGCTTGAAGACGACAAGATCATTACTTTACAACTCGTCCCATCCAACTCCCCAGCTACTCTTTTGACTAACGCGCAAAAGCTCACTCCAATTCTTGAAAAGCTCGTTCCGGGGTACAAATTCAATATTTCCGTTTCTACAAGCTATGCCGCTGCTGCTACTGCTCTTTGGAACGGACAACTCGATGGCGCTTTCCTTCCTGCTGGCAACTATGCCCAAGTAACGAAAGAACATCCTGGAAAAATTGATGTCCTTCTTTCCGCCACTCGTGCTGGTTATAAAGTCCAAGCCGAAGATTTCCCAGGCTTCGATGATGAAGCCAAAGAGAAACAACGCAACGCGATGAACGGCAAAGGTGGCTATGAATATCGTGGACAACAAAGTACCACTGAAGTTTCTTACTATTCTTCCATTATCATGTGCTTACGCGATTCCGAAAGAACCAAACTCGGCAAAGGAAAGCTCGACCTTAATGGTGATGGTGATGTTACCATTGAAGAAGTTAAACAAGCCGGTGCGGTCATCGGGCATATGGGCGTTGGTTCTAGCGCAGGATATAACTATCCATCGAAATACCTTGTCGATCATGGCTTTACGAAAGGCTTTGTCGATGGTGATGAATATGATGCTCTTTCCGAAGAAGATAAAAAACTCGCGGTTAAAGGCGTCATCACTCCTAGCTACCCAGCCGCTGTTGATGGTTTAATGGATGGCACTTATGATGTTGTCTGTGGCTTTATGGATATCCGTTATGGGAGTGCCTATGTTCAAGCCACTAGCAAATACAAAGGTGATGACAAACTCTTTACGAACACTTACACCGTTGCTATCACCGATCCTATCTTCAATGATACTTTAAGCGTCTATTCTAGAATCGCTGATACCAAGCGCGCTGCCATCAAAGAAGCTTTCACAAAAGCCGTTAAAGATGGTGATATCAAGACTGAAGATACTGGTGCTTATTACCTCTATCAAATCTATTCTCACACTGGTTACGCTGACGCAGACGATAAGAACTATGACAGCGCCCGTGCGATGTACGATTGGATGAAAGAAAACAAACTTGCTTAATTTGCTAGCAAACTTAAAACAATAAATGCGTTTGCCGAGGAAAGACTATGATTGAACTTAAAAATGTAACCAAAATTTATCCCAATGGTTTTAAAGCCCTTACGGATGTCAATTTGACAGTGAATGATGGGGAGTTTGTTTCAATCATCGGTCTTTCCGGAGCAGGCAAGTCAACTTTGATTCGCTGTATTAATAAAATGCACGATATTCAAAAAGGACAAATACTTATCGATGGAGTTGACATCGCTTCTTTAAAAGGCAAGGCATTGAGAGAAGAACGCCGCTCTATCGGTATGATTTTCCAATCCTTCAATCTCGTAAAAAGAAGCAGTGTTTATCAAAACGTCTTAGCAGGTAGAGTTGGGTATCACAATACCTTTGAAACTCTATTCGGAATCTACACCAAAGAGGAAAAACTCCTTGCGCTAAGAAGTCTTGATAAACTCGGAATTTTAGACAAGGCTTATACAAGAGCCGATCAACTTTCGGGCGGGCAGCAGCAGCGCGTTGCTTTAGCGCGTGCCTTAACGCAAGAACCGAAATTGATTTTAGCCGATGAACCAGTCGCTTCTCTTGACCCTGTCACTACAATTTCAGTCATGGACGATTTCCAAAGAATCAACAAAATGGGAATCACCATTATTGCAAATATGCACCACGTTGATTTGGCAAAACGCTATAGTACCCGAATTATCGGCATCAAAGAAGGAAGAATCGTCTTTGATGGAAAACCAGAAGAAGTAAACGATGAAGTTACTTTAAAAATCTATGGGCGTCCACTTAACAAAAGTGAAACATTAGGCGGCGCGAGCGCTTCGCTAGAAAAAGAGGCCAAATAATGACTCGTTTAAGTGAGCAAGAAAGAAATGTACAGCGTATCGAAAAGAACGTGGAAAAAGAAAAACGTAAGGAGGCCCGCCAAGCGAAGCGAAAAGCACTTTACGAAAAAATTTTTTATCGTGATCAAACTGTCGATCTTTCAATTGCTCAAGATGGCAGTGACATCCGAGTATTGAAGAAAAGAAACTTCGTTTTGCCACTACTTATCTTACTTGCAATTGTTTTCTTAATTACCATCTCAGTTCTTTCCATGTCACATGGGAGGGTCCGCTTTAATTGGGAAGGTATTTCTTACATTTTGTCTTCTTTATTCACTCCAAAAAAGAACAGCACAAACGACTGGAATGGTTGGTGGGCATATATGTTCGATACCGCTGTTCCAACAATTTGGCGCACAATCGAAATGTGCTTTATCGCAACGGTTATCGGTTCGATAATTTCTATTCCTGTTTATTATTTAAGCGCTAGAAACATCGCGAAAAAGGCCTATATCTATGAACCGGTGCGCGTCGTAAATACTTTCTTGCGAACCATTCCAATGCTTCTATATGCCCTACTTTTCTTAAAAGTTTGGGGTATTGGTTCGTTAGCTGGTATTGCAGCGATGACTGTATTTACTTTAGGCATTATGTATCAAATGATGTACGAATATATCGAAACGCTAGAAATGAACCCATTTGAGGCAATTCAAGCAGCTGGCGGAAGAAACTTACAAAACGTGAGACTTGGACTTCATCCATCCATTAAACCGATGTTTTTTGCAAACTTCTTCTACACGTTTGAAATCAATATCCGCGCTAGCGTTATCTTAGGATATGTTGGTGCGGGCGGATATGGCTTACAGCTTGATATGTTAACTGGTAACGAAAGCTATGATAAAGTTGGCGCATTATTAGTGCCTCTATTTGTGGTAGTAATCACACTCCAAATCGTCACCAATATTATTTCGAGGAAATTACGATGAGCGGGTTAGAGATTACATCCATAACAGCAGCGTGCCTTTTAATTGCCGCTGCCATATCGGTTATGCTCATGGAGCACTTTGCAACAAAAAAGGCGACAACCTATTCTTCCGTTGGAGAAGCGTACAAGAAGCGTCCTTATGGCTGGATTAGTAACATTTTCATGGTACTAGCTCTAATATTCACGATGCTTTACATGCATCAAGATTTGGGCCTATCAGACCAATTCAAAAATAATCTTCCAAGATGGGATTCCATCGGTTATATGCTCGGAAACCTATTCAATATTGATTGGTCCTATTTTATCGGTACTGGTTCTTATACGTTTGAGCAAGGTGTTGTATATCAACTCGTTCAAACTTTCGGGATTGCGTTTTTAGGGACGTTCGTCGCTTCGATTATCGCCCTTCCGTTTGGATTATTTTCCTCACACAAATTATTTGGAAAATGGGCTTGGCCATTTGAAATACTTCTTATCTGTATTCGTACCTTCCCGGAACTTTTATTCGGTATTATCCTAGTCTCTTTAACCGGTATTAATTCATTTACTGGCGTGCTTGTTTTGGGAATACATTCGATTGGTATGATCGGAAAACTCTATAGCGAACAAGTCGATGATATCTCAATGGAACCACTAGAAGCATTAAATGCGGCCGGTGCTAATTCTATCCAACGCACTCAGCTCGCCGTTATGCCTCAAGTTATTCCAAATTTCTTAAGCGTTGCGATTTATCGATTAGATATCAATTTACGAACCGCAACCATTCTAGGTGTCGTTGTTGGTGATAAATGCGGTATCGGGTTCTCTTTGTCTTACTTAGCTAACGAAAACCAATGGTCAAGATTAGGCGCTTGCGTTCTTGGAATCGTTATCTTGGTTGTCGCAGTAGATGCCTTATCTAGCCAATTAAGAAAAAAGCTTATCTAAGAGTTAACTTCTCAAATCAAAGCCATCAAGAACGAAAAAACTTGGTGGTTTTTTCATATAAAGCAATATTAAAGACGCTAGGACCGCAAAATGTTTTAAATTAGTATTTTTAATGCGACTTAAAGCCGTTTGGAAGCCTCTTGCTATTATTTTTATATGGTAGACAAACAAATGCCAATTCTTCAATTTCTACCATGAAATTGTACAAACCTATAAAGCACAAGATATTTTTTCTAACAACCGAAGAATTTCACAAAATAATAAGCACGTTTAAACGCAAGCTTTTTAGAGATTAGTAAATTAGAAAGTTCGTTTCACACAATTAAATTACATTCATTTAGCAGCGAATTCATCCAAAAATACAAGTCATAAAACCAGGACAGAAAACGAAAAGTTTATAAGTGGCTAAAGATAATAACGAATTATTCCTCGCTCCGTTCTTTTATAAACGTAGCAAGCACTTTAGCGAGCTTTTTAAGGTCCATGCCTGTGGTATTGATGATAAGGTCATAATTACTCTTATCGCCCCAAGATTGGCCCGTATAAAATTCGTAATATCCTTTTCTCTTTTTATCGATAGAACGGATGTTCTTGGCAATCTCCTTGTCGGAAAGACTTTCTCCGTCTTTCTCACGGGTTTTGCAGCGTTCAATCTTAGACTTACTATCCGCATAAACGAATATTCTTAAAGGCTTGAGATCACGAAGAATGTAATCCGCGCAGCGCCCGATAATGACACAATCCGAACGGTTCGCTAAATCTTTTATTACATCTGCTTGGGCGGCAAAAACATCAATTGACTGCTCTAAATGGGGATCTGCTAAAGGAGCCCACGAATTCCCATAATGAATCGGAAATAAAGGAATGGGGCGATTTTCGGTTACTTCTTCAATATATTCTTTTGAAAATGGGGTCTTATGCTCAATCTCAAGAATGATCTCTTTGTCGTAATAAGCGATGCCTAATTCATCCGCTAAACGTCTTCCTAATTCACGACCGCCACTACCAAATTCTCGAGCAATCGTAATCACCATCTTCATAAGATTAATACCTCTTTAAAATATTATAACATTTCTAAATTTTTGTCGCTTTTTTAAAACTAGTTAATAGACTTTAGTCCATTTTTTCATTTGTTATTTTCAGTATTTCCAAAATTAAGTTAATCAATTTATTTTTATCAGTTCTGCCTTCAAAAGCAAGGTAGCTACGGATGGCACCGTAGATGCCGCTAAAAAGGAACGATCTAAGGTAAATTGCTTTCTCTTTATCTTTTTCTTTTACTTCAATAAAGGGAGAAAAAGTAGATTCGGCTTTCTTATAAAAATGCCCGTCCCCGATAGCGAAAACGGTTAAAAACTTTTTCTTTTCCTTCGTAAGAAATGACAAAAAAGATAAGAATCTATCGGATAGTTCACCATTAGACTCGTTCCAAGCGCTTAACGTTTCAGAAACAAGTTGGTCTTCTAAGGCATAAACTACGCCCAATAAAGAATAATAGTGAAGATAAAAAGTGGACTTATTAACATCCGCTTCTTCTATTAAATCGTTGATTTTAATGGATTCATAGCCTCTATCTAAAACGAGTTTAATGAGCGCATTTTGAATCGCGGATTCAGTTTTCTTATGTCTTCTATCAACTGGCATATCCGTATCATAAATCAAAGAAAAATATACTTCAACTTTTTTCCATTAATAGACTTTAGTCCATTATTTATGTTGATAATATCTATTTTATAAATGAAACAAAACAACATTAAGACTGCTAAATAATCTTCATTTGTTTCGTTGTCCAGGAACGTAAACAAACCCTATAAACGCTCACATATAAGCGTATGTACAAAAAAGTCCCATATTGAGCTTAATCAATACGGGGCAAAATACGTTCTAAATAGGCTTATCCTGGTATTCTCATTGGGTAAGGCAGATAAGAAAGCGTCGGTAGTTGATCCAAAGTCACTAAGCCAAATGGGGCAAGTAGAATCGTCGGGATGCGGTTCACGATTGTAGCGCATGTATGTTCAACAGTTGCAGGCTTAACAACGTGATATTCCACATTTGGTTCGCCATAAATCTTCCAATCGCACATATCCCCATCATTCGGTCCATAAACCTTGCCAATACATTTCGTGACAATATCAATGCCTTGATGGGTCTTAGTTGTTACAACGGCAGCCATACCAATACATTCGCCTTTCTTTAGGACACGGTCCATTGTCTTTGATTCGATATCTTTATTATCAAAATACGGTTCAGCGTGTTGTTCCATTGACATAATGGATAGACCAAGTTTTTCTGCAAGTGCTTCGTTACTATTCCAGACATAACTAGGAACAACTTCTTTTGGATGAGCAAGAGTCTTTTCAAATTCCTTTTCACTTAAGCCAACACCATGGGCTTTAGCTAAAGCAAGGCCATATTCTTCTACGTTATAAGACACCGCTCCTTCAATGCGAGTAATCTTATGACAGCCACTAGCGGCTAACGCGACCATATTGACCCAGAAAACATCTTCCATTCCGCTTCCAACGATAGTGCAGCAATTATCTTTCGCTACACGGTCAAGGATATTAGATAGGTAAGGATTCGTGGTTCTAGCATAGGTCATTTCTTCACAGGTGGTGATGACGTTTATGCCACGCTCAAGGCAATTCATAAAATGAGGGAAGCAGTCTTCGACAAAACTAAAAAGCGTTACGATAGCGATATCGGGGTCAGCGCTATCGAGAACTTCATCAGGATCGCTACTGATTTTGACGTTGAGTTTGTAGCCTAAACCAGCAACTTCACCGAGGTCTTTGCCGACGATTTTAGGGTTCACATCAATCGCACCAACGATTTCAGCTCCCTTGTCGATGAGGTAGCGAACAATATAACGGCTCATTTTGCCACATCCATATTGAACGACTTTGATTTTTTGCATCTTAATGCCTCCTTGAATTATTTTCATTTTAAGAAAAGGAAACTAAAGAAGGAAGCAATCAGTAAAATATTATCGTTATACCGAAATTATTCGATGCTGAAAGGGAATAAAGAAAATTTTGAATTCAAAAAATGCCTTTTATTTACACCACGAAATTCGATTTAACTAGGCTTAAAGTCTTGAAAGTCGAAATGAATATTGAATGGGCAATGATGGTTGCTTATTTCCGTGGATATATGGAAGAAGTAAAAGGAAGTAAAATTTACCAAAATACGAAAAAATGGCTCTGGCGTACGACGTAATATTCGGTTGCATTGCAAATGATCGTATGTACCGAGTAATGAAAGACTTCTTTGATATGCAAATAACTGACGTCGCTTTAATCAATAGCCTTTCCGCTTTAGATCCAGGATATCAATACGTTTGCAAAACGCTAAAAGCGTGTAAGCAGCTCGAAATCACCGCAAAAAAGGTACTCTCTCCCCTAGAATTAGCGATTCTACGGGATAAAAGTATCAAGAGGAGACAAGAAGGAATTGAACTCGCCGAAACAGAACTATTGAAATATCGTAGAGCGGGGAAATTCTTTGATGAAATCTTAAGAGGTATCTAAAATGAGCGACGTTTTACAATCAGCGCTTGGAGATATGCAGGGACAACTTTTTGAGATGTCTATAGAAAAAGGACTAGATAGCGAAGCTTTTGCAAAAGCTTTTATATTATCGGATATTGCTAGTGACCTAGACTCAGAATTCAACCACATGCAATGGGCAGGAAAAGAATACCTCATGGAACGGATTTTAGACGAGCTCAAAGACAAACTAAAAATAGGTGGGGAAATTTATGACCGCGAAACTATGTATTGGATGGGCTACGTTTATCGAAGATGGCATTATTATACGGATGAAACTAGCAAGCGCATATATAAACAAGCAACCGCAAAAACAATGCGAGTAACCTATCTACCATACCACACAATGAGCGTAGAAATGGCGATTGATAGGTTAAAAGAGCCTTTAGAGTTCCTAGCGATAGTAGTACAAATTTAATCTAAAAGAGCCGATAAAAGCTCCAAATTTTCATTTTGGTGTGCCCGAGCGGATTCGAACCGCTGACCTCAAGCTTCGGAGGCTTGCGCTCTATCCAGCTGAGCTACGGGCACAATTTTGGTGCACTGAACGAGACTTGAACTCGTACCGGTTGCCCGACTGGCTTCTGAGACCAGCGCGTATACCATTCCGCCACCAGTGCAACCCAATAACTATATTATTCCTCGTTTAAAAAGTCGATTATTGCTTGAATTACTTTCTTCTCCAAAGCAGTCGCTCTTACGATATCCATTGCTGGATGATTCTCTAATTCAATCGTTTTCTTTGTATCTTCAAAGAAAGAAAAAGAATATTTCTCAGCATCGGGAGTTAAATAAGGTGAGTGTCCCCGATTTTTTAAAAACAAAAAGGATACATTTTTCTTCCCACGCATCTCTTTTTCTAGTAGAGCCCCATTCGTATTAAAAGGGACTAGCGTATCTTTATCCCCTTGGATATAAAGCACTTTCGCCTCACTATTTTTAATGACGTCAATCGCATCAAGATTGCCATTTTTTCCATAAACGAGAGCAATGCATAATTTCCCTAGAAAATGAAATATCCCTTTTTGAAGTTTTTTAATCGTAGCGAGTATTTCTCTTTCCGGTTTTAAAAAGCCTGAAATTGAGACGGCTTTAGCGATATGAAATTCTTTTCTTAACGATAATAAAGAGGCATAGCCTCCCCAAGAATGACCAAGCGCGTAGCGAGTATAGCCTTTAGCTTTTGGATCAGAATCTAGAAAACGAAAAAAAGCCTTTTGATCCTCGTTCACATGCCCTAATCCAATATATCCTTTTCCTTCGCTTTCCATGCAACCCGTGTTGTCGTAAGCGTAAACAAGGTACCCTTCTTTAGCAAAGATTGAGATGAGTTTTAAATAGGCCGTTCTTCCCGCTCCAATGCCGTGAAAAAACACAATTATCCCTTTATATCCCATCTCTTTTACATAATATCGAGAACCGTATAGACGGTTTTTGCCACTATAAAAAGAGAAACGTTCTTCCTTGATCCCTAACTCATCCGCCGAATAATAGGGAAGAGAAGGAGAACCATCATAACGTTTTTTTCGTTTTGATAAAAACTAATAAGCAAAATAAGAAAAAGAATCATCTAAAAAACTCCAAAAGGACAATCTAGTCATTAAAAACGCTCGCGATGAGTTCATCGGAGAATTCATCATTCATTTTTCGTGTTTCACTTTCATTAACGGAGGCACGGGCAAGTTCTTCTTTTAAAACGCAGGTCAAAACATCAATCGCAAGGTTTTCTCTGCCATCATTATTGATAATAAGATCAGCACAGTTGCTCGATGGACGTACGATTTCTTCATACATCGGTTGAACTGTAGAAAAATACTGATTCACAATGTTTTCAAAGGTACGTCCTCTTTCTTTTTTATCACGAATCATACGGCGCAAGAATCGTCTTTCTGAACTTGCAGAAATGAAAACCCTTAAGTTGCCTAGTTCGCGGATATCTTTATCCACTAAGGCCATAATTCCTTCAACAATCACAATCTTTTTTGGAGTAACGATTTCCGTTTTATTGGTGCGGGTCAATGAAACAAAATCATATATCGGCTTTTCGATTTCTTTGCCTTTCTTTAATAAGGCAACTTGCTTTCTCATCAAAGGCCAATCAAAAGCCTTTGGATGGTCATAATTGACCTTATAGCGTTCTTCTAAAGGGATATCGGTTTGGTCTTTATAATAGTCATCTAAGGTAATGCGTGTGACATTGTCTTCACCTAAATTTTTAATCACCGCATCCGTCACAAAACTCTTTCCACTAGAAGAGCCCCCTCCAACTAAGATAATCCGCGACATATCTTTCCTCCTTTAGTGTTCGTCCATAAATTTTATCATAGCTTCATTGACCTTTTTAGAGGAAGGGAGAGAAAGATGGGTAAGATTATGGACGTGCCTTATTTTCCACCCTTTTTCTTCGATAAAAAGGAATTCGTGTTCATGATGATTTGAATTTAAATCTTCATTCAGCTTTTTCGCGTGGCTAGAAAGGAAATCTTTCTTTGCGCTAGAAAGAAAAACCGGGCAATGAAGCGCATCAAGATATTCGCGAGGTGAAAGATTATGAAGAAAAGTTTCATCAATATTATCAAGACCAAACAAAAGCCTTTTCGCTGAAGGCGTGAATTTGTAATCCCTAAATATGCTAGCAAAATCATAAACGGGGCAATTCAATAAAACGCCTTTAATCGGAAGTGGGAATTGATTGACGTTCCATTTTTTCCTCAATTTAGCAGAAGAAAGAATTTCGGCGATAAGTAAAGCAAAATGACCACCAGCGGAATCACCCAATAGATAAAGATCATCAACATCTAATTGGTATTCTTTTAAATGCAAAGATAGAAAGGAAAAGAACGTTAATAAATCCTTCACCTGTGTTTTGACGTTAAATCCTCTTAAAGGGTCACTTAAGCGATAATCTGGCAAGAGAACATCAAATCCTTCATCACAAAAAATCTTTGCAAAAAGGTAATTATTTCTTCGATTTCCGTGAAAATAGCCACCGCCATGAATATCAATGATTAGCTTGTTCTTCCGTTTCTCTTCATTCGCGCGGAAATAAGTAAACCGCCGATAATTATCATTTGGGAAATAATAAGGAAGATCATAATGAAATCGTTCGTTTTTCGGGAAGAAAGTCTTCTTTAGGGACTTCTTTTCCACCAAATCAACGAAGAAGAGGGAGAAACGAATCATGGGGGCATTAATTTTCATACTCTAATTATGAAGAAAATGAGACGTCATTAGCAACATAAGTAATAAAAAGCACTACCAACCGGCAGTGCAAATTTACTAGATGGTGGAGCGTAAGAGGATCGAACTCTCGACCTCCTCCATGCCATGGAGGCGCTCTCCCAGCTGAGCTAACGCCCCATCTATGCGCTTTTGCGCAAGAAAGATAATAGGATTATCGCTAATCCTTGTCAATCTTTTTTCGTGAGGGAGGAAGAAATGATTCCTCCCTCCTTTCAATCAATCCGAAACCAATTTATTTCGTAGTTTTAATTTTATCAATCGCCCCCGCAATCCCAAAATAAACTGGGATGGCAAAGAAAGCAACCCAAGCAATATTCCAAGCGTTTAAGAAATAGCCAAGCGAAAAGAAAACGATAAGGGTAATCATCGTAATCGCTCCATCAAAAGAAGATGCCTTCTTTGTACGAATGGTCTCAAAAATAGAGCCAACAAGCGGAATCAACAAGAATAGCATCCATAAAGAAGCCCATGTTCCATATTTCCAATCACTATTTTTATAAAATATGCCAAGCAAAATGTAAGTAATCGTAACAATAGGAAGCAAAGAGCCAGTAACGATAGCTTCAATAACTAGGAATCTCTTTGAGCAAGGCACTTCTTCAGTCGCATCATTTTGACTATTTTGAGCGGCAGGTTTAACTTGTTCCTCAACAATCGTGTTCACAGAATCATCCGTATGAAGAATCTCATCTAAAGAGACACCATAAATCTTTGCTAGGCAAACGAGATTATCCGTGTCTGGGCTAGCTTCCGCCCGTTCCCATTTCGATACGGCTTGCCTAGATAAGCCAAGTTTCGCGGCGAGTTCTTCTTGACTCAATCCATTTTTCTTTCTTAATTCGACTAGACGGTTAGCAATTTCAATGTTCATAGTTTTTTCTCCTGGCGAAATTCTAATAGTTAAGCCTTAGTTGCTTCTAGAAACTCCGCTTTTCAAATCCGCAACTAATGGTTGCAACATGCTATTTTTTACAAAAAATGGCGCGCCCGAGCCGATTCGAACGGCTGACCCCTTCCTTAGGAGGGAAGTGCTCTATCCAGCTGAGCTACGGGCGCACGCAAAATCGTATTTTATCACAACTAATAAAGGATAATCTTATTCTTTTTTGGAATTCAAAGCCCAGCCTAAGGCATATAAAACATAGAAGACTAAGGAAAAGACACCAGTTGCAAACATCTTCCAGTTCGTTCCGTTATTTGCTTCGCCTAGAAATGAGAAGACGATACTTGTAATGGATACAAGTAAACAAATAACCGCAAAAAAGCCAACAAACTTTTGGAATGGTCCATGTCCTAAGTAGCGAGAAATGGCTCCAATCCCTGCAATGGACATCGTAAAGAAAGAAACAAGGCTCAAGGCAATACCTAATGTAATATAAAGAGGGGAGTATTGGTTGGAAGGATCAAAATATACAGTCGCGTTAGCAATCAAAGAAGAAATAGCGATTGCGATAAAAGCGCTCCCCGCAACAAGTAGCATTTCTCGTGAAAGCTTTTTGAGTTTGTTTTCTTCTGCCCATTGCTCAAAAATTTTGTCACATTTCTCGTTAGAAAGAATTTCGTTATTCTCTCGCTCAATAAAGGAAATCGATTCGATTCTTGTTCGAAAACGAATCGCACGAGCCCTTTCTTCACTTGGAGAAAGGAAAATAATGGATACAGCTTCCCACACAAATACCCAACCAGTGATATCGATAATCTCGGAAATGAGTTCTTTCGTGCTTCCTTCTCCAAACCAGCCAGCCCCTTCACCCGTATTCTTCAAAACAAGGCAAATGATACCTGCAATCAATAATAACGCGATTTGGAGTCCGCTTTTTTTGCCTTCAGAAAGAGTACTATAATGGCTCATTTCGATTGCATCGTTAAAAGACTCTAAAAGCTTTTTGGCTTCATACCCTTCATAGTCCTTGATAGCGAACTGAAGATCGATTTTATAACCAAGCGGAATGTGGGCAATAATTTGAGAGACGCGCGAGAGAATTTCAGGATTAAATTCAGGATAATCTTTGGAGGAAAAATCATTGGCGAAGAGTTCGCTTGCCTTTTGATACGCAAGTTTTACTTTAACGAGCTTCTTTTCCTCATCAATTTCATAATACTTTTTTAATAGTTCGATTTGTCTAGCTTTAATCGGGTTAGCAGTTTCCCGATTCTTTTGATTCGCGTTTTTCTTCATGCCGTTATTTTACCGATTTCTAAGAAATTTTGCGACTTTGAAGAAAATGGCATTACACCTCTATCCTAATTTCTATCATAATTCCATTTTCTAAAAAGAGAGGAATTTGCGAAGTTTTTTCTATAAAAAGATAAAAACGCCGCAAAAGCGGCGTCTTTTTCCTATTGGTCGGAACGGCGAGATTTGAACTCGCGACCTCCTGGTCCCGAACCAGGCGCACTACCAAGCTATGCTACGTCCCGAACGCAAAGAAATCTTTGCGAGCGATAATATAGCACTCCTAGGCTCTTTTTAAAAGAGAGTCATCTGGTTACTTTCGCCTAAATCTCCAAGAGCACCGAGTTTTTTAAGGTCATCGATATTTCTTTCGCTTAATTTAGTGCGGTCCTTTAAATCTTCAATCGAAAGGAAGGTACCGTCTTTTCTAGCAGCGACAACGGTTTCTGCAGCGCTTTCTCCAAGATTATCCAAAACGCAATATGGCGGAATAAGAGATTTGTTCTTTTCATCGACGACAAAGTCAGTCGCTTCGCTCTTGTACAAATCAATATTCGAGAAATGATAGCCACGTTCAAGCATTTCACTCGCAACAATGAGAGACTTTAAGATTTCGTTGTCTTTTGGTGTGAAGGCTTTACGGTCTTGGGACTTTAGCTGTAATTCTTTGATCATTTGGTAGACCGCTTCTTTCCCTTTAATCATCGTAGCAATGTCCCATTTATCGCAGCGGACGCTAAAATAAATCGCGTAGAAATATAGAGGCATATAAAGTTTATACCAAGCCATACGAACCGCCCCCATAACGTATGCGGTAGCGTGAGCACGAGGGAAAAGATATTGAATCTTGCGGCAAGACTCGATGTACCAATCCGGAACATTGTGTTTCTTCATTTCGGGGACATAGACCGCTTCTTTCTTTTGGAATTTGCCATGTCCATGTCGCACATCTTCCATGATTTGGAAGGATAAAGAAGAATCTACCCCCATCGAAATGAGATAGTTCATGATATCGTCACGGCACCCGATAACCCCATCAAGCGTAGCGGTTTTGCTTGTGATAATGTCTTCTGCGTTATTATTCCAAACGTCAGTTCCGTGACTTAATCCTGAAATAATAAGTAGGTCATTAAAGGAATGAGGAAGCGCTTTGGACAATAGCCCTTGGACGAAGTTAGTACCAAATTCAGGAAGAGCAACAGCCCCGGTAGCAAAATTTAGAGGGTTATTCTCCATCCCGAGTTCTTTTGGAGAGGAGAAAAGCGATAAGACACGTGGGTCATCCATCGGAATTTTCTTAAAGTCGTATTTCGTAATCAAAGTAAGCTTGCGAAGAGCGAGAGGATCAACGTGCCCTAGAAGGTCAAGTTTAAGAACCTCATCATGCATTGACGCAAAATCATAGTGAGTCGTAAGCCAGTCGCTTGTTAAATCATCGGCAGGGTGCTGATATGGGGTGAAGTCAAAAACATCCATGTCTTTAGGGATAACGACAATTCCGCCTGGATGCTGACCCGTCGTGCGTTTAACGCCTTGGCATTTGTTCGCAATCTTGGCGATTTGAGCACTAGGAATGGAGTCTGGGTTAATCCCCATCTTCTCGTAATAGCCTCGTACGAACCCGAAAGCAGTCTTATCAGCAACGGTTTCAATCGTCCCTGCGCGGTAGCAGTTATTTTCACCAAGTAAGGTTCTAGTATATGCGTGCGCGCGAGATTGATAATCGGGTGGGAAGTTTAAATCAATATCCGGGACTTTTTCGGCCTTAAACCCTAGGAAGGTTTGGAAAGGAATCGTTTGCCCGTTTTTAAGCATTTTTGTATGGCAAACAGGGCATTCTTTGTCAGGAAGATCAAATCCACTGCGGATATGCTTAAATTTTGGATCATCGTTCGCCCATTGAAAATGCTTGCAATTTGGGCATAAATAATGTGGAGCGAGAGGATTGACTTCCGTAATATCCGCCATCGTCGCGGCAAAAGAAGAGCCAACCGAGCCACGTGATCCAACAAAATACCCATCTTCATTTGCTTTCTTGATAATGCAGTGAGCAATGTAATAAGTGACGGAGTAGCCGTTTCCAATAATACCGTCTAGCTCCATATCTAGACGTTTCTTAACTTCTGGGTCAGGATTTTCTCCATAATGGAGATGCAAGTTGTTATAGCAAATCTCACGGAGTCGTTCCGCACTATCTGGAAGGTTTGCGTTTGGTGGGAATGTGCCCATTTTAACTGGCTGAAGTACCCCTAATTGACTCGCGATATTGCGGGTATTGGTCACAATAATTTCTTTGCATTTATCTTCAGGAAGCCATTTTTTGAAAGAATCCATCATTTCTCGCGTGGAACGGAAATGCTGATCTGGGTTTTCAAAACGAGGCAAACGGGCACGGAATGGCGGGTTAAGCGGATGAGAGCCATTGCCGATTGCTTTTGCTTCAATATAGACATCGCGACAAATCTTATCTTCAGGATTGACATAATGGACGTCCCCTGTCGCACACACGGGAATCTTTAGTTCGTCTGCCGCCTTGATGATTGTTTTCAAAATTTGCATCAAACGGTCTTGCGTAATATCATGAGTATTCACCAAATAGGAATAATTTTCGACAGGCTGGATTTCGATGTAATCATAAAATTTCATCGTTTCTTTTAGCTTGTCGTAAGAATCGTAAGTGGCGCTACGGAAGACTTCCCCATTGAAACAAGCGCTACCAAAAAGAAGGTTCTTTCTTAGACGTGATAATTCTGACTTAGGAATCTTTGGTAAATCCGCTAAATAAGTGGTGTTGCTTAAAGAAACAAGCGCGTAAAGGTCTTTTAGCCCCTGCTCGTTTTTCACTAACGCGATCATATGCGTTGCGCGAATATTCTTATAGAAGTTAGAAACCGTTGATTTCACAAGATTATTGAGCTCATCCATGCTCGCGGTTCCCTTCTCGACTTTTTCTTTTAAAGGGGCAAAACGGAAATAATCTTCATCGATCTTAAGATTCAAAAGGTCTTTATGAAGGAGTTTCCCTTTTGGATTTAATATTGGGAGCATAACAGCCCAAGCGTTCCAAAGGCTTTCCGCGTCAGCGTCAGCGCGGTGCGCGGCATCTTCTTTATAATCAGGAAGCCCTAAGTTTTTATATAACGCCTCAAGGTTATGGTATTTACGGTCAGGGAAAAGATAGTGAGACAAAGGAAGGGTATCGATAACGGGGTTCGTTAAAGGGGCTAATCCCATTCTCTTTCTCGATTCGTTTAAAAAGCCCATATCGAAGCTTGCGTTATGCGAAACTAAGATCGTTCCTTTAATGAATTCCTCGATTTGAGGCATAAGCTCTTCAATCGTCGGTTTTCCTTTTACCATCTCATCGGTGATGTGGGTTTTCTCTTGAATCATCTTCGGAATCGCAATCCCTGGATTAATCAAGGAGTCAAATCGTTTACTCACCGCGCCGTTTTCGACTAAAACACCACCGAATTCCGTCATGCGGTCAAACATACTCGATAAACCGGTAGTTTCGGTATCGAATACGCAAAATCGGGCATTAGAAAGAGAGATATCGCTCGGATTAAAAACGTAATTGGGAAACGGGTCAAACATATAGAATTCACAGCCATAAAGGATATGAAGCCCGGTTGCTTTTCCCGCCTTTTGTGCGTCTGGGAAGGCTTGAATATCGCCATGGTCTGTCACGGCAATCGCGTCCATTCCCATGTTTTTAGCAAGGGCGCAATAATCATTCATCTCCCCTAATCCGTCCATCGCACTCATTTTGGTATGGAGGTGAAGCTCTACACGCTTTTCTTTTTCAGGGTCATCGCGGAGGGGTTTTGGCGGAAGTTTCTCATAATAATCAATCATGACGATAGATTCGCCGGTGAATTTATCGGGTCCAACGCGCCCTTTGATTAAGCAATAATCGCCGACTTTGATCCCTTGCATTTCTTCGGCGGATAAGCCGGATTTGCTTTGGAAAGCGCGAAGATTAATCGCACTATCATCGTCACCAATCGCAAAAGTTCCCGAGAGCGTTCCTTTGCGGGTAAGTTTCGTTTCCGCTTGAAAAATGACGCCTTTAAAGGTGACATTTACCATCGCCATCGAATAAAGCTCTTTGATGGATTTCACTTCCAAATAATTCCCTTTACGAGAATAACGTTCACGCTGTATCGATTGAATATATTCGCTTTGTGCTTGGTTAATCGCCTCTTTGTATTCTTTTTCTTTGGCGATGTCATATTCGCTAGGAGGAGGAACTTCTTCTTTTTTCTCTTCGGCTTTTTCTTCCTTTGTCGGTTCTACAAAAAGAACGACTGGCTCATAAGACAAAAAATCAAGGAGCTCATTAAAATTAGATAGAACTTCTTCAATTTTTGCCTCATCTTCTTTTTTGATTGCTTTAATAGAGACTTTATTGTCGTGATCTAAAACAAAAGCAAAAGGCGAAACGTCACGATAACGATTTAAATACCAACTAGAAAACAAAGAGGAATAGTCTTCAAGCGTAGGCGCTTTTTCATAAGAAAAATGAATGTCATAAAGATAACGGAGATTAGAAAGCCCCTGCATGAATTCCTCCAATAAGGAATAATCCCAAGGAACTTCTTTTTGAAAATAGAAAATGACCTTGTAACGATTATTCGGGTCTTTTTCGCAACGAGAAAAAGAGAGGTCATAACTAGAAGGATCACTCACCTTCAGCGATTTTAAAAATTCGAGCATTCTCTTTTCCATTGTCTATCCACCTAAAACAAATTGATGACATCTTTCACCGTGATAAAAATAGCGAGTAGCATTAATAAGCCAAGTCCAACATAAGAAACAATCGCTTTTGCTTTTTGAGGTATCTTCTTTTTGAATATTTTTTCAATCACCGTGACAAATAATCCCCAACCATCTAGTCCAGGGAATGGGAGCAAATTGAAAATCGCTAAATTAAGGGAAACCAATCCTCCATAATAGAAGAACGTTTTCCCCCAACCCATATAGCTAGATAATTGCGATAATCCCGCGCCCATCGCGACAACTCCCCCAACGGAATTGAAATTGCCAAAGAATAAGCTCTTCAATCCTTCGCCAATCATCGGAAAGAAATTCACCCAGTCGATGCATCCAGAAAGAAGCCGGTCCCCAAAAGGCGCCCAATATTCATTGCTATAGGTGGAAAGGGAAGGACCTTCATAACTCGAAGAAGAACGTGTAATAGAAATTTCTTTTTTCTCGATGGAAGCGACTATTTTCCCAACATTAGAAGCATTTGCTAAAGAAATATGGAAAGTTAATTTATTGCCTTCAACCAATTCGATTTTGTTAGAAAAATCAGGGTAATAATTCACCCCTAATTCACGCTCAAGAGAATCAGTTGGAGTAGCAATAAAATTCTTAGAAGAATCTTGTAGAGGAGAATAAAGACTAATATTGCTATATAAGCTAGTGGATGTTTTTTCGCTTGCAGGATAATAGGTCACAATCACGTGGCTATCATTTAAAATCGCATCCGTATCGAGAATAAAACCATAATTCTTTTGGTCTTTAGAGACGGCTAAACCAGGAGAAACAAACCGATAATCGTTTTGCTCTTCTTTCTTACCAAGCACGCTTTCTTCGCCTTGAATATAAAATCCATAAACCCAGGGATTCGCATCTTTTGTTCCGATATATAGATTTCCAGAATCTAATGGGAACGAGGCTTCATAACGCCCTCTTTGAGTATTAACTTTGGCTAAACTAGTCTCGTTAATGGTAACTTCTTTTGCTAAAAAGGATTGATAAGATTGGTAGGAAGGGAAAGAAACTGCATAAATTAAGCAAAATAAGAAAGAAAGCAATAAATTAACGGCAATACCTGCGACAAGAATCAAGCATCGTTTCCAAGCAGAAACCCCTTCGAGGCTTCTTTCTATCGGGATATCTTTGAAGCGGTCATCAATTTCCGCTTCATCCCCTTCGTTTTTCATTTCTTCTCCATACATAGAGACGTATCCGCCAAGCGGAATCGCGCGAATCGAAAAAGTCGTCTCGGCGCCCTTTCGTTTATGGGAGAAAAGCTTTGGGCCGAAGCCAATCGAATATTCGTCGCAATAAACGCCAAAGCGCTTGGCCATAAATAGGTGTCCGGCTTCGTGAGCGCTAATAAGGACTCCAAGCATAACGATAAGAATAAGAATAGTGACAAAAATATGCATTAATTAATCTCCCACCTCTAAGCGAAGGTACTCCCTCGTAGAATGATCGGCAATAAGAATATCACGTAGTGAAGCCTCATGGGGCGATTTCACATTCAATAATGCTTTTTTCACCCATTCTTCAATCGAAAGGAAAGGAATCTTCTTTTCTAAGAACAAGTAGTCGCATTCTTCGACCGCGGCATTAAGAATCGCACCATATGCGCCTCCTTTTTGATAAGCGCTTGTTGCAATTTTGACCGCTGGATAACGTTTTTCATCGAATAGGTGAAAATGATATGGGCCGAATTCATCCAAGGAATTAACTTTTAAAATATCATCTAGCTTGACCTTTCCTTCGTATAAAGCGTAAGCAATTGGGCCGTGCATATCAGGCTTACTCACTTCTCCAATTAAGGTGCCGTTCTTTAATTCTAGAGCGCTATGAAGATGACTTTCATCATGCAAGATGACCTTGATATCGTCAATCGGCCAATCAAAAAGTATCGAAGCCTCAATCACCTCAAAACCTTTATTGAACATCGTATCACTATCAATCGTGATTTTTTTGCCCATGTTCCAAGTAGGATGATTTAATGCAAGCTCTGGGGTAACGTTTTGAAGTTCTTCGCGCTTTTTATTGCGGAAAGCGCCACCACTGCCCGTAATCAAAATTCTTTTTACTTCATCTTTAGAAACTAAAGAAAAGCACTTCGCTATTGCAACATGTTCTGAATCAATCGGATAAAGAGTGCCATGTCCTTCTTTTAAAAGAGATTTAATGAATCTTCCCCCAACGACAAGCGATTCTTTATTCGCTAAGCAAAGGATTTTGTTTAATTCCAAAGCACGGATAGAAGGAAGTAATCCAGCAAAGCCAACGAGCGCGTTAACTACCATCTCGGCGTCCGTATCTCTCAATAAAGAAAGTAAGCCATCGTCTCCATGATAAAAATGAAGATTGGGGTAAGTTTCTTTTAAATATAGATAATCATTTTCGTTTTTTACGCAAATCCATTCAATCGAAGGGAAACGCTCCAAAATGGAAGGGATTTTATTCACACGTTCCCCAACCGAAATTGCTTTCAATAGAAAATGCGTGCGGTCAAGAAAGAGGATATCAAGAGCTTGCGTACCGATGTTGCCGCTTGCTCCAAGCAAGCAAACTTTCTTCATAAGGCAAAATTCCAACCATTCGTAATGAAAATGAGAATGATGGTCATTCCAATCGCGCTAAAGAGGTTGCTATCAATTCGGTCCATCACGCCGCCATGTCCTGGGATAAGGGTGCCAAAATCTTTTATTCCATAATGACGCTTAATTAAGCTAAGGGACAAATCACCTAAAACGCCAGCAAGCGTTCCAACAATCGATAAAAGCAGAATCCAATACCATTTATCCAATGTTAAAGTTGGTAGAATTGGAAAACGACAAGCAGCCATTACAATTCCAAATACAAAAGTGCAAATTATCCCTCCGAGGATCCCAAAGAAGAATCCTTCCCACGTTTTGTTTGGAGAGATGCGAGGATTCATCTTGTGCTTCCCAAAGAAAACGCCCCCAAAATAAGCAAAAACATCACTTAACGTCGCCGCAATTAGCATTTCGAAGATAAGCCCAACGCTCCAAAAATATTGGAATTGCCAAATTGAAGGGAGTTCTACGCCGATTTTCTCCCCCATCCATTGTTGATTCATAAAAATAGAATCATGGCTAAATAAGTAAAACGGATAATAACGCAAGAAGAAAAAGCATTGGAACCCTAAACCGAGCAAAAGGGTAAAGAAAACAAAATAAGCGACATCCGCAAAATCAAAATTTTTGTCGATAATTGCAACAAGGCAATATGCGCCAATCGCAACTGCCACTCCAATCGGGGTTACTACGATTCCGGAATAATAGTCTTCAAGGGAGAATTGGAAGGCAGTGTGATTGATTTCGGATAATTGAAATTCCAGTAAATTCGCTTTAATGACAAACCAATATACGTAACTAAAAACGACTATATAGGTCAAAACCCAAATCCACCATCCATATTTTTTTCTTGTGGCGTGAATCATTTCGTATACCCCAAAGGCAATGACCATCGCGAGCAAAAAGAAGAAAACCCACCCACCTAAAAATATCGCTGGAATAAGCGTTAAAAGCATCCCAATCGACGCAAGGATACGGGTATACATGGATTTTTTTGTTTTTTCCGAAAGTTCATTTACCTCCAAATGAGGCAATTCGTTATTATTCATTTTGAAGACCTCCGAAACGACGATTCCGTTCGCAATAGATTTTTAAGCAATCAATGAAAGCGTCCCTTTTGAAATCTGGCCATTTGACACGAGTGAAAACGAATTCACTATAAGCAATCTCGTAAAGCATGTAGTTAGAAACCCGTTCTTCTCCTGAAGTACGAATCAAAAGATCGACATCGGGCAAAAAAGGGTTCCATAAATAATTCTTAAAGGTTTCTTCGTTCAAGTTGTCGATAGATAGAGTCCCTTTTTTATAATCCACCGCTATCTTTTTCGCAGCACGTACGATTTCGTCTCTTCCACCATAATTAAGACAAATGTTGAGGAAAAAACTGGAATTATTTTTTGTTTTTTCCATAGATTCATAACAAATCTCTCTTGTCTTTGGGCGGATTCTCTTTAAATCACCAGAAATAAGAACGCGCGTTCCAGTAGAATTTAGATAATCGATTTCCTTATGAAAAAAGGCTTCTAAGTAATCCATAAGATGATCGATTTCCTCTTGTGGGCGGTTCCAGTTTTCGGTGCTAAACGCATAAAAACTCATGTAGCGAATAGAAAATTCGCGGCAGCATTCGAATAATTCAATAATACGGTTACAAGCTTCTTTATGGCCTAAAAATCGCGGCAAACCACGCATCTTCGCCCAACGGCCATTCCCATCCATAATAAAAGCGACATGGTTAAGTTTTTTTGTTAGCTGAAAAGTTTCCGCCATCAGGGATGATTATATATCAAGGTTCCTTTTTTAAAAAGGAAAGGAATAGAAATGGTAGAGTTTTTAGGAAAGAAAAAGGCCTACCGAAGTAAGCCAATATCTAGCAAAGGTCGACGATTAGATGGAGAGGATCTCTTTTTGCTTTTCGGCAAGAAGCTCATCAATCTTTTTATTTGAGGTATCCACCGCTTTTTGAATATCGTCTTCCACGCGATCTTTGTAATCGTCACTCATGGAATCGTCTTCTTTGATTAAATCCAAAAAGTCGCGACGGATATTACGAATGCTGACTTTAGCTTCATCCGCCATCGTTTTTGCTTCTTTGGCGATTTGTTTTCTCGTATCTTCGGTAAGAGGAGGAATGACTAAACGAATCGCATCCGCTTCCACTTGTGGATTAATGCCTAAATTCGCACTAGCAATAGCGGCAGCAATCGGCTTAAGGTCTTCACGGGAATAAGGCTTCACCAAAAGCTGACGTGGCTCAGGCATAGAAACACTCGATAATGATGTGATTTCCATTTTATCGCCATAATAATCGCATTTGATGCCGCTTAAAATAGCAGGGTTAGCACGTCCGCTTCTTAATTTTGAAAAAGAGGTTAAAAGGCTATTGATGCTTTTTTCCATCTTTTCGCTAGCTTCGTTAACAATCGGGTCCATAAAATTACTCCTTACTAATGGTGCTTCCTAGATTATCACCTTTCACAACTTTAACAAGGTCATCCGCGCTATTCATGCCAAACACGCGAATTTCAATGTCGGTATCCTCGAGCATTGTCGCAGCGGTAAGATCCATAACAGCGAGTTTTTTCTCAACAAGCTCGTGGTAAGAAAGATGGGGGATGAGTTTGGCATTTTTGTTGACTCTTGGGTCAGAATCATAAACTCCCCCAACGCCGTTTTTGCCCATAAGAATGGCTTCTGCGCCAACTTCTCTTGCTCTTAGGGTTGCCGTCGTATCGGTGGTGAAATATGGGTTACCAGTTCCACCGGCAAAGATTACAACTCGCCCACTCGATAAGTGATGAATGGCTTTTCGGCGAATATAAGGTTCGCAAACTTGGGGAACGTTGATCGAACTCATGACACGAGTTTCTAAACCAATTTCTTCAAATGCGCTTTGAAGAGCCATCGCGTTAATGATGGTTCCTAACATTCCCATGTAATCGGCAGTCGAGCGTTCAATGCCAATCTTTTCGGCTAAACGCCCTCTCCAAATATTGCCAGCGCCAACAACAACGCCAACTTCAACTCCGAGCTTACGAACTTCTTTAATGGCCAAGGCGACATTTTCAAGCTGTCTCTTGTCGAGAATGGTTTCATCGGCGCGGTCAGAAAGTGCCTCGCCAGATAATTTTACAATATTTTTTTTTTTTTTTGTATTCATACCCCATAATTAAAGGCAACTTAACGCGAGTTAAAAAAAAAAAAAAAACCGCCAGTAACGGCGGTTAACTCTTTTAGTTCTCTTGGTTGGGATCTTTTGTGATTCCTTCGCCGACTTGATAGCGGATGAAGGAGACAACGGAGACACCTTTTTCTTTGAGCCATTGCCCAACGGTTTTGCTTTCATCCATTAAGAATGGTTGAAGCGCAAGACAATTTTGGGAAAGAACTTTGTCGACTTTTCTTTCCACGATTTGGGCTTTGATTTGTTCTGGCTTATTGGTAAGCTTTGGATCGTCTTTCACTTCTTGAACGGCGATTGCTTTTTCTCTCTCACGGTCAGAAGCAGGAACATCTTCAAGATTCACAAAGAGTGGGCTATTAGCAGCAATATGCATCGCAAGGGGCTTAGCGATTTCTGGATCGTCTTTGCTTAAAATCGCTAAGACGGAGATTTTGCCAGCCATGTGGATATAAGAAGCATATCCTTCTTCTTTTTTCTTGGTAATGACAGCGAAGCGGCGAAGCGCAAGCTTTTCACCAACGGCTAGAGCAGCATCATCGAAATCTTGCTTGGTGAGTTCGATAGCTTCTTCTAAGGTCTTTGGGCTATGCTCGAGCAGTTTGTCGGTGACGGTATTCGTTAAAGCAATGAATTTATCACTAGCGGAAACGAAATCCGTTTCGCAGTTGACTTCAACAATCGCGGCTTTTCCGCATTTTTCGCAAACTTTAACGTTAGTAAGACCTTCAGCGGCAGTGCGCGAAGCACGTTTGGCTTGTTTCGCAATTCCTTTTTCACGAAGGTAATCGATGGATTTTTCGATATCGAATCCATTCGCTTCAAGAGCATGTTTGCAATCCATCATGCCAGCGCCAGTGCGCTCACGGAGGGTTTTGATTAATTCGATAACGTTCTTATCGGCCATTATTTTGCCTCCTCGGCTGGCTTAGCGGCAGCTTCTTTATTCGAAGTAGCCTCAGCGCCATTTTCTTTCGCGGCTTTTAATGCAGCATAACGAGCTTGGCGCTCCGCTTGCATCTTGGCATATCTTTCTTCGCGTTCTTTGCGTTGAGCACGGATAGCGGCTTTACGTTGTTCGTTGATTAAATCGGCGTTACGGATAGCGTCTTTCATCGTGGCTTCATCGCCTTCATCTTTGGTATAGGCAATTTCGGTCACGCCGCCCTTGCTTTCGACAACGGCATCAGCAAGCGTTCCAACAAGAAGTTTAATCGCGCTAGCGGCATCGTTATTGCTTGGGATTGCGAAGGTGACGACATCTGGATCATCGCTCGTATCGCAGATTCCGAAGACTGGGATGTTAAGCTTATGAGCTTCAGCGATTGCATTATGTTCGATGGTTGGATCAACGACGACGAGAGCTTGTGGAAGTCTTCTCATCTCTTTGATACCTTCGAGGTTACGAGAAAGTTTCTCGAGTTCTTTGCGAAGAATAGCGACTTCTTTCTTTGGGAGTTTATCGAAAGTTCCATCTTCTTCCATGGCTTCAAGATCTTTTAATCTCTTGATACGTCCAAGGATGGTGCGGAAGTTCGTTAAGGTTCCACCGAGCCAACGATGAGAAATGTAGAAGCTGCCACTACGGGTCGCTTCATCGATAACGATTTGTTGGGCTTGGGCCTTAGTTCCGACGAAAAGGACTTTTCCACCTTTGTCGACAATGGACTTTAAAGCTTGATAAGAAGCAATGGTTTGCTCGGCACTCTTAACAAGATCGATGATGTAAATGCCGTTTCTAGCACCATAGATGAATTTGCTCATCTTTGGGTTCCAGCGGCGAGTTTGATGGCCGAAGTGAACACCGGCATTCAAAAGTTTTTTGATGGTGATAATCGGAGCATTTGGATCATGCATGATTTCTTCCATCGTGGTTTCTGGGGCAGCTGGCGCTTCTTCGGTTAGGGCCGCTACCTCTTCCTTGACTAATTCGTCACTCATTTTGGTGACCTCCATTTGTTTGTTCCTCCCCCGTTTCGAGCAGCTGACCACCCCATCGCTTTTTAAGCTACTTTGCCCGATGGGGAACACGGCGCTGAATCCGCGAGGTGTGCATTAGCTCAAAATAAAAAGAGCCGAGTGAGAGTATACCACCCATTTACTATAAGTAAAAGCAGTATTTTCTTGCGACTATTTCTCATCCCGACGAGGAAAGAAATCTTCATACTGTTTTTTCATTTCTTTTTTGCTCACATGGGTATAAATAGTAGTCGTATCGAGACTTTCGTGGCCAAGGAGCTCTTGAATCAGGCGCAAATCCGCGCCACCATCGAGTAAAGAAGTAGCAAAGCTATGCCGAAATTCATGGGGATGAATTCCAAAATACACGCCGGTTTTGTTTTCGATGTTGCTCAAGATAAATTCCAAATCTCTCACCGATAAAGGGTTCCCGTTCTTCGACAAAAAGAAAGCAAGGAGGACCGGTCCTTTCTTGTAGCGTTTCATGAGCTTTGGACGCAATTGCTCGTAGTAACATTTCATTTTTTCGCTTGCTCGCTTACTGAACGGAGCCAAACGCATCTTTTTCCCTTTGCCGTTTACGCGAATCATCCTTGAACTATAGTCGATATCGTTTTTCTTTAAGGCAACAATTTCACTCGCTCTCATTCCACTAGAAAACATTAGTTCTAAGATCGCGCTGTCGCGAATGGCGAGTTCATCTTCTCTTCGGTCATTTGCAGAAAATAAAACTTCGATTTGTTCATCGGTTAAAACATCAGGAAGGCGTTTCTCGCTTTTCGGGTTAATAAATCCAACCAAAGGATTCTTTTTTAGTAAGGAATGATCAACGCAATATCGATAAAAACCCCGAATTGCGGCTAATTTTCTTTGACAACTTCTTTTAGAAACGCCGCGTTTCATTTCTTTTTCCAAAAACGAGCGCATCGTTTCATGATTCACGCCCTCAATGGCTACGTTATTAGCGAAAATAAAAGAGAAAAAAGCGTCCAAATCACGTTGATAGCTAGAAACCGTCAAAGGCGAGAATTGTCTTTGGTAAGATAAATAATCCAAATATTGCCGCTCAATTTGATTCATCAATCCGCTCCAAATAGGATTCTAGCGCATTTCTAGCTGCTTCTATTGTAATTTCGCGTGTTGCTTTGCTCGAATTAGGAAATAGGGCCCAATTAGCGTTCATCGGGGCAAAATAGGTTGGATTTGCGTGGAGAATATAATCAATTAAAGCGCCACTCATCGTGCTAGAAGGGACACTAATGAAACTTTCTCCCCGCAATTTCCGGTCTAAATTAATCGCAGCGATAATCCCCATCATCGCGCTTTCAACATACCCTTCCACCCCAGAAAATTGCCCCGCGATATAAACATTGGGCATTTTCCGCAAAGAAAGATCTTCGTTTAAAGCAACCGGCGCATTCAAATAGCTATTCCGGTGCATTAATCCGTACCGGATGAAACGCGCGTTTTCTAGACCGGGAATCAAGGAAAACACCCGCTTTTGCTCAGAGTAAGTCAAATTGGTCTGGAATCCGACCAAATTATAATAGTCCCCTAGCTTTGTGTCTTGTCGAAGCTGCGCAACTGCATATGGCTTAGGGTGTTCTTCTACGGATAGTCCAAAAGGCTTTAGCATCCCGTGCCGCAATGTTTCAATACCGCGCCCTGCCATGATTTCAATTGGCAAGCACCCTTCAAAATAATGGGTATCGAATTCATGAGTGAGGGCTCTTTCTGCGTGTATGAGTTCGTTAACAAAATGGATGTATTCATCTTTTGAGAACGGGCAATTCAAATACGCCCCATCGTCTTGCGAAAAGCGAGATTTGTAATAAACCTTAGAAAAATCGAGGGAGTCTTTCGCTACAATCGGCGCGGATGCATCGAAAAAGGAAAAGTTTTTGCTGCCAACGATTTCTGATATTTTAGTGAGCAAAACTCCACTGGTTAATGGGCCAGTTGCAAGGATAATCGGTTTTTCATCTAGCGAAGTCACTTCTTCACGAACTAGATGAAATGAAGGGAAAGACAATAAGGTTTCATGAATCTTTTTGGCAAATAAGGTGCGGTCTACGGTTAAAGCGTTCCCACCTGGCACGCTCGAAAAAGAGGCGGCAAGCATCATGATGCTTCCTAAGCGAGAGATTTCTTCTTTCAATAAGCCGCAGGCATTGGTGATTTCTTTGCTCTTTAAACTATTTGAACAAACTAATTCCCCAAGATATTCGCTTTCATGAGCCCCGTCTTTCACAAGGGGTTTTCTTTCAAAAAGAGTAACTTCATACCCTTTTTTCAGCAAATAAAAGGCAGCTTCGCTTCCCGCGAGGCCACCTCCGATGATTTTGACTTCTTTCGTTTTCATTCTTTAGGCTTCTTTTCGTTAATCCATTCGTGGTAACGACATTTAGGGAAGTTCGTGCAACCAAGAAATTTCACGCGCTTCCCTTGCTTAATGACTAAATGTCCGCTTTTACAAGCTGGGCAAGGTTTAACATAGTCTTTTTCGGTATAGGAAGGAGTTTCTTTCTTATTTTCTTCCCGCCCTTTGATATAAGAACAAGCAGGATATCCGCTACAAGCGATGAAGGTCTTTCCTTGCTTATTGACGCGCTCCACAAGAGGTTTTCCGCATAGAGGGCACATTTCGCCCGTCTCTTTTGGGGCTTCTTTTTTCGGTTTTTGGATGTAAGAGCAAGTTGGGTAATTGCTACAAGCGACGAAAGAACCGTATTTGCTATTCCTTACAACAAGAGGAGCACCGCACTTCGGACAGAAATCACCAGTCCCGATCAGAGGCATATTCTTATAGACATCTTCGTATTTTTCCATAAATGGCTGATAGAAATGTTCCATCGCATCAAGGCGTGTTTCTTCCCCGTTAGAGATTTCATCAAGCGTCTTTTCCATATTTGCCGTATATTCGCTAGAAACGATTTCCGGGAAATATTTGCTTAAAACAGAAGTCGTTCTTAACCCAATTTCCGTTGGGGTCACGATTCCAGATTTACTCGTAATATAGCCAGAACGTTGTAACGTTTGGATGGTTGAAGCGTAAGTAGATGGCCTACCAATCCCCTTTTCTTCCATGAGTTTAACCACTTTAGCTTCACTATACCTAGCAGGGGCTTTTGTGAATTTTTGTTCGCCGTCTTTTTTCACTAAAGCATAGGTTTTATGGTTCTCTAAGGGAGGAAGATATTTGCTATCGTCCTCTTCAAAATCGCCATAAATCGCTTCGTATCCCTTAAAGAGGGTACGAACTCCACTCGCTTTGAAGGTAAGACCATTGGTTTCGAAAATTGCGCTGGTGACTTCTTCGATCTTGTCGCTCATACAGCTAGCGAGAGCACGGTCATAAATCAAGCGATATAACTTAGCCTCATCCGGTTCGACGAATCGCGCAACGATTTCGGGAGTGCGGTGAGTGCCAGTAGGACGGATAGCTTCGTGAGCGTCTTGAGCGGAAGCGCTATTTTTTGCTTGTTTTAAGTGTCCGACATATTCTTCGCCGAATTGTTCCAAAATAAATGGTTTTGCGTGTTTGGAGAAGAATTCCGGGGAAAGACGAGTGCTATCGGTACGCATATAGGTGATTAAACCGACATGCTCCCCGTTGATATCCTTACCTTCATATAAACGTTGTGCGATCGATTGTGTCTTGCTCGTAGAAAATTTGAAACGGTTAAACGCTTCTTGCTGCATCGTGCTCGTCGTGAAAGGAAGTTTAGACGCGATGGATTTTTTCGTTGTTTCTAAGCTAATTAAATCGACGGTTTCACCAATTCTAGCTAAAATCTTATCCGCTTCTTCTTTGGAAGGGATGGTGATGGATTTGCCATCGACCTTATCCAAAGAAAGGGTGAGTTCTTTATCATCGACTTTAACGACAATTTCAATCGTCCAATATTCGCTAGTAACAAAGGAGCGAATCTCTTGATCGTTGTCGCAAATCATTTTTAAAGCGACGCTTTGAACACGGCCTGCCGATTTTGAGCCCATCTTCTTTTGAAGCAAATAGGAAAGCTTAAAGCCAATGATTCTATCGTACATTCGTCTAGTTTCTTGACTAGAAACAAGATTCATATCAATATGGCCAGGATTTTCTAAGGCACTTAAAATCGCGGGGCGAGTAATTTCATGGAACTGTAGGCGTTTCGTCGTAGGGATATCCAATCCTAAAACAGTCGCTAAATGCCAAGAAATCGCTTCTCCTTCGCGGTCAGGGTCGGTAGCCAAGATAACTTCATCCGCTTTTTTGGCATTTTTCTCGAGTTCGCGCACGATTGGCATTTTCCCAGGAGTAATCTTGAAATCGGGTTTGAAACCATGTTCGACATCAATGCCTAAGCCGCCCTTCCCCTTCTTTGAAAGGTCGCGAATATGACCTTGGGAAGCCATGACTTTATAATCGCTTCCAAGATAATGGCCGATGGTCTCGCATTTTTTTGGTGACTCGACAATGACTAATTTCATGCGGTTTCTCCTTATTGCGATAGAAGATTAGTGACAATAGTAGACGTTGTCAATAGATGGTATCTCGCTACTTTTCCATATAAATAACCTTATTATTTATAGGGTGAAATTATTTTTTCTTTTTTATCCCGATTAGGTTCAAAATGTCATCCACCTCATCAATCAAAAACGCGCCGTCTTTGATTAAAGCGTTCGTGCCGCTTCCTTTTGACGCTAAAGAAGGTAAACACCCAACGTCTTTTCCAAGATTGATAGCGTAACTCGCCGTGATGAGCGACCCGCTTTTTAATTCGGCTTCCCCCACAATCGTCACTTTTCCGGTAGCGGCCAATAGCCGGTTTCGAAGCGGAAAATGATTCCGGGCAGGAGAAACGCCTTTTGGATATTCACTTAATAACAAACCATGCGTTCTCGTGTATTCATAAATATCTTTACTAGCGCTAGGGTAATCAATATCAATCCCTGCCCCAGAAATACCGATCACCTTCCCTTTTTCTTCCATCGCTCCACGCATAACTTCATAATCAATCCCGCGCGCTAACCCACTAATAACCGTAACGCCGTTTCTTGCAAGCTCTTTGCCGAATTCACGCGCTAAAGCTAGACTTTCGCGACTGGCGTTTCTACTCCCTACATACGTCACGGATTGCTTTAATTCTTTTAATAAAGAGATGTCACCTTCGTAATAGGTTACTAAAGGCGGCAAAAATAGCTGCTTCCAGTCATCGGGATAAATATCGTCAAACAAAGTGATGTATGGGGTTCTCACCGAAGCGGCAAATGCTTCAACTTCACGTGGATTCACGGGCTTTTTTGCCCTAATGTGATCAAGTACTTTCTCCGCGTCCCCTTCATAAAAATGGGATAAATAAATTAAAATTTCTTTGCCATTCATAAATAGCCCTCCACTTATTAGTAGACAAAAATGGGCTATTTTTACCAAAAAATTAAAAAAGTTTTAGCTGTTCTTTATAGTAGTTAGCAATAGGCGCAAAAGATTTTCGATGAATTCCTTCGATTGGACCGTACTTTTTAATGGCTTCTAAGTGATAAGCAGTCCCGTAACCTTTATGCTTAGCAAAGCCATATTGAGGATATTTTTTATCAAGTTCTTCCATATAATGGTCTCGCGATACCTTCGCTAGAATCGAAGCTGCCGCCACATTAAGACACTGAGCGTCCCCTTTTACCATGGCGATAACTTTGGTGGGCAAAGAAAGTTTCATTGCGTCAGTGATAATTAAATCGTAAGGAACTTTAATCATAGAAATGGCTTTTTTCATGCAGCGTTTTGTCGCTTCATAAATATTGAATTCATCAATTTCCTCTGCACTCATTGAGGCAACTCCATATCCTAAAGCGTTTTTAATAATGAGTGAGAAAAGTTCTTCGCGTTTCTTCTTGCTTAACTTTTTGGAATCGTTAATTTCTTCATTTGAAAAAGAAGAGGGAAATAAAACCGCGGCAGCGTAAACTGGGCCCGCTAAAGGGCCTCTACCCGCTTCATCGACACCAACAATGAGATGAACCGATTCGCTATAAAATTCTTTTTCTTTAGTTAGCACTTGGAACCTCCAAGGTGACTCTACCTAATTCTCCATCCCGGAATTCTTTGATGAGCAAGGACGCGGCCTTGCTTGTATCAACCATTGCTCCTTGAAGCAAATACCCCCGTTTCTTACCGATTTGTAATAAAACTTCATCATTCGTTAGCGCTTTTAAAGAAGGAATATCGTAACGAATAGCAAGGATTTGCGGGTAATATTGACGTAAATAATCAAGCAAAGCCCCTGCCAAATGGTCAAGAGGCAATACTTCTTCTTTTATTGAACCGGTTAAAGCAAGACGCACCGCTTCATCACGGCTCCCGTAATTCATTGGCAAAATCCCTGGAGTATCTAGCAAAATAAAACCGCTAGATAGTTTGATCCATTGCTCCGCGCGCGTCACTCCAGGACGATTGCCTGCGATTGCGATGGTTTTTCCTGCTAAATTATTGATTAAAGTGCTTTTCCCAACATTAGGGACACCGGTGACAAGGAGCCGAATCGGTTGCTCTTTCATCCCAAGTTTACGTTCTTTTTCACGTTTATTTTTTAATAACGCTTCGCTTTCTTTTGCAATCAGAGGCAACGCTTTTTCTCTTTTTAAGTTACTAGCGATGGCTCTTAGTCCGTGCTTTTCATAATAAGAAATCCATTCTGCCGTTAAAGACGAGTCAGCGCGGTCTAGCTTAGTTAAAAACAAAAGATGCGCTTTACTACCGATTTCTTTTGTTAATAAAGGGTTGCGGCTAGAAAAAGGGGCACGCGAATCCACTACTTCAATCACCAAATCGACTGTTGAAATATAGCGGGATAAAGAAATGAGGGCCTTTTTCATATGGCCAGGGAAATAGTGAATGCCTTTTTGCTGCTCGTTCATAATTCTTTGATTGCCCATGGAAAACGAAGCGAAGAATAAATAAGATGGTGTTCGATCGTTTTCTTTCCTTCCTCATTATATTTTACTTCCAAAGAAGCCATTCCCGTAATCGCGACAATTTTGCCACGGATATAAAAAGAGCCGCTTGGATAAGAGGAATCCTCATAATGCATTCGCCCTAAAGGGCCTTCACTCCGCGAATCTTTGCTTTTACCAACGCGACGATTATCGCCAACGACGAAATATTCATCGTCTTTTAAAGTAACGGGGTTATCTTTTTTTGCATAAGAACCGCCTTCATTGGTTTCAGCAAGATGCCCGTCTTCAGTAATCGCGGGATCCTGGGGAATCTCTTGAAAATCACTCGCCCCTTTTTCCTTTAAAAAGAAAGAGCCATTTTCATCAAAATAGAGACTTTCGCCAGGAAAACCGTAAATCCGCTTTATTTTCGCCGTATGGGATAAATCTTCTTTTAAGGCATGATTAGATAAAGAATAATCGCTATCGAAATAGCTCACGACAATATCAAAACGGTGAATCCTCTCTAAAAACCCTTCTTTATCATCGAGTAAACCATAATCACAAGTATACGAATAAGCGGGATTGTCATAATCGCCCCAATCGCCATTGTGGTGACTACTATCTTCTAAAAGCCCCGTTTTCTTATCGATTCTCGTTGCATCACGATTTAAAAACGGATACATGCTATCACCGCTCACGAAAAAAGACCGGTACCGATTATATTCATAAACGATTTGACCACTGATAGATAAAGTGACAATAAGAAGCCCCATTAGGAAAACATCAATAATTCTTAAGATAATTTTCTTATAGGATTTTTTACCTTTCATTCTTTTTCTCACCCATGTTTTCTTTCACAAAGCGAATTATACGCTTATCGAAAAAAAGAAAAAGAAATGGCCAACGCTTCCGCTGACCACTGTCACTTCAATATTGTTATTTTGCTGCTTTTTTCGCACTATCGTCCGCTTCTTTGATACGGGCGGCTTTTCCAGCAAGACCACGCATATAGTGGATACGAGCGCGGCGAACCTTACCCTTCTTCACGACTTCCACTTTTTGGATGGATGGCGTGTTAACTGGGAAGACACGTTCAACGCCAACTCCACTAGAGATTTTGCGGACAGTGAATGTTTCGCTCACTCCATGGCCACGACGTTGAATGACGACGCCTTCGTAAACTTGGATACGCTCTTTCTTGTTCTCGATGATACGGACATAAACCTTGACGGTGTCGCCGGACGAGAATTCTGGAATATCCTTCCGAATCTGACGGGCAGTAACTTGTTCAACTAATTGACTATTCATTTTCGTTACCTCCTAGCAATATGTTCTCTTCAGGTTCATGCTGTGTGACTCAGTAGCGGAGCCCGCGTAGCGTTTTCACGCAAGGAAGATGATAGTCATTCTCTTGTCTATTGACAAGGAAAAATAGCGAAAAGTCATAGAAATAGAAGAAAGTGAGAACTCTTATATGCCTAAACGTGCCTTGAAATTAGCGCGCATATTGTTCGTTTAATGAAAAAACAAATCTCCTAAAAAAAGAAAATCCATAGCGTTTTTGCAGCGATAATTCAAAAAGAATGAGCTTTTTGAAAGGGAAAGTTATTTGCGATTCTTTAAATATTCTTTCCGATCTTCGATAACAGAATTTAAGCTGAAATCTTGGAAAGTAATCATATCGGCATAAGGAGAAACTTCTTTAAGTTCTTCTTCGTTTGTTATCGTCCAAACATTAACAATATTCCCGTGTTTTCGGTATTTTTGGACTTTCTTCTCTTTCACCAAAAGACGGTCGATATCAACGGAATCAAACAAATGACGGAATCTCCAAGTCCACGCTTCACCTTTGCAAATTAATAATTGCCTTTGGAAACGATGCCCTGCAAAGAAGAGAGCACGCGGATCGAAAGAAATAAGAACAATCTTCTTCGTGTCTACGATTTGACGGAGGATTTTCTTTGCCGCTTTCGCTAAGCGATACCAGTTATTTTGATAAACCTTTAATTCAACGACGATGACTTCTTTTTCTTGATTAAGGTCTAACACTTCTTGGAAGGTAGGAATCTCCCCTCCGTCTAATAAGGTATAGTTCTCCTTAATCTCTTTTAAGGTCAATTCTTCAATGATTCCTTTTTTACCAGTCGTACGAGCAAGCTCGCTATCGTGGCAAACGACTAATTCCCCATCTTTGGTAAGATGGATATCAAGTTCAAAAGCGAGGTTATAATCCATCGCATGTTTGAACGCTTTTAAGCCATTCTCTGTGTATTCTTCATTGTGTAAGCCGCGGTGAGCAATGCCTAAATAGGGTTGCTCTAAATACGCATTAAACTTTTTGTTTTTCATAAATCAATTAATCCTTCCTCACCATTATAGAAGAAACCATCAAAAATAGGAGGGCATTTCATTCAAGATGATGTCAAGCGTTTTTACTTGACAGGATAAAATAGCAAGCGTATATTCCTACTTGTTCTACAGGAGATATTACATTATGTCAGTCAAAATTAGATTAACCAGAATCGGACGCCACAAAGATCCATTCTACCGTATTGTCGCTGCCGATAGCCGTATGCCAAGAGATGGCCGCTACATCGAACAAATCGGAACTTATGATCCAAAACTCGGCATCGAAAAAGCCGATATCAACGAAGAGCTCGCTTTAAAGTGGCTTAGTAACGGTGCTGCTCCAAGCGATTCCATCCGTGCCATGTTCTCCAAAAAGGGAATTATGAGCAAATACGCCGAATCCAAAAAGGCTAACGGCAAGAAAGAGGCGAAATAACAATGATCGACTACGAGAAGGTAATTCACGGCCTCATTGATCCACTCGTTGAGAAAAAAGAATCCATTATGATTCGCGAGCTCCCAGGTGGAAATGAGCGCGACGTGACCGTTCTTATCGTGGCCGAAGACGATGATACCGCACGTTTAATCGGAAAGCGCGGTGCCGTCGCCAATGCGCTCCGCGAAGCCATTGGCATTGCGTCTAAAGCGGATAATAGTAACACCCGCATCCATTTAAAATTTGAAAGCTTCAACGAAGAGAAGCAGGAGGATAGTGACGCTGAGTAATCTCGGCGTCCTTTCTTTATTATGAGCCGTATTGAACTTGGTTCCATTCAACGCACTTTTGGATTAAACGGGGAGATGCGTGTATATTCAGAAACCGATTTTGCCTCCCTCCGTTTCCAAAAGGGAACGAAAATGACTCTTGTCTCGAAAAAAGGCGAAGAGTTGCCCGTGACAGTGAAAAGTTTTCGCGATGCAGGGCAATTCTATTTTGTCGCATTCCATGAAATTCCTTCCATCGAAGAAGCCGAAAAACACATTCATGACGCAATCATGATGGAAAAAGAAGATGCAATTCTCCCAAAAGGGTATTACCGAAACGGGGAATTAGAAGGTTGCTCTGTTTTTGATGAGTCTGGGAAAATGCTAGGGAAAGTAAAACGCGTAGAAACTAACGCCCCCACCCCTAATCTTAGAGTCAGTCGCGAAAACGCGAAAGATTTCTTTGTCCCCTTCCTTTTTGATACGTTTATCGTTTCTATTGACTTAACGAAAAAAGAAATCATCATCAAACTTATGGAAGGAATGCTTTCATGAGAATCTCAATTCTTACTCTTTTCCCAGAGATGTTTATAGGGTTTAAGAATAGCTCAATCATTGCTAGAGCGATCAAAAAAGGCATCGTCAGTGTCGATACCGTCAATATTCGCGACTTTACCAAAGATAAATACGGGAGAGTCGACACTCCTCCAATCGGGGGTGGCGCAGGACTAATTGAAAAGTGTCAGCCAATTGTCGATGCGCTTAATTCCGTTAAAGATGAAGGCGCTCATACGATACTATTTTCGCCGCGTGGGGGCACTTACGACGAAAAAAAAGCAAGAGAACTAGCAAAATTAGACCATTTGATTTTAATATGCGGACACTATGAAGGTGTCGATGAACGCGTAAATTCCTATGTCGATGAACTCCTTTCCATTGGTGATTACATCCTCACGGGTGGGGAAATTCCTTCGATGGCCGTCAGCGATAGCGTGATTCGACTGCTCGACGGCGCGATTACTAGCGCGTCTTTAGATAACGAATCATTTAATGAGTCGCTTTTAGAATACCCCCAATACACCGAACCCTATGACTTTAACGGCGATAAGGTCCCGGATTTACTTTATAGCGGGAATCACGAAGCAATCGAGAAATGGCGGAGAAAAGAATCCCTTCGTCTCACCAAAAAATACCGTCCTGATCTATTTAGGAAAATTGTTTTATCCAAACAAGATAAGAAATTGCTCAAAGAATTAGAGAGCGACGAGACTCCCGATTGGGAAAAAAAGGCCCTTCTTAAGGGCCATAAATTCATTCACTGATTCTTGTGCGATTCAGCACGTGCTTTATTGAGTTTCTCTAAAGTCGAGAGGGCATTGCACGAGCAAGTTTCGTATTTTGGGCAATTAACGGCACTACAAGCTTCTTCTGCCATACGTCTAGCGCGGGGAATGAAAGTCTCGATTTCTTCAGGGTTATAGCCAACTTGAACTCGATGATCATCTACGATGATGGGGCGACGAAGAATGCTTGGATTCTCAAGAACGAAATTGATCAGTTCACTGATTTTCATTTCGTCAAAGTCGATATTATTCTCCAAAACGATTTTGCTACGAGGAGAGATGATGTCGTCTGTTCCGTTCTCACATTTCGAAATAATCTCTTTTAAATCCGCTTTGGTGAGTTTATGAGAAAAGATATCCTTACTTTCGTAAGGTATTTTTTGTTCATCGAACCAGCGTTTCACCTTGCGACAACTGCTGCAACTTGGGGAATAATAAATCTTAATCATAGCGAGTTCATTCTATCATGTTTGACGATAGAGAAAGCAAAGAAAAATGAAGGAATTGCATCCGTGAACCTCTACCCCCTACCCCTCTAATTTTCTTCGCGATTAAAAATAGGAAAGAGAGAACGAAAGAAAAAAGAGAAGCACGTACGCGCCAATTTTGGGGACGGAAAGAAAAAGACTAAAGAAAAACCATTCCTTTTTTCCATAAATAGTTATTTTTCAAAAAACTATTTTTGCCTTAATAAAAATAATACATTTTCTTTTTCCTTAGGGAGGGGGGCTAGGAATCTCTTATGGGATAAATAAGATAAAACACCTGGGATTTCTCCAAACTCAAACGAATAAGCATGAAGGAATTGCAAGGATAATCCATATTTTTCCTTGTATTTCCGGTTCAAAGCGAAATCCCCATATTTGGCATCTCCTAATAAAGGATGATGAATATAAGCCATATGCACGCGAATTTGGTGGGTGCGGCCAGTCAATAAATCGCATTCCACTAAACTAGAATCTTCAAAAATCTCTAAGGAACGATATAAGGTTTTCGCGCTTTTTGCCCCGTTAGCGATAGAAGCGACTTTAACCATCCCGGAATTACTATCCTTTTTTAAAGGCGCGTCCACTTCTCCTTCTCCTTCTAGTTTCCCCGCGACTAGAGCGTAATATTTTTTAGAAATGTTTTTTCTTTCTTTAAAAAGCTCTTCTAATTCTTTTAATGCCGCATCTTTTTTTCCAAATAAGACTAGCCCACTCGTGTTACGGTCAAGACGATGGGCAGGGGAAGGAACGAAAGAATGATGGGCAGGGTCATATTCGCCTTTGAAATAGAGATAATTTTGGACATTTTGCGTCAATGTGTTCCGCTTCTCTTTTTCATCTCCATAAACAAGTACCCCCGCTGGCTTATTCACGATCAAGATATTCGCGTCTTCATAGATGATTTCATAAGGAAGAGGCTTCTTTATGACTTCTTTAGGTTTAGCGAAGTCTTTTAGTTGCGTATCAGTGACGTAAATTCTCACCAAATCACCTGCATGAACGACCGCATCCTTCTTGACCCAATGTCCATTAATTTTGATGTCCTTTTTTCGGAAGGCTTTATAGATGAAACCCAAAGGGGCTTCATTGAGGGATTTCTTCACAAATTTCTCGATTTTTTGTCCATCTTCTAATTGAGATACTTTAATTTCAACCATGCTGACATTATCGAGTAAAGGCACGCAATAAGCAATTGCAAACGATTAACAATATCTCTATAATTTCCCTTGCGCGAAAGCGTGATTTGGAGGAATACCCAAGTGGTTGAAGGGGCGGGCTTGGAAAGCTCGTAGTATCTTAACCGGTAGCTGGGGTTCGAATCCCCATTCCTCCGCCATGAGAAGTCTATACGAACCATATGGATTAACCGATATGGATTCGTGTTTGAAACTTATCTAAAGGAAAGATAAGGAATAAAGGAAGGGATCCATAGGAATATGGGTCTTTTTTTGTACATTACCATGTTTATCATAGGTTGAATTTCTGTCCCAAAAAGTGTTATATTTATATCATAAGAAAATACAGGAGTGAATACATGACTTATCCAGAGGCCATTAAGAAATTGCGCAGCAAATTAATACTTACACAGACTGAATTCGGTGAGCTTTTAGGCGTTTCTTTTGCCACTGTTAACCGTTGGGAAGGCGGAAAGTTCAAACCAACTATTAAACTGAAAAGGAAATTAGCTCCTTATTTTGATAAATACGGAATTGAGGTGGATGAATGATGTTTGAAAAAGAGATAAGCATTAAGGATATCTATTCCTCATTCCCAGAAGTTCTAAATATTCTTTTGCATGACAATACGACGAAGAAAAATATCATTTGGGCCACTGATAACTACAAGAATAAAGGATTGGGACACTTACCTACTGATGAGATTAAACCCTTTCATTTAATGGGAAAGGTTAGAACGATTAGACCAAGAATCGAGAAAAGCAAAGCGGAACAAACAAAAAGATGTAAAGATAACGCCGAGGTTTTTACGCCTTCTTGGATTGTGAATAAGCAAAATAACTTGGTGGATAACGCTTGGTTTGGCAGTGAAAACAAATTCAATATAGAAAAAGCCGACAATACTTGGGAACCCACTGAAGAAGTTATTTTTAGCAATGATAAAACATGGATAAATTATGTTAACGATGTTCGTTTGGAGATATGCTGCGGGGAAGCCCCGTATCTTGTATCAAGGTATGATACCGTAACTGGAGAAAAAATTGAAAACAAGAATAGGATAGGCCTTCTTGATAGGAAATTCAGAGCAATAAACGAGAACGCTAAAGATGATGAGGAATGGGTCGAGTATGCAATAAAGGCCATCAAATCCATATATGGATACGAGTTTCAGGGCGATAACCTTCTGATAGCAAGAGAAAATGTTTTGCTTGATTTTTTGGATTATTACTTAGCAAGATTCGATGAATTACCAGAGAAAGAGCTTCTTATTGATATCGCAACAATAATCAGCTGGAACATTTGGCAGATGGACGGGATTAAATACGTCGTCCCTTTCTCATGCCACAATGAAGTAGAGGAGCAAGTTCAGCTTAATCTATTTGGTGACCCAGTAGAGCCTAAAGTAGACATTTGCCCCGGATGCAAGGCCAACGATCCTAAGAAGCACAACGGAAAGCGATGCTACATCATGGATTGGGAAAAGAATAGGAAGATCAAGTTTGTATCATTAATGTGGAGGAGCAATAGCTATGTGGGATGAAAACGAGAGAAATGTCGCTTTAGAAGCGGAAGGCAAATATAAAACCGCAGTCGAGTCGGCAAATGACTATATCGAAAACTTCGATATCCTTGAAACCATCACTAATGTCGGCAACGATGAGGTCTTCACCCCCAGGAAAACATGCGACATGATTTTGGATTCACTTCCAGAAGAAGTTTGGCATAACCCAAATTATAAATGGCTTAATCCTGCAACGAAAAACGGGATATTCGAAAGGGAAATCGCAATAAGGCTCGACGAAGGTCTTAAAGATCAAATCCCCGATACTGAGCAAAGAAGAAAACACATTCTTCAAAAGATGATCTATTCCATCGGCCAGACAAGATTCACTGCTAACGTTGCAAGAAGAACGGTTTATTACTGTTCTCAAGCCAATAGAAAATGCGATGGGATCAAAGCCTCTGATGGCCACTACGTCAATGGCTATGCTATCGGTAATGGAACGTGGTTCGATGACGAGGAAGGCAATATCCTAACGCCTAATATCAATCACACGTTTGTGGATGATAAGGGAAACAAAATGCCTGATTCTTGCACCACAGAAGAAAAGAAAAAATATAGATGTAAATATTGTGGGATAAATGGCGCTTCTTCTTATAACGACGCTAATCAGCTAGAGACATACGCCTATGAATTCATACACTTTAACGGGGAAGAATTGCTAAGGCACTTACAAGATAGATTCTTTGGAGGTAATAGAGAAATGAAATTTGATATCATAATCGGTAATCCGCCTTATCAATTGAGTGATGGGGGTGCACAAGCGAGCGCAAGACCCATTTATCAATTATTTGTTCAACAAGCGATTGCTTTAAAGCCTAAATATATAAGCATGATTATGCCTTCTAGATGGATGATAGGGGGGAAAGGCCTTGATGAATTTAGAGCATCATTTATTAGTGATAAACATATCAATACCCTTAATGACTTTATGGATTCCAAAGTTTGCTTTCCTAATAATGATATTAAAGGAGGTGTTTGCTTCTTTCTTTGGAATCAAGATTATGATGGTAAATGTTCGGTTGTAACTCACTCTTCTAATAGCGATAGGAAGAGTATTAGATTCTTGAAGGAGGATGGGTGTGATATTTATATTCGTGATGAAATTTTAATTTCTATTATGAATAAAGTAAAAGCTTTAGGTGAATGTACATTTGATAGCATGGTTTCTGCACGAAAGCCATATGGCTTAGAAGCAGAAACCATGCTATCAGCTAAAAAATTCGGCTTGCCAGAATTTTCTGACAAAAAAATATATGGTGGTTATGAAATCTTTGGATTAGGTGAAAAAATGAAAAGGACCTGGAAATTTTTGCCTAAGAATTATCCTTTGCCAAAGAAGAGCCCCTGTCTTGATAAATATAAAGTATTTATTGCAGAAGCTTATGGTTGCGGGGCAATTGGTGAAGTGCCTAGCACGCCAGTGCTAAGCACGCCAGGACAACTTTGTACTGAAACTTTTTTGGAAATAGGACCATTTGAGACCGAAATTGAAGCCCAAAATGTTATTAAATACATTAAGACCAAATTCTTCAGAACTTTGGTTGGAATCCAAAAACAAACACAGCACACAACGCAAAAGGTTTATAGATTCGTACCTGTTCAAAATTTCACGCAAAACTCTGATATTAATTGGAATGAATCCATCGATTCAATCGATAAGCAGCTATATAAGAAGTATAATTTGTCAAATAAAGAGATTGATTTTATCGAAAAAAATATACAGGAGATGAAGTAACATGGAAGAGATCTTGATTACCAAATCTCCGGATATCAATCAAACGGATGCTATTCAATATCATGGGAAGAAGACTAATTTTAATCTTGATGATAGAAACAATACCGATGGTCCTTTGATTTTGATTTACATGTATCTGTTGCCAAAGTTTCAGACACATGGAATCAAAGTCGGCATGACCAAATGCAAAATCGGCGAGACTTTTTGGCATGCCATCCGTGCAAGAATACATGACCAAAAGCATGAATTGGCTTTAACTGACGAACAATATTCAAAATACGGGCTTAATAGAGAGGTTGTATATTGGGGCATCTGCTTAGATGCTAAAAATGATTCGTTTAAGGATTATTCTGTCCATAAGGAAATCAAAAAAACAAATGCCGGCATAGTCGAAAAAGAGCAGGAATGGTTTACTAACGTTCCTACAGACGAGCTCATAGATAATTTCAACTCTCTGAGACACAAAGACGAAAACAAAGAAATATACACTCCCAGGAAAGAGCAGCAGGAATGCATCGATGCCATGAGCGATTATTTTGCAAAGAACCCTAACGGCAGATTCTTGCTGAACTGCAAGATGAGGTTTGGGAAATCGTTCACCACTTATAAATATTGCGAAGAGCACAATCTTGAAAAGATCCTCATCCTTACCTTCATTCCGGCGGTTGAATCATCTTGGCGCGAGGATCTGAGGCATATAAAGAAAGACTATCGCTATTTCACTGACGATAATCTTAGAAGAAGTGATTTTGTGCTCAATTTCATCCGAGATCCGTATGTCTTGTTTCTGTCTCTCCAAAACTATTTAGGGAAAGAGAAGAATTCGGATGTAAAAGCCAAAATCCAACAGCTTCAGGACATAGACTGGGATCTTGTTGTCCTTGATGAATACCATTTTGGCGCTTGGAACCAAAGAACTCAGGGGACGTTGAAGACCAAAGAAGAAAAGAGCGAAGACCTTGATGGCAATTACCAGGAACAGTTGAAAAAGACAGGTGATGTCATAAAGAAATTTAATATAAAGACGAAGCAGACAATTTGCTTGTCCGGAACGCCATTTAAAGCATTAGCTAGAGGCGAATTTACTGATAAATCCTCTTTCACTTATTCTTACTTCGACGAGCAAAGGAACAAATACCCTAAAAGCGACACAGGCGATTTTTCAGTAGTTAATCCAGACTATGCTTCTTTCCCGGATATGAAGATATTTGGCTACAACATGAGTAGACTTTTTGGAAATCTCACTGCTTCTGTTTTCTCTGAAGATAAGTTACTTACCAAGAGATATTTTTCGTTAAATAAATTCTTTGAGACAAGGCAGGAGAACAACCCGAACGATCCTTGCAGATTTATCTACGAAGAAGAGATTAAGAATTGGCTTGAAATCATCAAAGGGCGCTCTGCTTTTGGCGACAAGTTCCCCTATTCCAATCAAAAGATGCTCAAAAATAACGTGCACACGCTTTGGCTTATGCCAACTGTAAAGTCATGCAAGGCAATGGAGGAATTGTTAAAAAATGATGAGTATTTTTCAAAATACGAAATAATAAATCTGTCTCAAGAAGGTGTTGGCGCAGGTAATGATGCCTATGAATATCTGATAAACCATATTACTGAATCCGAGAACACCAACAAGCTCGGCTCCATTACAATAACTGTTAATAAATTAACAATAGGCGTCACAGTGAAGAAATGGTCAAGCGTGTTCGTGCTTAAGGATTTGGCGAGCCCTGAGCAGTATTTCCAAGCTATCTTTAGAATCCAGACGCCTTATGTTGTAAACGGCGAGATAAAGAAAAAAGATGGATACGTCTACGATTTCAACGTCGACAGAGCCAGCGCGTTGCTTTTGAAATACGCCGAGCAATCCGAGAATGAGCAAACTACTAAATTGCAGATTGCCAGGCTGATTGTCAAATATATGCCGATCTTTGTAAACGGCGATATGTCCAACCCGATATCGGAGCAGGTGTTCTATGAGCTGGCACAGTATGGCGATACTAGCGGTATCCCACTGTCGAAGAAAATCGTCGACACCTCCAAGACCACCAGAATGCTTGATGAAGAGACGATGGCGGAAATGCTAAACGATAAAGAAGTTAGCGACATCATCAAAAGAGTGTTCGCGCATGCGAAATTCGGCAAGCCAAAAACGAGAACGGTCCCAGCAAAGCCTGAGGATGGCTTCGATACGGAGATAGCCCAAGAAGGCAGGGACAAAGGCTATGAATTGGGGCAACAAGACTACAAAAAGTACGTGGACTACGATGATAATCAGGTCCAAAGTGAATTTGAGAAATCGCTTTTTGAATATATAAAAGAATGTTGCCCGAAAGACTATGATGATATAAAAAAGACTTGGTACGCTAACGGATTCAAAAAAGGCTATGAGTCAGGCGTCAACGCTCCCATCAAGAAAGAGCAATGTGGCTATGACGATGGTGCGAGATTCGTCGACGAGGTCAAGAAGAGATTTGGCCAAGGCATCAAATACACCAGCAACACTAGAATCATGATAGATAATTTCGTCAAAGGCTATTTGAACGATCCGAAGAATATACCAATCAAATACAGAGGGATGCTATATAGAAGGTGGTACTGCGATTCCTTTAGAAGGGCGGTTAAAACTTCTTTAACTCCCGTTGTAGGCACTAAGGATGGGGAGACAATCGAGGATGCCGATAACGTCTTAAAGCACATACTCGCAAGATTGTTTGAATTCCTCTATATCAGCGTATACCGCGAAACCACCTTCAACGAAATCTTCAGCAATGCCGACCCCAAGATCTTCCTAGAGGCTGTAGGCATCACCAAAAAGGATTTCGAGGTGCTGAACAAGTACAAGATATTCCAGGAAGACGTATTGAATAACTACATTCACGACTTCTTCGTCAACGAATCATTAGGAAGCAAATTGGATCTAAAAGACGAAGAGATTCGCAAGCAATATAGGAACAGCTTCGATTGGTTTGGATTCGGGCTTGAAAGCGATGATTCTAAGCAGGAAGAAGAAAATTCATCTCCAAAGGAATTGGCGCCCAAGGAAAACAAGCCTTTAGAAACGGAAGAAACAGAAGACGCTGAAGATGAGCGTGTCGCCCAAAAAGAAGACAAGAGCGTCCAACCCGAAGAAAATATTCTAGACAAAATTAAGGGCATCCTTTCTTCTAAGGCGATGAAATCCAGTAGGATTGCATCCGAATTAGGAATTAGCAAAAAGGAGGTGAACAAGATTCTCTTCTCCCATAAAGAGCTTTTCGCGAAGGATATTTTCTTCAATTGGAAGTTGAAGTGATCTGATTCATTTGATGCCAGACATTTCTCTTCGCCATCCAAAATTAAAAACGGAGACGGGTTTTAGCAGTTAGGTGCATACTGGGATTCTCGACGCCCCAGCCTAACTCATCCGAAAAAGTCAAACAGGTAAAGGAGAGGTGACGCAAAACTGCCTCACCCCTCGATTTCAAACCTTCCGTTTGATGCTGGGATACCCAGCACCATTGCCCACGGCTACTTCTTTGATTTGGGTTTGTTTTCTTTATTGAACTGGTTGATAGAGTCCTCTAATCTCCCATAAGTTGATATGGGCATCCTCCTAAGCTCTTCGTATAGCTCAATGTCCTTATCGTTTTCAAACGAGGCGTTGGGCTTTTTCTTTCTCTTGTAGTCGTTGTAATCCTTGGTGAAGATGGTGATGAAGCCATCTAAGGCCTCTCTGAATGAAGGCTTGTGATCCTTCTTCGCGGTCTTGATGATGGCCCTGCACTTATCCTCTCCTAGTAGCTCATCGGGCTTGCAGTCGAAGAACTTGCTTAGCTTCTTAGCCGTATTCAAGGTCATCGGCATGAAGCCCGTCTCGTATTTGTTTATCGTCGTTCTTACGATCCCGACCTTCTTCGATAGCTCATCCTGGGTGAGCCCAAGTTTCAATCTGTATTCTTTCAAGTTGTTCATAGCATCTACATTATATCAAAGTTCATTTATTACTTGAACTATTAGTTTCGATATTTTATACTATGAATAGTTCAAGCATCAAGTGAACATATATTAAAAAGGAGGTATAGATGGAAGAAGAGAAGAAAGAGAGGGAGCTTATTAAGCCAAAGGAGAAGGCCGATGGTTTTTTCAAAAGCAAGCTAGACAGATCGAAGCTCAGCTCGCTTGAGATGAGGGGTTTGACCGCCGATGTGGCAAGCGATGTCTATGGGAGGCTTTCGGATCCTGAGTTCTACGATGACGTCGTTTTCTTCATAAAAGCTAAGAACATCGTGAAAGAGCTCGGCCTTTCAGACGGGAAGAGGGGATTCGACGGCATAGACGACCTATATAGGACGCTCGATGAGTTTTGCGAGAGGATCTCCCTTCTCGAACCCGATGAGCTCTATGGGAAGGATGCCGGCCTATCTAGGAAGAAAGCCGGGGACGTCTGGCTCTATTTCATGCTGGTCGGGGCCTATGTGTTTCTTAGGCTGAAAGGAGAGATAAGCGATGACGAATACGGAAAGCTTGAGCTTTGCGGGGCAAGGGTCGCCATGCAAGCAAAGCAAGATCAGGGCCGTCCTCTATCTCAGGTTCTCTAGCGAAAACCAGACCGAGCAATCGATAGAGGGACAAAGGAGGGACAACACTGCTTTTTGCGAGCGACAGGGATATGAGATAGTCGGTGAATACATCGATAGAGCTAAATCTGCCACCACCGACAAAAGGCCAGACTTCCAAAGAATGATAAGGGAGAGCAAATACAAGGGCTTCAACGCCGTGATCGTTTGGAAGCAGGACAGATTCGCCAGAAGAAGGGCCGACGCCATAAAGTACAAGGCGATCCTCAAAAGCAACGGCGTAAAAGTGCTCTCCTCCACCGAATCGAACGTCGAGGGCCCCGACGGCATCATCATGGAGTCGGTCATGGAGGGTCTCGCCGAGTATTATTCGGCGGATTTGTCCGAGAAAGTCCAAAGGGGATTCAGGGAGAACGTCATAAAGGGCAAGGTACTCGGAGGGACGAGGACCTTCGGCTACGACGTGGTCGACCACCATTACGCAATCAACCCAATAGAAGGTCCAATAGTCAAAGAGGTCTTCCGCCTCTACGTCATGGAAGACTGCACGATGAACGCCATAGTAAAACGCCTAAGGGATAACGGCATGAGATGGAAGGACGGAAGGGAGATAAAGCACTCCGTAATAGAAAGGATGGTCGCCAACAGGAAATACATAGGGGAGCTGAGATGCGCCACCGAAATAGGCAAGAACAAAGTCCCTATATTGATTGACGAAGACACCTTTGAGAAAGCACAGAAGAAAAGGGAGAGGCATAAGCATAGGGGCGGGTCTTTCAAGGCGGATGTATCCTATGCCCTGTCCGGAAGGGTGTTCTGCGGTGAGTGCGGGAGCATACTCTTCGGCGAATCGGGCACCTCCAACACTGGGAAGCTCCACTCCTATTACACCTGCAAAGGGAAAAGGAGGGACAGGAAATGCGGCTTCAAATCGATAAGGAAGGAGGAGCTCGAGAACGTCGTCATCTCCTCAATCTTCTTCATGCTGAAGCACAACGACATCCTCAAGCCCCTAGTCGATAACATCTATAGACTCCAGGACAAGGAATCCATAGAAGAATCATCCATCAAGGAAAGGCTAAAACAGGTGGACAAGGAGATAGGCAACATCATGAACGCCATCAAAGCCGGCATCTTCTGTGACACAACTAAAGAGGAGTTATTTAAATTAGAAGACGAGAAGAAATCCCTCAGTAATAGCCTCTCCAAGATCCAGCATAGCTACAGAAGATTCACAAAAGAGGAGATAAAGGCGGCCATCGAGCTAACCGAGGGCGCCCCAGTCGAGACGGATACCCAAAGGACTGCATTCGTTACTAGGTTCGTCAATAAAGTCGAGGTCTTCAACGACGGAAGGGTTCTAGTCGACGCCAGCCTATTCGGCCATAGCGCCTATGCCCTTATCACGAAAGAAGGCGAGAATATCGTTCGTATACAGCCGAGCTTTGCCCGCCATCAAAAAATCAACACGGCTTCGGTCGTGTTTTTTGTTTTTCTTCTCTATGATTTATGGCATTTATGCTATAATCTATGCAAGAGGTAATTGCATGGAATTCAAAGATGAACTAAAGGCGTTTCGTAAATCGAATGGGCTAACGCAAATGGAGCTCGCAGATGAGCTTGGAGTCAGTTTTTCAACCATCAATCGTCTTGAAAATGGCCACTTTAATCCTAATTATGAACTTTTAAGCAAATTCAATTTATTGAAAGGAAAAATTGAAAAAACAAATCTTATTTTTATTCAAGGAGAGAGTAACGATATTTTAACTGATATTTCTTCTTTAATTGAGAAAGCGAAACGCGCTGCATACCAATCGGTAAACATTCTTCTAATTCAACGAAATTGGATGATTGGGAAACGCATCCATGAAGAAGAACTAAAAGATACGAGAAAAGAGAACTATGGGTTAGAAATCATAAAGACTTTATCGAAAAAGCTGACAGCAAAATATGGTAAGGGATTCGGGAAAATGTCGCTTTATAATTTCCTTTCGTTTTATAAAAGCTACCCTAACATTTTCCAAACGATGTCTGGACAATCTTTTCTTTCCTGGTCACATTATCTAGTTCTTTTGCAAGTTGCTGATCAAGAGGCCAGAGAATGGTATGAAAAAGAGGCACTTTCGCAATCTTGGAGCGTTAGAGCGCTGCAAAGAAATGTATCAACACAATACTATTATCGAATTTTAAAATCCCAGAAAAAAGACTTAGTGGAACAAGAAATGTTAGATAAAAGAAAAGATTCTAATGAAGACAAAAAATTGGATTTCATAAAGAATCCAGCTATCTTGGAATTTCTTAATCTTCCCGAATGCAATTATGTAGAAAAAGATTTGGAAAACTGTTTAATTCAAAATATGAAAAAGTTCTTGATGGAACTAGGGAAAGGTTACGCTTTTGTAACAAGTCAAAAACGGATTCACACGGAAAAAGAGGACTATTTCATCGACTTAGTTTTTTATAATTACATTCTCAAATGCTTTATTCTCATCGATCTAAAAATGGGGAAACTAACTCATCAAGATGTCGGTCAGATGGATATGTATGTCCAAATGTATGATGAAATGGAAAAACAAGAGGATGATAATCCAACAATTGGAATTTTGCTTTGTTCGGATACCGATGATTGCGTAGCAAGATATTCAAGGCTTCACTCCAATAACCAGCTTTTTGCTGCAAAATACAAAACTTATCTTCCAACCGAGCAGGAGCTGAAAGCTGAAATTGAACGTCAAAGGATTTTCTTCCAGCTTCAATACGAAAAGTGTAAATAGTGTTCGTACCGGAAGCCCATTCTTCCGCCATCAAAAAATCAACACGGCTTCGGTCGTGTTTTTCTTTTTGCTTTTAATTGACTACATTGTAGTTTTAATTATAATTTCTTCAAAGGAGAAATATCAAAATGGCCGTAGTATCTGTCAGAACAAACGAAGAAGAAACCAAGCTTTTTAAAAGTTATTCCGCTCTCCATGGCATCTCAATGTCGGAAGCATATAAACGCGCACTTCTAGAAAAAATCGAGGATGAATTCGATGCGGCTGAGCTGGCCGAAGAAGTGGAAAAATTTAACAAGAATCCTAAGACGCATTCTTTGGACGAACTGAGAAAAACATATGACTTATAAAATCGAGTTTTCGGATGAAGCGTTTAAAGAATTCGGGAAGTTCGATAAGTATACCCAAAAACTGATTGATGCCTGGATCCGAAAACATCTCGAGTCAAATGAAAACCCAAGATCCATCGGAAAACCTCTTGTAGGAAATAAGTCCGGGCAATGGCGTTACCGTATTGGTGATTTTCGACTCTTATGCCTTATCAGAGATGATTGTCTCATTATTTTGGTAATCAAAATCGGGCATCGGCGAGATGTTTATAAATAGACGAAAAGTTCGGAAAATCATACAATACTCCCCCATTTTAAAAACACGGCTTCGGTCGTGTTTTTTCAGTAAAAGCTTCAAAGCAAGTACCCTACTAGTACTACAAAATTACTTTGATCATATGAAAACGGCTATTTCAATGCCATTTTAGCGAACTCATGTCGCTTTCATGTCACGTTTGATCGAAAACGTTCTACTAAAGTCACCGCTCTACCATCTAGTTTATATCCAGCCATCTATATCTATTATTACAGGTTCAGATCCACTATTATGCTTGATCAGCGAAATTCAATCCCTGATGAATGGAAAAGAGAAAACATCTCAGTAAAATGCAATGATTTTTTATTGGTGTTTTTTATCGCTCTTTGAAAAGCTTAAATACTTTTTGCCAGCCGCAAAATAATAGTTTTTCATTTTTGTGAGTAATTCTTTAGGCGATATGATTACTGCGTTACTTCCGAAACGCTTAAAGTAATGAATAATTTGACCATGAGAACAATAAAAATAATAGTCGTTGCCTTCAATTTTGTCTGGTGTCGGACGATATAAATAAATCCTTTTGTAAAGCTTTAGACCTTTATCGTTCAATCTAACGATAACGGGTTCTTCATTAGCGGATAAAAGCGGATATTCCACTCCATACTTTATCTGCTTTTCAAATAAGGCGATTGTATCCGATGAAATATCTCGCTTAAGATTAGTGATTGTAACGTATTTTATTTTCGCTAGCCTTATGGTTTGAGTTGAACTAGGAGTCGAAATTAAAACATAGTTATATAGTTCTTCACGTGAGTGGGCGATTTTATAAACGGAAACATTATTAATAATCTCCTCGCTTGTTAAAACAACATTGACTTGTTTCTCATCTTTTATTGATTCCAATAACAGACGATAGTTTTCTTTAAAAATAACAAGCTCTCGATAATTTTGCTTAAGATTAGAATACGAAGTGAAAAGATTCCGATAATAGGAGGCCAAAGAAACGTAAGAAGAAAGATTGTTTTCGATATTAATAATCGTTTTTTCCGACATTTTTGTCGGTTTTAGATTAATGATCTCTTTTTCTTTATCATCTTTATAGTATTCGCTTTTTCGAATCGTCTCTAATAGCTTGTCTATCGTTTCATTTTCATCGCCCTTAATTCTCCCAGTCAGATTTTTCGCGATGCTTTCTTTAAAAGTTTTTTCGTTTGCGCTGAAGTATTCGTAATAATTCAAAATGACGGTATTGAAGAATAGGTTTTTGTTTAATTCGCTTTCGTTTTTATAAAAGCCAAAATTCTCACAGTCTTTTAAGAGAGTGTCATAAGCGTTCTTATTGATGGTTATTTTTATCTTTTCGAGCATATTGATAGTCACTTTTTTGCAATTATACCCCTTAAAGGGGTCATAAATATACTTAGAAAGATGGATAGATTAACTAGTTATATTTAAGGGGTCAAAAGATATTTTATTTCTGATAATTTTTTATTGGGCTTCTAAACATCAGAATATGGGTGCAAGGAAAAAATTCTTGCGAAAGGGTGCTAGCAGCAAACTAACCAAAATCAAAGCAATCAAAATCAAAACATGGTCACGGCATCGAGAGTGAGGTACACAAGCGCAGCAAAAACAAGCAAATATTAAGATCAACTGGTTTTATAAAGTTCGTATCTCGTAGATTTTTTTAGAAAGAGAGGCAAGAATTATGAATTTAATTAACGCTTTAGAAATCGAAGGTAACATCACTACAACAGAAAATGGTGCTTTTGCTTATCAATCGACATTAAACTCCAATCTTGATTTCTTTAATAACATTCCAAGTTTTAGGAAAGATTCATCTGCTTGCCTCGATTTTTTTAAAAAGGCTTTCGAAGAGGATAAGCTTTTGGCCCTAAAAAATCTTTTTTACATGCGAAATATTAGAGGCTTAGGTCAAGGGGAACGTCAAGCGAGCAAAACTATTTACAAATGGTTGGCCAAAAATCATCCAGATTTAATGTCTTTAAACATGGAATTAATCGGAGAATTCGGTCGAATGGACGACTATTATTCTTTATTGGACACTCCATTAGAAGATAAAGCCTTTGAGCTATTAAAAAAGCAAATTGATAATGATTTAATAAGCGAGCATCCTTCTTTAACGGCAAAATGGCTAAAATCATGCAACACCAGTTCAAAAAGCTCTAGACGGATGGGTCGAATCACCGCCAAACATTTTGGCATGAAAGAAAAAGAGTATCGCAAAATGCTCAGCGCACTTCGCAAGAAAATAGACGTTACCGAAGTCAAGATGTGCAACAATGAATTTGGTAACATCATCTATGAAAACGTCCCTTCTAAAGCGATGCTCAATTATACAAATGCCTTTCAAATGCATGATGAAAAACGATTTGAGGCATATATCGGCCGAGTTTCAAAAAATGAAGTCAAAATCAATTCCTCAACGCTTTATCCTTATGAGATCATAGAGAAATATGATTTAGGGTGCAAAAACGATTTCTATGAGCCTTCTATCGATAATCAAGTTTTAGAATGTGAGTGGGACGCTTTGCCTAACTATGTGACCGATTCTTCTTCGACTCTTGTTGTCGCGGACACATCTGGCTCTATGGAAGGTAGACCTTTAAATGTTGCTTTATCTTTAGCAATCTATTTTGCAAGATTAAATCAAGGTGCGTGGAAGAACAAAATGATTACATTTTCGTCTAGCCCATACTTTATTGATTTCTCTAGATGCAAAACTCTATATGACTGTTTACGTAAGATCCCTTGCATTAATGAAAACACAAACATTCAAAAAGTGTTTGAACTCATTTTAGATGCCGCGATAAAAAATCATGTTCCTTCTGAGGAAATGGTGAAAAACATCATCATAATTTCAGACATGCAATTTGATAGATTTGGCGATAGGAAAAACAAAATTTCCTTTACCGATTACGTCAAAGAAAAATATGAAAGGGCTGGTTATAAAGCACCATGCCTCATCTATTGGAACGTCTGTGAAAATAGAACGCCAGCCGTTCATGCTTTAAATAACGATAATGATGTCAAACTAATCTCCGGCTTTAGCCAAAGCGCTTTTGACACGATTATAAAATCACAAGGTTATGACCCTAAAACGGCCATGATTGATACCTTAAACTCTGAACTATTTGCTAAGGTTAGGGTTTAAGGTAAATATAAAAATGGATCAAAGCTTAAATAGAAACATTCAAAAATCTATACAATTTGGGCGTTAACATGGTGAAAGCCATGTTTTTATTTTCAAGATATGAAACGTACTTGTTTATGTACGTTTTGTTTTGTATAATTACGAGAGGAGGAAAATGTATGGCAACAACGAATATCACCGAATTAAGAAAAAACTTATTCAATGCAATCGATTCTGTTATCAAATTCAATGAACCTATTCAAGTTACGACGAAAAGCGGAAATGCGGTTCTCCTAAGCGAAGAAGATTATAATGCACTTCTAGAGACGGTTTATCTTATGTCTCAGCCTGGGCTAGTTACTAAAATAAAGGAAGGCGAAAAGGAAGAGACGTCCGAAATGTCAAAATTTAATCCAGACGAGGAATGGTAAAATGTGGGCTGTCTTTTTTACCAAAAGTGCTGAAAAGGATAAGACGAGGTTGAAAGCGGCAGGACTAGAGAAAAAAGCTAAATCCCTATTGGTCTTACTTTCCGAGAATCCGTTTCAGACTCCTCCTTCTTATGAAAAACTTATGGGGGACTTGACTGGATATTATTCTCGCAGAATCAATATTCAGCATCGTCTTGTCTACCGAATCGATTCTCAAAAGCGCATCGTCATCGTTCATTCTATGTGGTCGCATTACGAACGATAGGAAGACTCGAATAAACTTGCGCTGCTCCATCATCTATAAGCACGGTTTTCATCGTGCTTTTCTTTTGTGACTCCTATGAATGCAGTGTAGTTGTTATTAAGGATGTTCACAGGAGGCATTTAAACACGTGCTCCTAGAGAATATAAGAAGATGAATTCGATACCGCTATGATGATAGAAAAGATTGATAAGAATCCAAAGGTACATTCTCTTGACGAGTTAAGAAAAATATATAGCATCTATAGCCGAGTTTTCTAATGAAACTTTTAAAGGATTTAGGAAGCTTGGTATATACCTAGAAAGTTATAGATGTTGACCATTAATTAATAATGACGTTTTCTTTAATTTTTTGATTTGAAAAAAATTGCTTTTCAGTAAAATAAAGGCATCAGTATAGAAAGAGGATCCAAGGCGATGAAAAAGAAAGTTCTTAGATATTTTCTCGAAGCCTTTAGTGCCGCCGCTCTAGTTTGTGTTTCAGCCGTATCGACTTATTTTTTAACTAGCAAATACATAATAGTTACCGATAATGATAAGAACTGGTTCCTAGATGAGGATGATATTTCAAAACCAACCAAATTCACCTATAAAGGCAAGGATTACTCCTATACGAGTAAGACTAGAAACACTCAATTCTATGAAAACACGAATACGTCAGACATCGTTGGTTTCATCATCGATCCGGCCGATTTCGAGAAGCTGAAAGAACTATTCCCTAACGATTACAAAAATTATGAATACGAAACTCATTACCGCTTTTCTGATCCGAACAAGGCTTTTACGATTCTGAAACTAGAAGATTATGAAGTTTCTAATAGACTCGCTGTCCGTTTTGACGAAAAAACGTTAAATATTTATATAAGCTAGTGGTAAGGGGGAAATAATTATGGAAAGAAAAAGTGTGATATCGATTGTAATTAAATCCCTAATAGCCTTAGGCTTAGTCGCCACCACTTGCCTAATCACCTATTTTGCGACAGTTTCTAGCGTTAAAAAATCTTTTGATAGAGGCGAAGAAGTCCCAGAAATAATGCAAATACATGATTACGCCCCTGACACTCTAACGTATAAAGGTAAAACGTATCAGCTTGATAAAACTGTTCCATATGTCGAAAAAGAAAGACTAAAAGATTTTGAAGGCTATATCGTTGATTCTCGTGATTACGAAATGATTACGAATCTTTTCCCCAATGACGCTAAAAAATACAATTTCCTTGTCGACGACCATTATGAAAGCAGTAGAAAATTGACGCCGTTTTATTTGCTTGATGATTTAACCATCGAAGAGGGATTCGCCACATTTGATATATACGGTCCTGGCTCATATTGCTATTTAGCTGCTGATTGAACTTTGGTCATAGATATATGGCTGCTCAAAGATTGTCTAAGCAGTGTTTGGACTATCTTTTCATGGTTTCACCGCTCAATTCTTAGCAAATAAGATAGTCCTCTTATACCCAGTTAGCAAAATGGTCATTCAGTTGTCCTCGATTTGATGACAACTGAATATCGAAATAGTAAAATCTTTCTATGAAAGAAAAGAAAACATCGATTCGTTATTTCTTAGGATCACCCGTTCGGGCTATTTGGGATGAGAAAGGATTCGAATGGTTTTATTCCGCTACCGATATAGTAGCGGTTCTTTCCGAATCTAGCGATCCAAGAAGATATTGGAACAATCTTAAGCATAGAAACCCCGATTTAATAACGTATGTTCACAAAAACTATTTGTTTTCTAGCGATGGGAAGCAATATTTGAACGATACGCTTAATGAAAATGCTATATCATCTCTTTTTTTATACATTCCAAGTCGACACCGGGAAAACCTAAAGAAATGGCTAAAAGGTTCGTTAGACCCAATCGATGAGCAAAGCAAAAATAGAGCGTATGAGCTTTATTCAAATGAATTGATTAGTGACAAACACATCGGCACTTCCAAGGGGTTGCAGCAAATACATGGCTATTTATTTGGTGGTTTGTATGATTTCGCTGGTAAGATTCGCACCAAAACGATATCGAAAGGCGGATTCGTTTTCGCAAACGGAGAGTTTCTCTTAGAAACCTTAAAATCCATAGACGAATTACCAGATTGTACATTTGAACAAATTGTTCATAAGTACGTAGAAATGAATGTCGCGCACCCATTCATGGAAGGCAACGGGAGAAGCACGAGGATTTGGCTAGACCTTTTGCTAAAGAAAAGGCTAAGGGTATGCGTTGATTGGTCGAAAATTGACAAAAAGGAATATCTTACCGCGATGGAAAAATCGCCAGTTGATTCTAAGCCCATTTATGAATTACTAAAGAACGCTTTGACGGACAAAATAAACGATCGAGAAATATTCATGAAAGGCATCGACTATTCCTATTATTATGAAGAAATCGAATAGGCTGTCCTCAATTTGATGACAACTGAATCGTCTTTTTATAGACTCAAAATGTTCAAAAAGAGACTTGCCACACTACAACCACCACCATAAACCTTATTTTTTGATGAATAAATAAGATTTAGAAAGTAGAATCGAAAGCATTTTCAATATCGCATTAAAGAAGCACAATCCTGGAATAAATTAAAGGACAGAGAACATTATTCGAGAGTTTACCAAGTACAAAAGAAAAGAAAAAGTACAATGAAGTACAATTATTCAAGAAAGAGGTAACAAAAATGCAGAATCCATTTTCAATCTCATTCGGCAGAACAAACGAAAGCATCATTCAAAGGGATCATGAAATTCAACCTATTTTCGATGATTTTGACTCTGAGCCCACTAGAAATACCGTCTATATTCTTACCGGGCCAAGAGGATGCGGGAAAACAGCTACTCTAAGCCATATACTAGATGTCTATCGAGAAAAAGAGAACTGGGCGGTCGCAAGATTGTCCCAGTCCGATAACATGTTAGAGCAAATGGCAAGCCTCCTTTACGAGAATGGCATAGCGAAGTTGCAGCACCTTAAAGTTGAGTTTTCTTTCTCTTTTCATGGAATCAGTTTTAGTGTCAAAGGGGATAATCCAGTTTCAAGTATCCATGCTTACTTAGAAAAACTACTAAGCTATTTTAAGAAAAAAGGCATTCATGTTCTCATCGCAATAGATGACGTAGCTAAAAACGATGGCATGGTCGAATTTATTAGAGCATATCAAGGTTTTCTCATTGACCATTACGATGTCAGGCTTTTGATGACCGGTTTATCAAAAAACATTTCAAAATTAGAATCAGATCGCTCCTTAACCTTCTTGTTCCGTGCCCCGAAACTTCAACTTGGGCCTTTATCATTAGGAGCAATTGCACTTTCTTATCAAAACACATTCCAAATAACGGATGAAAAAGCCGTCAGCCTAGCCAAAGCAACCAAAGGTTACGCTTTAGCGTATCAAATACTTGGAGATATTCTTTTCCGTAACGATAAAACATCAATCGATTCAGAAATAATGAAAGAATATGATCTTAAATTAAGTGACTGGAGTTATGAAATAATTTGGTCTATGTTATCGGGAAGTGAAAAAAATATACTTTCTTTAATCGCAGATGGTTACTCATCGAATAAAGAACTAATGGAAAAGTTAAAAATCAGCAAAGGAAACCTCGCCATCTACAAGAAAAGACTTTCCCAAGAAGGACTTTTAGATACCTCCTCACGCGGAAAATCAGAGTTTTCATTGCCTAGATTCGGCAATTTTATCCATCTCAACAAAAAGTTCGAAGAGGATTAAACGACTTAGCTAATACGTTTTATCTCGCTTTAGGGCCAACACGGAGAAATCCGTGTTTTTTATGTCATGGACCTAAAAGAATTTTCGGGTCTATTTTTCTATTGATTAAGTAAGATATTAAGCAAGATTTAAGCAAGATAATTTATCTTTGATTCGTTTTAAGTTAAAATATGACTAGGAGAATTTCCGATGTATAAGCCACCATTTTCGATATCGAATTCCATGTTAAATAGAGTCATATCCATCGCTGATAAAATTGGCAAAATTTCTTTTTATGGTTCATTAGAGAGAATGCCGATTCTAAGAAGAAACAACAAAATAAAATCAATCCATTCTTCTCTTGCAATCGAAGCAAACTCTCTATCCATCGATCAAACTAGAGACGTTATTAATGGGAAAATTGTAATAGGCCCACAAAAAGAAATCCAAGAAGTCAAAAACGCCTATCAAGCATATGAAGCGATTGATCATTATGACGGATATAGCGAAAAGGATCTAAAAAAGGCACATGCAACGCTCATGAACTTAGTCGATTTGGAAGCGGGCGAATATCGAAATCATGGGGAGGGCGTTTTCGATGGTGAGAAAGTTATTTTTGTTGCTCCGCCCGAAAACTTCGTCCCATCCCTAATGAAAGATTTGTTTTCCTGGCTAAAAAGCGATAAGGAAACTTCGCTTCTACTAAAGTCATGCATTTTCCATTATGAATTTGTTTTTATTCATCCTTTTTCTGATGGCAATGGAAGAACCGCAAGATTATGGCAAAATGTTTTGTTATCAAAATGGAATAAAACGTTTGAATATATTCCTATCGAATCCGAAATAAAAAAATACCAAAGTGAATATTACCGAGTCATTTCAGAATGCCATAAAAACGGGAATTCAAACCTATTCATTGAGTTCATGCTCAAAATGATCGATGCGACTTTAGACGAAATTTTAATTTCGGTTGAGAAGGAATCAAAAAGTATCTCTAGTAACGTTAATCGCCTTCTAGACATTATGGAATTTGATACTCCCCTTTCCGCAAACGAAATTATGGATAAACTCGGTATTAAATCAAAAGAAACGTTAAGAAAAAGCTATATTGGCCCAGCGTTAAAAAACGGTTTATTAAAGATGACCCTACCAGAAAAACCAAATAGCAAAAACCAAAAATACTACAAATAAAGAATCTACTTCATTTGCTACTTATCTTCGTTCTAACCGATAATCACGTTTTATGCCCGTTTTGCATGAATAATGACGAAAGTAACAAAGAATTACGTAGATTTTAAAAAAGAAGCGCTAGAACAAATTCCAAACGCTTCTATCTCACTCATTTAGATGAATGAATCTTAATTGCTCTTTTTAGATAAAACCGATAAAGGTTTATCTATTAGAACGTATTAGTCAACTGACCAGCTTTTGCTCTTGCTGATACGGTATCCCCCGATAAAAAGAAGTCCTAATGAAATCACGTAGAACAAAGTCTCAAAGAGCTTGTTCACGCTGAAAGAGCCATCATTGACAAGCCCCATAATCATCACAATCGTATAAGAAAGAGTAACAAAAGCGGCAAAAATCACTGCCGAAAAGGAGAAAACGTAGCCGATTAATTTGTTGTGGACGAATAAAAAGACAAATCCGCAGGCAATCAAAAGCACATAAAACATTTTGGCGATGCCACTAATGATGCTATTGGCTTCATTACTTCCGAAATTTAACGCGTATGGTCCGACAATAATAAGGATTAATAAGGATGGGGCAATCGCGGAAATCGATCCGCTTACCGGTTTTGCAAATAAGAAATAGAAATAGAATCCAACTAGAAGGATAAGAATAAATACTTCCACCACAAATTTCATGATTGAAGCAATGTTGTTACCTAAAGAAGGAACTCCTTCACTCAATAGGTAATAAATGATGAGGGTAATGCCTGCGATTAGAAAAAGAATGTGAGCGATGGGCAATTTCGACTTTGTGTTTGAACTCATAATGATAAAACTCCTTAATCGAAATCATTATAAGTAAGCTTTTTCTTTTTCCAAGATGATATCGCTTTATTTTCTCCCCGATAATCACAAAATATCATGGCTAGAAATCAAAATGCTTTTATGCATATTCTTTATCAATCTCAATCATTTCATATACCCTATTTTGAATTCTAAATATTGTTAACGCTTTTTATGAAGCACCAGCCCTATCTTAAGTCTTTCGTTTGCACAACTATAGAAGCGAGAATTTCTTCGAAGCGGGTCTTGAATGATTCCAAATAATACTGGCTTCTAGCCTTAGTTAACACTTCTAAACCATCATATTTTTCCGGTATAGAAGCGAAAAGGTTTTCTATTTTCTCCATGCTTGTTTTTACTCGATGGAAGTTATTTAGAATAGAAAGCTTTAGACAAGAGAAATGCTGTTCGCCGATTTCCTGATTCGTTAAATTAAGCATGCTTCGATAGTTCAAATGATGCTTTCCGTCTATGGAGTAAGGCATTACAACATTACTTTCGTTCTTTTTTCGCTCACCTTCCGATTTTGAAAGAAATTCTTTAATCGCTTCTTCGGATAGAAGGAGGCTCCGTTGTCAAAGATAGGGGCTAGCTCTTTTTTTCCTTTGTCAATCAATATACCCCAATTTCCACTATTCCGGTCATTGTTGCCCATAAGTCCATCAATGATAACTTGATCCCAAAACCTTTTTTCTAGCCCATCGATATTCTTAAGCTCTGGATTGAAACCAAAATGGTAAAAAAGTTCTTTAAGGCTGATTAAGCAATCATCACCGGTTTCATGAAGTTCAATATCAAATCGTTTTTTAAGCTCTGGAATATGAACGTTTTTGACCGTGCGTATTTCGTGAAGACGCGCTTCGCCCCTGCAAAAGTCTTTACAGGCGACAACCAAAAAACCTTTTCTGACTCCAAGAATTGTCTCATGGACATCATACCCAAGAATCTCATAAATGTGGCTTCCGATAATTCGGATAGTGGCCCACACGAGAACTTCGCAAATTTTGATATCTTCGACATCCCAACGTTGGATTTTGGATATTTAACAATCCAATTTTCGTCATTAAGGATGATGCCGTCTTTGTCGCCTGCGGCACCGCCATAGGAACCATTTCTGGAGCTATATGGGCAAGAATCTAGATTTCTAATTTCAATGTCCATTTCGTTATTCTCCAAAAGGATACTTTCTATAAAGCTTCGTATAAGTTTCTTTATCGATAGCTCCAGAAGCAAACATTCTATCCGCCGTCAATAGCATCGTGTCCGCCATTGAAAAGAAATCCGGATTCTTTTCCTCGTCAAACTGTTCTAGCTCTTTGATGTCGTTACGAAGCGCTTTTGGCAAGGAATTGATATCTAAAATGACACCGTCATCAATGAAGTGATGTTCCTTGATATCTTTGGCTATCAGACTATCGAATGGAGTGTTAAGAATTTCGGACAATCGTAAAAGCGTTCCTACACGGCATTCCTTCGGATCACTCCGACCCTTTGCAAGGTTCGATAGAGTCGTGTAAGGAATGCCGCTTTCCTTGGACAAAGAGTAAATCGATATATTGTTTTTCTTCAAATAGCTTTCTAGTTCCATGATCAAATACTATCACCGTTAATGGCGATAATCAAATAGTGGGACCATGAACCATGAGGCATACATGCATTCTCTAAGAATTGTATTTTAAATAAACATCCACGATTCTTAACTATTTCTGTCTTCGGCGTTGCTAAGGCTGATGCCGGTGGTTCTCGCTTATACAACTGTTATTTTTAAAATTATGCTTAGCCAATATAACACATCAAAATCAAAGGCTATATGCAACGATTTCACTTGATTTTTCACTATGGTTTTCAAAAGAAACACAATTTGTTTCTTAAATCATATTTTTCAATATTTAGTTTGAACCTAAAAAATATAAAGCCAAAAATTATACATGAAGTTTTCATTGTGTAGATAATCATTACTACATTTTTTCGGATATCGAGTGTTCTATTTCAAATGATGTGAAACAAAATCCTTAGAAGAAACAACACGCCA